>Ga0265297_10000273_pt1 | contig 171133 bp, 151 predicted proteins | sample Munlanlwell13791_FD_192502 | JGI IMG/M metagenome (GOLD analysis project Ga0265297, IMG submission 192502) | Leachate microbial communities from a municipal landfill in Southern Ontario, Canada - Leachate well 137-91 | ecosystem: Engineered > Solid waste > Landfill > Unclassified | place...
TGAATATTTATTTGGCGTTCCATGCTGCACGATGAATGTTTTTATTCCGTGCTCCCGGCAGTAATGAATGGCATTTCTCAGAATAAGATTTACTTCAATTGCGACAAACAGGTCGGGCTGTTCCCGATCGATTGCATGGATCAACGGTTCAAAGCCCCATTCGAGATCAAAATCAGCTCTCCTGATTTTGTCAGTGTATTCATCATATCGGGAATACGGAATGCCCGCTTTTTCCGCCAGGTCGCATTCCCCATCGGTCATCACTATGACTTTAAGCTCGATATCGGATCTTTTTTCAAGCTCCTTGATCAAGGGAATCATTTTTTTGAAATGACGCGGCAAATACGTTGCGACCAGGACTTTTTTTTCTTTTTTACATCGGGTAATGAAAAAGTTCATGGGGGTCACCTCGGATGTCGTTATCCTGAAACCGGCATTACGCAATACGCGCTGAAGACTTTTGGGGGTGAAGTAATAATTATGCGCGATCTGGAATGTCACCGTATCCTTCGGTGGATTTGCTGGATCGAAAATCAGGGGAACTTCGAGAAAGAAGGTTCCTCCGTCTTTGAGGAGCCGTTTTATTGCAGCAAGACTTTTCTTGAGATCGACGACATGTTCAAGCGCATGCCAAAGCGTAATTATGTCATATTGCATGCCTGATTCCATTGTTTCAAGGGGTTTGTTGAATAGGGGAATGCCGAGTTTTTCCCGGATATATTTGGAATAGTGCGGTTCTATTTCGACACCTTGAATATTTTTATATCCCTGCTCTTTGAGGTGCATGAGGAATGTTCCGCCACCACAGCCGACGTCCAGAATCGTTGCACGCTTGTTCAGATCGCCATTCTTTTCCAGGAATTCGATGCGATGCAGGGAAGCGGGGGTTCGTTCCTTATGAAACTGGGTATCCGGAATGCGCGGACACTGATACAGCTTCCGGTATGCTTCCTGATAGAAGGATGCATGCTCTTCATTTTTTACAAGCGGTGAAAGATAGATCAATTCGCAGTTTTTGCAGATCACTACGTCGCGATAGATTTCATAGCGGTTTGTCTTTCTATAAAATTCTGGCTTGCTCCCGCAAAGCGGGCACACTTCATATTCTTTGTCCAAAAGGGTCACGATGCGAGCATTAACATGATGAAATATTTCTTCCATGCGCTGGTAGACAGCATGATGCCGTTTCAGATACGCATCCCGCTCATGAAGCAGGCTACAGACTATCCGGATCATACCTTCTTGAGAGCATTTTTCGTTATTCCGCACATCGAGGATGTATTTTGATTCTCCTATGTCTTCGAGCAAATACCGATTTTTCCGGTGGCTGCCGATCGGAATAAAAGGAACATGTTGTCCGAATGCGATAATATTCGCATGCCCTCTCATTCCAAGAACAAGATCCATCTGCTGATAAATCCCGGCTAGTTTTCTTGCTTGTTCATACCTTCCCGGATACAAATCGGGAAGCACTTCATCAATGACGAGAAGATGTTCTTCAAGAACCTTGAGCCGGGTAATAATCTCACGGTCAAAATCCATGCCCATATGGCCAACATAGACAATCTGGGCATTCTGTTTTTTAACCAGATAGGTACAGAGGCCAATCAGATTTGTAATGAACCGCTCTTTTTGTTCCTTCCACGGTTGCGGAAACGTTTGTTCTTCCCGGTCAGTGGTCCAGTTTATAGCAATCTTCAATTTGTCAGCACGAAGTCCTGGAATCTTGATTGGTTCTGCTTCGAGGAACATGCCGCTATCTGGAATAACCTCAATTTTTGATCCATCGCAGCCTCGGCGAATGAGTTCATTTTTTGTCCCCGTGTTCCGTACTGAGAAGAGAGTTGCTTTTTCGACTGTTTTCCTTAGGTGCTCATTTAACTCTGACGGGAAATCGTTCCTATCATATTCAAATCGGTTGTAACCAATGCCATGTACCACAAACGGGATTTGAATTTTATCGAGTAAGGTCTTATCGATATTGAACTGCCATCCTGATTTACTGTTGTCCTGGGGGCGGAAAAAGATAAGCCCGCCTCCACCCAGCAGGAGAAGATCGGCCTGCTCATTCATTTCCGCAATGAGAGCATCAGTAAACTCGGTTGTCTGGCAATTGATATATTTGAATTCAATTTCATACGGCGCCACGGCTCGCACATGTTCAGCAATCGAGCGCTGGATGACACTGTCCCCAAAATTTCCCGCCCACGCACCGACATGCCATATGATCTTCTTCTGGTTTTTTTTGGTTGGTAAAACAGGTTTTTGCGTTTGCTGAAAATTGGGTGAAGAATTGTTTAATCGTGATTGGGGAAGCGTTGAATATTTAAAGCACTGTTTGCAGATTTCGGGCATGCCTTCCTTGTTTTTTGTACTCAGATTTCTGCGCATGGTTTGGAGGAAGCCGGAAAGATAGAGGTCCCGTAGGTGCGTTGTATGCACATTCCCGAGATGGAGTCTGCCATTTACGTCTCTACAGCATGCGGTGACGTCACCATTGAAGTATACGCCCATGGTTGTCCAGGGATATTTGCATTCGTAAAAGTAGTCTTCTTCAACAACGCCTGCCTGCGAAGGCAGTTTTTTCAAGGCATACTGATGGGTGATCCTGCATGTATCGGCTCTTGATTGCCAATACTTCAGAAATGGCGCATGCTGACTTTCATTCTCAGGTGTTCCAATCATTTGCAAGTGAATAGCAGGAGGCCTGCTGTTCTTCTGTTTTTTCATTTCTATAAAATGGAGAATCACGGCATTTACGTCATGAATACTTTTTTCACTTGGCCGGAATTTTTTATAGATATGGTCATCATCAAAACTATCCACTGAAAAAATGACCTCATCAACACCTGCTTCGATCAATTGGTTCATTTTTGTTTCATTGAGCAGGATGCCATTCGTATTCAGTCCTACCTGAAGCTTATGTTGTTTTGCGTAGATGGCAAATTCCATGACCTGCGGATGCATTAAGGCTTCACCCCATAAGGTGAATCTTATCCCAGGGATTCCCCAATCCATCAACTGATGAACAATACGTTTGAATGTCTCCTCGGACATGTACCCTTTTTCTCTTGTGCAATGGCTCAGCTCGCACATGCTGCATTGGATAGAGCAATGATTCGTAAGTTCCACTTGCAGGTAAGAGGGTTTCCGAGGATTTTCTACAGTATATTCATTTTGCATATGGTTTGTTTATTTAATCCCTTCAATGTACAGACTGCGATCATGCTGTGCCCATTCTCCCCGGAGCTGTTCAGTTTCCCAGTGAAATTGAGGGAAAGATGATTTTCCCCAATTACTTTGATAGATGCTGGTGAAGCCAGACTTCTTCATGTATTTTTCAATCGTTTCAAAATCAAACGCATTCTGATGTGCAAGCGCTTGTTCTCCAAATACATTCTTCTGGAGCGATTCAGAAAGAAAATCTTCACGAAGACACTCAAAGAGCGTGTAGTCAGGGGCTCGTTGCCTGCGTCTTTTGAAGAGATCAAAATCATTATTTGATCGAAGAAATTCACGGATGCTTTTTAGAACATCCGGAATCACTATTCTTAATACGCCGTTTTCTCGAAGAACACGAAAGCATTCATTCAAAAGCGGCTGAATGGCAAAAATTGAAATATGCTCGAAAAAATGGCTCGCATAGAGCGAATCAAAGGTATCATCCGAAAAGGGTAGGGATTGATCCTGATTCAGATTTGCGCACATATCTCCGTTGTTGGGATCCGCATCTATGGTAATCCATTCAATCCCTGGTTTTTTCCAGATGCTTCCGGGACCGAGATGCAGGTGCTTTGCTGTCAGCGTATTGCTTTCAAGCATAGTGTATCTTCCTTTGCGGCAAGCTCTTATTTGTAAAGAGCAGGCTCACAGGATGCAGAAATTTTCCGGTTCTTAACAAGAGGTGCACCAGCAGATGCTTGCACCGCATGCACTACATCAACAACAGAAATAAGTTCCATGCAATTTTTTACTTTACACCGCTGATCGTACTGCTGCTTAAAGCAGCCGAGACAGTCCAGAGAGGGTTCCAGAATATCGCCTCGTCCATATAAATAGAACTCATGTTTATTGAATATATTGTTAAGCAGAACCAAATGCTTCTTGAGGGCGATTGCGACGTGCATTGCCATGGTTACTTGAGAGACAATAACATCACAACTATTTACAATTCCGATAAAAGCGTTTAAGGATGGAGTGCGGCAATAAAGAGCTCCCGTTGCCTGTGAAAGCCTGATATTCTTTTCTTCTTCCTGTGGCCCTCCGAGCAAAATTGGTTTGTATCTCTGATCGTGCAGTAATCTGGCCAACATTTCCCAGTTTTTCTCCGGCCATAATCGCGTTGGCCATCGCGAACCACAGCCCGTGTTCAATCCAACGATTTTCTTTGAGGTATCGAACAAGGCCGCATCGTGTTTGGGAACTGAAAGGATGTATTCTTCTCCGGTGAAATCATACCCACAGAGAGAGAATATTTCTTCCATATAATTCCTGGTATTGGACTTGTTCAAATCATCGCGAAGACCGGTAAGCCATTTCTGTTTTTCGGCCTTATTGCTTATCGGGATGCATTTCCCAAAGTGATTCATTTTAAATCCGGTTTTTTGTCGTGCGGAAAGTCTCTCCGCGAGCGCTATTGCCTCGCGGTCTTTATCGAGATTGATAAGCCAGTCAAATTGCTGGCCTTCAAGCCAGACAATATTCTGCAGAGAAAAATCAAGAATGGTATCCACCCAGTCTTTGGGAACAATATCGGGCGAGTAGGTGAGCCAGGTTATTTCTGCATGGGGATACAGTTCCTTCAGTTTTCTCAGTAAAGGTGTTGTTCTGATGACATCACCAATTGCCCCAAGCTTGATGATCAGAATTCGTTCTCGCAGTTCATCAGCATGTCCGCAGGTCTCGCATACTTCGCCGGACAACTTATGGAATTTACAGGGGATATGTCCGCGATAAAATCTGCACGTGTCTCTTACCGGTATCATGAAAATATCCTTTTTTAATGGCGGACTAATTTGCAAGCGTCAAAACACTGTCACTCCAAGTCATTTTTTAAGTATTTTGCAATCTGAATGCCACTTCTGTGAAAGAAACGAGGCGCAGACAGCAGAAAAAAACCTGGCATGCATTCTCACAAGAAAAGGAGACGTTATTCGCCTCCTTTTCTTATTCTTACGCTACTCCTCCTTTATAAGGAATACCGCTTCAGTCCTACCTGAGATTCACAAGGGTCTGAAGCAGCATGTCGCTTGTGGCAATCATTTTTGAATTTGCCTCAAATCCTCGCTGTGCCGTGATCATTTTTACAAATTCATTGGCAAGGTCTACGTTGCTTAATTCCAGACTGTTCGATGCGATTTTGCCCAATCCAGACGTATTCGGAGCTCCAACAACCGGCTGGCCTGAATCATACGACTCTGCATACAGGTTCCTTCCCATTTTTGCCAGCTTTGCGGGTGCAATGAATTTTCCAAGCGCAAGCTGTCCTACTGACCGGGACTGGCCGTTTGTAAACACACCGGTGATGATTCCCTCCTGTCCCACCTGTATATTTTTGAGAGCTCCGGCGCCGTAGCCGTTTTGAGTTAGCTTTAAGACCGTAAAATCTGAATTGAACTGGGTTGTTCCGTCGAGCCCGGTGCCTCCTTCACCAATGCTTGTTCCATAGTTGAAGGTTATGGAGCCATCTGCAACGCCACCGCCCCAGACGAATGCTTTTGCCGCTTCATTGTCAGCAGTTAAAGCGCCGCTGGTGTTGAACGTAAGGTTCTGGCTTGCCGATTCTTGATACACCCCGGCAGCATTAGTATAAACATAATGTGCTGTCCATGTATTGGCAGCACTTTTCGCGAAATAAACATTTACCGGATGCGCACCTCCCTGGGAATCATACACAGTCATGGTTGTTGAATGATTATATTGAGCAGAGGATGGTGGCGTTGTTGTTCCTCCCACATAGGTCCAGGCTGCTGCTGCTGTCGATGCCGCATTCAGGTTCACCGCAATGGATCCAGTTGAAGACTGGGTCGCGGAACTTTGGAGCGCAGCAACCATGAGGCTTCCGATCGTACCGGTAATATTTCCCGAGGTATCGGCAAGATATCCCTGGAGGACCAGTCCGTCCGGATTGCCAATTCTTCCCAGCTTGTCGAGAACAAACTGTCCCGCACGGGTATAGTAGCGCGCGGCGCCATTATTGACCATGAAAAAACCGTCGCCATCAATTGCAAGATCGAGCCCGTTTGCGGTTGACTGAAAGGAACCCTGCGCCAGAGACGGAGTCACACTCATGATCTGGACACCGCGCCCTATCTGAGATGTTCCCCCTGCTCCGCCAAGCGACTGGCTCAGGACATCTCCGAATGACATACTGCTTCCCTTAAATCCAATGGTGTTCTGATTTGCGATATTATCGCCGATGACCGATAATGATGCTCCATTTGCAGACATGCCGCTTACCGCTGTGAACAATGAGGTTAACATACGACGCTCCTTCCTTAATTGGTGATGGCTTTAATATCAGAAAGCGAAACCATGCAGCCGTTGTTTAATACGAGATAGGTGACGTTATTCTGGAACGTGACGCCGAGCACCGCGCCTTCCATCAGCGTGGTTACGTCAACTGACTTCCCGGTTGCGTCGACTGCTTTCACCGTAAACGTGTACGAGCCGTTGGGCTGGGCTATGCCCTGGGCGTCGGTTCCATCCCAGCGGTAGGACACCGATCCTGCCTTCTGCTGTCCCAACGATACCTCACGCACCTTTTTTCCCGAAGCGTCGGTGATCGTTACGGTTACGTCTGCAGCATCTTCCGCCAGGGAACAATTGATGGAAGCCGTTCCGTTCAACGTTGTCTGATTCCCCGACGCGACAACAGTTTTACCAATGAGCCCGGCTGCCAGGGCGTTTTGCGAGTAATTTTGATTTGATGTCAGATTGGACAATGCGGTATTAATGTTTGTCAGCTGTTCTAATGAGCTGAATTGCGCCAATTGCGACGTAAAACCGGTGCTGTCAATCGGATTCAGCGGATTCTGGTTCTGGAGCTGCGCAATAAACAGCTTTAAAAAATCGTTTTTTCCCATCGAATCTGCAGAACCTGACGAGGTGGCTGCAGTTGTTCCGTTTGCCACGGTTGTGATATCCATATATCCTCCTCAAACAAAAAGGTTAATAATGCTTGTTCCTGATACATCAACGGCGGTTGTGCCACTGAGGTCCTGTTTCACCGATTTGTGCGCCTGATCCTGGGTCTGTTCCTCTGTTTCTCCGCTGTCAGCATGTCTCAACGAAACGGAGAATCCTCCGACATCCAATCCCTCGTTCGAGAGTGTGGTGACGATCTGCTGCATATTATTTTCAAGCAGATTTCGTGTTATCGGGTCTGCAACCTGGATCTGCGCATTCAGTGTGCCTCGGTCCAAACTAAGATTAATATTCAATTTCCCGAGCCCTTCAGGCTCCACGGACACGGCCAGCCGGTTTCCCTGCGAGGAAAAACGTGCCTTCATGTCTGCTGGATCCGATTCCTGCAAAGCACGCGCTGATTCAACGGCATGATTGAATTCAGGTTTCCTGATGGTTGAAAGATTTTTTTGATCAGCCTTAACTGATTGATGCATCAGGATAGGTTCACGATTCCCCTGACTGGCTGCATTCTGGTTTTCAGATTCCGATAATGAGGATTTCAGGGGTGCTATGACGAATGAATCCTGGTTTGAATCCTGGGGAGCGGTACTCGGGAAGGGATTATTCGATTGTTCGAAAAATACTGCCGTTTTCCTGTCTGGAAGAAGTTCTTCCAGAATTTCAGCTTGCTCCGGAAACAGTGGTGAAAAAACTTTTTCGGCAGGGAAAGTACTTTTAGGCAGAGAAGAAGCAGGGATGGTTGTTTTCGTGATGTTGTCAGAAATCGGTTTAGTCCTCGGAAGGGACATGGAGGAAACAAGGATGGCCGTCTTCGCGGTGCTGTCAGGAACCGGTTCAGCCTTTGAAGGGGGCATGGAGGAACCAGGAATCGGCATCTTCGTGGTGCTGTCAGGAACCGGTTCAGCCTTTGAAGGGGGCATGGAGGAACCAGGAATCGGCATCTTCGTGGTGCTGTCAGGAACCGGTTCGGCCTTTGGAAGGGACATGGAGGAAACAGGAATAGCCATCTTTGCTGTGCTATCAGGAACCGGTTCCGGCGTGAGAGGTTCCATTTCCAGAGAAAGATTCTTTAATTCTGATTTACTAACAAAGCTTGAAATTATGGCCAGACCTTCCCGTTGTTTTGCAGAAAGAACAAAAGGTTCATTTTCTGATACAGCTGGTTGCTGAAATACTGTTTGTTGGACAGTAGAAAAGAATTCCAAAAAAGTATTTTTTGTGCTCGTTTGCCCTTTGATAAATTCAGGTTGGAGTACCTCGTTTCCCTGGTTTGCAGTTTGTTTTGGGAAAACGGATGGGAAATACAAAAAAGACGGAATGTTGACGTCATCAGGATAGTGACCAATTTTTTTCGTGTCTGGAATGTTATCGACTTCATTTAATTCGGGCTGATTTGTATAAGTAGCATCGTGAGAAGATTCAGATATGACTTTTTTGTTCTGTGTCAGCTGTTTTTCCTTCTGCAGCAGAACAGTGGATTCGCTCGGAGATGCAGTTTTTTGTTTGTTGCTTTTGTTGGAGTCAGCGGTCTGTTTGCAGAGAGTTTCTCCAGAATTATGTTTTTGAGGAGAGACTTCGTTCTGATCCGTCAAGAATGCGTTAAAACCCGTGTCTGTCCTGTCAGGCTCGTTTTTATGCGAAAATGCAATTGAGGCAGCTGTCGAATTGTTTATGCATGGTTCCAGAAGAATTGCCATAATGTCTGTCATTAAGCAAGGGGTATGCCACACGACGGGAAGGGAGTAAGTTATTGGTTTTGATAACTTATTCAGATTAAGCCTCAATACAAGGAAAAAGAAAAAAGTTCTGCATAAGGAAAAATTTTCCTGAATGAGGACTGTTCTCTTTAAAATATTCATAAATGATATACCGTTCGGCAAAAATTTTTTTTTTGTGCTATAATACAATTGCAAAAATTTTTTTGGGACCTAAGTCCTTAAAAACAATGAAAAAAATCTTAATAATTGATGATGAACCGAACATTATAGAGATAATTCATTTTTTTATAAGTGAACTTGGTTACTCTTCTGATCGCGCTCACAGCGGTGAATCCGCGCTTGAGAAAATCAAACAGACGGATTACTGGGCGATTATGTGCGACCTGCAAATGCCGGGTTTGAACGGCATGCAGATTTATGATCATGTCAATGAAATTCAGCAAGAACTTTCTCAAAAATTCATTCTGCTGACCGGTTCTCTGCTCGATGAGTCCATGGAAACCAAGGCAACAAACCAAAACATTAAAGTTTTGATGAAACCCTTCCATTTCGAAAATGTTAAAAAAATATTTTCCGATCTCGAAACCGCAACTGTTCATTAAGGTATCCTTTTTTAATCCCTGCGACATGAATCCCCGGCTTTCTGCCCGGAGGGCTTACCTGAAAAGAAGTCAAAACATTGACGTCTTCATTAGTGCTTGCCGCCCGCTTCTCTTCGTGATGAAATAAGCATAAGATACTGAATAGTAATTGTTTTTTGATTAATAAAAACTTTTTTATTACTGGCAATGATATTGCAATAAACCCGATCGTCATTGTAGTAAATAATTTGAAGGTACAAAAGGAGCCGGTTTATTTTTCCCCGGGCTGATAAAAACATGAAAAAAGTACTGGTTATTGATGATGAACCAAATATTACCGAAATTATCAATTTCTTTGCCAATCGGCTGGGATATAGTTCTGATGCAAGCCATAACGGTGAATCAGCCCTCGAAAAAGTAAAGGACGAAAAATACTGTGCGGTTATGTGTGATCTTCAGCTGCCTGGTATAACCGGACTCGAAATTTACGACCGAATAAAGGAACTGAATAAAGAGCTTGCTCGAAAATTTATTCTGTTGACCGGGTCGCTGCTTGACGAACGCACGGAGGCAAGTGTGGTTCAGCAGGACATCAAGGTGCTCCAAAAACCCTTTTACTTTGAAGGCATGAAAAAATTGTTAGCAGAGCTGGAGGTATGACCAGGTAATTTCTCAACAATGTTCGCATCCGGTTTTACCTGTTCTGCAGGATATCAGATCGCAAAGATCTGAGACAGGAGGGTATATGCCGATCGAGCCAACAAGAAGAATAATCGAGGTGCCGGTTATCAAGAAAGATGACCGAGTTCACGATTCACCTTTGAAAAAACAAAAGCAGCAGAAAAAAGATCCGGAAGAGGAACAGAGCACGACGATAGTCGACATTAAAATTTAACGGTGACCTATGATCGGAAAAGGGAAAAGAAATTTTTTTGACAACAAGACCATAGCCCTGCATGCCCAGGATATCAAGGAAATTTCCGACACCATTTTCACGCGCGTCGAAAATAAATTCAACGCTCTCGGCGAACGCGAGCAATCAATCGACAGAAAGATTGACCAGCTCGAACAATTGATTCGGAAGGCGGTGCAAGCGACTGCCCGAGAGAGTGACGAACGAAAGCAGAAAGCGCTTGCTCTTGAAAAGGCTGAGGCATACCTGGACGCGCAAGAAGCATCCCTGAAGGATATGTTTCGGGCTCTGGAAGAGCGCGCTGCCCATCATGCACAGGAATGGGAGCGAAGGAAAACCGAGCTCGCAAAGCTGGAAACATCATTGAACAATAAAATTGCGTATCTCGAACGGTTAATGAAGAAAACCGAAGTGACTGAAACGCAGGCGACTGGAGTCAGCCGGCAGCATGAAATTGTTTCTCTCAGTCGTCGTGGACTGAATTCCGGTGAGATAGCAAATACGCTTGCAATTCCTGTTGGTGAAGTCGAGCTTATTCTTGGATTTCATCTGCAACCCGCATAAAAGGAAAAAATTGCCCGGAAGGAAATTTTTTTCCATCCTTCAGGCATTCATATATCAGAACGGTTGGGAATTACCTGCATTTCCATGAGATATCCTGTTTTTTCAGGCAGCAGCGAATGGCACATGAATTGCTTCAATCGAGGGCGAAATGTATAAAGGTATTTACATAGCAGCTTCCGGGGCGGTTTTGAAACAGACGCAACTTGAAGTATTGTCGCAGAATCTCGCGAACGCGAATACCATTGGCTACAAGAAGGACGGTATTTCATTTAAGCAATACCTTCTCCCTGATGAAGCCACCGGTGGGATGCCTGACGGACGCTCCATGACTTCTTTTAGTGAGAATAAAACGGATTTTACGAATGGCGTTATCAACAAAACGGCGAATCAGCTTGATATTGCCCTGGAAGGGAATGGTTTTATCGTCCTGGAAGGAAATAAGTATACTCGACGAGGCGATCTCAAACGGAGTACCGACGGATATCTAACCTCGTTTAACGGCACCAAAATTCTGGGCAAAAAAGGACCTATTAAAGTTCCCGATGGAAAACTCCTGATTGATAACAAAGGCGAGATCAGCATAAACAATGAGATCATTGATACGATCAAGATTGTGGATTTTAAGAAAAAGAAAGAATTGGCAAAAGCAGGAGACGGGATTTTCATGACAAACGAAAAAACCATTCCCGCGGACGCAAGTGTCCGTCAGGGATTTATCGAATCATCAAACGTCGAACCGGTACGGGAAATGGTTCGTATGATCGAAACGCTTCGTGATTTTCAGACCTATCAAAAAGCGATTCAAACCTTTGACGAAACCACGGCAGTTGTCATTACCCAGATTGGGAGGCTCTAAATGCTCAGATCATTATTCATTGCGGCAACCGGCATGGAGGCGCAACGACTCAACGTCGATGTTATTGCAAACAATCTTGCGAACGTCAATACGGTGGGATTCAAAAAAAGCCGCGCTGATTTTCAGGATCTTGTGTATCAGACCATTCGAACGCCGGGTGCAACCTCCGCAGAAGGGTTGCAAATACCGTCCGGTATACAGGTCGGGCTTGGGGTCAAACCGGTCGCGGTAACAAAAATCTTTGACCAGGGAGATTTCGTCCATACAGGCAATACACTTGATGTGGTGATTGAAGGAAATGGATTCTTCCAGATTTCAATGCCGGACGGGACGATTGCGTACTCCCGGGCAGGCGCGTTCAAACTTGACAATACGGGAAAGATCGTGAATTCCGACGGGTACCCGCTTGAGCCGGCGATTACGCTCCCCGCAAATACCGTAAGCACAACCATCGGAACTGACGGAAAAATTACCGTGCTTCAAGCGGGAAGCACAACCCCGACGGAAATCGGACAGATACAGCTAGCACGCTTTATTAATCCTGGCGGTCTCAGTGCGCTCGGGAAAAATCTATTTTCGCCCTCCGCAGCATCGGGTGATCCGACGACCGGAAATCCAGGGATTGATGGACTTGGCACTGTTGCACAGGGATTTACCGAGCTGAGTAATGTGAATGTTGTCGAGGAAATGGTGAATATGATTATCAGCCAGCGGGCCTATGAAATGAATTCCAAGGCAGTTCAGGCTTCGGATGAAATGCAGCAGGTAACCAACAGTCTGAAGAAATAACGGAGTCCGTTTATTATGAAAAAAAGTGTTGGTATGAGCATAGGAGTCATTCTGCTGACGGTTTTTTCTTTTGCGAATGCAGGGACGGGAAATCTGGAAAGCCTTCTGAAGGCGCATTTGGATGAACGATATCCCTGGGCTGCGATGGAAATCCATGACATCCGTTTGAATGCAGAAAAACCAGCAGGTGATCCCTCCTCGATTGTTGTCGAGCAAGGACCTCCGGGCAGAACCATTTTTGCGTTGCGTTACCCGAAAGGGAAAAAGATCATTGCAACGGCCCAGGTAAAAGTGTTTGATTCCGTGATTTTGAGCCGGAGGCCGTTCAGCAAAAATACGGTTGTTCGCAAAGGCGACGTTTATACCACACTTATGGAAACCGGGAAAATAACAAAAGGGGCATTCAGCAGTGAGGACGATATTCTTGGCAAAACGCTGACAAGAGGTATTGGAGCCAATGTCGTCATCACGGACGTCATGGTATCCGGGGTTACGCAGGTCAAAAAGGGACAAAAAGTCCTGATCGTTGTTGATGCGCCGGGATTTACGATCAAGGCTGCAGGTGAACTGCAGCAGAACTGCGCGATCGGGGAGCAGGCAAAAGTGATGAATCTTCTTTCCCGCAAGATCGTTGCCGGTGTTCTTATTAACGAGCAAACCGTACGGGTGGGACTATGATGAAACCATTCAACGCAGAATTCTATTTTTCCCGTCTTCTACAATCAGGAGTGATTCTGATCGTCCTGCTCGTCTTTCCCGCCTGCATGGTGCACAGACTGCCTCCGGAACCGCCCAAATATGTGTATCAGATGGAAAAAAACGACCGTTCCTCCAACTCGCTCTGGAACGACCGCGCCGGATTGTTTGAAAATGTCCAGGCACGCAGGGTAAACGATCTTGTAACAATCAAAGTGTCTGAAACTATTTCCGGCTCTGGTACGGCAGATACAGCGTCCTCTCGAGCATCTTCCCTTGATGTCGGGGTTGATTCGGTGTTCGGACTTCCGCTGAATTTTAATAAAACCAATATGTGGGGAAATGCAAATACATTTATTCCGGCTGCGAAAGGTTCTGCAAAATCAGAATTTGCAGGCGATGGCAGCACGAAGCGGGCCGGGACATTGACCGGTACAATTACCGCCAAGGTCGTGGAAGTTCTTCCCAATGGAAATCTGGTGCTGCAGGCGAGGAAGGAAATAACCATTAACAATGAAAAGCAAATCCTTGTCTTGCGGGGAATGATCCGGCCGGAAGATATAGCCCTGGATAACACGATTGCAAGCAGCAAGGTTGCAGATGCTGAAGTCTATTTTGTGGGAGATGGGATTATTCAGGACAAACAGCGGCCTGGATGGCTCGTACGCCTTCTTGATAATGTCTGGCCGTTCTGAGGATGTATCATGTTGAAAACGCATACGGCGAAAAAGAGAAACGCGAGAATAGGGATTACAGCCTTGCCTGGGATCATGCTGCTGATATTCTTGTTTCCCGCCGGTGCGAGCGCCGAACGTATAAAGAATATCGCGAATTTTGAAGGCGTGAGGACCAATCAGCTGATCGGGTATGGTCTGGTCGCGGGACTGCCGGGCACCGGAGATACGGGGCTCGCGACTGTCCAGGCAATTACGAACATGATCCAGCGAATGGGTCTTACGGTAAATTCAAATGATATAAAATCGAAAGATATTGCGGCAGTCATGGTGACTGCCACACTTCCGCCTTTTCCGAAACCGGGAATCAGGGTGGATGTGCTTGTCTCTGCTCTGGGGGATGCAAAAAGCCTTCAGGGTGGAACGCTGCTTCTTGCCCCCCTCAAGGGTCCTGATGGCAAAGTGTATGCTCTTGCCCAGGGCCCTGTCTCTATCGGAGGATTTCTTGGCGGAAGCGGAGGAACCAGCACGCAGAAAAATCATCCCACGACCGGAACCATTCCCGGCGGTGCCACGGTTGAACTGGAGCCTCGTTTCAAGCTTGGAGATGGGAATGCAATACGGCTTTTTTTAACCAGGCCGGATTTTACCACAGCCAATTTTGTCAGCCAAAAAATTAATGATGCCCTCGGATTTCAGGCTGCGTCCACAGTTGATCCTGCCACGATACGAATTTTGATTCCGCCCAAGTATCAGAACAGGGTTGTGGAGATGATCGCGCTTGTAGAGGGACTCGATGTCCTGGTGGATGCCCCGGCGCGCATTGTGATCAATGAAAGAACGGGTACGGTTGTTGTGGGCGAGCAAGTGACGATCTCACCGGTCGCGATTGCCCACGGGAGTCTTACGGTTGAAATAAAGACAGATTATCTGGTGTCGCAGCCGCTTCCTTTTGCGCCGAAACAAGCGGAAACCGTTGTCGTGCCGCAAAAAGAAGTAACCGTCAAAGAACAAAAAGCATCCCTGATGCAGGTATCGGGCGTTACGCTGAGCGAGATCGTGCGAGGTCTAAATGCGCTTGGTGTTACTCCGCGGGATCTGATTTCTATTCTGCATGCGCTCAAGGCATCGGGTGCGCTCCGGGGTGAATTGGAAATTATATGAAGATTCCAGGTCCTGTTCAAGAACCGACAGCCGCGGTTGCATCCCTGGAACAACTCAAGGGAAGGACAGATCCTGCTGCTGTTAAAGCAGTTGCCCAGGAGATGGAAGCGTTGTTTGCCTTGGAGCTTCTGAAAGCCATGCGAGCCACGACAGGACCTATGGCCGGAAAAGGGCTGGGCGCCGATATGTATGGAAGCATGTTTGACATGGAATTATCGAAACTCATTGCCAAACGCGGCTTGGGTCTGCAGGATATGATGACAAAAAGTATCAACCGAAAATTATCGTCCGAACAAAATGGCGTATCTGCTCCTGTATCATTGGAAAATTTGACTTCCTCAAAAAAATCACAGCCGCTGCCTGTGCAGGGAGGGAAAATCAGCTCCCCCTACGGGATGAGAAACGACCCGTTTACCGGAAATCCAGCCTTTCATCAAGGGCTGGATGTGACCGCACCTGAAGGGAGTGAGATCAAACCTTTGAAACAGGGAACAGTTAAATTCAGCGGAAAACAAAAAGGATATGGAAATATCGTTGTGGTGGATCATGGCGGCGGTTTTGTAAGCAAATATGCACATAATCAAAAAAATATGGTCAAAACCGGGGATACCGTAACGAACAATACCGTTATTGCCCATGTGGGAGCCACCGGCAGATCCACCGGGCCCCATACCCATGTTGAAATTCAGTACAGGAATAAAAGTATTGATCCAGCGCTGATTTTTGCAAAAAAGAGCTAAAGATCCAAACTCATTTGCCGATAAGGGAGACAGGGGAAATAATCGCAGTATGAGACGAGGAGGGATAGTATGAAAATTTATGGAAATATGCCGAATGGACAGGAAATCAACAGGATAGCCCAGAACAATGGGAATCCGGAGCCGGTGGAAAAACCGGTTTCTGCGCCTGCAAAAATCCAATCAGATACGATTAATATTTCAGACAAAGGCAAAGAAGTTGCCGAACTGTTATCCTCGATCAACGAACTGCCTGAAGTCAGAGAGCAGAAAATTCAGGAGATTCAGCAGGCGCTTGCATCAGGCACCTATACGGTTGATCCCCGGAAAATAGCACAAAAAATGCTCAATGAACTATGAACATATCCAATCGCATAAAAGACATTCTGCATGAACAAATTCGGGCATATCGGATTCTGCTCGACGTGCTCCAGCGTGAGCGAGCATACCTGGTACAGCTGAATCCTGAGGGAGTTGAGACGCTGTCCAAGGAAAAGGACACCATTATACTGAAACTCCGGCTCCTGGAAGAAGAACGGATACGTCTCATTCGTGCATTTGCCTGCGAAACCGGAGCGCCCGGTGATCTGACGCTCCAGAAGCTGCAAGAGGTGACAGGAGACGATGCGTATGCTCAGCTGCGGTCACAGATGCTTTCACTGATTCAGGCGATTGCCGAATTCAATGAATTCAACAAAATCCTGATAGAAAAATCCGCTGCCTTTGTGCGCAGAACCCTGGGTTTTCTCGGGACGCTGGGAGCGTCTCAGGGAAAAGCCGGAGGCGCTTTTTCGATGGAGGCATAAGTGTCTCTTTTCCAATTATTCAATATCGGGGTTACGTCCTTGTACGCAAGCCAGGCGGGTTTAAGCGTCGTAAGCAACAACATCGCGAATGCAAATACACCCGGCTACAACAAACAGGATGTTATCCTTGAAATTCTTTCTCCGCTTGACATCGGGAGCGGATATATGGGTATGGGCGTTACCGTTGCAGGCATCAAGAGTACGTCCGACCGGTTCATTCAGGCCCAGCTGTATTATCAGCAGCAGAACATGGGCCGATCATCCGCCCTCGAACAGAGCCTGAGCCAAATCGAGCAGATTTTTAACGAAGCGAAAGAAGCAGGACTTTCATCGCCTATAGCGAATTTTTTTGATGCGTGGAATGATGTGGCAACTGATCCTACCTCACAGGCTGCTCGCAATGTTCTGCTCCAGAACGCAGATGTTCTTGTCCTGGCAGCCCAGCGGATGGAAAACAGGATCAACCAGACAATCAATGAATCACGGATCGGCATTGATGATGCGGTCGATCAGATTAATACTATTGCAGATGATATTGCCCGATTAAACGAACTTATTGTTATAGCGGAGGCAGGACAGGGCGAACGGGCGAATGATTTTCGGAACCAGCGCGACGAGTACTTGAATACTCTTTCGGCTCTCATTGAAAACACGTGGCATGAGGACGTGGACGGTTCAATTACGATTGCGATCGGAATGAGAAACCTTGTTGCAGGAACTTCCACCAACACACTTTCAACCACCATTGACACGTCAGGGAACAAAAATCTCTTTCTTGACGGCATTAACATTACATCCCATGTCACGATGGGAAAGGTCAGCGGTCTCCTTTCGGCGGGAAGCGAGATACAGACCGGTTCGCTTGCCGGCTTGCGAAAATTAATTGCATCCGTAACCAAGGAAATCAATCTGCTCCATGAACAGGGATATGGGCTCGACGGGACTACCGGAAACAGCTTTTTCTCATCGCTGCAGGTATCCACAAAAAACCTTTCAGCAAGCGCAAGCATCACGGGGTCTATCACCGATATAACGCAGGTGAATCTCGATGAATATTCCGTCAGTTTCTCAGCAGGAAATTATTCGGTTACCGACAAGCAGACAGGAGCGGTTGCGATATCAGGAGCCTATGTATCCGGTAACCCGATCAATTTCAACGGCATTCAGATTACGATTACCGGAGCGGTCACAGCAGCCGATACGTTTGAGGTAAGCCCGCTGACTGACGCGATAAAGAATTTCAATGTTGCACTTTCCGACGCCAATAAGGTTGCCGCTGCATCAGCGGCTGGTGATCTGCCTGGAGACAATAGCATGGCTCTCCAAATTGCAGCGATCACGGACACGGCGATCTCCAATCTCAGCAGTAGTACGTTTACGGAATTTTACCAGGGGCTTGTGACTACCGTGGGTTCTCTGAGTCGTGCTGCTGCCGATAGCAGTACGTTCGATGAAAATCTTCTCGCGGAGATTAAGACCAGACGGGACAGCGCATCCGGTGTATCCCTTGACGAGGAGGCTGCCAATCTCATTCGCTATCAGCGCGCGTATGAAGCAGGCGCGAAGATGATCCAGGTGGCGGATGAGCTTATTCAGGCGGTGTTAAATATATGAGAATAACGTCATTAATGCTGTATGATCAGCTTACCAAATCGCTTCGAAACAACCTTGATGAGTATGCCGCGCTCAATGAACGGGTCGCGACAGGAAAGAAAATCAACAAACCTTCAGAAAATGTGGTTGGTCTTACCCAGGCAATGGGATACCGGGTGAGCATTGGAACTAATGACCAGTATCAACGAAATATAGACGAGGTTTCATCACAGCTTGGCTACGTAGATACGGTATTAAGCGCGGTTTCGGCTGCAATCCAACAGGTCAAGAGCGATGCGGTTTCAGGCCAGAACGGAGCACTTGATGCCACCAATCAGGCAATCCTTGTCCAGAATACCACTCAACTGCGAGACCAGCTTCTGAACCTCGGAAACAGCGTGTTCCGGGGAAGGCATATCTTTTCCGGATTTCTAACGGACCAGAATGCGTTTAATGCCACAACGTACGCCTATCAGGGAGACGCTGGTAGTATAGAAGTTCAGATTGACAAGGGAGCGACTCTTCCGCTTAACGTTCCGGGAAGCACCGCCTTCAGTTATACGCTCAGCGCTCCTGATGTCATCCACCTCAGTGGTGGTCAGTATGTTCATTACACGCCCGGCGCAGGAACCACCGTTGCTGTTGAAATTCGGGATACGGATAACGTAACGGTTCTAGATTCATTCAGCTTCTCGAATGTGATTGAAATGACCGACACGCTCAGCACAGCAATAAGCGGAAGCAATGCACTGAGAGTGCAGGCACTCATCAAGCCTTTCGAGAAGATGATTCAGCAGGTCATGACGGTCCAATCAAACGTCGGATCATGGACGAACCGTTTGAATGCCCAGACAGGAATTCTGGAACAGAGCAATCTGGATATTAAGGATTCTCTTTCTAAGGTTGAAGCAGATGATATTACCCGAACGGTTCTTGTGCTTAAGCAACGGGAAACCATGATCGAGGCACTTCGTCAGTCGTCCGCCAAAGTTCTTTCCAATTCTCTTCTTGATTTTATCCGATAACGTAACGAGATCAGCATTGGCCCGCAAGGTCATAGGTTCATGACCGGACACAGGGATGGTGTGGCCCGTACCGAATATCCTTTGATGTACGAAAATACAGTACTGGATTCTAACGAGAGACCGCGGCTACTGATTTGCGGCGGGCAAGGGTTCCTGTTTTGATAAGTTTCTTCAAATGGTATATTCCAATCGCAATAACATGTCCATTTTTCAAAATGATCGGGGTGAGCATGCGGTTGGTAATAGGACGACCTTTTCGTGGCTCGCGGGTAAGATAGAACAAGATTTCATAATCAATGCTATCGGAACCGGTGATAATCTCTCGCTTGTAGGGATTTTGGACGTTTCCCATAATCCCTTCCACTGTTCTCTTCGACATACCGGTAAAGACATTTACGATCTTTTCATCGTTTGTTTCTGCAAGATAGGTAAGACGCTTAATTCTATCAGCCGGGATAGGCCTGTCGCCATAGGTAAAAGATTGTTTATCCTTTCTGGGAAGCGATTGCCGGACGGATTTCTGAAGAGTTTCTGAAGACTCTTCAACGACCGGAGGGACACTGTCCTCCTTCAGTACCATAGTTGAAGGCAGATGCGCCTGTGGAGCCTGGACCGGTTGTTCACGTACTTCAAGCGGTGCCGAAGGAGCCGGTTTCTTGTCCTCCGAAGACGAAGACGGTTTTGAAACCTGCATGGTTGCACAGCCGGTCACGACTGCTACCAGCAGGATACACAGAATGGTTCTCATGCAGTGCGCCTTTTGACAGTCTTTTTTTTGCTTTTTGCGGCTTCTACTGCGGCTGCAATCCGTTTTTTTGCCGCAATACGAACCCTTCTTTGGCGGGCACTTTCCCTGAATGCATTCACCGCGGTTGTCCATATACGACCCAGATAATTCTCAAATCCCATGGGTGATCGGGCAGCCTGGCTGGTTCGTGTCCTGGTATTCTCCCAATAATGAATAAGCGCCATATTGCTTGCAATGGTAAGCGTAATGGCAAGCGGATCTGCAACAAACACGAGTACCATGATCGCGAAGAAAACGACATTGTCCTGAGGCGCATTGATCATTCGCGCCACATATGCGATAGGACCGATATGTGATTCATAGGCAAGTCGTTTGACTTTGAGGTCATGAATGCGCGGCTCGATGACAGCAAGCCGATCCCTGATTTCAGCCTGCTCATCGCTGAATTCCCGAGAGAGCCGGATTTTATTGGTAATTGCCGATGAAGGAAGGTACACAATCTGGGCATTGATTTCTTCCATGCGTATTTTCTTTGATTTGTATTCATCCTCAAGGGTCTTGAGTTCAAGTGAAATAACATTGAATTCTTCGGATGTTTTCTGATATCCCTGGCTTAAAAATCCGAAGATGCCGACTGACGTGATAAACATCAGCGCCACGAGGAATGTTATCAGGAGGGATTTAAACAAGCGTGTCATCGGCCTCCAGTATTTGAACAGGTAGACCGCCACCCCGATTTTTCCCGCTTCCAGCGTTATTCCCATGATCATGGCGGGGATATAATTATACGCGAACATGCTCGCGATACCGAAAACGGAAAAATACGCTGCCGTGGCAATGAGGCTTATGGTCACGATAATGAGAAAAATAATATACATATATGTTCCTCCCGAAAATCGGTCATCAGGCAATAACTGTTTTTAATGCAGGCAGCTGCTGCCTCAATTGTTGATAATGCATTTTCCATACCACGACTTTTTTGCGAACATGAATCAAATAATTAGTTGATATTTCAATGGAATGGATATAGGATGCTTATCGGTATATTCATCAAAAAAATTTAGCCATTTTTACGATACGTATCAAATTGTCAAAAAAATGACATGCGTTTCAACGGCACTCTCTTGATTGTTTTACAATGATCTTAATGAAACATCTTGGCATATTTCTTTTCACGGTTCTTTGCACTGTTTTAAGCGTTGTTTTTTTAGACGCAGGAATCGCTCTTTTTTTCCAAAAGGCCGTGACCGCTTACTCTCCTGTTTCCCTTCAGATACCTGATCTGCTTTTTCCTTTTGTTTGCATCATTACGGTTTTTTCATGGGGTGCGTACCTCGTTTTACGGCATAGGGAAACATCAATGCTGCATGGACGTTTTTTTCTGGTAATCGCCTGGACCGTGCCAGCAGCGTTTTTTTTAAAATCAGCGCTCAAACAAGTGTTCGGGAGGGTTACGACTCGTTACTGGTTGTATCATCCGGATATTCAGGAATTCCGCTGGCTGCAGGGAGGCGAGAATTACAATGGTTTTCCTTCCGGTCATATGGCGGTATTTGCCGTGCTCATGTGTGCATTGTGGGAGTGGTATCCTCATTTCCGGGCACTCTCTCTTGTTTTTTTGCTGCTGCTTGGGTTTGCTCTTCTTGCAACGGATTATCATTTTTTAAGCGATGTGATTGCAGGAGCATATCTGGGCATGATCACCCATATCATTGCTCGATCAATGATAAAATCGCTGGATCAAGCATCATGCTGAAATTTTCGTTTTAAAAATGTTTTGCTTGATACGGAAGGCAGGGAATCGTATAATCCGGTTCGGCGTTTTGTACAACAGACAGGCAGGAAGCAAGACAGGAATGCGCATACTCAAAAAATATATTTTCATCGGGCTCGGAATAGCCGCGTTCATCGTGCTTCTTATCGGTATCTGGGTTTTTTCCATTCTTTCCAATCTCCCTGACATAACCTATCTCAAACACTACCGGCCCGCTGCTGCAGCAGATGTTCTTGATCGGAATGGCAATCACCTTGTCAGCTATTATGATGGCACATTCCGGATATGGGTTCCGATTGCCAGCCTTCCTGAACGAGTCATTCATGCAGTGATCATTGCGGAAGATGATACGTTTTTCGGCCACAAAGGTATCAATTACAAGGCAGCCTGGAATGCGTTTAAGCATGATGTGCAAAAGCGAAAGTTTGCCCGGGGAGGCAGTACGATCACGCAGCAAATGATCAAGAATGTTGTTCTGAGCAGAGAAAAAACGATTACGCGAAAGCTGAGAGAATATGTTCTTGCACAAAAGGCGGAGGACCTTCTGACCAAACGGCAGATACTCCAGATTTATCTCAATGAAGTTGAATGGGGGGAACATATTTACGGCATTGAGGCGGCGAGCCGTTTTTATTTTGATAAACATGCGACGGAACTGACGGCTGCTGAAGCAGCGCTTCTTGCCGGCATGCTTCCCAATCCGCGTTATTACAACCCGTACAAGCGGATTAACAAGGCACGGGACCGGCAGGAACGGGTTTTGTTCAATATGCATCAGGCAAAACTGCTTACTGCGGAAGACTATACGGCTGCTCTTGCAGCTCCTTTAATTCTTCGCCATCAGAACGGAGGGACGTTATATGTCCCGAGCGCATCCCTTTCCAGAAACAGAGCGTGCTATCAGCAGGCGCTGGAGCAGGCGCTGCTCGGAATTTTAGGAGAGTATCCCCTGTACCGGGGAGGGAACACCATAAAGACCACACTGGATAAATCACTCCAGGAAGATATTGACCGGTTGGGGAACAGGAGTGAAACCGGCGCGACGAATGAGATTCTGGTTGTTAAAGAAGGAGATCAGATTCGTGCATTTGTCTGTGGAATGGGCAACGAACAGGCTGTTGGTACCTTGCTCGATTCACGCGGATTGCACGATCACCCCTATACTCTGAGCAGGATATCTTCTGCCTCAATCAGTCGAGAGCAGATTCTGATGCGAGGACAGGAAAAATCTGATTGAACAAGAGCATGATACGTTTTGAAATTATTCCATCTCTGGAGGATATATGCCGCGACGTGAGGACATTAAAAAAGTATTGATTATCGGTTCAGGACCCATTGTTATCGGACAGGCATGCGAGTTTGATTATTCAGGAACGCAGGCATGCAAGGCGCTCAGGAGCCTGGGATATGAAATCGTTTTAGTGAATTCAAATCCCGCCACCATAATGACCGACCCTGGCACGGCTGATGCGACTTACATCGAGCCATTGACCATCGATGTCCTCGAAAAAATTATTGACACGGAACGTCCGGATGCAGTCCTTCCGAATCTTGGAGGACAGACCGGATTAAATCTCACGGCTGAACTGAACCGCCGTGGCATTCTCGAAAAATACGGGGTGAAAATTATCGGCGTTCAGGCAGATGCTATCGAGCGCGGCGAAGACCGGATTGCGTTTAAAGAAACAATGAACAAACTCGGAATCCCGATGCCGCAAAGCGAACCCGCGTACTCGATTGAGCAAGCCGAAGAGATTGTGAGCAGGCTCGGATTCCCTGTGGTGGTTCGTCCTGCCTATACCATGGGTGGAACCGGAGGAGGCCTCGTGTACAATCTCGACGAACTCCGGATGGTCGCAAGCCGGGGACTTTCGGCAAGCCTGGTCGGTCAGATCCTGATCGAACAATCCGTTCTCGGATGGGAAGAACTTGAACTGGAAGTCGTCCGTGATGCAAAAAATCAGAAGATCACCGTTTGCTTTATTGAAAACGTGGATGCCATGGGGGTTCATACTGGAGACTCTTATTGCACTGCGCCTATGCTTACGATTTCGCAGCAATTACAGAAAAAACTACAGGACTACTCTTATTCAATTGTTGACGCGATCCAGGTGATTGGCGGTACCAACATTCAGTTCGCGCATAATCCTGAGACCGGAGAAGTGGTGGTTATTGAAATCAATCCGAGGACATCTCGCTCTTCCGCGCTTGCTTCCAAGGCAACCGGGTTTCCGATTGCCCGGGTATCATCCGTTCTTGCGGCCGGGCAGACGCTCGACGAACTGCCGTACTGGCGGGAGGGAACGCTCGAAAAGTACACGCCATGGGGCGATTACGTGGTTGTCAAGTTTGCACGATGGGCGTTTGAAAAATTTGTGGGCGTTGAAGATAAACTGGGAACCCAGATGCGGGCAGTCGGTGAAGTCATGAGCATCGGGAAGAATTATAAGGAGGCCTTCCAGAAAGCGATCCGATCGCTCGAGATCGGGCGTTCGGGGCTTGGTTTTGCAAAGGATTTCAATAAACGGTCTCTTGCAGAACTGATGGAAATGCTTTCCGAGCCGACCAGCGAACGTCAGTTCATCATGTATGAAGCACTCCGCAAAGGAGCTGATATCGATGAACTGCATAGAAAAACGCATATCAAACAATGGTTTATCCGTCAGATGAAGGAACTGGTGGAACTCGAGAAAAAAATTCTGCAGTACCAGGGAACGCATCTTTCTGATGAACTGCTGATCCAGGCAAAAAAGGATGGTTTTGCGGACAAGTATCTGAGTCAGTTGCTCGGTATTTCTGAAGCAGATATCCGGAAGCAGAGGAAAGCACTCGGTCTCCATCAGGCATGGAACGCTGTTCCGGTCAGCGGCGTTGAGAATGCGGCATATTATTATTCGACGTACAACGCGCCGGATGAAGTTCCAGTCAGCAAGCGAAAAAAGATCATGGTTATCGGCGGCGGGCCGAACCGGATTGGACAGGGAATCGAGTTCGATTATTGCTGCGTGCATGCGGCGTTTGCGCTCAAGGATATCGGATATGAAACAATCATGGTCAACTGCAATCCGGAAACGGTTTCCACTGACTACGACACTTCAGACAAACTGTACTTTGAACCGATCACGGTTGAAGATGTGCTCAGTATTTATGAAAAGGAAAAACCCGAAGGCGTGGTCGTGCAGTTTGGAGGACAGACGCCGCTTAATATTGCGCGTCAGCTTGCAGATGCCGGGGTTCGGATTATTGGGACAACGGTTGACGCGATTGACCTTGCAGAAGATCGCGGTCGCTTCCGTGAGATGATGGATACGCTTCGGATCCCGATGCCGGAAGCAGGAATGGCAAGCACGCTTGCTGAGGCGCACGCGGTTGCTGAAACAATCGGGTATCCGGTTATGGTCCGTCCATCCTATGTGCTCGGAGGCCGTGGAATGGAAATTGTGCATGATGAGGCAATGCTTTCTCATTATGTCGAGAAAGCAGTTGGTGTTACTCCCGAACAACCCATTCTGATCGACAAATTCCTCTCAAATGCGATTGAAGCGGAAGCCGATGCCATAGCGGATGGAAGAGATGCCTTTGTTCCTGCGGTCATGGAGCATATTGAGCTGGCGGGAATTCACTCGGGAGATTCCGCGTGCGTTATTCCGCCGATCAGCATTCCGGAAAAACATCTTGAAACCATCAGAACATATACCAGAACGATCGCGGTCGAATTGAACGTTGTCGGCCTTATGAACATGCAGTATGCCATTGCCGATGACGTCGTCTACGTTCTCGAGGCAAATCCGCGCGCTTCCCGTACAGTTCCGCTTGTCTCAAAAGTCTGTAATATTCCGATGGCCCGCCATGCAACCGAAGTGATGCTGGGAGCCGGATTGAAAAGCCTCAATCTTCATTCAAAAACGATTCCGCACTTCGGGGTCAAAGAATCGGTTTTTCCTTTCTCGATGTTTCCGGAAGTCGATCCGGTTCTGGGGCCTGAAATGCGCTCCACCGGCGAAGTGCTCGGGCTTGCAGACAGTTTCGGGGTGGCGTTCTTTAAAGCGCAGGAAGCCGCCTCGCAGTCGCTTCCAACACAGGGGACCGTCCTCATTACGGTTGCGGATGATGATAAGCGCACGGCACTTCAGGTGGCGCGACATTTTGAGAACCTCGGGTTCACGATTATGGCCACAAACGGAACGCATAAACTCCTGTTAAAAAATGGAGTGAAGTCGAGCCGAATTGATAAAATGCATGAAGGACGTCCGAATATTGTTGATGCAATCAAGAACAAGCAGATTCAGCTGGTTATCAATACGCCAGGCGGAAGACTGAGCCAGCATGATGATTCCTACATCCGGAAAGCGGCAATCAAATACAAGATTCCGTATATCACGACGATTGCAGCAGCGGTCGCGGCAGCCCGGGGAATTGAAGCGTTTCGAACCTATGGAAGCGGGGTTCGGTCGCTGCAAAAATATCATAGCGCAATTCGATAAGAATGGATGTGCTTGAGGAAATCAGGAGGCGGCGGAGCGATCTGCCGCCTTTTTCGTGACATATTAGAATTCTATATTCGGTCGGATAATAAACTGGTAGGTGTCGTTCCCGCTTGAAAGGGCGCCGGTGTATTTTTTTGATGATTCCCACAGAAAACCGAGGGCAATCGCAAATGCGATCTTTTTCCACGGCCATTTTTTATCAATGGTTATATAGTGCCTCATGGCGCTGAAGGTTCTTTGATCCAGATCAATGGTGTATTCAAATCCGCTGTTGTTCACGAGTGAAAATTCTTTTGGTTGATAATCCACCCTGCTTCGCCTGCATGAGACATACACCGTATCCATGATGTCAGGATTGCCGTGCAGTTTCGTACCTATCCGGAAACTCCAGTTCAGCTTCTTGACCGGCGATTTGCGATCCCCTTTTATCTTCCATTCGAATTCCCACCAGTCGTCTCGGATCAGTTTGTTTTCCTTGATGTGAAAATTACCGAAACTCACCAGATATCCGCTGTAACCAAGCCCTGTTACCTTTGACGTGCCTGGTATCGAGAAATTGGCAACATTACCCGCAAGGATCGAAAAGGCGTAGGGTTCTTCAAATCCTGCTGTGATGGATTTGATCCAGTTAAAACTGCCGGTCACCTGGGCGTCCTTGTAAAACTGCGGAGCATGAGACCGAATAACGGTTCCCAAATAGGGAAGGGGATTGATGCTTGCTTCTAAAACGATGAATTGGGGAATGAGCGCTGACCGGGTAAGAAGGGCTGCATAGAGTTCAGATTCGCTTCGTTCTCCCAGATGAGGGACTGGCTTGCTGGTGAGTGGAATAATAAACTCAAGATTCGTGTAATAAGCATCCGGCTCAAATTCGATCTCGAATTTTTGCAGAGGTTCTTCGGGAGGGGCTGCTTTCTGAGACTCTGCAGGCTGCTCCGGATGACTGCCAAAAGCAGATACCGGGATCAGATACAGGAAGATGGCAAGAAAGATCCGGAATACAACCCGATTATTCATTCCACGAGCGCTTCTTCGCGAAGTTTGACCGAGACGACCTTGGAGCATCCCGGTTCTTCCATCGTGATACCGTAAAGCGCATCCGCCATTTCCATAGTCCGTTTGTTATGGGTGATGGTGATAAATTGCGACCGGGTGCTCATTTCCCGAATGAGTCTTGTAAACCGGGTAACGTTCGCTTCATCAAGTGGGGCATCGACTTCATCAAGCATGCAGAACGGGCTGGGTTTGACAAGAAATGCAGCAAACAGCAGGGCTATCGCAGTCAGTGCGCGCTCACCGCCTGATAGGAGCGAGATTGCCTGGAATTTTTTCCCCCGCGGCTGGGCGATAATTTCAATGCCTGATTCGAGGATGTCGGATTCATCGAGCAGTACGAGCTCGGCTTTTCCGCCTTCGAAGAGAAGAGAGAACACCTCTTTGAATTTTTCCTGGATCGCATTATACGCTTCCGTGAAGAGCTCCTTTGTTTCTCCATCCAGTTTGGCGATGGTCGCTTTCAGATTCGCAATGGATTCATTAATGTCATTCTGCTGTGTTGAAAGAAGATCATATCGTTCTTTTAATTCATTGTATTCCTGGAGCGCATCGGTATTAATGGGTCCCATTTGATCGATTTTTTCCCGAAGTTCTTCCAACCGCCGCTTTGCTTCATCCACCGCGATCTCGAATTCACCAAGTTCTCGTACAACTGCATCAAGATCAGCATGATACGTGCTCCAGATCCGATCCTTGAGATGCTCGATGCTCATCCGAAGTTCTGTGCGTTTTACTTCTGACGCGGAAACCCGTTTCTGACAGGATTCAATATCATGCATGATTGCGCGAACCAGCTCCTCAGCAGCGGAGAGTGCTTTTGTTCTTTCGGCATGCGCCTCCTGTTTCGTAATATAGATTCCGCGCTCTGCTTCCAGGACGGTGATGTGCTCTTTAATTCTTATTTCTGATTCTGTAATGACGGATTCAAGTTCGATAAGTTTTGCTGCAATGGCAGCAAGTTCCATTTCTCTTTTTTGACGACGTTCAGTCATCTCAACTTCTGATTTGCTGAGACGTTCGCACGCTTGTCTTGTGGCACCCTGCTTTTCCTGGAGAACCGTAAGCGCCATTCTGATTTCGGTTATTTTCGCCCGTGCAGATTCAATTTTTTCCCGATGCTGTGCAAGGTCATTTTGCATGGCTTCAACGGTTGCCTGGGCGCTTGCGTGTCCTGTTTCGAGTCGGGAGAGCGCTTCCGTGGCCACCTTCATTTCTGCATGCAGTTCTTCGATGATCTTGATACGCTCAATCGATTCTTTTTCGAGAATAGCCGTGCGTTCTTCTGTGCGCGCTATTTCGTCCCTGATTGCGCTGCAATCTTTGTCTTTATTCACGCCTTCTATTTCCAGCGCATGAATCTGATCAGACAGCGTGGTTTCCCGTATTTTGTCGGTTTCAATGGCAGTTTCGAGCAGGGCCGACTCGGCTTCCAGCGTTGCGGTTTTGGTTTCGAGCTGGCCTACTTCCTGTTCCAGGTCCTTAATCTCGCGGCGTTTGGTAAGCAAGCCGCTTCCGCCGGCTTCGACCGTGCCTCCGGTGACTGCCCCCCAGGGGTCGACGATCTCACCGGCAAGTGTCACGATGGTTTTGTGCATTCCGTTTTTCTGCCAGAGCGCGACTGCCGTATCGATCGTATCCACGATCACTACATCGCCCAAAAGATATTGAGCAACATTGCTGCAGTGGTCCTTGCAGCGAACAAGGGTGAGCGCTGGCCCAATCACGCCGTCGTGGCCGTTTTTAACAAATGGCTCGGTTTTAATTTCACGAGGAGAGCGCGGGACGAACGTGCTTCTGCCGCCTTTTTCGGTTTTCAGATAATTAATGGCTTTCAGGGAATCCCGTTGGGAGTCCACAACGACATACTGGAGCCGGTCTCCGAGCACCGCTTCAATTGCAAGTTCGTATTGCGGCTCGGTCTCGATCATGTCGGCAACCAGCCCGTGAATGGTACCCACCCGTTCCTGTGCCGCGGTTTCTTTTTGGACGGACATGACCGTCTTGACGCCTTTTTGGTAGCCTTCGAGTTTTTGTTCCAATTCCAATAGGGAACGGAGTCGCGATCGTTGTCCGGCGAGGAGATTGCGAACATCCGCAAGACTCGTTTCCAGCGCCTTTTTCTTTGCGATCGTCTCTTCCAGGCGCGAAGATACTGTGGCGCGCTCATCAATGGCCGCTGTTCTTTGCTTGGCAATATCCGCTCGTTCCTGTTCTTGAATCGCCAGTCGAGATTGTAATTCGGAAAGTTTCCGGGCAAGCTCCTGCTTTTCCCTGAGGTCGCGGTTGTCCTGTTCCTTGATTTGAACGAGGCGGGATTCAAGGTTGGATATTTTTGTACGCTCAGCAGCCGATTCATTTATGGCATGGAAAATCCCCGCTCGTGTTTGTTCAAGCGACGTTTCTTTTTCCTTGAGCTGGTTGCTCAGAGAATCCATGACTGCGGTTTTCTGTTCGAGAAGCGTTTCCTGTTCTCGTATTGAGACGAAAAGCATCTGGAGCTCTTGTTCCTGACTTGCCTTCTGTTCTCTGATGTGCGCTGTTTCCTGTGCAAGATACTCCTGATCGGCAGTGTCCCGGTTTTGCTGTTCCTGGAGAGAGGCGATCTGGCTTTTTGATATTTCAACCCGGTGCTCTGCTCTGCCGAGTTCGGATTCGATTTCATGAATCCGGTTTTGAAGAATGGTTAGTTCCTGCTCTGCAGCGAGTGCATCTGCGCGTGATTCTTCGATGGAAGATTCAATCTTGCTGAGATTGGCATGATGTACCGTTACCTCGTCTTCCGCGTTTTTAAATTCCTCGTTGATCGTAGCCCATTCGCGGCCAAGGTTCGCATACTCAACTGAAGCAAGCCGGAAATCAAGATCCTTCATCTCCCCGCGGAGCTTCTGATATCGCTCCGCCTTTTTCGCCTGCCGGTCAAGCGAATTTACCTGCCGCTTTACTTCGGTAATAATGTCATTTATCCGGAGCTGATTCTGTTGGGTGGATTCAAGTTTGGAAAATGCTTCCTGACGGCGAGCCTTGTATTTCATCACGCCTGCAACTTCCTCGAAAAGGAACCTGCGGTCCTGAGGTTTTGAGGAAAGGATCTGATCAACGCGGCCCTGCTCGATAATGGCATGCGCTTTTGCACCGACTCCTGCATCCATCATCAAATCTCGAATATCCTTCAAACGACACGGAATTTTATTGATGAGGTATTCGCTTTCTCCTGAACGGTACAAACGGCGCGTGATCTCAATCTCGCTGTACTGGCCAAATTCCGAAAGCAAACCGCTTATATTGGTAAGCCGGAGGGTTACCTCTGCCATGCCGAGAGGTTTACGGCTTTCGCTTCCATTGAAAATGACATCTTCCATTTTATCGCCGCGGATGTGCTTGGCGCTTTGTTCGCCCAGGACCCAACGGATGGCATCAGAAATATTGCTCTTCCCGCATCCGTTCGGCCCGACCACGGCAGTAACGCCTGGTTGAAACGTGATCGTTGTTTTGTCCGAAAAGGATTTAAAACCAATCATTTCAAGTGTTTTTAATTGCATACTTCTCCTGAGAAAACCGCTCGTTGTTGTTTTTTGAATGAAGTTATTTGTTCAGATATGCAGGCCGTATATATCATAAACAGAGATTTTTGTAAAGGATAAAAATAACTAAATAAAGTATTTGCCTTGGAGGATAGCACAATATGTTGTGGTTTTCTAGATTTCTCGTTGTTCGAGCCGCTTAAGGCCTATTCTTAAAGGCAATAGAAAAACAAGGGCATTTATGAGCAGTACGGAGAGAAACGACACGACTATGAGCATATATCCTGTTGGTTGAATGGTAGTTCCAAGAACCCGGGCCATAAAGAGTTTATACACTGGCCAGGCTTCAAGCGTTACAACCATACCGACAAACAAGAGAGACAACAGCATATAAACAATTCCGCCAAAGCCCGTTGTAATCTTTGCAATGTTTTCGTGCTTAAATTGTGGGAATAGTGCTCCAAGCCCCACTCCCAATGCCGTAATGCCGAATGTCATGAGCCCGACAGTAACGATCCCGAGGTACATCATGAAAGGAGTTACCTTAAGCAGGGTATTCGAAAGAATAATCAGGATCTCAGCGAGAACAAGAAGCGGTACCAGGCTGCTCCAGAATTTCGCCCAGAGAAAATCTCGGAGAAGAAACGGAGCTGAACGGATAATCCAGAAGGCATCAGCTTCAAGGCTGACTGCAGGAAAGACAAATCGGACTGCAACTGCAGAAGTAACGAAGCCAACCATTCCCAGATTCAAAAATGATATGAGATTCTGGAGGAAAAAACTGGGCATGGCTGCCCGATCCAGCGGGAGAAGCTTGAAACTGTAAATATATACGACCATGAGTGCGCATATAAGAAAAAGCTGAGACCATTGTGACGCATCGCGGAAAAATAATTTTATATCTTTCAGAATGAGAGCGCCCATTTTTCCATGAAAGGGGCTTGCCAGAATTTTGAATACTCGGTCAGCCATTTTTGAGCGTGAAATGCTGGCCCGCTTTCCTTCCTGTGATTTGGACCAACCCTGGGAATATGTTTTCAGGCAGACCCATTCGTTGATAACAATACCAGCCAGAGCTGTACTCCAGAGCATCAGGAAATAAAATATCTCGTATCCCGAGCTTTTTCGAAGAAGGGGAGCAAGGATTTCCGCAGCCCAAAAACTCGGGAGAAGAGGGGATACCGGCGCCCGCATCGCGGTCAGATACTGAACCAAAGAAGGAAACGTATCCGGATCAACCAGTGCTTCCGGCTTGAGCATTCGAAACAGGATGTACAGGATGACAAAGAATAGAAGCCCGAACAAGATCATAATATCCCTGGTTCTCCGGGCGGGAAACGCGGTAACCAAGAGCATGGTGATTATGATTCCCATGGATGCAGGGATCATTAAAAAAGGGATTACGGTAAGTATAAGGCCTACATAATAGGCTGCTGTTGCCTGAAAAACAACCCCATAGGCGATAAAGACCGGCAGACCGTATACAATTGTCATCCAGGATGAATGCATCAGGGTTTCAATAAATTTGGCGCGATATAGTTTTTCCATGTGAATCGGGGCAGCAAGAAGAAGCGTGAGTTCTTCTGACAAGTAAAAAGTCGAAAGAGCCGTAATAATATTGCTGAACAGAAGAATGAAAAAGAAGGTAAGAAGAATCATGGAAAGAAGCCGTATGGCAAGAAGATCGCCGAGGCCTTCGATCGTATGAAAATAGGAAAGCACCTTGAACGATATGATGTACAGAAAAAACCAGAATCCGATCCCGAGCAAGCCGAGCGCCAGAGTCTTCAGCCGTTCGCCGGATGCAAAGCGGATGAGAAAATTTCGGAGCGCATGATATTGGGGAAAAAAAAGAAGCAGCACGGTCCTAGTATACAACAACAGGAAAATTTAATCGCGGGATTTTTTCAGGCGTTGAAAAGCGTTCTAGAAATTTAAGGAAGCTTATATTGAACTAATATTTGCCAAAAACATGGTCATATTATGTTCATCAGTTTCAAAAAGATTAAAAAAAACGACTTGCAATTTTCCACCACAAAGTTCATACTGTTGACATGAAAGTGGTGGAAAAAGACAAAGTGATCAGCGGTATGCTCAGGGATGAACTCAAGCGTTGTGAGGAGATGCTCGCAGGTCTGCAAAAGCATGTTGCCGTTCTTCCGAAAGGCGTCCTTAGCGAACGAAAAAAACGCTACAAGAAAAAATCCTATTTTTATTACACTCTGAAATATCGCAGCGGTCTGAAGGTCATCAATAAACACATTTCAAACGATGAAGTTCCCTCGCTCATCAAGAAACTTGAACAGAGAAGAAAGTACGAAAAAGAAATGCTGGCATATGGGAAAAGAATCAACTACCTTTCTAAAATCTTAAAATCCGGGAAAGAATAGAGCCGTGAAGATAACTATCTTGCATAAGAAAATTTATCCTGCTGATGTGCTGACGCTTTTTCAGGCCTTTCATGATACCGGATTCTTTCAGGATTCCATGCTGATCGGCAGCTGGGTCATGCCGCTGTATCGCGAGGCATTCAGCATACAGTATGCGCTGCGCACCATTGATATCGATTTTGCCGTTAGGTTCGTGACAGCTGACAGAGGCAGGAATGCCGACCTTGAAAGTATTATAACGGCACTGGGTTATCTCCCTGTCACGATGCAATCGGGCATTCGTAAATACTCTCGTGAGAATTTCACTATCGAATTCGTCGTAACGAGAAAAGGCGGCAGAGATGATGAGGTCATAGCGATTAAAAAATGGAATATCACTGCTGAGCCGCTTCCCTTTGTCGATATTCTCCTTGATTCTCCCTTTACCGCTGATTTTGGTGCATTTAATCTTAAAGCTCCCATTCCGGAAGCATACTTCATTCAGAAAATGGTCACTGCGCCCCGACGTCAGGATGAGAGCAAGAAAGATAAAGACCTTGAACAGTGTGCGGTCATAGCCGGTCATGTAGATTCCGAAAGACTGAAAACAGTCGTCCAGTCATTGAAACTCAGCCCAAAGAGTAAAGCAGCCTTGCGTGCTTCGTGTGAGGCAATTGATTTTCCACCACAGAAGCTTGGATTACGGTAGTTTTGTAGGGGAAAAAGCCAAATACAACTCTATGTCTTGGAGTGTGCGCTCATGTCCCTGGAGGCATGGCTCTTACGTCAGGCCAAGCAGGGCAATGATATTCGCAAGACCTTCCACAAGATTCTCGCTAATAGCGCGTGAATATTGGTAGGATGTCTGAGTATATGCCAAAAGAAAAATTACCAATAACCCAGGCGGTGCGCGTTTTGCGGACTGCAAGAGTGCATTTCACCGATCATCCGTATGCCTATGAAGAACACGGTGGCACTGCGGTATCTGCTCGCGAGCTTAATGTCGACGAACACAGCGTGATTAAGACGCTTATAATGGAAAACGAAAAAAAAGAACCTTTGATTGTCTTGATGCACGGTGATCTTCAGGTTTCGACCAAGGAACTCGCCCGTGTGATTGGGACAAAAACTATTACTCCTTGCACGCCTGAAACTGCCTTCAGGCATACCGGATATCTGGTTGGAGGAACTTCGCCATTCGGGACTCGAAAACCACTGCCCGTTTATATGGAAGAAACGATTCTTGCGCTTCCGCGCATCTATATTAACGGAGGCAGGAGAGGGTATCTCGTGGGCATGGACCCGAAGGATATTGTAAGGATTCTTAAACCCGTTATGCTCAGAGTAGGAATTCAGTCGTGATTACACTGTTTCATCCCCGCCCGTAAGCTTCAAGAAAATAGGTTCCAAACTGCTGTTTTCCATTCTTGCCATACGGCCAAGGTCTTCCACGCTGCCATCGGCAATGATGTTCCCCTGATTGATGATAGCGACCCGGGTGCACATCTGTTCCACGATCTCAAGCGTATGAGTGGACATGAAGATTGTCACACCCTTTGATGCGAGATCTTAAAAACATTTTTTACCAGTCGCGCTCCCCGCGGATCCAATCCTACCATTGGTTCATCGACTATGAGCACTTCCGGATCATGGAGCAACGCAGATGCCATGACGAGCCGTTGTTTCATACCATGGGAATACTGCGCGATCAGTTCAGCCTTCCAATCGGTCAAACCAAAAAGATCGAGTAATTCTTCAATGCGTTGGTGGGGATTTTTTTTCTCATACAGCCTGGCAATGAAATCCATGAATTCAAGAGCAGTAAGTTTCTCATAGAGAAACGGCCTGTCTGGAATGAAGCCGGTGATCTGTTTCGCCTTGAGCGGTTCTTTTTGAATATCATGACCGTTTATGAGAATCGTACCGTTCGTTGGCTGAAGCAATCCTGCCATCATCTTGATGGTCGTTGTTTTTCCTGCACCATTTGGGCCAAGGAATCCGAATATCTCTCCTCGACCGACGGCAAGGTTGATTGCATTGACAGCAATGAGATTGGCGTATTGTTTGGTGAGATTTATCAGTTTAATCATGAGGGATTAAGTGCAAAGTTCAAATAAAAAACCAAAATTCAAACTGCATCTTGTAGTTTTGACATTGATTTGAACTTTGGGCTTTGTCATTTGACATTTATTTGTACTCCAAAACTTCCACCTTTAATTTGCCAACCAATTTCATCATCTCGGTCTGTCGATCAAGATTCCCGGTTACAAATCGAATATGCGTTGCGTCTGCTGGAAATTGATTGAACGTGGGGTCAACAGCCACCCAGCCATTCATCCAGATTTCCGGCCACGCATGATAATAAAAACCATCCTCAAGATACACGATTCCTGCGACCATGCGGGTGGGAATTCCGGAAGCACGGGCCAGGGCAGTATACAGGACGGTGTGCTCGTTACAATCTCCCTGGCGCTGATTCAAAACCTCGAGAGCGCTGGGGATGCTGACGACCGGTTTTTTTATCAATGAGGCATAGACCCATTCATTCAGTTTTTTTGCTGCTTCGCGAGAATTGCGTTCTCCGGAAAGAATCTGCCTGGCTTGAAAAACGATTTTTTTATGGTCACTCTGAATGAGTGCATCCGGTTGGAGATATTCACGCAGTTCGTTTCCGCGATAAGGAAGCATGTATGAAGAAGGAGGATCCTTTACCGTGATTTGAATTATATTGTCTGCAAGTATTTGCTGATTTCCCCCGAGCTGAAAGCCGTTTAAGGGAACGCCCTTTAAATGAGCCTTCAAAAATGTCTTTTTCGAGGAATCCGGAATTTTGCTCGATGGAATCCTTGTAAGTGCAATGATGTCCACGACAGGTCCTTGCTTGTCCAGTTTTACTGCTTCCTGCGGGGTTTCCTGTAAAAGAACATATCCAAGCGGACTTTCTTCCTTAATTGTTTTTCCATCGGAGGTGATCCATGCTGTTGATGTCATCCCCTGAAAGGATTCGTTCAATTTGTAAACCGTTTGATCCTGATCTCCTATCTTGATCTGTTTTTTAGATTCAACAAAGACCTGGGTGTCTGCCATGCTCATGGTTGCCGGATTGAACAGGGGAAACCGGAATGTCCTGCCTGGCTCGAGCCCCAGAAGAACAAGCGCCGGCCTGATGTTCGGAGAAAGGTATGGCGATTCAGAAAGCCGGATATGTTCCTTGCGAATCTGACCGCCTGTTTCAATATCCAGGCTCAATTTTTTCCCGAGAACAACGCCCTTGACCTTTATGGATGTGGATTCGGATTGCATGGAAAAATCAAAATACTTGAGCAGAAAATTTTTTGTTGTATAGCTGTTGATAACGGTCTTTACCCGTTGAACTGAACCCATGACCAGAATATCCAGCACGGATTCTTCATATAAATGATATGTGTCGGCTTCAGGAATAATTTTTGTTGTTGCGTAGCCGATTTTTCTTCCCTGTTGATAAATCCCAAACCATTCTGTTCCCGAGGACACGCCTTCCTTTGCAATGACGTCCAGGGCAATAACCGTGGCAGGCCGTATATAGGCTCGATCAATGAGAAGTCCAAGCATAATAAGCCAAAACAGAAGAATCAATATGCCGGTGATTTTTTTGAGCATAAAGACATGGTAACCGCTCCTCTGGATATTGTCAATTCAGATTCTTCTTTTATCGGTTCTTAAAATTTTCAGGTATGCTATAGTTGAAAAAGCATGTGCACGGATATGAAAAAAGACGTTGTCGATATTTTTTCCAGCGCGCTTAAGGCGGTTGATCCTTTTTCTGCTGTCCGACAGGAATCCGGCCGCATTCTCAGGCTGTATCGTGAAGGCACATTCACGCGGCTCTTTGTTATTGCTGCGGGCAAAGCCGCTTTTCCCATGATGCGTGCGACGGTTCAGGAACTTGGCGATCATATTACATCCGGTATCGTTTTAACGAAATATGGTCACGCTCAATCAGGAATTTTTCCGGAGTCAATAACGATTGTTGAGGCAGGACACCCTGTCCCGGATGAGAACGGTTTGGCAGGGACGCGTAGGATTATCAGTCTTCTTGATTCCGCGGATGACCGAACACTGGTGCTCTGCCTGTTGTCCGGTGGAGCTTCGTCACTTCTTGTGGCGCCCCTGGAAGGAATAGCACTGAACGAAAAACAGAATATTACCCGACTGCTTCTTGCAGCGGGAGCTGACATCGGAGAAATAAATACCGTCCGGAAACATCTGTCACGAATCAAGGGAGGGAGATTTGCTGAACGGGCATATCCTGCGCAGACGGTATCGCTTATTATCTCAGACGTTATCGGTGATCGGCTCGATGTCATTGCTTCCGGGCCGACAGCGCCTGACCCGAGCATGTTTGCTGATGCTCGTGCTGTTCTGAAAAAATATGGTCTTGAAACAAAAACACCACAATCCATTCTGAATATAGTTCGGGCTGGAATGCAAGGCTCTATTTCAGAAACACCGAAACCAGGTCATGAACTGTTTATGCGAGTTCAGAATCAGATTATTGCAGGAAACCGCATGGCGACTGATGCGGCAGGAAAACGAGCATCAGAATTGGGCTATGAGGTCGTGAGTCTGGGAAACGAAATTCAGGGGCGAACCGCTGACATCGGCAGATTGTTTTCTGAAAATGCCTCTAAAGAGTATACGAGAATAAAGAGCACTCAAAGCCGGATCTGTTTGATCGGAGGCGGCGAAACCACAGTTCACGTCACGGGAACGGGGAAGGGCGGCAGAAATACTGAAATGGCGCTCATAGTTGCACAAGAGATTGCCGGAATTTCAGGTGTAACGTTTCTTTCCGCAGGAACTGACGGTACTGACGGCCCGACTGACGCTGCCGGTGCTATTGTCGATGGAGATACGATTAACCGGGGCAAGAACGCAGGTCTCGATTCTACCGCATATCTCCGCAATAATGATTCCTACACATTCTTTAAACAGATTGATGCATTGTTCGTAACCGGGCCGACTGGCACAAATGTGATGGACCTGTATCTTCTTCTCATCTGTAATTCTCCGCGCTGATTCCGGAAGAAACCGAATTTATCACCTATACTTGTTATGACCCGGAGTGAAGCGTATCATTCTATTCGTTTTATTTGCAAGAAATTGCACATTTTCGGGAGGAAAAGGAGACGGTTGTATGAAAAAAACAGCAATGTTGTTCATAATGATCAGTTCAATCATGGGTGCAGCATGTATGGATATTAACAAAGCGGTTAAAAGCGGAGACTTGAAGGACGTGGAAAGCGCGCTCGCCAGCGGTCAGGATGTTAATCAACGGGATGCAGAGGGCAATACACCACTTATCATTGCCGCAAAACATGGAGACGTTGAAATTATCAGGATACTGGTAAAAAAAGGTGCTGATATTAAGGCAAAAAATAAGGATGGTTACGATGCCCTATCCATTCTGGCGGGATACAGCATGGCAGATATCTCTGAAAAAACCAAAAAAGGATCACAGAAAAAATCTCTGGGAATTACAACCGCCGGGCATCTGAAAGCATCCGAATATCTGATCCATCAGGGTGCCGATATCAACACGAGAACGCCCGACGGAGACACCCCGCTCATTCTTGCAGCCGGCCTGAACAAAAAAGATATTGTTGAACTGCTTGCTTCAAAGCGCGCCGATGTGAATGCCGTAAACAATAAGGGGTATTCGGCGCTGATTGTAGCGGCAATGAGCGGGCATGAAGATAGTATCTGCCCCTTGATACAATATGGCGCAACATCAGCCATAAAAGATAAAACAGGAAGGACAGCTATTCAGTATGCAGAACAAAACGGGCATAGCAGAATTGTTCAGATGATACAAGAAGGATGCGTTGCCGGATCGGCCGTTGATGTGAAACAGAGTACGGATCATCTTACCAAACCGGTTGCAAAAAAGAATGCCAAGGCTCGACTGGTTGAAAAGGAAATAGAAGGTCTCCATGACCAGGATCCTGTGGTCAGGAGAGAATCTGCTCGACGGCTCGGAGAATTGAAAGACAGCCGTGCTGTTGCGCCCTTAATCGAAGCTCTTACGGATGAACATCCCTATGTGCGGAGAAGAGCAGCCGTTTCCTTGGGCAACTTACATGATTTCCGTGCAGTGGAACCTCTGTTGAAAGGCCTGCAGGACGATGATACCTTTGTTCAAAAATATGCAGCTGAATCCCTCGAAAAAATAACCGGGCAGTCATTTGGTTCTGATTCCCAAAAATGGCAGGAGTGGTGGGCGCAAAAAATCAGGCAGTAAGAGAGGCATTCACAACAATCTTTCGGGATGGTCTTTGACATGACCATCCTTTTTTATTTTCCCTGTTCCTTGGAGTCAAATTGCATGAGATACGAGAAGACGCTAGTACCGGTCAGGAAAGACCTGAGAGACTTAAAACCGGAAACAAATCACAATAGGAACACCGCCGATTATTCTGTTTCGTTGCGGCGGACCGCTTTGGCTCCATCCTTGATAAATACGCCGGTTGTCTTCAATATTAAATTGTTCAGAAGCAATGATGGAATCAACGGCAATTTGGCGCCATGGCTCAGGCAGATAATACGCAAGAATGGTAAAAAGTCCGATCCCGATAAGCCCAAACCGTAACATCTCTCCACTGTTCGGCCTTTTCCCAAGAAGAGGATTTAATTCATAATATCTGCTGTCAGAAAACATTGCCATACTTTGTGAATAGTCAATCGCAGCAAAAGCGGCGAGCGTAGCAACTTCCCGGGTAACTTTTTGGGCATGACTTATTTTTTCCCTGGGCGTTGACAAGTCTTTGGTTATGGAACGTTCTATCGTAACATTGAACGGCAATATTGTTACTTCGCCGGTGACCGTTGTATCTGCTGCGAAAAGAGGAAAAGCACCCCAGAGAAAAAGTATGCAGGCAATAAAGACTACTTCCATGCGCATATTCATAGCGCCTCCGAAAAGAGACCATGATTTAAGAATAGCCGGTTTTGTTTATGGTTATCTTTTCGGTTATTTGCGCTTTTTCTTTAGGGAAAAAGGCTATTTTTGATAACGGAAAGTTGCAGGTAATCTTCCTCCTGGGGGAGAAAGGATTGGATCTCTGTTGGGAAATACCGTATGCGTGGGCCCATCAAAAGAGTATTTTATTGAAGCCGATCTCTTTTAGGCCGTTTATTTGATTCAAGTATTTTTTTCCTTAGCCGGATCGATTGAGGAGTTATTTCCACTAGTTCGTCTTCTTTGATGAATTCGATCGCCTGTTCAAGCGAGAGCAGCCGTGGCGGAACGAGCCGGAGCGCCTCATCAGCGCCGGAAGCCCGCATGTTGGTTAATTTTTTTTCTTTCACGACATTGACATCGATATCATTTTCACGTGAATTTTCTCCTACGATCATCCCTTCATACACCGCGGTGCTCTCGGGAATAAAGAGTTCGCCCCGCGGCTGGAGATGGAAAAGGGCATAGGTTGTTGATTTCCCTGATCGATCAGCCACCAGAGCGCCGGTTGTGCGCTTTGCAATCGGACCTTGCCAGATATCGTAACCATCGAAGAGGTGATTCAAAAGACCGGTTCCTCGTGTGTCAGTAAGAAACTCTGAACGAAATCCAATAAGACCCCGAGCCGGGATCCTGAATTCCAGCCTGACCCTGCCATGGCCGTTATTGGTCATTTTTGTCATTCGGCCTTTCCGTGAACCGAGTTTCTGAGTGACAACGCCTATGAATTCCTCAGGGCAGTCGATGACCAGGATTTCCATAGGTTCATGAACTTCCGTGTTTACCAGCTTGGTTATCGTTTCCGGTTGGGATACCGATAGTTCATATCCCTCGCGCCGCATCATTTCGATCAGAATTGCAAGCTGAAGTTCACCGCGGCCCATTACCTTGAAGCTGTCCGTTGCTTCCTGCGGTTCCACTTTGATGGCGACATTGTACAGCAGTTCTTTTTCAAGCCGTTCTTTGAGATGACGGGAGGTGACAAATTTGCCCTCTTTCCCGGTGAACGGCGAATTATTGATTGAAAACAGCATTGAAATAGTCGGCTCATCAACGGCAATGCGAGGGAGCGGTTTTGGATTTTCAGGATCAGTAAGAGTATCTCCGATATTCACCCCTTCGACACCCGCTAATGCGACGATGTCGCCGATGGTTGCATGTTCGGTATCGACTCGCTTCAATCCCTGGAATTCATACAGGGAGGTTATCTTTGTCTTGATGACTTCGCCCATATGATTGACTACCGCAATTGGCTCGGCCATTCTCGCAGTTCCTGAAATAATCCGTCCAATGGCAAGCCTCCCGACATAATCGTTGTAATCGATATTCGCAACAAGCAATTGGAGCGGCGCTTGCTCTTCTCCGGAGGGGGCCGGGATTGTTTTAATAATCAAATCGAACAAGGGTTCGAGATCCCGGCCTTCGTCTTCCATCTTCAGTTTTGCAATCCCATCGCGGGCTACTGTGAACACAATGGGAAATTCGAGCTGTTGATCGGTCGCATCGAGATCAATAAACAGATCATACACTTCATTCATGACCTCGCTGATACGGGCATCAGGCCTGTCGATTTTATTAATTACCAGAATGGGGGGAAGGCCGAGCTCAAGTGCTTTCTTGAGCACAAAGCGGGTCTGGGGAAGCGGCCCTTCGGACGCGTCGACCAGCAGCAGTACGCCGTCTACCATTTTAAGCGTTCGTTCGACTTCTCCGCCGAAATCCGCATGTCCCGGCGTATCAACGATGTTTATTTTTACGCCCTGATAGGTGACTGCGGTATTTTTTGCCATGATGGTGATTCCGCGTTCACGTTCGAGGTCGATATTGTCCATGACGCGTTCCTGTACCCGTTCATTGGCACGGAACGTTCCGCTCTGGCGAAGCAGCGCGTCAACAAGCGTTGTTTTGCCATGATCGACATGGGCAATAATGGCGATATTTCGTAGATCTGTTCGTATCATAATAAGAGAAGCCTTTCCTTCAACGGATTCACACGCTATTTTCAGGGCTGGGCTTTATACCATGCGTGTAAGGTTCTTGTCAAATGGAATCATTTGAGTTGTATATGCTTTTTTACGGGACAAGAACGCAGGAGCCGGTTGTGCGACGGTCTTCGAGGTCTTTATGCGCCTGGGCGGCGTCTTTGAGTTGATATCGCTGGTTGATCTCGATTGTTACTTTTCCGGAACGAACAATATCGAATAGCTCATTCGCCGTTGCTACAAGATCCTGGCGGTTTTTGGTATAGGTGGCTAAGGTTGGACGGGTAAGGTACAGTGATCCTTTTTCTGCCAGCGCTTTTATATCAAACAGAGGAACTGGCCCAGAGGAAGTTCCAAAAAGGACCATGAGCCCGAACGGCCGGAGACATGAAAGCGATTCCATAAACGTATTTTTCCCGACAGAATCATAGACGACCAATACCCCAGAGTCGCCGGTGATCTCGCGCACCCGTTCAGAAAAATGTTCTGTTCGATAATTAATGCAATGATCTGCTCCGTGTTTTCGTGCAAGCTCACATTTTTCATCAGACCCGGCTGTTCCAATCACGGTTGCGCCGAGCGCTTTCAGCCATTGACACGCAATGAGGCCCACGCCTCCTGCTGCGGCATGAAAAAGAACCACATCACCCGGCTGCACTTTATACGTCCTTCGAATCAGATATTGAACGGTCATGCCTTTGAGCATTATAGCAGCCGCTTGATCGAACGAAATGTCGTCCGGCAGGATGCAAAGACGGTCCGCGGGTATATTCCTGACCTCGGCATAGGCGCCGAGCGGGCCTCCTCCGTACGCCACCCGGTCTCCGGGTTTTACCTGAGTGACGTCCGGTCCGATTTCTTCCACAATTCCAGATCCTTCAGCTCCGAGACCGGATGGCAATGAAAGGGGGTACAGGCCGCTTCTTTGATAAATATCCATGAAGTTGAGGCCGCATGCCTTCTGCCTGATGCGTGCTTCGCCTTGTTTGGGAGCGCCAAGCTGCACCGCTTCCCATTTGAGTACTTCTGGACCGCCGGTTTCATACAATCGGATCGCTTTTGGCATAACAGTTCCTCATTTCAGTTTTTTAGAAAAGTATAGATCATTTTTTATCTGAATGTGTTTCTGGACACCGGTTCCTCTGGACTCTGTCTATCAGTACTGTAGTGTAGGAAAAAACAAGCGGACAGTCAAGGCCAGAAACATTCTGATAGATACCTATATTATTATAAGCAGGTGTATATTGACAAGTTTTCATTCCCGGGGTATGGTATGCAACAGAGTAGTCTTCTTATCAGGAGGATATTATGCGATTATTTCGATTCTTTTTAATTTTTGTTTTGGTTTTTTTACCGGCGCTTGTTTTGGCGGATACGGTTGGTGATAAAATAAAACAGGATGTGAATACGATCCATCAGCAACAAAAGCAGGATATAAAGACTATCCATGAAAAACAGAAGTCCGACATCAAGACCATTCAGAAAAAGCAGAAACGGGATGCCGAAGTTATTCATCAACAGCAAAAAAAGGACATAAAAAAAGCGGGAAAAAAAATTAAAAGCACATTGAAAAAAGCAGATACAGATGTAAAAAAGGCTGCACAGTAAATCCTTGTGCCTGGGTTGTCATAAACTATTCATTCAAAAAGGAGAAAACATGAAAGTATCGGTTATGCTGGTTATAGGAGCGTTTCTGATTGCAAGCTCTGTGGTTGCTGCTGAAAAACAAGAGATGACACTCAAGGAAAAACAAAGTTATGCAATCGGAATCAACACAGGAAAAAACTTCAAACGCAGCGGTATTGACATTGACCCGGAGATGCTCCTTCGCGGCATTAAAGATGCGCAGACCGGCGCCACGCCGCTTTTCACAGACCAGGAAATGATGGCTGCTCTTGCAGCAATGCAGAAAGATATGCAGGCAAAAATGAAATCCCTTGCCGACAAAAACAAGAAAGACGGAGAAGCGTTCCTGGCAAGCAATAAAAAGAAAAAAGGCGTGAAAGTTCTTCCTAGCGGGCTTCAATATCGGGTTATCAAGGCAGGCGCCGGCAAATCTCCCAAGGAAACGGATACGGTAACGGTTCATTACAAAGGAACCTTAATTGACGGGACGGAGTTTGACAGTTCCCATAAACGGAATCAACCAGCGACATTTCCGGTCAATTCAGTAATCAAGGGATGGAAAGAAGCGCTTCCTTTGATGAAAGAAGGCGCCACCTGGGAACTGGTTGTCCCTTCCACTCTGGCGTATGGAGAACAGGGAACACCCGGAGGTCCGATCGGACCGAATTCCGTTTTGATTTTTGAAGTGGAGTTGATTTCGGTGCAGGGAAAAGAATAATAATAGAGTAGAACATCGTTATTAAAAGAAGCGGGCATTCGTGTTAATGGATGCCCGCTTTTTATGTGGATGATGTGATGCGCATACAAACGCAAATTACTTTGTCATTGCGAGTGACCGCAGGGAGCGTGGCAATTCGTATAATTTAGTCTTTCCTGCTCTTCCGGTTTTCCTCTTCCCACTCCTTTAACTTTTTCTGAATAAACGCAATAATCTGCTGGTGCTCTTCAATTCCCCGATCCTTGATCATCAGGGGTTTATCAAAGGCAAAATAAACCTTTTTTGCAGGATCGATTTCTCCATAGTCTTTTAAAAAAGTTCCGAGACCCCAGGCATCTGTTTTGAGCGCAAAAGGAATGACGGGAACACCTGCTTTTTTTGCGAGTTTGATTCCAATGGTGTTAAATGACTCAGGATCGAACGTTACCGAACGGGTTGTTTGAGTTGCTTGCGGAAAAATAATCAGCGAAATCCCGGCATGCAGTTTTTCCGTGCCTCCTTCCAGAACGGCTCTTAAATCATCGCGTGGATTCGACCTGCCCACAGCGATCGGATTCCTTGAACGCATTACGTGTTTGAACACGGGATATTCAAGAAGCGCCTGCTTTACAACGAATGTCACGTCCCGAAACGGGGCAATAAGGGAAGGAAGCACAAATGTCTCAAGTGTACTCATGTGGTTGCCGATAAATACACAGGGTTTGTCGAGCGGTTGATAGGCATCCATGCCTGTAACCTCAAGCTGTACGCCGACCTTTTCCAGTGCATGGATGGTTTCCTGGCTGCTTGCGATCCATTCCCGATTGTCATACCGGTTTCGTTTTGCCTTATATCCGGCCCGGATAACAATCGATATGATATCTGCATAAAACAAGCACGATGGAAACAGTCGGGCGAAAAACCCCTGCTGAAAGGGCATTGTTTTATAGCTACTTTCTGCAAATTTTTGCATGGTAATCATGCGCAAGTCCTCATTTCCCCAGGTGGTCGTTGTTTCATGCGAAGGACAGTATAACATGCCGAAAACAAAGAGGGAAGCCGAAATATTTCCGCGTATGTAAAAGAAAAAATACTTGCAATGATCATCCGAAAAGACGACAATAGACGCCATGAACAATATGACACTCAGACAGGAAGTCGCACAACTTGTAATGCCCCGGCTTGAAGGACCTCACCTGGATGATCCCCGGATGTTTTCAAAAGTTCAGACACTTGTCGAGGAAGGGATCGGAGGTTTTATTCTCTTTGGCGGAACGATAGAATACACACCACGACAACTGCAGCAGCTTCAGTCGTTTGCCGCTCTTCCCCTTTTGATTGCATCGGACATTGAACGGGGGCTTGGCCAGCAACTCCGGGGAGGAACTCGGTTTCCCGGCCAGCGTGCGGTGACCGCGGCAATCAAGCGACGATCAAAAAAAGACGTTGGCCTGCTCGATAAGATGCTTGATGCAATTCGGATCGAGACCCGTGCAGCAGGTATTCATGCGGTTTTTTCTCCCGTAGTCGATGTAAACAATAATCCGCGCAATCCGATTATCTGTACACGATCGTTTGGAGATGATCCTGAGGCAGTGGCCTGGTTCGGATCGCATTATATACAGCGGTTTCAGAAAGAATCCGGGAAGGGACGGTTGGAGCTTCTGGCATGCGCAAAACATTTTCCCGGACACGGTGATACTGATCAGGATTCGCATTCGGTTCTGCCGGTAATCCATGCAACCAGGACCCGGCTGAACCAGGTCGAACTTCCGCCGTTTCGCCGGATGATCCAGGATGGTGTTGGCATGGTTATGGTTGCTCACCTGCTCGTCCCTGCTCTGGAACCAGAGAAGCCCACCACGTTCTCGAAAAAAACAATTACCGCGCTGCTCCGTGAAGGAATGGAATTCGATGGCTTGATCGTCTCAGATGCACTTAATATGGGCGCCTTGAACGGCATCTGTTCCCCCGAGGAAACAGCGGTACGGGCGCTGGAAGCGGGCATCGACATTCTGCTTCATCCGCACGATGCACTGGCAACCATTGGAGCGGTTGTTTCTGCCGTGGAAAGCGGACGACTGACCAGAAACAGAATCCGTGAATCGGTTGAGCGCGTTCTGGCGGCGAAATCCTGTCTGGGATTGTTCGATTCGCCTGAGTCATCGGATCGTACGATTGATTATCAAAAACACGGCCGGATTGCAGCGGAGATCGGAAAGAAGGCAATCGAAGTGCTTTCCGTGAAAAAGAACACACTGCCGTTGCGCCGGGAGGCAGGGGTAGCATGCTTTGTTTTTGATGACGATAATCAATCGAATTCCGGTGATATGTTTATCCGTGCAATGAAAGAACGGTTTAAATATCTGACCGCAATGGTTGTGACTCCCAATTCAGATATTCCCGAATCATTTATTATGGACTGCCTTGCAACAGCGGAATACGTTGTCATAGGCATTTTATCTCAAATCAGCGCTTCAAAAGGGCATTCAGGAATTTCTGACCGACTGCACAAACATATCAGTTCTCTTCTCAAAAATGCAAAAACAGCAAAGGCAAAGCGTATTGTCATTTCCTTTGACAGTCCATACGTCCTCAAGCTTTTCCGCGATGCGGATGCGCATATAGCTGCCTATGACCGGATGGACGAGATTCAGCAGGCCACAGCAGCCTTGCTTGCCCGGCGGTAAGGGCAGCAATATAATCCGCATACAGGTTTCTTTCCGTGGACAGAAACATTAAACTCATCCTCGAATATGACGGCACCCATTACCATGGCTGGCAATCGCAAGCCATGCAGGGAAAGCCGACCATCCAGGAAACTCTTGAACAATCCCTCAAAAGATTAACCGGTTATTCTACGCTTGTTTACTCATCCGGAAGAACTGATGCAGGAGTGCATGCGCTCGGTCATGTGGCAAATTTTAAAACTTCGAGCAGGATTCCGTCGTCCGCATGGGCCCCGGCCTTGAACCACCTGCTGCCTGACGATATCAGGGTTCTTTCCTCTGAGGAGGTGCCGGAGGATTTTCATGCTCGGTACAGCGCACAGGGGAAAATCTATTCGTATCGAATCCTGAATAGAAGAGAACCAACTGCCTTAGAGAGAAAATATGTCTGGCACGTTCCTCAACAATTAAACATATCTGCCATGAAAACAGCGGCTGCAATCCTGGCAGGAAGACATGATTTTTCGTCATTCAGGGCTTCAGGATGTGGAGCTGCATCACCTGTTAGAACCGTGCGGTTGCTGGTCGTGAAAAAGATCGGAAAAGAAATTCTCATTACTATAGAAGCGGACGCTTTTCTTCAACATATGGTAAGAATTATTGTCGGCACACTGGTTGATGTGGGGAGAGGAAGATTTTGCCCGGAAGATATGCAGCCTCTGCTTCTATCGTGTGATCGAAGAAAGGCGGGACAAACAGCACCGGCCCGGGGTCTTTCCCTGATGAAGGTTTTGTATGGCAATGACTCTCTCGAGCGATGCGGTGGACGGTTTTAAGCATAAAAAACCCGCCTCAACAAAGCGGGTTTTTTTAAACAGTATTCAATGCATTAACCGCATTAACTGACTTTTTTTACCTTCCCAGAACGAATACAGCGTGTACATACGTGCATACGAACATGCCCGCCATTCGGTCCGACTGCTTTGACTGCCTGCAGGTTTGGTTTTGACATTTTTTTGGTTTTGTTATTGGAATGGCTAACCTGATTGCCACTGAGTTTGCCCTTGCCACAGATTTCACATGTGCCTGCCACGGTGATCCTCCTGAAACGCAATAAGTAGATATACTCCGAATGAGGGGCATACCATACCATAGAACTGGCGGCGCGTGCAAGCGGAAAATAGAATCCAACCCGATGGAAAAATTCCTTGACAGATATCGGATTTTTGTCTAATGTAAGTACGTACTTACTTGTTATGAAAACCTCAACTCAACAGAAGCTGCTGGATGCGACGCTCAAGCTTATTTCCGAAAAAGGCTACATCGGCGCAACCACGAGGGAAATTGCCCAGGAAGCAGGGGTAACGGAATTAACCTTATTCCGCCATTTTGGGTCTAAAGAACGGTTGTTCGAAGAGTTGCTGAGCACCTATACCTTTTTGCCCATATTCCAGGAGCTGCAGCCGGGACTTGAGGATTTGCCTTGTGAGGATGCTTTGAAACTCGTTGCAACCCGGTTTTTGCAAGCCTTGAAGCAACGGAAAGCCATGATCAAAATCATGCATTCGGAGATCACGCTCTATCCGGAAAAGATCAGGACAGTTTATAATAATTTCATTGACAGCATGCGATCTGCGCTTGCACAGTATTTTTGCCTGTTGCAGAAAAGAGGGAAATTCCGCAATGTATCCCCCGAAACCGCTGCCCGTGTTTTTCTCAGTATCCTTTTTTCCTATTTCAGAACAGAAGAGATTGTGCGTGGACAGGAGATTACCAAGGCGAAAATGGAAAAAAACGTTCATGAATTTGTCGATATTTTTTTGCATGGGACCGAAGTTGAAATAGCAACTGACATGTAGATGATTCTTCTTGAAGCTCGAAACGATTATTGCTAATATACATGAATTTGAGGTGATGATATGAAGCGGTTTTATTCATTGAATTCATTGGATACGAGGAACCCTGTTTTCTCCGGAGCAATAAGTCTTTTTATCTTTTTTCTTGCCGTTTTTATGCCTTATTCGCCTGTGAGCGGACAACAGTCTACCGAAGATTTGGTGAAGTCGCTTCCTACGCTGACGTCGCAGCAACCGCCTGCTCAGGGAAATGAAAATGGATTGAAGTCTTCCTTGACCATTGAAGCAATTCCCGACTCAAAACAAGCTGCCTCCTATATGCCAATGCCTGCTCTGTCCAAGCCTGATCAGGACCGTACCGGAAAGGAACTGATTGCTGAAGGAGAAAATCTTACCATTGGAAGATGTATTGAAATTGCACTGAGAAAAAACCCCACTATTATTGCAGCTACGAATACGGTTGATGTAAATAGAAGCAGGGTTGGTGAAACACGTGCCGCTTATTATCCGCAAATCGCCATTGTAGGCGCTTATGACCGCATTAAACCTTCTACTGGTCCTTCTAGCCAGTTCGTCGATGGATCCAGACAATATAATAAATATTCCGGCGGCATTAGTTTGAGTCAAACCTTTTATGATTTTGGAAGAACATCGTCATCAGTTAACGTCGCAAAATATAATCTGGATTCTTCTCGCTCCGATCTCACCACGACGCAAGACACAATTATCCTGAATGTCAAACAGGCGTATTATGGCGTTTTACAGACAAAGAGAAACCGTGATGTCGCGTCGGATGTGATAAAACAGTTTCAATTGCATCTCGACCAGGCAAAGGGTTTTTATGAGGTCGGGACTCGGGCACGGATCGATGTAATCAAGGCTGAAGTGGATTTAAGCAACGCAAAACTAAGCCTCATTACTGCTGAGAACGCGTTTCAACTCGCATGGGTCACCTTAAATAATGCCATGGGCGTTCCTGATCCACCTCATTATACGATCGAAGATACTCTTTTTTTTGAGACATCATCCATTACGCTTGAACATGCAACTGAAAAAGCGTTTGAAAACAGACCCGAGCTTAAATCGATTGTTGCGAAAAGACAAGCAGCAGAAGCAAATATTAGTCTTCAGCGATCAGGGTATCTTCCGATTTTAACGGCAAGTGCCGGCTATAATCAATCTGCGTTATCGGGAACGTATATAGCATCCACTCAGCCCGAGAATACATGGAATGCAGGAGTAACCATCACGTTTCCCTTGTTCAGCGGATTTTTAACAAGTCATCAAGTTGCGGAAGCGAAATCAAATCTCTATGTCGTGAAGGCGAATGAAGAATCAGTCCGGCAACAGATACTGCTTGATATCCGTCAGACGTATTTGAATCTGAAGGCCGCGGAAGCGAGCGTTCCTACTGCGGAACTTGCGCTTCAACAGGCACGAGAAAATCTCGATATTGCAAACGGCAGATACGCTGCAGGCGTGGGAAGCCCCATTGAAGTTTCAGATGCGTTTGCAACGTATATCACGGCACAGGCGTCTTTCAGTAATGCGTTGTACAATTACAAAACAGCCCAGGCAGGCATTGAACGGTCTATGGGTTCGCGATAGGTCACTATCCATGATTTTTTAGTTTGGAGAAAAGAAAGAGGCTTGCATATATGAAATTGAGGACGATGCAGCTGAAAGTAACCACAGGGATTTTGCTCATTTTCTTGAGCGTTACTTTTTTTAGCGCCTGCTCAAAGAAAAAACAGCCCCCGCCCAGGGTGGCTCCTGTAAAAGTAGGGAAGGTTACGCAGCAAACGGTTCCGCTCCAGATAACCGCAATAGGAAATGTCGAGGCTTCCAATACCGTTTCTCTCAAAGCACAGGTTCCCGGGGAAGTAATCGAGGTTTATTTCAAGGAAGGGCAGGATGTCAAACAGGGTGATTTGTTGTTCCGGATTGACCCCCGGCCCTACGCTGCTGCATTAAAGCAGGCCGAAGCACAACTTGCCCGTGATGTGGCACAGGCAAAAAACGCAGAAGAACAGGCAAAGCGGTATGCAATTCTCGCCAAAAAAGATTATGTTCCACGCGAGCAGTATGAACAGTTTCGGACGAATGCAGAAGCCCTTGCAGCAATGGTTGAAGCAGATAAAGCCGCGGTCGAGAATGCCAGGCTCCAGCTTGCCTATTGTACGATTCGTACTCCCGTGAACGGGAGGGTAGGAAGCGTCCTCATTAACAAGGGAAATACGGTGAAGGCGCATGAACAAATCCTTGTCACAATCAACACGATTACACCGATTTATGTTTCGTTCTCTGTGCCGGAACAACATCTTTCCGGCATTAAAAAATACATGGCATTACGATCATTGAATATCGAGGCGACCATTCCCGGCGATGAAAAACGACCAATAACAGGACGCTTGACGTTTATTGACAATGCAGTGGATACGAGCACCGGAACGATCAAGCTGAAAGGGACATTTGGAAATAAAGACAGGCGGCTCTGGCCAGGACAATTCGTGAATGTAGTCCTTACACTTGCAATGCAGTCAAAGGCAGTGGTCATGCCGTCAGCCTCGCTCCAGGCAGGACAGCAGGGACAATATGTTTTTGTAGTGAAATCGGATTTGACGGTTGAATCCCGGCCTGTCATTATTGCACGGTCACACAATGATCTAGCCGTGGTGAGCCAGGGTGTAAAACCGGGAGAAACGGTAGTGACGGACGGCCAGTTGCAATTGACGTCCGGAACCAAGGTTGAGATTAAGAATGGAAATGGGGACTCGGTGCCAGCAACGCAACCGGAAGGAAATCCTAAAATCCAAATGACAAATACCAAATAATTCACAATCACCAATATACAATAACCAAACGTTTGGAATTTGATGATTGATTATTGGAATATATTTGATTATTGGTGCTTGAGCATTGGTATTTGAGATTTGATGATTAAAATAAAAACATGAACATTGCAGGCCCCTTTATACACCGACCGATCATGACCACCCTGGTCATGCTGGCTATTCTTTTATTCGGGATGATGACGTATCGTCTTCTTCCGGTGAGTGATCTTCCAAATGTGGATTTTCCGACCATCCAGGTGAGTGCCAATTATGCCGGAGCAAGCGCGGAGACCATGGCGTCTGCTGTTGCAACACCGCTGGAACGTCAGTTCTCCACCATTGCCGGGATTGACAATATGACCTCGTTCAGCGCGCTCGGAATGACCCGGATTACGCTTCAGTTTAGTCTTGACCGCGATATTGATGCTGCTGCCCAGGACGTCCAGTCCATGATCGCGAAGGCAGCGCGTCAGCTTCCACCGGACATGCCGACTCCCCCGAGTTATCAGAAGGTCAACCCTGCTGATTCTCCCGTGCTGTATCTTGCCCTCAGTTCTCCCACACTTCCGCTCTCTACGGTGAATGAATACGCCGATACCACGATCGCGCAGCGTATTTCGATGATCAGCGGCGTTGCCCAGGTCCAAATTTATGGCGAGCAAAAATATGCGGTTCGGGCGCAGCTTGACCCGCGTGCGCTTGCTTCCCGCGGTATCGGGATCGATGAAGTGGCGGATGCGGTGGCGCGTGGGAATGTAACGCTTCCGACCGGTGTCCTTCAGGGGCAGAACAAGGCATACACGATCGAGGCGAGCGGCCAGCTTATGAATGCAGAAGCGTATCGTCCTCTTATTGTCACGTATCGCAATGGCAATCCCGTCAGACTGGGAGAACTCGGCAGAGTTGTTGACGGGGTTGAGAACGACAAGGTGGCAAGCTGGTTTTATAAGACGGAAACAGGGGTTAGTTCCCGGGCCATTATTCTTGCAATTCAGCGTCAACCTGGAACCAATACCATTGAAGTGGTTGATTCCATCATGAAGCTGCTGCCGAAATTCAGGGCCGAAATGCCGGCATCAGTGAATCTGGATATTCATTATGATCGGTCACAATCTATTCGGGAATCTGTTCGTGATGTGAAGATCACGCTGGGGCTTGCGATTGTGCTTGTGGTGCTGGTCATTTTTCTTTTTCTGCGCAATACGTCGGCAACCATCATTCCGAGTCTCGCGCTTCCCATGTCGATTATCGGCACCTTTACGGTCATGTACCTGCTCGGTTACAGCATAGACAATCTTTCTCTCATGGCGATGATCCTTGCCGTCGGATTTGTGGTGGACGACGCGATTGTCATGCTCGAAAACATTGTTCGGCACATGGAGCACGGAGAGCCCGTGCTTCAGGCGGCTCTTAACGGGTCAAAGGAAATTGGCTTTACCATTCTGTCTATGACTCTTTCCCTGGTTGCCGTATTCATTCCGGTGCTGTTTATGGGAGGAATTTTAGGCAAGTTGCTCCATGAATTTGCGGTGGTGATCAGTGCCGCCATTCTGGTTTCCGGGGTTGTGTCGCTTACCCTGACGCCCATGCTTTGCAGCCGGTTTTTAAAGCCTGCCGGCCAGGAGAGGCATGGAAAATATTATATGATGCTGGAACGTTTCTTTGACAGAATGCGTGCATTCTATAAACAAAGCCTGCTGATAGTGCTGAAACACCATTTTCCCACGTTGATGGCTACGATTGCACTCGCGGTACTAACGGCTTTGTTATTCTGGAAGATGCCGATGGGCTTTCTTCCGAGCGAAGACACCGGCCAGATTGCCGCCTTTACTGAAGCGCAACAGGGCATATCGTTTGACGACATGGTTAAACATCAGAATGAACTTGCCGACATTATTGCCCAGGACCCCAACATTGCCACGTTCATGTCGCGCCTCGGTCCGTCAGGGTCAGCTCCCGGCTCCAATCAGGGCCGTATGTCCATACGGTTGAAACCTCGGGCAGAACGCTCGCTCCATGCGGATGAGGTTATCCAGGTGCTTCGGAAAAAGACCGCAGATGTGGTTGGAATCAAACTGTTTTTGCAGAATGTTCCGCCCATCCGCATAGGAGGCAGACTCACGAAAAGCCAGTACCAATACACACTTCAGAGCGGAGATATCGATGAATTGTATCGCGCAGCACCGCTGCTTGAGGCGAAACTGCAGGCATTACCCGAGCTTCAGGATGTGACAACTGATCTTCAGCTTAAAAATCCACAAGTGAACCTAGAGATCGATCGGGACAAGGCTTCGTCGCTCGGGATTTCAGCGCATCAGATAGAAACCGCCCTCAGCATGGCCTATAGCACTATGCAGGTTTCGACGATCCTGGCCCCAACCAACCAGTACCAGATTATCATGGAACTTCTCCCGCAATATCAGGCGGATCCTTCGGCCTTGACCATGCTGTATGTCCGCTCGTCTTCGGGAAAGCTGGTTCCGCTTCATGTGGTCACAAAACCATCGGTGGGAACGGGTCCGCTTATTGTTAATCATCAGGGACAACTCCCGGCTGTAACAATCTCATTTAATCTGAGGCCGGGTGTGTTTTTAAGCGATGCGGTTACCCTTGTTGACAACGTGGCGCGAGATACCTTGCCAGCCTCGATTACAACCAGTTTTCAGGGCACGGCACAGGCATTTCAATCATCAACACAAGGTCTGTTCCTTCTGCTTGTCATGGCAATTGTAATTATTTACATTGTGCTCGGCATCTTGTATGAAAGTTTTATTCATCCGCTTACCATTCTTTCCGGACTTCCTGCAGCGGGAGTCGGGGCCTTGCTCACGCTTATGGTCTTCGGTTATGAATTGAACATTTATGGCTTTGTGGGTGTGATCATGCTCATCGGGATTGTAAAGAAAAACGCAATTATGATGATCGATTTTGCCCTTGAAGCGGAACGAAAAGAAGGGAAAAATCCGCACGATGCAATTCTCGAAGGCGCCCTTGTCCGGTTTCGGCCGATTATGATGACAACCATGGCTGCGCTGATGGGTACGCTTCCGATCGCGCTTGGTATGGGAGCTGGCGCCGATGCCCGGCGACCGCTCGGTCTGGCGGTCGTGGGCGGATTGATCTTCTCACAGATTTTAACGCTGTATATTACTCCGGTTATTTATTTGTACATGGACAAGTTCCAGCATCACGCAGGAAAGCTGAGTATTTTTCACCGGAGAGGATAGCCGGTAATTTCAAATGACAGAGAACAAAGTTCAAATAACTCACTGATGGGAAATAAACGTGATTTTGAACTTTGAACCTTGAACTTAGAACTTCTCATATTCTGAGGTTTTTATGATGAAAAAGAAAATTATCATTAGTGCCGTATTGATATGCATTCTCATAATCGGAGGTATTCTTGCATTCCGGTATAAGGGAAATGCAACTGAATACCGGACCGATAAAGTGACCAGAGGAGATATTCAGCAATCCATTACGGCAACCGGTAATGTGAATGCGGTTACAACAGTGCTTGTCGGAACCCAGGTTTCCGGAAACATAAAAAGACTCTATGTTGATTTCAACTCCCGGGTAAAAAAAGGCCAGATCATCGCACAAATTGATCCTGCCACATTTGAATCGCAAGTACAACAGGCTCAGGCAAATCTTCTCGCAGCGCAGGCAAACCTTGAAAAAGCGGAAGCAACTCTGATTGATGCAAAAAGGACGTTTGATCGAAACAAGGAATTATTTGCGAAAAATCTTATTGCGCGAAGTGAAGTGGATACTGCGGAAACGAATTATCGGACGGCAAATGCTCAAGTAAGCGCATCACGGGCGCAAACGGAACAGACAAAAGCCGCGCTCGATATTGCAAAACAGAATCTGGAGTATACCAAAATCATTTCGCCCGTGAACGGCGTTGTTATATCTCGGAATGTGGATGTAGGGCAGACGGTTGCCGCGAGTTTTCAGACACCGACCCTGTTTACCATTGCGGAAGACCTTACAAAAATGCAGATTGACACGAATGTTGCTGAATCGGATATTGGTGGAGTTTGTGTCGGTCAGGATGTTGAATTTACCGTGGATGCATATCCGGATGCGCCGTTTCATGGAAAAGTATATCAAATCCGGCAGGCGCCGATAACGGTTCAAAATGTGGTTACCTATAATGTGGTAATTCAGGTAAATAATAAAGAACTGAAATTGATGCCAGGCATGACTGCCAATGTGTCCATTGTTCTCACGGCCAGGCAAAATGTCCTGAGAATTTCGAATGCAGCGCTTCGATTCCGGTTAACCGATAAAGGGGTAAATTTGAAGCCAGGGTCTTCAGAAAAAAAAGGACCGGCAGTATGGGTACTGGAAAACGGCCAGCCAAAGCGTGTACCGGTGACCCCAGGCATCAGCGATGGAACGGTGACCGAAATTGTTTCCGGAGATATTCAGGAAGGCCAGCAGGTCATTATCGAAACACTGAAAAAAGGCAAAGGAACAGGCATGCCTGGTCCGCCACGAATGTTCTAAGTATGCCGCTTATTGAAATTCGAAATATCGGAAAGACTTACCATCTTGGTGATATCGATCTGGAAGTATTGAAATCCGTTTCAACCACGATCGAACAAGGTGAATTTGTTGCCATCATGGGGCCTTCGGGCTCCGGCAAATCGACATTCATGAACATTCTCGGATGTCTTGACCAGCCCACGGCTGGAGCATACCTCCTTGAAGGGACTAACGTCGGCACGCTTTCCCGCGACGAGCTTGCAGAGATCAGAAATAAAAAGATCGGGTTTGTCTTTCAGGGATTCAATCTTCTTTCACGGACATCCGCGCTTGAAAATGTGGAACTGCCGATGTTATATAACGGTCATCCGGCAGAAGACCGACACAAACGAGCGTGTATTGCGCTCAAAAGCGTTGGACTTGAAGGCCGAGAACATCATCATCCAAACCAGCTTTCCGGAGGACAGCAACAGCGGGTTGCCATTGCCCGGGCGCTTGTGAATGATGCGCCCATCATTCTTGCAGATGAACCGACCGGAAATCTCGATACGAAAACAAGCATCGAGATTATGGAGCTCTTCGTCAAATTAAATCAGGAGGCGCATATTACGGTCATCGTTGTTACGCATGAGCCTGATATTGCATCTTTTAGCAAACGAATCATCAAGTTTCTTGATGGGCGGCTTGTGAGCGACGAATTGAGGGCAAATTCCAATAATCAATCGCCAATACTCAAATAAATTCCAAGTGTCAAGCACGAAAGTTCCAAACTTTTGGTTATTGAAATTTGATTATTGGTGTTTGTTTGAGATTTGTGATTTGAAATTTGGTGCTTAATTTTATGATCAACATTCCTTCCACCGTAAAAATATCCTTCCGCGCCTTGTGGGTGAATAAAATGCGCTCAGCACTTACCATGCTCGGCATTATCATTGGTGTCGGTGCTGTTATCGCGATGGTTGCGATTGGCAGCGGAGCGAGTAAAAAGATATCTGAACATATTTCGAGCATGGGAAGCAACCTTCTCATCGTGCTTTCCGGGTCCACCACATCAGGAGGAGTGCGCATGGGATCCGGTTCTCAACCCACGCTGTCTCTGAGCGATGCCGAAGCTATTCTCAAGGAATGCATGGCTGTTGAAGAAATTGGACCGATTTTGAGTGGAGTTGCACAGATTGTCTTCGGACACTTAAACTGGTCAACCGGCGTACAGGGAACAACGCCTGGCATGCTGGTTGTTCGTGATTGGTCGCTGTCATCAGGCAGACCGTTTACTGATCAGGACGTAAAAAGCGCAACCAAGGTTGCGTTGCTTGGGCAGACGGTTGTGGATAATCTATTTGGCGACCAAAATCCTGTTGGCCAGACGGTCAGGATAAAAAATGTGCCTTTTACCGTGATCGGAGTCTTGTCTGTCAAAGGACAATCGGCCCAGGGGCAGGACCAGGACGATACGATTTATGTTCCCATAACGACTGCTCAAAAGAAACTGTTTGGAACGCAGTTCCCCGGCATGGTCCGGCTCATCATGGTCAAGGCAAAAAGTGCAGAAGACCTTTCTGTGGCAGAAGCGCAGATCAGCGAACTGCTCAGGCAGCGCCATCACCTTGGACAGAAACAGGATAATGATTTTACCATTCGAAACCTTACCCAGATCATGCAGGCTGCAGAACAATCGACCCGCGTTATGACACTTCTTCTGGGTGCGATTGCTTCTGTCTCGCTTCTTGTCGGCGGGATAGGGATCATGAATATCATGCTTGTGTCAGTTACTGAGCGTACTCGGGAAATTGGCATTCGGATGGCAATCGGTGCAAAGACCTGGGACATCCGGCTTCAATTCATCATCGAGGCGCTGACGCTTTCCCTCATCGGCGGAATTATCGGGATCATTGTTGGTGTTTCCACTTCATTTGTACTTTCATCCATTTCCGGATGGCCGACCGTTGTATCAATATTTTCTATTCTGGTTGCATTCGGCTTCTCGGGTCTGATTGGAATATTCTTCGGATTTTATCCTGCCTATAAAGCTTCTCTTTTGAATCCTATTGATGCGTTACGGTATGAGTAATCATATTTTAATTTTACAATTTTCTTAAACACATTTTTTACTTGACGAACACTCATAAATAAGTAACCTATGCCTTGATAAGGTTCTTGAAAATTCGAGATGGAGTCAATTTCGTCATGCTTTGAAGGCGGATATCCAGCAATGTTTTAAAAACTTGGATTTCTGTTTTACAGGCAAGAAGGGAAGCAGTATTTTTAGCCATCAAGATTTTTGGTAAGATGCCATTACTTCTGCTTCCTGGATATCCAGTATTGCTGTTGAATGCAATGAGGTAGTCATTACTTATGCTTTTCAATTCCCTTGAGTTTACAATTTTTTTTCCTGTTGTTACAATCCTGTATTTTCTAATCCCCCATAAATTCAGATGGGGATTATTACTTCTGGCGAGCTGTATATTCTATATGGCTTTTATTCCTGTTTATATTGCTATCTTAGCAATTACAATTGTAATTGATTATGTGGCAGGTATGAAAATTGAGGACTCTCAGGGAAAAAGAAAAAAGAAGTATTTGTTATTCAGCATTGTGGCAACATGCTTGGTACTATTTATTTTTAAGTATTTTAATTTTTTTAATAGCAATTTTGCTTCTATAGCAAATTTTTTCCACTGGAAATACCCTATTGAAATGTTAAACATCATTTTGCCTATTGGCTTGTCCTTCCATACATTTCAAAGTTTGAGTTATGTGCTTGAAGTGTATCGAGGGAAACAAAAGGCAGAGAGACATTTCGGTATATATTCTTTGTACGTTATGTTTTATCCACAGCTTGTCGCCGGTCCCATAGAAAGACCTCAAAATTTACTTCATCAATTTAGAGAAGAACATTTTTTTGAATATAGAAGAGTAACAGACGGGTTGAAGCTCATGGCCTGGGGGATGTTCAAGAAGGTCGTCATAGCCGATCGGTTAGCGCTAGCAGTGAACCAAGTTTACGCTTCTCCCACGGAATACTCAGGATTATCTCTTATTATAGCCACTGTTTTTTTTGCTTTTCAAATATACTGTGATTTTTCCGGATATTCAGATATAGCAATAGGCGCTGCACAAGTGATGGGCTTTAAGCTAATGGATAACTTTAAAAGGCCCTATCATGCAAAAAGCATCTCAGAATTTTGGAAGAGATGGCATATATCGTTGTCTACGTGGTTTAGAGATTATCTCTATATATCATTGGGAGGAAACAAAGTCGCAAGATGGAGATGGCAGTTTAATTTATTCATAACATTTGTAATAAGTGGATTATGGCATGGAGCAAATTGGACTTATGTCCTTTGGGGAGCATTAAACGGATTTTATCTCATATTTGCTCTATGGACAAAAGATTTGCGGGAAAGGTTGATTCAAGTAACTGGATTAGTTAAATATCAACATGTCCTAAATGTGTGGTCAATAACAATTACCTTTTCTTTGATATGTTTTTCTTGGATTTTTTTTAGGGCTAAAAATGCACATGACGCGTGGTATATCGTTACCCATTTGTTTACTGGTTTTGAAAACTTTTTTAGATTTGCATATATTAAAGCAAGCTTTGCTGGGCTCGGTTTGAGCAAGCAAGAACTTATAATTGCTCTCTTATCTATTTGCTTTATGGAATTCGTTCATTTTATACAAAGGCATTATAAAATGAGACAAATGCTATCGGAAAAACCTATCTGGTATAGATGGACTGTTTATTATGCCGTTGTCTTAAGTATACTCTTTTTCGGGGTATTCGGGAAAAATAACTTTATTTATTTCCAATTTTAAATTTGCTATGAAAAAATTCGCTACAAAATTGACCTTATTTGTGTTTCCTGTTTTATTGCTTGTTGTTTGCGCAAATTATTTCGGAGATGCAGGAAATTTGTTTTCAAAAACTGCCGAAGTTCGTATTGCGGAATATTTAACAGAAGGCTACAACGTAGCAAACATGCTTAATATAGACGAACGTGCTTTGCAACGTAATATTATTAAACTTACAAAAACAGCTCCTGCTATAGTTGTGCTTGGTTCAAGCACGATTATGCTGATTAGGTCACATTACTATAACACAAATAGCTTTAAGAATAATGGTGTTTCAGGGGCTTCCCTTGAAGACATAATTGCAATTTATCAAATGTATAAATTAAAAGGTTCGTTGCCAAAAAAAATAGTAATAGGCATAGATCCTTGGATTTTCAATAAACACAGTGGCCAAAGTCGTTGGAAAACTTTAAAAATGGAATATTTATCGTTTTTTTCATCTAAGATCTCTCTTAAAGAGTCAACTGTTGCTCTTGATAAATTCATGCAGCTTTTCTCCCCCAGTTATTTTCAGTCCTCTATAAAAATTTTATTAAGGAAAATTAAAGACAAAGAGGAACCGATTTTTTTTCCAACAACGCTGGCAACACATGAGGGTTCCATTAAATTCACGGATGGCTCAATATCCTACGACCTAAACTATCGTAATGTTACAATCCATGATGTACAGAACAGAGCAAAACAGTTCATCTCTCATGATATTTATTCCTTGGAAAGATACGTTGTTTTTTCAAAGGAATATGTTGACCTCTTGAATAGTTTTATCGAGGAAATCTTATCTCATAATATTCAGTTGGAATTTATTCTCATGCCGTACCATCCATTAGTCTACGATTTTTTAGTCGCCAACACTAAATATAAAATAATAGAAGAGCTCGAACGCTATATTCAAGAAATTGCTTTAAATAAAAAAATTTTGTTAAGGGGAAGTTATAATCCAAGGAATTTAGGATTGAACGGGTCACATTTTTATGATGGAATGCATTTAAATGAGAGAGGTGTTCGTGTTATTTTTGAAGCGATATGAGATTGACAACTCGGCCACATGCCGTACAAAAAATAGGTTAATGACTCATGGTAGCAACCTTACCCAAATTATGCAGGCTGCGGAACAATCCACACGCGTTATGACGCTTCTGCTTGGTGCAATTGCTTCTGTTTCGCTTCTTGTCGGCGGGATAGGGATCATGAATATCATGCTTGTGTCCGTTACTGAGCGTACTCGGGAAATTGGAATTCGGATGGCAATCGGCGCAAAGACCTGGGATATCCGACTTCAATTTATCATTGAAGTGTTGACGCTTTCCCTGATCGGCGGAATTATCGGGATCATTGTTGGTGTTTCCACTTCATTTATACTTTCATCCATTTCCGGATGGCCGACCGTTGTATCAATATTTTCTATTCTGGTTGCATTCGGCTTCTCGGGTCTGATTGGAATTTTCTTCGGGTTTTATCCTGCTTATAAAGCATCGCTTCTCAATCCGATTGATGCACTGCGATATGAGTAGTATGGCTGGTCACAGATATTTGTCGTTATTTACTATTCTGAATTTGATTTTTGATTCAGGAAGGTCTCTTCGCTGTTCTATCGGAACTCGCTCTTGGCAATTCCTTAATCCGCAACAGTGTTCTCATCAATGATTTCTGATAATCAAATCCGGCGGGAAACCGCACTCCAGAGCTCCCCAGTGCTTGCCGTTAATAAAAATGGGCATGGACAGACTATTCAGGACTTCGCCCGTATCCCGTAAAAACGTCAGAAGGAGAAACGGTTTGGTGTTGGTTGCATAGCGCTTTTGCGTTTCATTGCTGAAATTGATTTTTTTGTCCCTGCTTTGTACGATATCGATGGCATAATTACCGGTTAGCGGTTTACAGCAGTTACTATGGTGTGTCGGTAGGTATCCGCTGCTGTCCGTCAGAATGGAATAGACAAATCCGAGATCATCCCTTACCGTATCCATCAAATCACGAATATCCGTTTCAAAAAACTTGTCATAGCAGGTTGTGTATTTTTTTATTGCATCTGTGCCGGGAACCTGTTGGTAATTTTTATCAAAAATATTGATTCCCCGATCAGCGAGGGTTTGAATCTTTTTCTCGAACCGGCGGCGGTATTTCCGAACGCGATCAAGCACGTGCTCAAGGCTATCGTTGCCAATCCGAACCTGAGCCAGGTTTTCAACCATGTTTTCGGTCAATCGGTTCATAGTCGTTGATATCTGATTTGAATCATTCAAATGGTCAATCACCTTCAGGCTGTGCTCATAAATATCCTTCACCTGTCGGTTAATTTCGGAATTATTGAGCGAGAGCTCTTCCACGGCAGATGCGGTTTTTGATAGCGAACGTGTATTTTGCTCAAAATCATTTACCCACGTATCGAAGTGATGAACTGTTTTTGCAATCGTTTGTTTTGATGCAAGCGTGGTATCATTGATATCACTGATTTGTTTCGATGTCTGGTGTACCTGTGTGAGCATATTCGTAATATTGGCTGCTATTTCTTCTGTTGCCCCCTGAACTCGTTCCGCAAGCTTGCGCACTTCATCGGCAACAACAGAAAATCCCCGGCCCGCTTCCCCGGCACGTGCGGCCTCAATCGCCGCATTCAAAGCGAGAAGATTGGTTTGATACGAAATCTTTTTTATAAGTTGAACAACTTCTTTGATATGTTCTGATTTCTTGCTCAGATCATCGACCGTTGTCATCAATGAAGCCAGCTTTTCCGTTGTTCCTTCAACGTCCTGGTTGATTTCCTGCAGCTCCTGCCTGGCGCTTTGCGCGGTGTCCAGATGAGCGGTTGTCGTTGATGTAATTTGTTGCGTTGTCTTCGAAATTCCCCCCAGGGCACGGGTGACATTCTCGCTGGATTTAAAAATAGTTTCTGCAAGCTCTCCCTGGGTCTGAGCGCTGCAATCGGATTCCCTGAGATGTTTTACGGTTTTTGTGGATGATATGCCAATGGAAATGACGAGTCGTTTCAATTCCTGAAAAACAGCATGCAGTCCATAGTAAGCAACCACATACGAACCGATGCCCATGAGTGTTGCAAGGAGCGGAAAAATAATGGTAAGTGTTTGAAGATGCTCAGGGTAATTCTTGATTGCATAGCTATAGCCGACGAGCAAGAGCCATCCCGGAAGAATACAGGCCAGAATTTTTTTTGGCAACGAATTAAAAATCTTTTTGTCAAGCAGGGTATACAGTGCTTTGAACATGCCCACTCTTCTTCCTCTCGACAGAGTAAGGGGGTGAAATCAGGATGGATGTTTGGCGTTTACTCCTTTCATATTTATCGGTTTGTTTTTTAATAACTTTAGCACCTTTTGCACATCTTAGGCTCCCAGCCATTCAGAATTGTTATCGGTTGCGTCAAATCGACTGTCTGTTTTATAAAGCTCATATCTCCCTTGTTGTGCGGCTTGTGCGGTTTTTGCCAAAAGCGCCTGCACCTGTGCTTCATCCAACGGCTGAAAGCTTTGTGCAGCCTGTAGTGCCTGAATGAGTATTTCCATGGAATCGCATCCCGTGATGACCACGCTGACCGGCAGGTTCATGGCATAGTGCAGGCATTCAACTGCGGTTACAGTTTTGCTGTCGAGAATAAACGGATTGCCCATGGGTTTCATGGCAAGAGCAGCTATTCCGTTTTTGACAAGCTCTGGTGTGTCATGTAACCTCTTTCAAAAATTCATTCCCTCTAGCAACATTGTTGATAATTATTTCCAACTTTTGATAAATGTTGTAATTTCAGCAGTAATTTTTTCTTGAGCTGTTTCAAGCTCAGGTGTCATTTCCGTTCCGTAGGACGTATCCTTTCCCTGGATTCCGGCAATACGCACATCACTTGTTCCCTGAAAAGTCTGGTATAAATTAAAAACATCATTTAAAGTAAATTCATGGGATGAAAGCTTGCGTTCTTTTGCCTGATAGGTTGCTTCATTGAGTTTAAAGATTTTCAATGTTCCGGGAGTGAGGTCTGCATCAATGGCATCGATGAGGAAGACCTTTGGATATTCGTTGATGTAATTGATGATATCAAGACCGGCGATCCCGAATTCAAAAAATACAATGTCGCGCCGTTTGAGCTGTTGTTTGAGTCTCGTCAAAATGTGGATTCCGATCCCGTCATCGCGGCGGGCGGTATTTCCCAGGCCGAGGATGGCTATTTTAGATGAAGGTGACATTCAGTATATGGGTTGAGCAGGAGATGCACGGATCATACGCACGAGCCAGCATTTCCAGGGTTTGGGTTATTTGTTCCGCGTTTTGCGTTTCGATTATCTCAGGGATAATTTTTTTCATATCCGCTTCAAGATTGTTAATGTTCTGGTTTGTAGGAATGATGCAATTGGCATCTGTGATAATACCGCCATTATTAACCGTGTAATCGTGAATCAGAAGGCCGCGCGGCACTTCCACAGCACCCACGCCAGAACCTGCCTTGGTCTGAATGGGCCACTGATCCCGCTTGGGGAACATTCTTCTCAAAACAGCCTCTTCGTTGATCCCATCGCTTATAATTTTTTCCACCAGGGAAATGGATTCTTCCAGGCAATGGCCCCATTCAACCACTTGGGCAACGGTGTTCAGGAATGGATTGTTACACGGCCGTTGAAGACCCAGGTAATCAGCGGCCTGACGCCCCATCAGATTCAGCTGTTCGCCGTTTAAATTGAAACGTGCGAGCGCGCCGACCATGTAAGGATGCTCACTTACCGTTGCATATTTTGCCGGAGAATAGGGGCGAACCTCTTCGATAAGAAAATTCCTGTATTCTGATGCATCTATCGATGCTTCCCCATTGAGATTAATTTCACCATCATACAATGCATATTCATCAGGACTCGAGAGCGCTACAAAGCGGGTTTTGCGCTCAAAGTCCGGGAATTCGAGCGACTTGAACAAGGCAAGTGTTTCATCGTAATCAGCCCGTGCTTCAAGCATCAGGCGGTGCAGCTTTTTCATATCTCCTTTATGCGGAATTTTGGTGACTCCGCCGAGGACAAACGAGATCGGATGCGTATGTCTGCCGGCAAGAATTTCACATGCGGTGATTGAAACTTTTTTCATGCGAAATGCGCGTTCAACGACCTTGGTATGTGTTTTCATGAGCGGCAGAATGCTCGGGACTCCAAGCAGGTCGGGTGCGGCCAGCACATACGCATGCAAAATATGGCTATCCATCAGCTCTTGATACAGCAGCAGTTTTCGGAGCATGATCGTGTCTTCGTGCGGCTCTATTCCGATTGCCCGTTCAGCAGCCTTCAAGGATGCAAGGGAATGTCCGCATGCACAGATGCCGCAGATCCGTGACATGAGATGCTGGGCTTCATGCACGAGGCGTCCCCGGAGCATGGTTTCAAAAAAACGCGGCGTCTCGATGACCTTGAACTTGCATTCCTTCAGTGCTCCGTTTTGGACGTCGACGATGATATCGCCATGGCCTTCCACGCGCGTAAGGAAATGTACATTAACCTTGAGGTTCTGGTTTTGCAAAGTCTCTTGCATATTTCGCCTTTTCTTTTTTTGATTGGCAATAGAGGTTGAATTTGTCCAAAATTTCTTCAGCGGTCAGTCCGAATCGCTCCAGAATGTCACGCTGCGCGTCTGTTGCCGGGTTGTCAATCAATCCCCGGCAGCCGACACACACACTGCCATGATTGATCATCCAGGAATTGCAGCCTGCCCGAGTTATCGGACCGAGACAGAATTCATTTTTTAAATACACACATTCGTTTTCATTCGCTTTGCATTCCACGCATACCGGATACGCAGGCGGCTTATACGGTTTCCCGGCAAGAATCGCCTTGACCGCAGTTAGGAATTCCGGTCCATAGATGGGGCATCCATGAATGTAGTAATCTATTCGCACGACTTCATCGACCGGTTTGGCATCAAACGAATCCTGCGCAGGATCGATGGAGCCATACACGATCTTCTTCTGTTCGCCGAGGGATTTGAGATTTTTAAGGTTATTCACGCCGCCGATTGTTGCACACGCACCGAGTGCAACCGTGATCTGCGCACGGGCAGAGAGGTATTTAATCCGATCTTCATCATGCCGGGAGGCAACGCTTCCCTCGAGAAAGATGACATCATAATTCGGATCATGTTCGCTCATAATTTCTCGAAAACTTACGATCTCCATGACATCAGCCAGTTCCATAAATGTTTGCCCGAGATTGGCAACTTCCAACTGGCAGCCTTCGCAATCGGTAAAAGAAAAAAACGCAGCGCGAAGTTTAGGCCTGGACATGGCATTCTCCTTCCATGCATTCACCTTCAAGAGCGCGAAGCTGGTCCAGCGTGAATACCGGACCGGATGCACAGACGTAGGTGCCCTTGATCAGACAGTGGCCGCATCTGCCAAGCCCACATCGCATGTTCCGTTCGAGCGACATGATAATCTGATGCTCAGGAACCTTTTTCTTGAGCAGCTCAGCAACTACGTATTTATACATGATGGGGGGGCCGACGATAACTGCATACGTTCGCCACGGATTCAGTTCAACCGATGGGATGAGCGTCGTGATCACACCCACGTTTCCCTTCCAATCAGGATCCGCTTTATCTACCGTGCACTGCAACAGAATATCCGCCCGTCTTTGCCAATCAGTGATTTCATCGCCATAGAGCATATCGTGCGGTGTTTTGCAGCCCAACAGGATCCGGACTTCTCCAAAGTCCTTTCTCTTATTCATGATGTAATGAATGAGCGAACGAAGCGGCACGATACCCAGGCCGCCGGCCACGATCAGAATATTACCTCCAAGCATTTTTTCGAGCGGGTAGCCGTTGCCATACGGGCCTCGTATTCCGATAATGGAACCAGCCTCAAGCCGGTGCAATGCATCCGTCACAATGCCGCCGGGAATGCGCCGGACGGTCAGGTCAAAGTAATCCTGCTCAGTAGGAGAAGAACAGATCGAAAGCGGCGCCTCGCCAAAACCGAATAGAGAAACCTGAACAAACTGGCCAGGCCGGTGTCCGAGCGGTTTTTTGTTCTCAAGCTCGATGCGAAGCAGCTTTTCAAATTGTGTATATAAACGGGTTTTAATAATGCGGGCCTTCATGGGACGATACGGAGATACATCCCGAACTGTTCCTGAAATAATATCTCGAAAGCTCATGATCGTCTCCGTTCAGCGAGCAAGGAATTAACCGTCTCGATTAAAATAATTCCCGCCATACATGTCCGTGAGCATCTGCCGCACCCGATGCAGAAATATTTATTGTATTTTTCAAGCGGATACTTAAATTTGCGGTAATAGCGGTGGCGCTGGCGCGGGCCGCGGCCGGCACGGAAATCCTGGCCTCCGGCGACTTTTGCGAAATCATCCATCTGGCAGTAATTCCAGATACGGTAACGTTTTCCCTTGTTCATATCCAGAGAGAGTTCGTCAATAATGTCATGGCAGTAACAGGTAGGGCAGACCGCAGTACAATTGGTGCATCCCACACACCGTTTGCCGACATCGTTCCACACATCGCTGAAGAATCCTTCATCAAACGCCTTGTCTACCGCGCTGATATCTTCATCAAATTCCACATGAAACCGTTTCATTTTTTCTTCCCGAGCCTTTGTGAGTTCGTCCCGGTCCGATGCATTCATTTCCCGAATATAATCATGCCCGGTAATCAGATCTTCTCCTTTTTCCGATCTGATATGCAATGCATAGCGGCTACCCATGTCAGTCAATAAAAGATCATAGCCACTTTGATAGACATGTGTCCCCACGGCAGCACACGACGCGAACCGATCACAATAATCCATACACTCCATACCAATAATGGTTATTGCTTCCTTCATTTCCTGATAATAGGAATCAACCGGTTCTTCACCAAAAACTACATCCAAGCATTGAATGCCTGCAATGTCGCACGTTTGAACACCAAAAAGAATGTACTTACCGGGTTCAGGCCTTTTCTTTGTAACGCCGAACGGTTCCCGTGAAAATTCAAACAAAAGTTCTTTTTGCGGCAGATAAAATTTTTTCGGCGACAAAATGGTGGGTGTATGGTGAAGAGAAACATCGTCAAAAGAATCAGCGCGATCGAAAACAAATAGGTAACCTCGTTTTTGAGGAGCATATACCATGCCTTTGTGCTGCAGCGAATCAAACCACTGATTCAGATTATTTTTTTCGATGACTCCGTATTGCATGTATCCTCCAAAAACCTTCCTGTTCAAAGTATAACACTTACTCATTTTTAAAATATTCTCATATACTCCTTTCGTTGTATGTTGGTTGGTCGCGTCAATACTTTTGTGTAAATTCTAGTAAAGGCATAGTTCGCCAGTTGCTGTTGAGACGATTGAAAACGGCATAGACAACCCGTTCAATACTTGCATCATTATTAAAGCAACTCATTGGTCTTGTCCGTCTGCGTACTTCCCTGAATGATCGTTCGATTACATTCGTTGTCCTGACCTTCTTCCAGATTGTGGGAGGACAACAATAGAAGTTCAGCAATTCCTCTAAATCTTTCTCGATGCAGGTGACTGCCTTTGGAGCGGTCTTTCTCCAAGCTTTTGACCACTCCTGCCAAGCCCGGATGGCTTCTCGCCGATTCTTAGAGCTGTAAATTATCCGTGCCCCCTTGATACACTCCTCCTGTTGACTTTTTTTCAGTACATCCGAAACATTCCTGAGCTTATGCGCCCAGCACCGTTGTCGCTTCGTTCCGGAATAAACTATGTCTACCGCATTCTCCAACCCGGCGTTGCCATCGGTAACGACAAGGCCTAAAGCCTCCCCCGTTAATCCCCGTTCGTAAAGTCGATTAAGAAATCCCATCCACGTGCTCTCGCTTTCCTGTTTGACTACTTGAAAATCAATGAGTTCCCGTACACCGTCCATGCGAATTCCGTAAGCTGCCAAAACGGTCTTCTTCTTTGCACCGAATCCTGTCCGGGTTTTGAGTACGATCGCATCTAAGAACAAGTACAGATACTCATCGTTCAAGGGTCGGGAATGATACCGTTTAACCTCGATATCGAGGCTTTTTGCAATATTGGATACCGTCTGGGCACTGATATCTACTCCGAGGAGGGGATACAACGCTTGCCCAGTTAACCGGGTTGATGCTCCATAGAGAAAAATGTTCAAGAGCGCCCGATCCACATCCGGTGTTCGCTGCTTATACCGGGCAATAATCTCGCTTTTGTATCGAATACCCCTCAAACGAGGCATCCGCAATCTTAACCGTCCTTCCTTAAGCAGAATATAACGATTCCAGTAGCCGTTACGGTACGAACTCTCATTGCGGCGTCGTTCATACGACTCCCGGCAAAGAAATTGAGTACGTTCTACCTCCAAGGCTTCATTGAGCAGCTTGGTTTTAAGATGCTTTCCGTCACGATCAAATGATTCCCACCGATCAATAAAAGAGCTCTTGTACTCTTTGCGTAAATCTGCTACTTTCAAATCGGGTAATTCTTTTACCCACATGGGTGTATCCTCCTGTTCCTATTTAGGGTCGCAAACTGGAGAATACACCCTTTTTTTACTATTTTAAATTTACACAGAGAAGTTTACACTACCTGTTGGTTCTTTTACTCGACAAACGAAGGGAAATATTCTACTATTGAATTCGCCATGACCGACCTGAAGGCACTTCTGGAGACGATAAAAAAACCAATCCTTTTTGCATCAAGAAACAACTACGCCCAGACAAAAAATCTTTCGTCGCTGGAACCATTCATGCGTGAACGGATTGCCGAATTAAAATTATGCATGTGTGATCCAAGCAGTATTGCAGCATTTGAGAAGTTGTTTCTCGGGTTTGACACCGTACCCTTGGAGGAAAAGAAAAGCCGCTTAAAGGATGCGTCATCGATTCTCTTCGCTCTGGAAAAACAAGCCGATCATCCCTCTTCTGAAAAATCAAAGGTGAAAATCGGAGAACAGGAGAGAACATCCATACTTCGGCTTGATACGCCCATTCAATACTGCAAAGGCATTGGGCCGAAACGTGCTGAGTGGTTGAACAAACTCGGCATCACCACGGTTGAGGATGCGCTGTTCTATCTCCCGGCGCGGTATGAGGACCGAAGCAATCTGAAAAAAATCGCGAGGCTTGCGTTCGGATCCTATGAAACAATTTCCGGAACCATTGTGTCTTCCGAGGTTGTTTTGACTAGGCGGCGCGGAATGAAAGTGTTTGAGCTGGTTGTGACCGACAAAAGCGGCATGCTCATTGGCTCATGGTTTAATCAGCCGTTCATGAAAAAATCATTCAAGGTCGGTCAACACGTTATTCTTTCCGGTGTGGTGAAACAGAACCCGTATCGCGGAAATCTTCCCCAGATTGATAACCCGGATTATGAAATTCTTGATGAACACGAGCAGGACAATCTCATTCACACGGGAAGAATCGTTCCCATTTACCGGACAACAGCCGGACTTTCGGTGCGTCTGTTGCGAAGCATGATGAGAGCGATTCTTGATTCCTGCGAGAGCCAGCAGGAACTGTTGCCCGCCTATCTTCTCGAGAAATATGCTCTTCTTCCGCGAAACCAAGCCTTGGAAGAGGCTCATTTCCCGTCTCAGGAAAAACAGATTGAAATTTTAAACCGAGGAATGAGCCCTGCTCACCGACGGATGAGTTTTGAGGAACTCTTTCTCCTCGAGCTGGGACTGGTACTTCGCAAACAAGGGGTCTCATTTGAGAAGAAAGGGATTGCCTTTAAAACCGATGGAAAACTTGAGGATCAGTTAAGAAAGAATCTTCCTTTCACGCTCACTGAAGCGCAAGAGCGAGTGATTACTACTATTAAGCACGACATGGCCGCTGACCATCCCATGAATCGGCTTGTGCAAGGTGATGTGGGATGCGGAAAAACCATTGTTGCGATGATCGCATCCCTCGTTGCCGTTGAGAGTGGATACCAGACGTGCATCATGGCGCCGACTGAAATCCTTGCGGAACAGCATTATAAAAATTTCAAAATCCTCGGTGAACCGCTCGGGATTGAAATTCGGCTTCTTACCGGGCGGACAAAGAAAAAAGAACGCGATGCATTGTTTGCTGAAATTGCATCCGGTGCTGCGCAGATTGTAATCGGAACGCATGCACTTATTGAAGACCAGGTGCGCTTTCAGCGGCTTGGTCTCGCAATCATTGATGAACAGCACCGATTCGGAGTTATGCAGCGCTCGCAGCTGACCGCCAAAGGATACGAGCCGGATGTTCTGGTTATGACCGCGACGCCGATTCCCCGGACGCTTGCGCTTACGGTGTATGGCGATCTGGATGTTTCCGTGATCGATGAAATGCCAAAAGGCAGGATGCCGATCAAGACCGTACTCTATAGCGAATCCCGGCGTACAGAAGCATACCGGTTTATGGAATCGGAACTTGCCCAGGGACGGCAAATATATATTGTGTATCCTTTGATCGAAGAGACGGAAAAAAGCGATCTCAAGGCCGCCACGGAAATGGCAGCGCATCTTCAAAAAGATATTTTCCCGGAACGAGTCGTAGGTCTCATGCACGGGAAAATGAAACCGGACGAAAAAGAAGCGGTTATGGCATCGTTTGTTGGCGGGACAACCCATATTCTTGTTTCCACTACTGTGATTGAAGTAGGGGTCGATGTTCCGAACGCGACCATCATGGTTATTGAGCATTCGGAACGTTTTGGTCTTGCCCAGCTCCATCAATTGCGTGGCCGTGTGGGACGCGGATGCCATCAGTCATTCTGTGTTCTTATGGCACCGCGCATGTTTGTACCCGAAACCCGCGAGCGATTGCATTGCTTTCTCCAGACGAACGACGGGTTTCTGATTGCCGAACAGGATTTGCGACTGAGAGGTCCTGGAGAATTTTTTGGAACCCGGCAGTCAGGACTCCCGGATCTGCGTGCAGCAAATATTCTTCGGGATGCAGATCTGCTTGAAACTGCGCGGCAAGAAGCGCTTCTGCTGACGGAAAAAGATCCGTCCTTACAACGCTATCCTGAGCTCCGGAGTGCGCTTATTCGAAAATGGAAAGGCAGTCTGGGACTTCTGAGCGTAGGTTGATATTTTGATGGTATTCTGATAGAGTAATCTCGAGATATCCTTAACGTTTCAAAACAGAGAGAAATGAGGCTCTCATGACCATTTGGGAGAAGGCAATCATAAACATGCAGCGCGGCGTCAACAAGATCAATGCTGTTGGGGCAGTGCTTTCCGAGCGGGTCAAGGCTGAAATTGCAATTGTGCGGCTCCGGATCAGGATTGATGAGATCCATGCCCGTATCGATGAGCTCTATCGCATTATCGGGTGCAAGATCGCTGATATGAAGGCCAGGGATGAAATGCCGAAAACAACCGAACTGCTGCTTCATGAAGAGGAAATTTCCTCTGCGCTGAATGAACTGGTCCAGCAAAAAAAAGAAATTGACGATCTTGTCACTGAGATCAAGATCGAGCAGGAAGCACTGAAGACGGTTTCGAAAGAGAAAGAGGATGCCGACGTATGATCCTTGTGATGATTGTTCTGCTCGGCCTGACTGTCGGTAGCTTTCTCAATGTGTGTATCGTTCGTATTCCCAAGGGCCATTCGATTGTTTCCCCTTCATCCCATTGTCCTCGCTGCCAGACCCCGATTCGATTTTACGACAATATTCCGCTCATCAGCTTTCTTCTGCTCCGGGGTAAATGCAGGAGTTGTGGAGAGCCGATTTCCTGGCGGTATCCACTGGTGGAACTCCTGAACGGATTTGCGTATGGCTGGACGGTCTGGGAATTCGGCATCAGCGGAGAAGCATTCCTGCTCATGGCTTTTTGTTCAGCGCTGATTGTCATCACGTTTATTGACATTGATCATCAGATTATTCCGGATGTTATCACGCTTCCCGGGATGTTATTGGGACTTTTCCTTGCTCCTTTTTTTATGACCTCACTGGGTGACTCCCTGCCGTTCAATCTGCATCGAATTTTGCCCCATGCAGGCGGGTACCTTACCGGTTTTTTGAATTCATTATTCGGTCTTCTTTTAGGAGGCGGCCCCTTGCTTGCCATTGGCTGGCTGTGGGAAAAATTGCGGCATGTTGAAGCCATGGGTGGCGGTGATGTAAAGCTCATGGGAATGGTCGGAAGTTTTCTCGGATGGAAGGCCGCTCTTCTGACAATCATGCTGGGCGCGCTTGCAGGATCCGTAGCCGGACTTTTTCTCATTATGTTCAGGCGGCACAGCATGGAAAAAGTGATTCCCTTTGGCCCATTCCTGGCGCTCGGTGCAGTGCTGTCCGCATTTTATGGATCTGATATTATTTTCTGGTATCTGGACCTGATCCACGTATGACCCCTCAGATAACGCTCCTCATAGGTGCTCTTAGTACGATCCTTTTGGCCGGTGCACTGATTCTGTGGTTCGCCAATCGCAGATACAAGAGTCAGTTCAAAGCCGAACAGGAGTCGCCGGAAAAGGCATCGGAAACGGCGTTTATTATTAACGCGTTCCATGAAGTGACAAAACAACTGAAGGACAAGGAAAAGGAGCTCGTGCGCTTGAAGGCGCTTGCAGAACAGCGAGCCGAAACGAGTGAAAGCTATAATGCCAATGTCCTTCAGTGTGTTACGAACGGAGTGATGACATTTGACAGCACGTGTGTTCTGACGACGATTAACCGGGCTGCTGAAGAGATACTCGGAAGTACATTTGCACCCGGGACGGATTGTTCCCACATATTTGCCTCTGATTCCGATATTGCCCGTATGGTGCATACTACGCTGACGAAGAAAAAAGGCTTTATTCGAATGGAGACTATGCTGGAGCGACCGGAAGGCCGGCTTTGGCTGGGATATGCAACTGCGGTGCTCACGGACAAGAGCGGAGACCCCCTCGGGGTTATTCTCTCGTTTTCAGATCTGACGGAAGTAAAAAGGCTCCAGGAACAGATGGAGTTGAAAGAACGGTTGACCGCCCTGGGTGAAATGTCTGCGGGAATTGCACACGAGCTTCGGAATCCCATGGCGGTTATCAGCGGCTATTTAAAAATTCTTGCAAAAAAAACCAATCCTGAAAATCAAAAAATTATTGAAGATATAACAACAGAAATCAACGGCATGAACAGGATCATCGGCGATCTTCTGACGTTTGCGCGGCCTGCCTCACTTAATCGGAGTACGGTTAATATGAAGGAGCTGCTTGAAGGATGCATTGCAAGCACGTGTCAGGCCATGCACATCGGCTCGAATATCACGATCATTCAAACCCTGGATGAGAAAATGATTTCAGTTGATGAAGTATTGATGCGGCAGGCATGTACTAACATTATTCAGAATGCGGTCGAGGCCATGTCTGACGGCGGCACGCTGACTATCCATGCCAGGCCGGTGAAGAATGAATTTCATATTGATATCACTGATACGGGACCGGGAATTCCTGCTCCGGTGTTAAAAAAGATCTTTTTACCCTTTTTTACTACGCGGGACAATGGAGTTGGCCTCGGGCTTGCGCTTGCGCATAAGATTGTTTTGTCACACGGGGGCAGGATTGAAGTAACAAGTACGGAAGGGAAAGGCTCAACCTTTACCATGATTCTTCCGAATACATAAAAAGATTTTTAGAATTTCGATATTCGAATTTAGGATTTACTCGTATGGATACTATTCTTATTATTGAAGATAAAGACAGCATGCTTACCATGCTGAAGCAAACCCTTGAAGCAGCGGGATACCATATCATCGCTGCTCGTGACGGTGCGGAAGGGATCAAAAAACTTTCTGATGAGCGCATCGCCCTGGTATTGACAGATTTAAAGCTTCCCCGGAAAGACGGATTTGAAGTTCTGAAAGCGGTTCGAGAAGAAAATCCCCTGTTGCCGGTTATTGTGATGACCGCCTTTGGCACGATCGAGACTGCGGTCAAGGCAGTAAAAGAAGGCGCGTATGATTTTCTGACAAAACCGTTTGATACCGACCATCTGCTCGTACTTATCAAACGGGCACTTGAAGTCTCTCGGCTGGCAACAGAAAACATTCTGCTCAAAGAAGAGTTTGCAGACCGGCTTGGGCTTCCCACGATTATCGGCAAGAGCAGCCAGATTCAGGAAATTACGACCAAGATTCAGAAGGCTGCTCCTACGAATGCAACTATCCTTATTCATGGCGAAAGCGGAACCGGCAAGGAACTGTTCGCACGTGCCATTCACTATTTAAGCCAGCGTAAGGAAGGACCGTTCATAGCAATCAATTCAGCAGCGATTCCGCGTGAGCTGCTTGAAAGTGAATTGTTCGGTTATGAACGCGGCGCATTTACCGGCGCTGAAGCTCGTAAACTAGGAAAACTTGAGTTGGCTGACAAAGGAACCTTGTTCCTTGATGAGATTGGAGACATGGATCCTGCGCTTCAAGCAAAACTTTTACGGGTTTTGCAGGAACAGGTAGTTGAGCGGGTCGGCGGAAACCGGCCGATTAAAATCGATGTCCGGATCATTGCTGCCACGAATAAGGACATTGAAAAAGCGGTCATGGAAAAACAATTCCGTGAAGACTTGTATTACCGGTTGAATGTTTTCCCGATCACGATCCCTCCTTTGAGGGAACGACGTGACGATATTGCACCGCTTGCGCGACTTTTTCTTCATAAATATTCTGCAGAAGTGAGAAAAGGTTCTCTTCGCATAACGGATGAAGCCATGGACATTCTTACGAAGGCACCGTGGAAGGGAAATGTCCGGGAGCTTGAGAATGTGATCGAACGGGCGGTCATTTACGCCGAAGGCGGGATTATTCGGATCGAGGACCTCGGGATCAGCGAATCGAGCATTCTTGATGCGCTGGCTGAACATGTGCCTATGGACGGACCGCTTCATGCGGTTGCAGAAGCTGCGACTAGAATTGCCGAATCCCGAAGGATCCGCCAGGTCCTCAAACAAACCGGAGGAAATAAATCCCGCGCTGCTGAAGTACTTCAAGTCAGTTATAAGACGCTTCTTACGAAGATAAAAGATTATCAACTAGAAGGATAAACGAAGGTATACTAATAATAAAAAAACAGTTGAAAACTCCTAATGACTAGTATATATTTAATATATATACTTTATGGAGGGGTTATGAAAACTGCAAAATTATTCCGTAATGGACAGAGCCAAGCCGTTCGTCTGCCAAAGGAGTTTCGGTTTGAGGATGACCATGTATTTGTAAAGAAATCCGGCAATACGGTTATCCTGATACCGGCAAAAGATTCCTGGGATTCGCTGATTAAAAGTCTCAATAAATTTTCTGATGATTATATGACAGAGCGGCGTCAACCAAAGACCCAGATCAGGGAATCTTTCTGATGAAGTTCATGCTTGATACTAATACCTGTATTTATCTCATCAAACAAAAACCTCTTAAAGTATTGAAACAATTTCAGTCCTATTTTATAGGAGATATTGGAATTTCCTCTATAACACTTGCTGAGCTTTGGTACGGTGTTGAAAAGAGTCACTTCGTCGAAAAAAATCATATGGCATTGGAGGAATTTATTCTCCCGCTTGAAATCGCCGATTTTGATGAGCAAGCAGCCCAAGCTTACGGGAGCGTCAGAACAATGCTTGAAAAAGCAGGGACTCCTATCGGATCATTGGATACGCAGATAGGTGCACATGCATTAAGTCTCAACGTCACTCTTGTAACGAATAACATGAAGGAATTTAAAAGGATTAAAAATCTAAAGGTCATTGACTGGACTGTTTGAAAAAACAGCCTTTCAGTTTAATTATTTCTTTTCATCCATCTGGATTCTGTCGAGTAGTATGAAAAAAATCCCAAATGATATAAAACAAGAAATCGAAAAACTCGTTAAAGAAATCAACGAACATAATTACCGCTATTATGTTCTGGATGCTCCGGTTATTTCGGATGAAGAATATGACCGGATGTTTCATCGTTTAAAAGAGCTTGAGGAACAACACCACTACATCCTTCCTGAGTCGCCGACCCAACGGGTTGGTGCGGCGCCGCTCGAAAAATTCAATAAAGTAAAACATACGGAACCCATGCTTTCGCTCGAGAATGCTTTTTCACATGATGATCTGCGCGAATTCGATCTGCGGGCAAAGCGGTTTCTGAAATCAAACCAGGAAATTGAATACACGGTTGAGCCAAAGTATGACGGCCTTGCCATGGAGCTCACGTATCGAAACGGGGTTCTCCTCCGCGCCTCGACGCGCGGAGATGGATATGAAGGTGAAGATGTAACCGTAAATGTAAAAACGATCAAGGCAATTCCCATCACCTTGGGCTTGGATACGGTTCCTCGTGAAATTGACATCCGTGGGGAAGTCTATCTTGATATTCAGGAATTTGAAAACATTAATCATGAGCGAGAAAGGATCGGAGAACCTTTGTTTGCCAATCCGCGAAATGCGGCTGCAGGTTCCGTCCGGCAACTCGATCCTTCCATAACAGCAAATAGAAGACTGCACATGGCTTGTTATGGTGTTGGAGCTGCACAAGGAATTCAGTTCAAAAGCCAGTCAGATCTCATTGCATGGCTACAACGTGCGCGCCTTCCGGCTCCCGCGGAGTTTCATGTGGCTCGAGGAATTGAACAGGCAATTGCGCTGGTCAAAACAATTGAAGAACAACGGGCTGCATTTCCTTTTGAAACCGACGGGGCTGTTCTCAAGGTGAATGATTTCCTGCTCCAAAAACAGCTTGGATTTAAAACACGCGAGCCACGGTGGGCAATTGCATACAAGTTCCCGGCTCACCAGGGAACAACGGTTGTTCAGAACATTGTAGGCGGTGTTGGAAGGACAGGGGTTATTACTCCTTTGGCAATGCTTCAGCCGGTGAAAATAGGCGGCGTGACTGTTTCGCGTTCGACGCTCCATAACTGGGATGAAATCGAGCGCAAGGATGTTCGTATCGGAGATACCGTGGTTGTGGAGCGGGCAGGCGATGTTATCCCCCATATTGTAATGGCCATTAAAGAAAAAAGAACCGGTTATGAAACGATCTCTGCTCCCCCGAAAACCTGTCCTTCCTGTAACGCGAATATTGTAAAAGAACCTGGAGAAGTCGCGTATCGTTGCATTAACCTAAACTGCTCCGCACAAGCAGTTGAACGCATTCTGCATTATGCTTCACGGGGTGCAATGGATATTGAAGGTCTGGGAGAAAAGAATGTTGAACTGCTGTATCATCATGGGTTGATTAAACATTTCTCCGATTTATACAAACTTACGTGTGAACAGCTCCTTGCGCTTCCCCGCTTTGCAAAAAAATCAGCTCAAAATCTTATTGCTGCGATTGAGCGGAGTAAAAAGACGACGCTTGCCCGGTTTATCTATGCCTTGGGAATCCTTCATGTTGGGGAATATGCAGCGCGGCAGCTCGCAAAGAATTTTAATAAACTTGAAGATCTGTACCATGTACAACCGGAACAAATTATAGCGATCAAGCAAATGGGCGACAAGCTCGCAAAATCCATATCCGATTTCTTTACTAAAAAAGAAAATATCGATACTCTTGAAACGCTAAAGGGGTTCGGTCTATCATTGTCAAATCCTGATTTTATAGCTGGATCGATGAAGCAAAAAAGCCCATTGGATGGGCTCACGATTGTGATTACGGGAACGCTCTCAAAGCCGCGGGAAGAATTTGAAGAATTGATTGAGCGGTTAGGCGGCCATGCAGCTGGATCGGTGTCGAAAAAGACCAGCTTTGTGCTTGCTGGCCAAGAGGCCGGAGAGAAAAAAATTAGAGAAGCAAGGAAACTGGGTATAAAGATCATTGATGAGAACCAGTTTGTGAAAATGGTCAAGGGAGCATAGTATGCGCATCGGTTTTCACGTTTCCATTTCTGGCGGTTTTTCTCTATCTGTACGGCGGGCTTACGACCTCGGTTGTTCATGCATGCAGATTTTCAGCAGGAATCCCCGAGGCTGGACGGTCAAACCGCTCGATGGAGATGACATTGCAGAATTTAAAAAGCTTCGTGAGCAATGGGATATAATGCCGGTCTTTGTACATACCAATTATCTCATCAATCTCGCATCATCTAAGCAGGATCTGTATCAAAAATCCATTGAACAGTTTATTATTGATATTGAGCGGGCCGAAAAGCTGGGAGCTGAATATGTTGTGACCCATCTTGGTTCTGCCAGCAGCAAGAATGTTGATTGGATGATCAACCGCGTCGCAGAAGCAATCAATATGGCTATGAAGCTTCATCCACCGAAGGCAAAGATTCTTCTTGAAAATACTGCTGGCGAATCGGGTGATATGGGATATGAATTTGAACAGATGCAGGAAGTCATTACCCAGATTCGTGATTCTTCACATGTCGGTATCTGTTATGATACCTGTCATGGATTTGCAGCTGGCTATGATATAAGAACCAAGGAGCAGGTTGATGCCTTGGCAGAAAAAATAGATTCTACCGTCGGTTTAAAACGATTGCTCGGTATTCATCTGAATGATTCTCTTCGCGATTTCGGTGCTCATGTTGACCGTCACTGGCATATTGGAGAAGGGAAGATAGGCAGTGATGGTTTTCGTGTTTTTTTGAATCATCCAAAATTCAAAGACATTCCAAAGATCATGGAAACGCCGAAGGATTCTGAAGAGGATGATCCGAGGAATATGAAAATGGTTCGATCATTGATATAATTCAATCACACTTTGCTACAGTGCATAAGCTTTTCATTGACTCCACCGAAGATCGGGGATACAATGTAAATACGACTTGATCTTGGAGGTGGCTATGATTAAAAAACTAGTTTCACACGGCAACAGTTCTGCGCTTATTATAGATAAACCTATCTTACAGCTCTTGAAGGTAGATGAAAATACTCCCCTAGAACTCACTACGGATGGCAAAAATCTGATTATTTCTCCGGTTGTTAATGCAAAACGGGAAAAGAAGTTTAAGTCCGCGCTTGAGGAAGTCAATAAAAAACACCACAACACACTACGCAAACTTGCTGAGTGATGCAATGCACGATATTATTTTTCTGACACTTTCGGAGGTCGTAGACATTCATAATGACCAGATCGCTCAGTACGGCGGTACGGAAGGTGTACGAGACATTAATCTTCTCAGCTCTGCACTTGCTATGCCACTCGCCTCGTTTTCTGACACATACCTTCACGCAAATATCTATGAAATGGCGGCTGCATATGCATTTCATATTTGCCAAAATCATCCATTTGTTGATGGTAATAAACGGACTGCTCTCGTTTCAGCTCTTATCTTTCTTGACATGAATGGCATAAACATACCTGATTCATCAGGCAGATTATATGATTCTATGATGTCATTAGCGTCTGGATCATTGGATAAGGCTGAATTTGCAGAAGTATTGCGTTCCCTTTAATCTCAATACACTTACAGAATTGAGCACGGGTAATATTGGTTCCGTTGGTTGGCCTGAACATTTTTTGTGAAGCCAACGCCTAAAATATAAAATCTGTTGGGCAAGATAATTTTTTTTGCCCAACCTACACGACTCGGGATTTGAGTGGATAACGAACCCGCATAATCATTGGTTAGATTCTTGAGAATTAAGCATGGAGATTCAAAAATGATCGAATTTAAGCTTTTGCCGGATTCCAATTTGCTGATCCCAGAATATCAGATTATTATTAACCACGAACTAAAAGAGCATGCAAGAGCGGCGGGCCGAGATTACGTTTCAATAACTTCTAATGATGTCGAAACTAGCAAGGAAATGTTACAGCATGATATTAAACAGTTCCCGCCGTTTGAAATGTTCCATTTAGACTATAAACCTGAATGGACAGAGATCATTAATGCACTTCGTGTAACTCCCTCGAGCCAAGAGAATACCTATAAGTTAGTGTTCGTTTCATGGAGGAATCTTTCAAAATGGAAAAACAAGTTTAGCTTTGAGGAATATTGCACGACATTATCAGAGATAATAAGGAGAAGAGGAAATGATATTGAATTCAAAGCTTTCGAAGATGATTACCCAGGCTTAACCTCTTTCGACATTTCTATGGTTATCAAATTAGAAGAGCAACCAATTATAAACGAGATTAAAAAGTGTGAGGATGTAATTCGGGAATATCACGCGAGCTGCATTGATGCACTCTCTAAAGACGCTCGAAAAAAATATACGGTAATTACAGCTACAAAATCTGATCGCTCCCATAACCCGCATGAAATCATACACAATGCTCTGAAGAAAGATGCTTCAGCAATTAATTTGAAAAGTTGTAGCCTTAGTGAAATTCCAGATGAGCTCTTTGAATTAACAAATCTAAAAGAACTTTACTTAACGAGAAATAACTTATCGGGATTACCTCAAAAAATTACGGTCTTTCAAAAACTTGAAAAAATAAGCTTGAACAGAAACAATTTCAGTTTCTTCCCGGAAAGACTACTTGAGCTACCAAATCTTGAATTTGTTAGCATGTCAGGTAATAAAATCAATTCAATCCCAATTAGAATCAGCGCGTTGAAGAATCTCATATCTCTTAACCTGGCCAAGAATGAGATTCAAGAAATCCCCAGAGAAATAGCAGATTTAGTAAATTTAGAAAGCTTGATTTTAAGCAATAACAAAATTGACAAGTTGCCTTTGGAGCTGACAAACTTAAAAAATCTTTCAACGCTCGTACTGCTTGGCAATCCTCTCACATATCCCCCATACGACATCGTAGATAAAGGTATCTATCGCATAATGCACTTCTTGACAGAGGAAAAATTTACTGACAAGACGAATGCGAGAAATAAATACAAGGAACATTATACGATATTTTTACCCGAAAAGATAAAAACAGCCATATCTCAATATCTATTGTACTTTAAGGATTTCGTGCGCAACGTAAAGAATATGGACGTATATTTTGAAATCAAAACGGTTGAAAATGGCATTGAGATTGAAGTCGCAAAAGATCCCCGAAATGGAGTTATAGCTGATTTTCTAGAAGAATATCTCGGTCTAATTAAGAAGAATCATGAGGATTTTATCGCTCCCAAATTTGCATATGACATCGACCAAACAAGAAAAGATATCGTTATGGTGGAGCTGAGAAACCAAGTCCGTTTTCTCAAGTCGTCACTCGAAATTAAAACGGTCGAAAACAGAATGTTGAATGAGACGGTAAACAAGTTTTATGGACTATTGCTAGTCGAAAAGCAGCATCCTTTAAATTACATAATAAAAGCCAAAGCTATATCAAATGCATCTTCTAAGAATGAGTTGACCCTTAATCTAAACTCGGAATTGCCTGTCTTATTAGAAGATTTCAATAGCTTTAAGAAAGAGTTGGAAGGTATCGAAGAAGTAAAACCTGAATTAGAGAAAATTGACGAGGGTTTGTTATCCATTGATGACGACAACCAAATTACGGATATTGATAAGACCCCCTTTAAAAGGCTAAAAAGAATTTTAGACGAAATCAATGACCCTGATTCTACTCTGAACCGCATAATCTCAGCTTCGAAAAAAGGAGTGGATGCTACAAAGAAGCTAGCCCGTACTTATAATAAATTTGCCGAATGGCTAGGCCTACCTACTATTCCGCGTGTACTGATTGAATGATAGAGGATCCTAACGAGTCGTTCCACGACGACCGCTTCGCTGCGTGTGAACTCGTCGTTCAAATGAAAGTTCCGACTAGAAGTTCAGAAAATAATCAGCCGACAGCCTTAGCATGTTGGAGGTGAACAAAATTCCCTTCTGGATTTTTTTATTTCCGTCTGGTATAGTACCCCATTAGCGTAAGCCTCTCAGAATACGATAATCCCATGAAAGAAGTGGAAATTTCAGATCAAAAAACAGCGGGTCATCGGTATTACTCCTTTGGCAGATACATGAAGGATTTGTACCATGAGCCGATTTACAAGGTCAATGTTGATGCCGGATTTACCTGCCCAAATCGGGATGGAACTCTGGGCGAGGGCGGCTGTATCTATTGCAATAACAAGAGCTTCCGGCCTGCTGCCTGTACTCGCACCCTCTCAGTTCGCGATCAAATAGAAAAAGGCATCCCTTATTTGCAGCGACGCTACGGGGCAAAGAAATTCATCGTTTATTTTCAGCCGTATACCAATACGCATGCAGATGTTGACGTCCTGGATCGAGTGTATCATGAAGCTCTTGAACATCCTGCAGTGGTCGGACTTGCCATCGGGACACGGCCTGACTGTATTAATGAAGAAAAGATTCAACTTCTGGAAACCTTGGCGCGCGATTATTTCATTCTCGTGGAGTACGGGCTTCAATCTATTTATGATAAAACACTTTCTTTTATCAATCGAGGGCATACCTATGCTTGTTTCCAGGAGGCGCTTCAGCTGACCGCGGGAAAGGGGATTCGCATCGGTGCCCATATTATTCTCGGTTTTCCGACGGAAACCCGAGAGGAAATGCTTGGCATGGCTGAAGAGCTTTCGCAGCTGCCGATTGAGTTTCTCAAAATTCATCAGCTTCAGGTGATTCGGGATACGGCACTCGCTGATGCGTATGCTCGGGATCAGTTCCAGACATTTGGATACCGTGAATGGATTGAGATGCTGGGCGAGTTTCTTGTGCGTTTGTCACCGCACATCGTACTACAACGGCTCTTTGCCGCTGCTCCAGATGATATTTTGATTGCACCGATCTGGAACAAGACGAGAAGCGAACTGCTTCTTGATCTGGATAAATATATGGTGGAAAAAGGACTGGTCCAGGGGATGGAGCATTCCTCGAATTCTCTGCGCGTTCCTGAATTTCACTCACAGGTGAATCTATGATCGATCTTCATACCCATTCATTATTTAGCGACGGTGTGCTGCTTCCTTCTGAACTTGTCCGAAGAGCGGTCAGCAAGGGCTATACGGTTATCGCAATCACGGATCATGCGGATGCTTCGAACCTTGATTTTATTATTCCGCGCGTGACCGCTGCATGCCGAGAGCTGAATCGTCACTGGAATATTAAGGCAGTGCCAGGAATCGAATTAACCCATGTTCCACCAGAAACCATTGCTGATTTGACTAAACGGGCACGATCGCTTGGCGCTGCTATTGTGGTTATGCATGGAGAGACCATTGTTGAACCGGTGTGTCCTGGTACAAATCGTGCTGCAATAGATGCAGGTGTCGACATTCTTGCGCATCCGGGACTTATTACCTTTGAGGAAGCGAAACGGGCAGCACAAAATAATGTATGCCTCGAGATTACGTCCCGAAAAGGCCATAGTCTTTCGAACGGGCATGTGGCAAAAATGGCTCATGAAGCAGGGGCGCGTTTGGTGATTGATACGGATTCACACGAGCCAGGTGATCTGATTACGGATGAACAAGCGAAAAACATTCTTCTGGGAGCAGGGCTTGACCAGAATGCCATTGTAGAAGTTTTTGCGCACTCGAAGGAGCTTGCTGACCGGGTGATTGCTGCCTGGGCATCATGTTCATAAACACTCTGAAAAAGAAAAGTTATTGATGTTGAACAGGGGGATTTTTATGCCAACGATTAAAAAGAAACAGAAAAAACAACCGCAAAAAGAAATTATGACCATAGCTCAGCAGATCGTTGATTTTGTCATGATCTATAAGAAGCCTTTTGTTATTACGGCAGGGCTGGCTCTTCTTAAATCCCATCAGGAAAAAAAGGCAGGCCCGCTTCTGACGCTTGCAAACGAATACTACCAGGGATCCGGCCAAGCACAACCTGACTATGCAAAGGCTTTGGAGTTGTTTCGGGACCTTCATAAGGAATATCCCCGTACCATAAGCGGAGCGATTGCCCAATATTATATCGGGAACTCCCTTGTCAACCTGGGAAAACCTGATGAAGCAATCACAGAATATCGATATTTCATTGACAAATATTCCGATGAAAAATTTCTTCTGGGATTGGTTCATCAACGATTGGGATATCTGTATATCGGCCTAGGAAAGAAGACAGAGGCCATCCAAGAATTTGAAAAAGCAGAAGCGTTGAATGGTCCGGGAGTTCCTACGATCGAACTCGCGCGGCTCTATGAAATGACCGGCAATATGATGGAATCGCAGAAGAAATATAAGGTCATTCAGGAAAAATTCAGCGGCACAATGTGGGCGATGGAGGCTATGGGCAAGGTTCAGGCCGTGGCTCCTGCTGTACCACAGAAAAAATAACTTATATACAGTCTGATCCCAATTACGTTACAGGGATCAGACTTTTTTTATTTGATGTATGGTTTATTCTAGGAATGTCTGAAGAGTATCAGGAATTTCTAAATTTGATCAACATCCACAACTAACCGGATTTTCTGGCCTGCCCTGATTGATTTACCCAGTCCTTTATTCCATTCCCTGATATCTGCAATCGTTACATTGTGCTTCGTCGCTATTTTGGAGAGCGTCTCTCCCCGGCGTACCCGATATATGATCCGCTGTTGTTTATTGCCGTGATCCGGAACCAGATAACTTATGTCGTGCGTTTTGCCTACGATATCAATAGGAATGAGCAGATGTTTGCCAGGTGTAACACGGCTTTTCTTCAGCCCGTTAATTTCACGGATTGCATCAGGGGTCGTATTATACTGTTTTGCAATACTTGACAGGGTATCGCCTCTTTTTATCTCATGCCGTTCCCATTTTATCTTTTGCTCGGGTTTAAGAGCTGCAAAATTGGTGAGGAACGTTGTTTTTCTGCCAGCCGGGATTCTGAGCGAATAGTTGGGGTAATTTGGCGGTGTTACCCATCTCCGCAATTCAGGGTTCAATTCCTTGATTTCTTCATACGTGGTTTCTGCGCATCGAGCGATCAAACGAAGATCGGTGCTTTCCTCAAGAATAATCTCGTCGTAGACAAACGGCTTATGTTCAGCCACGGTAAAGCCGTATGATTCAGGATTTTTTGCAATGATGGTTGCAGCCATAAATTTTGGAACATAGTTCTTCGTTTCTTTTCGTATATATCGTGACGCTTTCAAATCCCAAAAATCCTCAGATCGTGTTCTCAAGACCGCACGCTGGACTTTACCGGCTCCTGCATTGTAAGACGCCAGGGCAAGGGGCCAGGAACCGAACAGGTTGCGCAAATCTTTCAAGTGTTCTGCAGCAGCATGTGTTGATTTTATCGGGTCTTTTCGTTCGTCCATCCACCAGTCAATTCTGAGTCCATACATTTTTCCGGTTGCAGGCATAAACTGCCACGGCCCGACTGCCCGTGCCCAGGATACGGCATAGGGGTTAAACCCACTTTCGATCATGGCAACGAATACCAGGTCTTCCGGAAGATTTTTTTCACGGAATATGTTTTTCATGACTGGAATATACCGCGCTGAGCGGTCAAGCCACAGTTGAAATACGTCTCTTCCGCGAGTTTTGAAGTATTCAAGATGATTTTCCACACTATCATTTAAAATCATCGGGATGGCATAGGGTTTTTCGATTGCAGAATCGTCGAGGAATTCATCAATCGGGGCTGGTGTTGAAGGATTTTTTACAGTCGCAGGAACTGCTGTCGGCAAATCACCTGTTGAGGATTTTCCGAGTACACCGGTAACTATTATTAAAAAAATGCAATTAAATGCAATAAAAGTTAAGCATATCTTGTGAAACATGTTTCCTCCGGATTATTTTCAAGATTAAAACTACCGTAATGATGTAGCTTTGTCAAGATATTTTGTGAGTGACTGAAATTTTGTGGATTTAATCACACAAGAATGGATTCATATTATTTTTTCGGTTTATTATGCCTGATCTTTAGCTAAAATTGCACATTCTACGGTAGCCTCTTGTAATTCTTTTTATTGTTCTGTATAGTTTCGAAATGCAGCATGCCTTTGTTCAGGAAGTTTTTTCCTCAATTCAGGGAGAGGGACCGCGGATTGGTGAACGACAGATATTTGTTCGTTTCCAGGGCTGCGATATTCAATGCCAATACTGCGATACACCCTCATCAATTGAGCAAGCCGATCCCGCAAAAGGGGATTGCAGTATCCAAAGCTCCCTCAAGCCTGTCCGGTACGAACAGATTTCAAATCCGATACCATGGAGGGACCTTGTCCGCTACTGTTCGCGTTTAGTTATTCCTGGTACTTCTCATCCTACGGTCAGCGTAACGGGAGGTGAACCGCTGCTTCAGGCGAATTTTCTACGTACCTGGCTTCCTGAAATTAGAAAAACATTTACTGTGTATCTCGAAACGAATGGCATCCATGTGGATGCTTTGGAAAAAGTCTGTGATTTTGTTGACGTTGTGAGTATGGATTTTAAACTGCCTTCGGCTACGGGATTGGGATTGTTTTGGAAAGAGCATGAAGATTTTTTATCCCTACTCAATGGGAAAAATGTCTTTGTCAAAGCGGTAATTACCAGGACTACTGTTGTTGAGGATATTCTTCAGTCTGCACGGATTCTCCGGAAATTTAAAACAACAATTCCTTTGATTTTGCAACCTGCAGGGGGGACCTTTGCTCCGGACGCTTCTTTGCTCATGCATTTTCAGGAAGAGGCGCTGGGCCTGGTCTCAGACGTGAGAGTTATTCCGCAGATTCACCGGTTCCTTGGGCTTCCCTGATGTTTATTTTTTATTAGCTATTTTTAGAAATAGGCAAAGGCCAGAATGGCCGAATCTTGTATCGATTCAGATTTAAGAGGGGGAGAAGATGAAAAACAGAAGAGCGGTAACAACAGTCCTTGCGGTCTTGATGGGAATGATGTTTACGGCATCGGCGTATGCAGAAATTACGAATTCTGCAGGACTGTATTTTCGACTGAGGCACGAAACCTGGGATAATGTATTCAATTTTCAGCAGACGGACCCATCGACGGGAAAAGCGACCGATGATGATAATTATTTTCGTCTTAAAACATCTGTATGGGATCGTGTGGAATTGGACAAGAAATATGCTTTTTATGTAAAGCTGACGAACGAAGCGCGATATTTCTTTGATTCAAGCAATACGGCACAATCCAGTCGTCCTCTTGGATTCAACAAGGATGAAATCTTTTTCGACAACGTATATGTTTCCGCCACCAGTATTGCAGGTCTTCCGGTTGATGCGGTCATTGGGAGACAGGACCTTATGTATGGCGAAGGGTTCATCCTCATGGATGGCACTCCCGGAGATGGTTCGCGAAGCTTTTATTATAATGCAGCAAAGACGACGGTGAAATTCTGGAAAGCCTCAGGTGTTGACCTTATCTATATTACCGACCAAACCATTGAAAAAAGTCTTCCCATGATGTCGTCTTCACCTCGTCGAAATCTTACCGCGTATAATGAAGAAGCGGCTGTCGTCTATGGAAAAATAAAAGAGATCGAGAATTTAAGCATCGAACCGTACTATGTATGGAAAACCGAATATTCTGCAAACGTTCTGCGGTTAAACACCGTAGGATCCCGGGTTGACTATTCTTTCGATGCTCTCAAAAGCACCTGGAGGACCCGGGTCGAGTATGCACATCAGTTTGGCAGTTATGATAATGGAATGAAGCGCGAGGCTGACGGAGGATTCGCTTTCTTTGGAGGCAAGCATGAGACGCTTTGGTTAAAACCATCATGGGAGGTAGGTTACGTTTATTTATCCGGTGACAAAGCAAATTCGCCTGATATCGACCGCGGCTGGAACCCGCTTTTCTCGCGGTATCCATGGTTTAGCGAGCTCTATTGTCTCTCTCTTGCACGGGAATCCGGCGGCATTGTTGCATACTGGAGCAATCTCCAGGCAACCCGGGCAGCCATGAAATTCGTACTTTTACCTACAACCACACTTGATATTTCATATACCTTTATGCGCGCTCTGGAAAACTCGGTTGGCACCGGTATATTCTCCGTTGATGGAAAGCAGAGAGGCCATCTGTACACGGCAAAACTGTACCATCAATTCTCTAAGTCGATCGATGGATACCTCCTGGTTGAAAATTTCGTACCGGGCAATTATTATGCTCCGACGAACCGCGATTCCGGGGCATTCATTCGGTGGGAATTGCAGTGGAAGATATAATGACTCTTAAACTTATCTGAGAATGTCATTGCGAGGAGTGTTTTTTTACGACGCGGCAAACTAATCAATATCTTTCTTAATCCATGAAGTTTTTAAATCTTTTCAATATTGTCCAGGAACTTGCCCTCCTGCTTTCCGATTCTCGCGTCCAACGCGTGTATCAGGGAGCGGAGGGCAATCTGTATCTCATCCTTCATCGCGAGAAAAAAAACTTCTTTTTATTGCTTTCGCCGGATCGTGCTGTGCCGCGTCTTCATCTCGTAAGTGTAAAACCGACAGCATCGTTCCATCCCAATCCATTCGCGCTTTTTTTGAAAAGTCATATTGCCGGGACACGGATTGCCGCAATTACACTCCTGAATGAAGACCGTATTGTGGAAATTCGGTTTACAGGTCAGGATAAAGCATATCGACTCGTGTTCGAACTTATGGGTGCTTTTTCCAATCTTCTTTTATGCGATGATTCTTCAAAAATTCTTGCTGTGTATTATCCAAGTCCAGCTACTGCTTTGCGACCGCTTCTGCCGGGGTTTTCCTACTCCCTGCCTGAGAAAAAATACAAACCAGGAACCGTGCTAAAAATTGACGGATATTCCAAAGATGAGACAGGAATTTCAAGTAATCGCGAAGCTGAACTCTTTTATCAAGAGCAACAGGAGCAAAGACAGTTTTCATTGATGCAAACGAGAGTATCGTCCTGCATTCGCAAGGCGCTTTCAAAACTTGAACGCAAGATTACAGCGCTTACTTCGGATTTGGATTCTGCAATGCGAATTGAAGAATATAAACAGGCAGGAAACCTGATTCTTGCAAATCTTAGGAATTTGAAAACCGGGATGGAGCAGACTGAACTTCATGATTATGAAGGCAAGGCAATATCCATTGTCCTCGATCCACGGCTATCTCCGCAACGTAATGCAGATAGATATTTCAAAAAATACAAGAAAATGAAGGCTGGGTATACGATTATCTCTCAGCGTCTTGCTGAAGCGAAAAAAGAATTCACTTTCTTGAACGCTCTACAATCCGATCTTGCACAGGCTCAGGGATATGATGATGTAATGCAGATACAATCAAGGCTTGCTTCCAGAGGCTATTGGAAAATAAAAAAAGAAGCAACATCACGTGAGCAGACTCCATCATTTGGTTATAAAAAAATCCTGTTTCAAGGATGGGAAATCTTAGTGGGTAAAAGTGCGAAGGGGAATGATTATATAACGACTGGTCTTGCCTCCCCCGATGACATCTGGCTTCATGCCGAGGGAATGCCCGGTTCCCATGTGCTTATCAGAAATCCGCACAAGGCAGATATTCCCGATGATGTGCTGGTAAAGGCAGCGGCTTTTGCAGCCTTTCACAGTAAAGGGAAAAATGCAGGCAAGGTGTCGGTAACCTATACTCAAGCGCGATTTGTGAAGAAGCCGAAAGGAGCTAAACCAGGATTGGTTACGTTGACTGAACGAAAATCGATTATGGTGAGGCCGGAAGGAGAGAAGTGAGTAATTTTACTTTTTAAAATCAGTTTTTGCCTTTTAGCTTTGTATTCTGTGATATTATTCTTGGTTTGCAGCTTCCACGGCAGAGTTCCATAGTTCTTTTAAGCCGGTTAACGCGCCATCTATAGTCGCAAGAAGAGGATCAATTTTTTGAGCAAAAGTTGATAAATTAAAAGAAAAATAATGCGGCAATGATGCATTACCTTGCTTGTCTGTTGGATATCTAAAAGCAAAAGAACTGGGGTCTATTGTTTCAAATTCGCGTACAAGTTTGACAAAATCGCTTTTCCTCCTTAATCCGTCTATTCCCATATCCCATGTCCATCCAACTTCTTTGATAATTGCTTCAAAATCAGGAATAAATTCAGTTAACTTATGAGTGTTTAAAATTTTCTTTAATGATATGGTAACCTTGCCATGGAGTGATAGGATATCGGAGCCAATTTGAACAAATGCTTTTAAATATAATTCAAATGCATGACGATAAAGAAAAAGAATAGGTGCAGCTTCGAAATCTCTTAATGCACCTGTTGTTCCATATACAGAAACCAATTTTTTAGCAGCACAATGGTATGATTCTGCATATAAGGCTAGTTCTTTGATTGGTTGCCCGTGCCAGTTTAAAACAATAAAATCTTTGTCATTTTTTGATTCTGTACGAAAAAGGGAATGTGAAAAAGATTTTTTATCCTTATCTTTATTTAACATTTGCATTAGTGCCTAAATTATTCTCGCTTGCTCTCCTGCCACAATGTTTCCATCTCATCAAGCGTCATATCTGATAATGATTTCCCTGCATTTTCTGCATGTTCTTCAATATATCGAAACCGATGAATGAACTTGCTGATGGTCTTGCGGAGAGCTTCTTCAGGATTGATGCTCAGAAAACGAGAAACATTAACGAGCATGAAAAAGACATCACCAAGTTCTTCTTCTATGCCCGAGGCGTCTTCTTGCTTAAGCGATTCTTTAAACTCTCTCATTTCCTCATCAAGTTTTGGCAAAGCTTCATCAATGTGATTCCAGTCAAACCCTACCCGTGCTGCGCGTGCCTGAAGGCTTTGGGCGCGAAGAAGGGCAGGGAGGTTTTTGGGGACTCCTTCGAGAAGCGACTTCCTTTTCTCATGTCCTTTTTCTTTCTTTTTAATTTCCTCCCAGTTTGCGAGGACTTCCTTATCCGTATCGAGCCGGACATCGCCGAACACATGCGGATGGCGGCGGGTCATTTTTTCGATGCTCGCATCGATGACATTATTGATCGTAAACTGGCCTTGCTCTTCTGCAATTCGAGCATGAAATATGATCTGGAAGAGGAGATCTCCAAGCTCTTCTTTTATCTTGTCAGGTTGTCCTTCTTCAATTGCATCAACCACTTCGTAACACTCTTCAACGAGAAACGGAGTGATGGAATTCGTCGTTTGTTTTCGGTCCCAGGGACAACCATCGGGTCCACGGAGTTTTTCCATCAATTCTATAAGAGCTTTGAAGTTATTTTGCATAATTTTGTTTGAACTTTGTTTGAACTTTGATTTTTGATATTTGTCATTGAGTTTTTCTCTCGTACCTTACAATAAAGCTATTCCTCTTTGCAAGCTTTTTCCTTGAAGGGAGCTGGTATCTATGGTACTCTTATCAAAAGATACACTGGATATTGCAACTGCTGAAAGGAGACGGTTATGCTTCAAAGAGTATTGCATGCAGGTGTCATTCTTATATCATTTCTTTTGCTCACGGCACTCGGCGGGAAAGGTGGATTTGAACGGGCGCCTCGAGTGGAAAAAAACTTTGCGGTTACGGTCACGGATGTTTCAGGAACCATTATCCAGGGTGATAAATTTAGTTGGGACGGACGCCTTCATTTTTCCGGTTATATCGGAATGGCGCAGGTTACCATGCCGTTTGAAAAAATCAAAGAGCTGACCGTGGGAGAAGTCAAAGAGCGTAATGTGAAGGTGACCGCGGTTCTGCGCGACGGAACAAAAACGACTTTTGATATTGATGCGAAAATCCATTGTTACGGCGAAGCAAGTTTCGGAAGCTTTATGCTGGTGATGACGGAAATCAAGAGCATTGTTTTTAAATAATACCCGTTACCGCGTCTCCAGCCATATTCCTCACCCTATTTCTATGCAGGACACAAAAAAAGCAGCAGATGCAAAATACAGCAGCACCATAAAAATGCTTCTCGAAGAAGAAGGGGCAGCGATTCGGAAAGCGCATTTTGATGGTGCCGGTGGGAGCGAGGTGGTGGAGCGACGCACCGCGCTTGTAGACCGGGTGCTTCGGGATGCATACAACCATGTGGCCGGTTCAGGCGCTATGCCTGCGCTTGTTGCCGTGGGCGGTTATGGCAGAGGAGAATTGAATCCGTATTCCGATGTGGATATCATGTTTCTCTGTCGTGATGACAGTGACCGGCAGCGCTCTCCCGAATTACTGTACCTCCTGTGGGATGCGGGTCTTGAGGTTGGGTATAGCGGCCGCACAATCCAGGAATGCGTTACCCTTGCAAAGAAAGACAGCAAGATCAGAACGTCACTTCTGGAATCCCGGCTTATTGCCGGCGATGCCTCCCTGTATGGATCTTTTCTGAACACGATGCAGAGCGAAGTGTTCTACTGGAAAACCGCTTCCTATATTGCAGAAAAAATAGCAGAACGGACAACACTGCGCCGCCAGTATGGCGGTTCCATGTATCTTCGTGAACCGAATATCAAGGAATGCGAAGGTGGGTTGCGGGATTTTCATGCTGCGATCTGGATTGCTTGTTCGCATTTTCGGATTTCCGCTCTCCAGGAACTTGTTGCCCGGCGAGTTATTACTGCTGAACAGTATGTTGCATTTGTGCGGGCGAGAAATTTTTTATGGAAGGTGAGGAACGAGATTCATTACCTGAGCGGTCGCAGAAACGACCAGCTTACCTTCGACCTCCAGGAACAGGCAGCTCAGGATTTCAAATACCGGAATTCGACCCATTTGCTTGCGGTTGAACGGTTTATGAAATGTTATTTCCTCCATGCCAGGACGATCCGCGAATTTTCAAACCGCATTATGGAAGTGGTCCTTAAAAAACATCCTTCCCGCTTATTCGAACGGGTTCAGTCCCTGGAACGGTTCAATCTCGTGGGCCGTGTTCTGTTTCCTGCCTCGGATGATATTTCCCGAACCGATCTGTCCTTTGTGATGTCTGCCTTTGAAATTGCTCAGTCACGGCATGCGGTGTTTTCTGATCGGCTCAAGGTTCTGATTTCTCGCTGCATGGTAAATGATGCATTGAGGAAATCATCAGACGTTTCCCGATCTTTTCTTGCCATTTTGAATAATCCGGAAGGACTCTTTGAAACGCTTTTCCTGATGAAAGAGCTTCGCGTTCTGGGGAAATATATCCCTGAATTCCGCGCGATTCAGGCGCTTGCCAAACATGACTATTATCACCGGTATACGGTTGATGAACATATTCTTTTTGCGATCAAGACTCTTGATGATCTCTGGGCAGGAAAATATCCCAGCCTCAAGACGTTGTTCGATATCTACCGGGGGCTTCCAAAACGCTGGATCTTGAATCTTGCGGTCCTTCTGCATGATCTGGGAAAAGTATTTCGTTCTGATCATGAATATAAGGGAGTTGATCTTGCTGCGCGAGTACTCGAGCGACTTGGTATTGAAGGTGAGGACAGGGAGCGCATTCTTTTCCTGATAAAGAACCATTTGGTCATGACTACGCTTTCCCAGCGGAGGGAACTTACCGATGTCAAGGTGATTGAGAATTTTGCCACGTGCGTGCAGAATACGGAAAATCTTGCCTTGCTGTATCTGCTCACGTTTGCAGATATTTCTGCTGTCAATCCGACTTCCTGGACTCAGTGGAAAGCGGCCCAGCTCCAGGAATTGTATCTTCGTACCCTGTCGCATCTTCAGCCGCGAGGAGAGATGGCGTCGTACGAAGAGGGTGAATTCGCAATTGCTTCTGAAAAAATCCGCAATACCGCGGCCAAACTTCATTCCTCAAACGAGATTGAGGATTTTCTGACATCCATGTCAGCTCAATATGTTCTGCATACGGAGACGATAAAGGCGATTGATGACATTGGAATGATGAAGCGGCTCCCAGATGAGGAACTGGTGATTCAGCACCGTCACTATCCAGACCGCGGTTATACGGAGCTGACGGTATGTGCTTACGACGCGTACGGCATGTTTTATCGAACGGCTGGAACCATTGCTTCAAAGAACCTGAATATTCTCCGGGCTCAGGTGCACACCTCCAAAAAAGGTGTTATGATCGATACGTTTCTTATCACAGACCCCGAAGGCCGGCTGTATAATTATGAACCGGAATGGCAGCGGGTTATCACTGACTTGAAAACAGCATTAATGAGCAAAACCGCTCCTCCAGCTCCGCGCCGTTATGCGACAAAGAAATCGCTTCCCGGAGTCATTCCGACCACGGTGGAGTTTGATAATACCACCTCCGATTTATTCACGATTGTTGATATTACTGCCCGGGATCGCGTGGGATTTCTCTATTATGTGACCAGGGCGCTCTATGATCTTAATCTTGACATCGGATCGGCAACCATTGTTACGGAAGGCGCCCGTGCCATGGATTCTTTTTATGTGACGGACATGATGCGGAAGAAGATTCTTGATGAAAAACGGCTTGAGAAAATAAAAGAAACACTATTGCAGGTAATCAAGGAGTAGCGTTGTCCTGTGCACTGCGCTATGACGAAGTTGTTGTTCGCTTAATGCGCTTCATCCCAATTTTTGCCAGTCCCTACATCCACCTTGATCGGCACTGACATGTCAATGACATGTTCCATTTCTGCTTTGACCAGTTTTTTCATTCGTTCCAACTCTTTGTCCGGAATTTCAAACACCAGTTCATCGTGGACCTGAAGAATCATTTTCGACTGAAACCCTTCTTTCCTGAGCCTGGCATGAATGCGGATCATGGCGAGCTTGATAATATCTGCAGCTGTTCCCTGAATCGGGGTATTCATTGCCATGCGCTCGCCGAGATTTCTCACTGCGGGTGTGGATGATCCCAGCTCCGGAATAAATCGACGCCTGCCGAACAATGTAGTTACAAAACCATTCTTTTTTGCATTCTGAATTGTCGTTGTGATGAATGCATGCACCTGAGGATAGCGGGCGAAATAGTTGTCGATGTATTTTTTTGCCTCAGCATGAGAGACCCCGATGTCCTGCGAAAGTCCAAACGGTGAAATGCCGTAAATGATGCCGAAATTCACCGCTTTTGCTCTTCGACGCATCTCACTCGTGATCTGATCAGGAAGCAGAGCGAAAATTTCCGAGGCGGTACGGGTGTGAACATCTTCATCGCCCTGGAAGGTCTCGATCAATGCAGGATCAGCGCTCATATGCGCAAGAATACGGAGTTCTATCTGTGAATAATCAGCTGAAAGTAGATGCGAGCCCTCTTTGGCAACGAATGCCTGCCTAATTTTTCTGCCTAAATCAGTGCGAATGGGAATATTCTGAATGTTCGGATCGCTGCTCGAAAGCCTGCCGGTTGCGGTTACGGTTTGATTAAATGATGTATGGAGCCTTCCCGTTCTTGCATTGATCATTGCAGGGAGTGCGTCAATGTAGGTTGATTTGAGCTTTGCGAGCGTTCGGTAGCGGAGGATTTCACCGGGAAGCGGATGCAGGTGTGATAATTCTTCTAGCACATCAACATCCGTGCAAAAACCCGTTTTTGTTTTTTTTACGGGAGTCAGGTGCAACCGGGTAAACAGGATCTCGGAGAGCTGCTTGGGGGAATTGATATTGAATTCAGTGCCTGCACTCTGGTAAATATTTTTTTCAATTGCCGCAATATCTGTCCCGAGCTGATCGGAAAGTTGTTTTAAAAAATCAGCATCGATTTTTACGCCGCTGTGTTCCATGTCAGCCAGAACTTCCATAAGCGGCATCTCGATATCGTGAAAGAGTGTTTGAAGATTGTGCTCTACAAGACGAGGATTGAACAACTGTTTCAGCCGCAATGCAATATCTGCATCTTCGCCCGAGTATTGCATTGCGGTCTCGACCGGTATTGCTTCAAAACCGATCTGTTTTTTCCCGACTCCGGCAATTTCTGCATACGTAATTTTTTTGTAATTCAGCAATTCAAGTGCAAGCGCAGTAAGCCCATGTGACGGTTTCCCTGGATTTAACACGTACGATGCAATCATGGTATCGAAAAAAGCGCCCTGAACTGCGATGCCGTAATGACCGAGCACCAGCATATCGTATTTGATATTTTGCCCGATTTTTTTTATGGAAGGATTTTCTAAAATAGGTTTGAGCAGGGTGAGTACATGGTTAAAATCAAGTTGCTTCGGGGCTGTGGCATAGTGATGACGAAGCGGGATATACCACGCATGGTTCGGTCGAATGGCAAAGGAAATGCCCACCAGTTCCGCTTGCATGGGATGCACTGATGTTGTCTCCGTATCCAGACAGAACTCCTGTGCAGTCGAAAGCATATGGACGAGTTCTTCCAGCATCTGCTCTTCCAGAACGAGTTGATATGAACCCTTTTCCGTTGACTCCTGAGTGACATATTTCAACAGAGAGGTAAATTCCAGTTCACGTAAAAGAGTGAGGAGCGCTTCATTGTCCGGTTCCCGGACTGCGAGGAGATCATAGGAAATCTCAAGCGGAATGTCGCAATGGAGCAGGGCAAGATCGCGGCTCATGCGGGCCAAATCTGCATGATCGAGAAGCGATTGCTTGAGTTTAGGTTTGGTAATTTCAGTGGTGTGGCTCAGGAGATTTTCAATCGTGCCATATCGCAGAATCAGTGCCTGGGCGGTTTTTTCCCCGATGCCGGGAATGCCGGGAATGTTATCTGATGTGTCGCCCATCAACCCCATAATCTCAATCATGCGCTCCGGTGGAACACCCCACCGTTCTTCCACGTCCTGTGGTCTATACAGTTTATCTTTCATGGTGTCATAGACAGTGATATTTTGGCCAACCAATTGAAGGATATCCTTATCTCCGGTCACAATAATTACGGATATCCCGTCAGATTCTGCTTTACGGGCGAGGGTTGCAATGACGTCATCGGCCTCCTGGCCTTCCTGAATAAAAACCGGAATACGAAATGCTTCGACCAGTTTATGGATATACGGGATTTGTACGGTGAGATCTCGTGGCATGGGAGGGCGATGGGCTTTATAATCCTTGAATTCCTGATGACGCCGCGTGGGACCTTTGGGATCAAAAACGAGTGCAAGAAGATCCGGAGTCCGTTCCTTAATAACCTTGAGAAGCATGTTTGCAAATCCGAACACCGCATTCGTGGGAAGTCCTGCAGCATTGGAAAGGTTTCTAATTGCATAAAAAGCCCGATAGACGTACGAATTCCCATCAATAATATATAATGTTTGCTGTTTTGTATTCATGGGAATCGAGTATAGCGAAACCAGATAAAAAATACAATGCATTGATACATCACGAAATTGATTTCAGAGGTTCTTTCGGGTACAATCAAGCTATGAACGTTCTCGCAATAAACGGAAGTCCTCGAAAGAACTGGAATACTGCAACGTTATTGAATCTTGCGCTTGAAGGAGCCAAAGAGCAGGGTGCTGAAACTGAATTGGTTCATCTGTATAATCTTTCCTATAAGGGATGCATAAGCTGTTTTGCATGCAAAAAACGGGGAGGCAGTAGTTATGGCAGATGTGCAGTTCAGGATGATTTAACACCACTACTAAAAAAAATGGAGGATGTGGATGCCCTTATTCTTGGTTCGCCGATCTATTTCGGTTCTGCCACGGGAGAAATGAGGTCATTTCTCGAACGGCTGTTGTTTCCGTATCTTGCATATACTGATCCTCCTCAAAAAATTTTTCCGAAGACAATCAAGACGGGATTTATTTATACCATGAACGTTCCGGAAGAGAGTATGAACGAATGGGGATATCCGCAGAACTTCAAACGCACGGAAATGACCTTGCAACGAATATTCGGTTCTTCGGAAACGCTCGTGAGTTGTGACACATATCAGTTTCATGATTACGCACTGTATGTTGCTGATCGTTTTGATCCTGGCAAAAAAGCAGAACGTCGAGAAAAGATATTTCCTCTTGATTGCAAAAAAGCCTTTGATATGGGTACACAGTTTGCCAGGAATGGGAAATAGTAAAAGAATCGCTTGACAGTAAAACCGAGGATACGGTATAAATAGGCCTCCTATCGTTGTTCATCCTGAAGCCGGCGTAGCTCAGTGGTAGAGCAGCTGATTCGTAATCAGCAGGTCGTCCGTTCAACCCGGATCGCCGGCTCCAAATTTATTTTTTGTCCGTCAATTCCAGCCCGAGAAACATTGTTATATTTTTTTTAATTTCAAGTTCTCATAGATAAAACAAACAGTTGCGTTTAAAACCAAAACTAATGGGAACAAAAAGATAAAGGTTGACAATGCAAATAATAATGTTTATCATTCAAAACATTCCTCAAATTGGAGCATGAATGAACTTGCCTAATTACATTACTCTTGTCCGCATTATCCTCGTGCCTTTTTTTATTGGTTTAATGATTTACGGCCATTATCGAACCGCGCTCTCTCTCTTTGTCGTTGCTTGCATCACAGATGCTCTCGACGGTTTGATCGCCAGACTTACGAATACCAAGACTGATTTTGGCGCTTTTCTCGATCCCATTGCAGATAAGATGCTCATTATATCTGCATTTTTGACGCTGGTATTTCTTGAAATTCTTCCTGCCTGGCTTGTGATGGTTGTTGTGAGCAGGGATGTTATTCTTGTTCTTGGCAGCATTGTTATTTATTTTACGGGACATGAATTTAGAGCACGTCCGTCCATTATTGGAAAAGCAACGACCGTGTTGCAATTGCTTGTCGTCATTCTTTCCTTATTATGCCAGATTTACCATACGCCAAAGGGCTTCATGCCTGTTCTTTTCTGGATGACAGCTGGATTTACGCTTGTATCAGGCATTCAGTATATTGCGAGAGGAATAAAAATTGTTGGAAAAAATTAACGCAATTCCGTTGTATTGCCATGGAGGTCTCAATGAAGATATGTGATATGATCAGGCAGGCGCTTGAAAAAAAAGGTTTTAAAAATCTAAAGGATGCATCAAAAGTACTGGGAATCAGCCCTGAGCTCTTGCGGGTGACCATTAACAAAGGCCATATTCCAAAGGACAGGACGCTTATTATGATTGCGAACAAGCTTGGGCTGGATAAATCGGTACTGATCCTTGCCGCACATCAGGAAAAAGTCCCGGATGAAGTGAAAGGATTTTTTCTTTCTCCCTCTCAGACGAAATTGAAACGTGGAAAGAGAAAATATCCCCTGTCCGAGGAGCAGATCAATTATCTTGAAAAGATTTTGAACATAGACGAGATTATGATGCTGAGAAAATTCCGCCAGGTGTCTGACGAAGCACGGGTGCAGATTACCGGATATGTGGACTTTATGTTTGCATCGAAGAGGAGCATATGATTGATTCGGATTAAGACCGTCTTGCCTCATACGCAGGGTGAACGTCTTGGACTCATGCCCGGAGATATAATTGTTTCGATTAACGGACATGAAATCCGAGACAGTATCGATTTTCGGTTTTATGCTGCCGAGGAACGGATCGAGCTCCTTGTTCGAAAGAAAAATCAGGAAACGAAACTATTTTCTCTTCTCAAGCACCCCGATGACATGCTGGGACTTGCATTTTCTCCTCTGGCGGTTCGCCGCTGCAAGAACCGCTGCATTTTTTGTTTCGTCGACCAAATGCCCCGGAATTGCAGAAAAGAGCTTTATGTCAAAGATGAAGATGTCCGTGCTTCTTTCTTGTATGGGAATTATATTACGCTGAATGCTCTCTCCTCGTCTGATTGGGAACGAGTGAATGAGCAGCGGCTGTCTCCCCTGTATATATCGGTTCACAGCACAGATCCTTCTGTCCGGTCGTCCATGCTTGGCACGACCGGCTCTCCTGATATCATGGAAAGCATGAAACGTCTGGCTTCTGCGGGTATTAGAATGCATACTCAGATTGTTCTCTGCCCGGGAATCAATGATGGGCTTCATCTCCTGAAGACACTGGGTGATCTTTCCAGCCTGTTTCCCGCAGTCTCATCTATTGCCGTTGTTCCTGTTGGCCTTACCGCTCATAGGAAAAATCTGTTTCCACTCCGGACTGTCACTTCCCGGGAAGCCCGGGAACTTGTTGCTCAGCTTGCTCCTCTCCAACGCATGTATAAAAAACAGTTTGGGACCCGCTTGGTATTTCCCTCTGATGAATTTTATATTCGGGGACGTGTTTCGATTCCTCCTTATTCCTTTTATGAGGATTTCCCCCAGCGGGAAAATGGCGTTGGGATGACGGCTTATTTTTTACACGAAGCTTCACGTGTCAGGATTCCAAAAAAAATTTCATCCCGGCCTGCTACGATTGTAACCGGAATGTTGTTTCAGGCCAGACTCCGAGCATCGCTTGAGCGCTTGCGCTCCCGCGGAGCAGTGCTTCACGAGGTGCCAGTCAAAAATACGTTTTTTGGACCCTCAGTTACTGTTGCGGGTCTTCTGACTGGTCAGGATATAGCAAAGGCGCTGAAAGGCAAGCGGTTAGGAGATATGGTCATAATTCCGGCAGAAGCATTAAAAGAGGATGAACCACTGTTTCTGGATGACATGTCTCTTGAACAGCTGGAACACCGGCTTTCCGTCCGTGTGGCGCCAGTTGCTGATTTTCGGGATGTGGTAACGCTTCTAAACGGACAAAGGAGAGCGGCATGATTTCGGGAAAAACCGCACTGTATGGAATATTCGGATATCCTATTACGCATACGTTTTCACCTGCAATGCATAATGCAGCGTTCAAGAAACTCAATATGGATGCATGCTATGTACCTTTTTCCGTAAAACCGGAGGATCTTGAAAAGGCCGCTGAGGCAATCTTACCCCTGGGAATCAAAGGATTGAATGTTACTGTTCCGCATAAAGAAAAAGTGATCCCTTTTTTGGATCAGCTTTCTGAAGAAGCACGGTTGATCGGTGCAGTTAATACGATTGAAATACGTGATGACAAATTAATCGGACACAATACGGATGGAACAGGTTTTTTGCGCTCGCTTACTGAGCAGGCCGGATTTCAACCGGAAGGGAAACTCATTCTCCTTATTGGAGCCGGAGGAGCGGCCCGAGCCGTTGGATTTAGTCTGGCGCTCAGCAATGCAAAAAAAATTTGTTTGTACGACGTTGCGTCTGAAAAAGCCTCTGTTCTTGCCGCTGAACTTCAAACAAAGACCGGCGTGGAAGCTGTTGCATTGGAGGAAGATGATACCCGTGAAGCTGCCTTGTCTGCCGATTGTCTGATTAATGCCACGCCCATTGGTCTTCATAAAAGTGATCCGCTTCCTTTTAGCGAAAACGTTATACAGAAACGACATCTTGTTTGTGATTTGGTTTATAATCCGCCGGTCACGCCTCTGCTCAGAGCGGCGAAAATGCGAGGCGCATATATTCTTTCCGGATGGGGAATGCTTCTGTATCAGGGAATTGCAGCATTTGAACTGTGGGCAGGTCGGTCAGCCCCATTGCCTGTGATGAAAAGCGCATTACTGCGCCAAATCAGGGCACAGAGTTGAAGCAAGACATCACGGGAATACGCGCGACGGCTTGACAGGCCTGTCGTATTCAAGTAATATAAAAAAAGCTTGCGACGAAAGAAGGAGTCTCTTATGGCTATTTCAGGAAGACTCGGGTCAATGCTCGTGTCGTCGGGACTCATTACCGATGCTCAACTGAAAAAAGCACTTGAAAGTCAGAGAAACGAGGGTGGCCGATTAGGAAGCATCCTGGTAAAACTCGGTTTTGTTCAGGAAGACAAGCTTATGACGTTCTTGAGCAAACAGTATGGTGTTCCGTATGTTGATTTAAATAAATTCGAAATCAACCCCGCCGTTATCAAGCATATCCCCTCGGAAGTAGCCCAGAAATACCGTATCATGCCGATTAACCGTGCCGGCTCCACGATTACTATTGCGATGGTGGACCCTTCCAATATATTTGCGATCGATGATATCAAATTTATGACAGGGTATAATGTGGAAGCGGTTGTGGCAACGGAAGGCGCTATTATTGATGCAATCAAAAAATATTACGGGGCTGCCGCACGGTCGCTCGTTACTTCGAGATCAGGAGGAAGCGCAGTTTCGGCCCCCAAGACAGAAAAGAAACTAACGCTTGATATCAGGGATTATGATCTTGACGATCTCCAAAAGGAAGATTCGTTTATTGATGATATTGACACCGGCGGAGTTGTGGATGTTGATGATTTCGACAATCTTGTTCACGGAGCGGTTGAAGACCTTGAAGTTGTTGAGGATGAAAAACTTGATCAGCTGTCCGGGGAAATAGAAGCGCCGATTGTAAAGCTGGTGAACGGGATTCTGCTTCGTGCGGCAAAAATGGGCGTGAGCGATATTCATATTGAACCATACGAAAAAAAATTCAGGGTACGGTATCGATTGGATGGGGTACTTACTACGGTCATGGGTCTTCCGCTCAAGATTAAGAATGCCATTATTTCCCGGGTCAAAATCATGTCTCAGCTTGATATAGCTGAACGCAGGCTTCCCCAGGACGGCAGGATTAAGCTTAAAATGGGAAAAAACAAAACCATGGATTACCGTGTGTCCGTGCTCCCCACCCTGTTTGGCGAAAAGACCGTGCTGCGGCTTCTCGACAAATCAAATCTTCAGCTCGACATGACCAAGCTTGGATTTGATCCGGATCAACTGAAGGATTTTAAAGATGCCATCAATAAGCCGTTCGGAATGGTTCTCGTGACCGGACCGACGGGAAGCGGAAAGACGACCACCTTGTATTCTGCGCTTTCAGAATTGAACAAGGATGATGTGAACCTTATGACTGCAGAAGATCCTGTTGAATTCAACCTGATGGGAATCAACCAGGTCCAGATGAAGGAAGAGATCGGACTCAATTTCGCGGCTGCATTGCGTTCCTTCCTTCGACAGGATCCTGACATTATCATGGTCGGCGAGATCCGGGATTATGAAACAGCCGAGATCGGGGTTAAGGCTGCGCTTACAGGCCACCTCGTTCTTTCAACTTTGCATACGAATGATGCGCCGAGCACCATTAACCGGCTTTTGAACATGGGAGTTGAGCCGTTTCTTGTTTCATCTGCCGTGATCTGTATTATGGCGCAGCGTCTTGTACGTAAAACCTGTCAGAATTGTAAAAAACAGGAGAAAATTCCGCCGCAGACATTTATTGAAGCAGGATTCTCTCCTGATGAAGCTGCGAGTGTGGTGAGTTACAAAGGTAGCGGCTGCGAGGTCTGCAATCAGACAGGATATAAGGGCAGGGTCGCATTGTATGAAGTATTGCCTGTCAAGGATGAGATAAAAGAATTGGTTTTACAGGGCGCTTCAGTCATGGACATCAAAAAACAGGCCGTTGCTCTCGGCATGAAGACGCTTCGGAGAAGCGGACTCTTGAAGGTACAGGCAGGTCTGACATCGCTTGAAGAAGTAGTGGAAAATACGTTCCCGGATATTCAATAAAATCGACGCACAAAATACTGATTGTTTGACGAGGTTTGTCCATGGCGCATTTACATGATCTTCTGAAATACATGATAGAAAAAGGCGCTTCTGATCTTCATATAACGACCGGGATTGCACCGCTCATTCGCGTGGACGGAAAAGTAAAGCCTGTTCCCGGACTGGAATCGCTTACCGCGACACAAACCAAAGATCTCTGTTACAGCATTCTTACAGATGCACAAAAGCATAAATTTGAAGAGCACAATGAACTCGATCTTTCCTTCGGGGTCAAGAACCTTTCCCGTTTTCGTGCGAATATTTTTGTGCAGCGGGGAGCCGTTGCAGCGGCTATCCGGACCATTCCATTTAAAATCCGAACGTTCCAGGAACTGGGACTTCCTGAAATTGTTACTGATTTATGCAAAAAACCGCGTGGATTGATTCTTGTCACCGGTCCGACGGGCAGCGGAAAATCGACGACCCTCGCTTCCATGATTGATAAAATAAACATGGACCGTCAGGAACATATTATTACTGTCGAAGATCCAATCGAATATCTTCATCCTCACAAAAAATGTCTTGTCAACCAGCGTGAAGTGAACGCAGATACGAAGTCATTCAAGGATGCGCTTAAATACATTCTGCGCCAGGACCCTGATGTCGTGCTCATCGGTGAAATGCGTGATCTTGAGACCATCGAAGCTGCCCTCACTATTGCTGAAACAGGACATTTGACCTTTGCAACACTTCATACGAATTCGGCAGCACAGACGATGAACCGTGTTATTGATGTGTTTCCGCCGCATCAGCAATCGCAGGTACGGGCACAGCTCTCGTTTGTTTTGGAAGGAGTTATATCGCAGCAGCTGATCCCCAAGATTGGGGGCGGGAGAACGCTCGCGCTTGAAGTCATGATCCCCAATGCCGCTATTCGCAACCTGATTCGCGAAGACAAGATTCATCAAATTTATTCCATTATGCAGACAGGACAGGCAAAATTCGGGATGCAGACACTGAACCAATGCTTGTATGAATTGTATGTAAAAAAACAAATATCGTATGAAGACTGCGTGGGACGGTCATCCAATGTCGATGAACTGGTCCAGATGCTGAATCGTTCAGGGCTGACAACCGGACAGCCGGCTCCTAAAGAATACCGTTAGTGACAGAGCGGTTTGATTGCTTCATGATGTACGTGGAGGTGAAGGAATGGCCACAAGCATTTATACCTGGGAAGGCAAAACACGGCAAGGCTCGATTCAAAAGGGAGAACTTGCAGCAAACAGCAAGGAAGAGGTTATTTCCCTTCTTCGGAGGCAGAACATTCTGCCGATTAACATCGCTGCCAAACCCAAGGAAATACGCTTATCATTCGGTGGGCAAAAAGTCACTGACAAGGATGTTGTGATCCTTACCCGTCAGCTGGCAACAATGATCGATGCGGGATTGCCGCTTGTTCAGTGCCTTGATATTCTCGGGACGCAGACTGAGAGTAAGGCGCTTGCAAAAGTCGTAAATCAGGTACGATCCGATGTTGAAAGTGGCGCCACATTTGCCGAGGCCCTGAAAAAACATCCCAGGGTTTTTGATAATCTCTACGTGAATATGGTTGCTGCAGGTGAAGCAGGTGGTATTCTGGATACCATTCTTCAAAGACTTGCGGCATATATGGAAAAATTCGCCAAGATCAAACGGCAGGTTAAATCTGCAATGATCTATCCTTCCGTAATTTTGTTTGTGGCTATTGCGGTTGTTTCTCTTCTTATGGTGGTTGTGGTTCCGATGCTGGCAGGCATGTTCGCTGACATGGGACAGGCACTGCCTTGGCCGACCAGGATTGTGATTACGGTTAGTAATTTTATGAAATCATACTGGTGGCTTCTCATTATTTTTGTCGTTGGTTTTTTTGTCGGTTTAAAACAATTCAGAAGAACTGAAAAGGGGCTCACCCTGACCGACGGCATAGCTTTGAAAATACCGGTTTTCGGTTCCCTTATTCAACGGGTCTCAGTCGCTAAATTTACGCGTACGCTTGGAACGCTTTTGAGCAGCGGCGTGCCCATTCTTGAGGGATTGTTGATCGTATCCCGCACCGCCGGAAACAAAATTGTGGAAGATGCTGTTCTTGCGACCCGACAGAGCGTGAGTGAAGGTAAGACACTTGCAGAACCGCTTGGTCGAGCCAAGGTGTTCCCGGCTATGGTAACCCAAATGATCGCAGTAGGTGAAGCAACAGGCGCCCTGGACAACATGCTGAACAAGATAGCGGATTTTTATGATGATGAAGTCGATTCCGCTGTCGCAGCACTCACCTCGCTTCTGGAACCGATGCTCATGATTTTTTTGGGCATTACCGTGGGATTCGTGATCATTGCCATGTATATGCCTATATTCCAGATGGGCGCACTCGCAGGCGGCTAATCTCCGTTACAGACGTGATCAGGGACCGCAGGAGGCGTGTTGCTGCTTTTTTAAACGCAGGCGGGCGACTTAACTATAACGGAGCAATCTCTCGTGACTCGTGAGTTTTCTCGGGAAGAATATGCAAAAAGGATAAAATGGCTCATCTGGAGCCGGGTGGTGCTGACGACTTTTCTGGTCACGTCACTTCTTTTCCTCCAGGGGCATTCCCGGATTTATCCTTTTGAGACGGCGTACGCTTTTTATTTTATCTTCTCGGTTTACGGTCTCACCGCTTTTTATTTTTATCTTCTCAAAAAGCTTCAGAATCTGTCCATTCTTGCTTATCTTCAGACTTCCATTGATATTATTCTTGTTACGATTCTGACACATATTACCGGCGGGATCGACAGCGGGTTCTCACTCCTGTATCATCTGACCATTATTTCCGCAAGCATTATTCTCTATCGTCGTGGTGGTTATCTCGCGGCGTCTTTATCCAGTATTCTCTATGGCGGCCTGCTTGATATGCAGTATTACAACATTGCAGGGTTTGTCCGGAGTCAGAATTTTTCGACCGTTCAGGTATTTTATCAGGTTTTTATCAGTATTCTTTCCTTTTACATAGTGGCTTTTTTAAGCACGCATCTCTCGGAACGGCTTCGAAAAACCAGCCAGGAACTGCAAAGAAAGAGTATTGATTTTGAAGATCTCAAGGTCCTTCAGGACCATATCCTGCGGAGTGTCGGAAGCGGGATCTTTACCATGGATCTTCAAGGCAATATTGCATCCTGGAATCCGGCTGCCGAGTTCATTACCGGCTATTCGCTGGATGAAATCAGAAATCAATGGAAAGATGTATTCGGAGACACGCTCAAAGGAATTTTCGGGCATACCGATGCCTTGAAAGAACGGCCGTTCCGATTTGATGGAAAAATAACCAAGAAAGACGGAACCCAGGCGATTCTGGGAATGACCGCCTCTCTTTTGAAGGATGAGGCGAATACGATTCGAGGCATCATTCTCGTGTTTCAGGATATCACCAAGATTATTGCGATGGAAGAACAGGTGAGACGGCAGGAGCGGCTTGCAACCGTCGGGAGTCTTGCCGCAGGCATTGCGCATGAAATTCGAAATCCTCTGGCGTCGTTATGTGGTTCCATACAAGTACTTCAGGGGGAACTTGATCTTGCCGGAGACAACAAACATCTGATGGGAATTGTCGTGAAAGAGGCTGACCGTCTTAATTCAATTATCACGGATTTCCTTGAATATGCCAGGGCAAAAACCGATCCTCAAGAAACCATCGAATTACTACCTCTTGTCAATGAAACCATTATGCTTTTAAAGAACAGTCGTGATTTCAACAAAAATATCGCCATTCATCATGATGATGTTTCATCCCGTCTTGCCGTGAAGGTGGAAGCACAAAGGCTTCGACAGGTTTTTTGGAACCTTCTCATCAATTCCTGCCAGGCAATGCCTCAGGGAGGGGAAATTACTATTTCAGCAGTATCGTCCGTTCTTAATGGAGCTGCATGGTGCGAGATTCTTATTTCTGATACGGGGACAGGTATTCCACAGGAACAGCAGCGAAAAATTTTCGACCCTTTTTTTACGACAAAGACAGGAGGCACCGGGCTTGGCTTAGCGATTGTATATCGGATTATCGATGATCATCGGGGAACTATTACCCTGGAGAGTGAACCAGGAAAGGGGTCCCGGTTTACCATCAGAATTCCGTTGTTAGAGGAATCTCGTTGTGTGTCAAATGCAGAACACAATCCGGTTACACACCTGGTACAGAGATCATGAGCACTATTCTGGTTGTTGACGATGAACCAAGCATGCGGGATTTTCTCGCTATCATGCTCAAAAAAGAGGGGCATGATGTCGTGATTGCCGAAAACGGCGCTGATGCCTTGAAAGCCGCTCAGGCGGAAATATTCGATCTTGCGATAACCGACGTGAAAATGCCGGGAATTGACGGGATCGGCGTGCTCAAGTCTCTGAAGGAAATATCACCTGATACGGTCGTCATCATGGTGACCGCCTTTGCAACTGCCGAGACTGCGGTTGAAGCCATGAAACTGGGAGCGTATGACTACATTTTAAAACCGTTTAAAATAGATGAACTCAAGCTGATCATTCATAATTCGCTTGAAAAACGGCATCTGAAAAAAGAAAACATCCTGCTCAAGCGAGAAATCACGTCCCAGGCTGGATTCGAGAATTTCATTGGAAAAAATGAAGGGATGCTGAAAGTGTTTTCTCTGATCAGGCAGATTGCGGACACGGCGAGCACGGTTCTCATCACAGGAGAAAGCGGAACGGGAAAGGAGTTGGTCGCAAAAGCTATTCATTATAACAGCGGACGAAAGGATAAGCCGATTGTAACGGTCAACTGCGGCGCCCTGCCGGAAACGCTGCTGGAGAGTGAATTGTTCGGCTATATGAAAGGAGCATTTACCGGGGCTGTTTCCAACAAAATCGGATTGTTTGAAGCTGCCCGCGGAGGGACCATCTTTCTGGATGAGATCAGTGCAACCACGCCTGCCTTGCAGATAAAATTGCTAAGGGTGCTTCAGGACCGGGAATTTATGCGGGTCGGCGGGACAACGAACATCAAGGTTGATATCCGGATCATTGCCGCCAGCAACAGGGACTTGCATGAGGAGGTTGCCAAAGGTACTTTTCGGGAAGATCTTTATTACCGTCTCAATGTCCTTCCCATCCATCTCCCACCGCTTCGCGACCGAAAAGAGGATATTCCGCTTTTGACCGAGCATTTTCTCCAAAAGAACAACGCCGGCCGTGAGCGAAAGAAAATTGCGCCTGATGCGCTGAATCTGCTTATGCGGTATCACTGGCCGGGAAATGTTCGGGAACTCGAAAATACCATCGAACGTCTCGTAATCCTGGCGACAGGCGACACGATTCTTGCAAATCAAATACCGGATGTTGTGAAAGAGTATCACCACACGCAAGACTCCCTTGTATCAGAAATTCCGGATGCCGGAATCAATCTGGAAGCACTTCTGGAAGACGCCGAGAAAAAACTTCTTGCCAAGGCCCTTGAAAAAACCGGAGGAGTAAAAACAGAAGCTGCGAAACTCCTCGGCCTCACGTTCCGGTCGTTCAGGCACCGGCTCCAAAAATATGGGAATTCATAAACGCATAATTTTTTCATTGCAAAGAACAGATGTTTTTTATAGAATAAATATTCATGTCATGCGCATCAGCAAGAGGATTCATTACTATTCCCGATTACCACGAGTGTTTTACCCGCGGCACTGCTTTCTCCACACATGGACAACTCTCTTTTCCTCATTTGAAAAGAAAACCATTTTGTCCGATTTGTAAATCTCAAGGCGTATATGATATTTAAAGAAGCGCATTGCCAGTATGATGCACCAACAATATTATTAACATCGGAATATAACTTATGTTATTCATTGAACTTTTTTTAATCCTGCTTTTGATCGTGCTGAACGGGTTTTTCTCCGCATCAGAAATTGCACTTATTTCTCTGCGGAAAAGCAGGGTACGGCATCTGGTGAAAAACGGGATACCGCTTGCAAAAAAGATACAGCGGTTACAGGAAGAACCTGAACGTTTTTTAGCCACTGTTCAGGCAGGTGTTACTTTGATTGGCACGCTTGCAGGAGCTCTTGGCGGTGTTATTGCCATTGAATGGTTACGGCCGATTTTATTATCAGCACCGATCGATTTTGTTCACAACATGGCTGAACCGCTTGCTGTTGGTACGGTGGTTGCCCTCATGACGTATATTACTCTGGTATTCGGCGAACTTGTGCCCAAGCATCTGGCCATACGCTATTCAGAGAAAATAGCTTTTTTCACGGCATCTACCATTGACACGCTTTCGCGGTTGTTCAAATGGATTCTGCGAGTACTGACAGTTTCCAATAATTTTGTTCTCAAACTAATGAATGTGAAGCCGGAACAGGAATCGGCCGTTATTTCGGAAGATGAAGTGAAATTTCTTATTCGGGAAGGGAGAAAGAGCGGGATTTTTGAGCCTTCAGAAGAAGATCTCATTCACAGCGTCTTTAAATTTACCGACACCATGGTGCGGGAGGTCATGGTTCCCCGGATCGATATCGTCGCAATCGAGTTGGAAAGCGATATTGATACCATTCTCCATATCATGAATGAAAAAGGTTTTTCACGGCTACCGGTATATTCAGGCACCATTGACAATGTGGTCGGAGTGGTTTATCTTAAGGACATTCTTTCGCTTCACATGGAAAATCGGCCTGTTCAGCTGGATAGCGTTCTTCGCAAACCGTATATTGTTCCGCCAAACAAGAATGTGAGTGTACTCCTGAAGGAAATGCGTGAAAAACGTATTCATCTTGCCCTTGTCGGAGATGAATATGGGGGAACCGACGGATTGGTTACCATGGAAGACTTGATCGAGGAAATTGTCGGTGATATTCAGGACGAGAAAGAAACCCAGCTGAAGGAAATAGAGGAAATTGCAGCAAATCGCTTCATTATCAACGGAAGAACGGACATTGGAAAGGTAAATGAACGGCTGAACGTTCAGCTTCCGGAAGACGAATTCGAGACCATCGGCGGTTTTGTCCTCGGCCTGTTCGGAAGGCTTCCCTCCGAGGGAGATCAAATCCGATATCACAAGCTGCTGTTTACTGTGCTGAGACTTCGGAAAAATCGCATTTCCCGAATCCGCGTGCTTACCCATACATCCGAACATGAAAGGGGAGACCATGAAAACACCGCTGATACTGGAGACTAATCTGCCTGGCCTGAATCCGCCCAGGCGAGGAAAGGTACGTGATATTTATGATCTCGGAGAAACCCTGCTTATTGTTGCAACCGACAGAATCTCGGCATTCGATGTTGTGCTGCCGAATGCGGTGCCCGAAAAAGGCAGAGTGCTTACGCAGATATCGAAATATTGGTTTTCACAAACCCAAGGCATTGTTAAAAATCATCTGCTGTCCACTGAAGTCAAAGATTTTCCATCAGTCTGTCAGCAACACGCAGCTGTTCTTGAAGGCAGAAGCATGCTGGTAAGAAAAACGGAACCGCTTCCTGTTGAATGTGTCGTTCGCGGCTATTTGAGCGGATCAGGATTGAAGGAGTATAGAGCAACAGGCGCAATAAGCGGGGTTCCTCTTCCGCAGGGACTCACGGAAGCATCGAAACTGCCAGAACCTATCTTTACTCCATCAACCAAAGCGGAAGTAGGTATTCACGATGCGAATATTGATTTTGATACAGTTGTAAAAACGGTGGGAAAAGACGTTGCTGAAAAAATCAAACGGTATACCATTAGCATATATAAAAGAGCATGCGAACTTGCTGAACCGCGGGGCATTATTATTGCCGATACAAAACTCGAATTCGGTATCTACCAGGGTGATGTGATTTTGATTGATGAAGTCCTCACTCCGGATTCATCCCGCTTCTGGCCGGCGCGAGAGTATCGGGAAGGAGTTGCTCAGAACAGCTTTGACAAACAATTTGTTCGCAATTATCTATTGGACATCAAGTGGAATCAAAAACCGCCGGCACCGGTCCTTCCCGAGGATGTCGTACGAAAAACAAGTGAAAAATATCTTGAAGTACTTTCTCTTTTGACTGCCTGATTTTTGCAGGTATAAAAGAGATGTAAGGAAAGGATTGTCATGGAAGATTACAACGAGCTGATCATGCAGCGATTTAAAAAGCTATCGGAGATCAGCGCGATGGGTGTCAAACCGTATGCCGGGAGGTTCGAGGTTTCGACATCTGCCCAAAAATTGTCTGAGAAGTATGAGAATACCACGAAAGAAGAACTGGAAGCCAACCAGGTGACCGCAACTCTAGCAGGACGGATTGTTGCCATGCGGAGTTTTGGAAAGGCTTGTTTCTGCCATCTTCAGGACGCATCAGGCAAAATCCAGCTGTATGTTCAGAAGGACACGCTGGGTGACGATCTCTATGCAGTATTTAAAAAACTTGATATCGGTGATTTCATTGGTGTCCATGGCTTCCTCTTTCGCACCAAAACGAATGAATTAACGATTCATGCTGAGAATGTAGTTTTGCTAGCCAAATCGCTCAGGCCTCTGCCGGAAAAATGGCATGGGCTCACCGATGTCGAACTCCGGTACCGTCAGCGGTATGTCGACCTTATTGTCAATCCTGAGGTTAAAAACGTTTTTCTGATCCGGACGAAGATCATACAGGCAATCAGGGCGTTTTTAAACGACCGGGAGTATCTCGAAGTTGAGACTCCCATGATGCATTCAATTCCCGGTGGCGCCACTGCCCGGCCATTCAAGACGCATCATAATGCCCTTGATATGGAGCTTTATCTGCGCATTGCTCCGGAATTATACTTGAAGCGGCTTCTGGTTGGGGGATTCGAACGGGTGTATGAAATCAACCGGAATTTCAGAAACGAAGGTATCTCAACCCGGCATAACCCCGAATTCACGATGCTTGAGTTTTATACTGCGTACGCTGATTATCGAGACCTGCTTGAGATGACCGAGGAAATGATCAGATCCGTGGCTCAAAATGTGCTGGGTACCACAAGACTTGAATTCGAAGGACAGGTCATCGATCTTGCAGTTCCCTGGAAGCGCGTGACGTATCTTGATGCTCTTCGTGAAGCAGGGATTCCGGATGATGTCCTTACAAGCCGGGACAAGGCAGAAGCACAGGCACGGAAACTGGGAGCAAAGCTGAAAGGCGGAGAACCGCTCGGAAAAGTTTTGAACGAGATCTTTGAAGTTATTGTTGAACCGAAGTTGATACAGCCCACGTTTGTGATTGATTATCCTACTGACATATCGCCACTTTCCAAGAAGCGGGATGATGATCCTGCTCTTGTGGAACGGTTCGAATTATTCATTACCGGTCGGGAACTTGCAAATGCATTTTCTGAACTGAATGACCCTGTTGATCAGAAAGAACGGTTTTTGAAACAGGTATCTGAGCGGGAATCAGGTGATGATGAAGCACATCACATGGATGAGGACTTTGTCCGTGCACTTGAATACGGAATGCCGCCGGCTGCAGGAGAAGGAATCGGGATCGACCGGCTGGTGATGTTGTTTACCGGATCCAGCTCCATTCGGGACGTGATTCTTTTTCCTCAGTTGAAGAAAGAGAAATCATGATATCAGATACCGGATACCTGATGCAAAATGTAAGGAATTTTATCTGGCATTCGGTATCAGGCATCATGCATCTGTCATAACTATGAAAATACCATACGAAATATTCATCAGCCTCCGCTATCTTAAGACAAAAAAACGATATGGCACGGTGTCGCTTAATACGTTCATATCGATTGCCGGGGTCATTATTGGTGTTGCAACCTCCATTATCACGCTTTCAGTCATGACGGGATTTCAGGGATATTTCCGCGATAAAATTTTGTCCGCCATGCCGCATATTGTGGTAATGGAATACACGGGGTCAGGTGTTTCTGATTGGACAACACTCCAGGACAAGGTCAAACAGGTTCCGCATGTCACGGAAACTACTCCGTTTGTGTACGGACAATCCATGCTTACGTCTAAAGAACGCATGCAGGGGGTCGTGGTCCGGGGTATTGATCCGAAGACCGAAGGAACAGTTACCGATCTTGCAAAAAATATGACCATGGGGTCGCTTCTTGATCTCGAACCTTCAAGGCAAAGATCTCCCGGCATTATTATCGGAGAAGACCTTGCACGTAAGTTAGGAGTGCTTGTTGGTGATACCATCACGATGGTCAACCCGCTGGGTGAAGAAACAGCCTTGGGAATTGTCCCAACCATGAAAAAGTTCGAGGTGCGTGGTCTGTTTGACGCAGGCATGTATGATTACAATACCGGGTTCGTCTATATCGCACTTCCGGAAGCTCAGAAATTTTTTGATATGCCGGGACGGGTTAGCGGGATTCAAGTGAGGGTTGATGATTTGTATCGTGCCGATAAGATTGCTCTGGCGATTCGTTCGCATATAGGATATCCTTTTTATACCCGAAACTGGATGGAAATGAATAAGAATTTCTTTTCTGCGCTCTTGCTTGAAAAAATTGGAATGTCGCTTATTCTTATCGTCATTATTGTTGTTGCTTCGTTCAACATCATTGGGACGCTTACGATGATCGTGATGGAAAAAAATCGAGAAATTGCGATTTTGAAGTCGATGGGGGCCTCCGGGTCCAGCATCATGAAAATATTTATGACAGCCGGGTTGACTATTGGTGCTGTAGGAACAGCCTTGGGCGCAGCAATCGGGTATGGCATGGTCTGGATCATCATGAAAACGGATTTAATCACGCTTCCTAAGGATGTGTATCAGGTAAGCCGTTTGCCGCTCTCGATTTCCGGCCTTGATGTTCTGGTTATCTGTCTCACAGCACTTGGAATCAGTTTTCTCGCAACAGTATATCCTTCATGGCAGGCGGCAAAGCAGGATCCCGTAGAAGTGCTTCGGTATGAATAGATACCGATAGAAAGACTATTACACACTCATGCATTTAAGAACAGAAGGAGGCGGGTATGGCGCAAAAAAGCGGATCACTAAAAAGAGTATTTCTGGTAGTGCTTTTTCTTGTTTTGGCAATCGTCGTGTTTATTCTTTTCGGGGGCGGTAAACTTCTGAAAGAAACGGGTAACTGGCTGGGTGGCATGGGCAACAAGGCCGAGACCGTGAAACAGGAAATAGAAAAAAAGGCAAGCACTGTTGAAAAAGGCGTAACCAAAGGCATTGATACCATCAAGGGAGATAAAAAATAACACAACCGCTCATTCATATTCAGCAGCTCAAAAAAACGTTTCGAACCGGCCCGGAAGCCCTTCACGTGTTGGATGGTATAGACCTGACTATTCAAGAAGGTGAGATGCTTTCCATCGTGGGCGCTTCCGGAGTCGGTAAAAGTACGTTTCTGCATATCGTTGGAGCGCTTGATTGGCCGACGTCCGGCAAGGTCTATTACGACACCGTCGATATTTTCGGGCTTGATCCGAATGCACTCGCCATGTTCAGGAATGAACGAGTAGGATTCGTATTTCAGTTTCATCATCTGCTCCCTGAATTTTCAGCGCTTGAAAACGTCATGTTTCCTGCACTTATTCAGCGGAAAGACCGGAAGAAGGCCACTGAAAGCGCTGAAATAATCTTAAACGATGTTGGGCTCGCCGATCGGCTGCATCACCGGCCCGGTGAACTCTCGGGTGGAGAACAACAACGGGTGGCTGTTGCCCGCGCACTTGTTTTGAATCCTTCCGTCGTGCTCGCAGATGAGCCAACCGGAAATCTCGATGCGCATACCGGCGAAACCATCCATGATCTCCTTTGCAAGATCAATAAGCAGAAAAACATTACCTTCATCATCGTTACCCACAATGATAAATTTGCCCTCCGTGCCGATCGGGTTCTGAGAATGACTGAGGGGAAATTTACTGCTGAAAAGTGAACTGATTTTCTTGACGACGAGAGATTAAATCTCTCTTGATGTATGCGTATCTCTTCTCGTTTTTCCCCTTGACATTTATCGGCATTAGAACGTACTATTAAAAAATCTTAAGAATCAAGTAGTTCGGAGCCGAGATATGAACATTCCGTTCTTTCACCTGGCAATGGGAGCATATGCGCTAGGAGCATTCGGATATATTGTCTTCATTTTAAAGCCAGCTATTCCGCGAATTGCTTTTTTTTCACGATGGACGGCTGTTGCAGGATTCTTATTCCATCTTGGATATTTTCTATCCCGCTGGATAGAATCAGGACGTATTCCCATCACGAGTTTTTTTGAAGCTGCAAATTTCCTCGGAATGGGAATTGTGCTTGTGTTTTTACTTATGGAATTTCGATTTGCGATCGCTGCTCTTGGTTCATTCGTGCTTCCGCTTGTCCTCATTCTTATGCTTCCTGTTTTGCCTGCATCCTCTGCAATCAATTATGTGAATCCTCTTCTTGCAAGCGGCTGGCTTGGTGTGCATACAAGCTTAACGATTCTTGGAGATGCGGCATTTGCCTTTTCATTCATTGTCTCGCTTATGTATTTAATCCAGGAACGCCAATTGAAGGCCAGGCATCACGGCATCCTGTTTGATCGGCTTCCGTCCCTTGAGATGATGGATACCCTTTCGTATCGGGCTTTAGTTCTGGGATGGCCTCTATTTACACTCGGAATGTTTGCCGGGGCTGTTTGGGGTAGCAAAGTCTGGGGAGCGGCCTGGAGCTGGGGGCTGAAAGAAACATGGTCGATCGCGACATGGCTCGTTTATCTGCTTATACTCCATCTGCGATCAATGAAATGGCGCGGCAGAAAAATGGCATGCATGTCCATTATCGGCTTTATTTTTGTTATCATTAACTTTTACGTGATTAGCCGTATCCCGATGGGAAAACATACCTTTTAAGGCGGCATCATCTGTGAATATCGTTGTTATTGGTCTTAATCATACAACCGCACCTGTTGAAATTCGCGAAAAACTAGCTTTTTCAGAAGACCGGATCCAGCATGCTCTTGCCACGCTGATGAAGCATGACGGCATCTGTGAAAGCTTCATCCTTTCTACGTGCAATAGAGTTGAAATTTATGCCTGTGTTCAAGATTGTGAATGCGGCGTTGACCACATAAAAAAATTCCTTGCTCGTTATCATACGGTTCCTTCCTCGATCCTTGAGGAATCCTTATATGTCCATACCGGCGAACAGGGGATAAAGCATCTCTTTCGGGTTGCTTCAAGCCTTGATTCTCTTGTTGTTGGTGAACCTCAGATTTTAGGGCAGCTCAAGGACGCATTCGATTCAGCGCTTGACGTGAAAGCCACCGGATTAATCTTAAATAAACTCATCAAAAAGGCCATCTCGGTTGCAAAACGGGTTCGCACGGAAACGAGGATTTCGGAAAGCGGCGTGTCAATAGGCTTTGCCGCTGTTGAACTGGCAAAAAAAATATTCGGTAACCTTGAAGGCAAGACCGCCATGCTTCTGGGAGCAGGAGACATGGCAGAACGTGCAGCACGGCATCTTCAAGACAATGGAATTCGAAGCGTTCTTGTCGTGAATAGAACCTTCGACCGGGCCGTTGAACTTGCACGGGAATTTCATGGCAGCGCGGTTCCCTTTGAACAGTTTTCTTCTGAATTAATGATGGCGGATATTGTCATCTGTTCAACCGGAGCTCGGGGTTTTCTTGTATTTCCTGAAATGGTAAGTACGGCAATCAAAGAACGGCGCAGCAAACCGATGTTTTTCATCGATATCTCGGTTCCTCGAAATATTGATCCGCGAGTTAATGACCTTGATAACGCTTTTTTATATACGATCGATGACCTTGAGGGTATTGTGAGTCTGAACAAAGAAGGTCGGGCTCGGGAAGCGAAGAAGGCAGAGAAAATAGTTCAACAGGAAATAAAAACCTATCTGCAATGGGAACAGAGCCTTGATGCGGTGCCGGTTATTGTCGACCTTCGTGAACATATGGAAGAAATCAGGAAACGGGAGCTCAGGAAGGCTCTTGCACAATTAAAAGGAATCACTGACAAACAAAGAAACGTTATTGAATCCATGTCTGCTGCAATTGTGAATAAAATTGCGCATACGCCAGCTGTTGTCTTAAAGAAAACTGCGGCTCATGAAGATGGGACAGAATGGCTTTCTTTTGCTCGCACCTTATTCAACCTGGACGGGCAAAAGCGCATTCTTAAAAAAATCAAAAAGAATTCCGAATCAAAGCGGAGCGATTGATTGCGAAAAAAAATACGCATTGGTACCCGTGGAAGCGCTCTTGCAGTATGGCAGGCTGCAGGGATCAAAGCAGAGATCGAAAAAAAACACTCTGATGTTGCTATTGATATTGTTATCATAAAGACGACTGGCGACAAAATTCTTGATGCTCCGCTTCACACCATCGGTGGGAAAGGGCTGTTTACCAAGGAAATTGAAGAGGCCCTTTTGTCACAAGAAATCGATCTTGCGGTTCACAGCATGAAGGATGTACCTACGAAGTTTCCCGATGGACTGCATCTTGGTGCTGTTACCCTACGGGAGGACCCACGGGATGTATTGTTATCGCGCAATGGCGTCCGGTTTAACGATCTTTCTCTCAATGCCAAAATAGGGACAAGCAGTCTTCGCCGTCAGGCTTTGTTGCGGCACCAGCGATCTGATTTAGTTGTCGAGCAAGTGCGAGGAAATGTAGATACGAGAATCCGGAAGCTGAAGGAAGGCCGATTTGATGCGATTGTTCTCGCTGCAGCAGGAGTCAAGCGATTAGGATTCGAAGAATATATTACGGAATATCTTCCTCTTACCTGGTGCATTCCCGCAGTTGGCCAGGGGGCGCTGGGGATAGAATGTCGAAAGAATGATTCTGAAATAAACAATGTTATTTCTTTTTTGAATGACCCCGTAAGCAGAGCTTGTGTTACTGCAGAACGGGCACTTCTTCAAAGACTTGAAGGTGGATGCCAAGTACCCATTGGTTGTTATGGACGAATTGAATCGGAAACATTGTACGTTGCCGGGATGGTTGGAAGTATTGACGGGCATCGGCTTATACGAGATTCCGTTCAGGGTAGTGCTGAAAGGGCAGAGGAACTTGGTACTACTCTTGGCGAAAAACTGCTTTCCCATGGTGCAGACGTTATTTTACGTGAAATCTTCATGCAAGGATCGCCTGATAGAGCAGGGAATTCTCTTGATGAATGATTAACGGCTGAATTTTAAACGCTGCTATGGTCATGAATGAAAACATCACAATTCGGAGCCTTGCTGGCAAGCAGATTATTGTGACCCGTTCTCACAAACAGGCAACTGAATTTATTGACAAGCTTGTAGAACGAGGCGCATCTGTTATTTCTTTACCTGCGATTGAGGTCATCCCTCCTTCGAACTGGGATAAACTTGATCATGCTCTGAATGAACTGAATCATTATCACTGGATTATTTTTACAAGTGTGAATGCCGTCACATTTTTTATGAAACGACTTTGTAAAGAGAATGAATCGATTCGTCTGCCTTCCGGCGTGCAGGTTTGTGCTGTTGGACCGAAAACGGCCGAGAGGTTGCAATTATACGGGGTACAGCCTGATCTGATTCCAACCGAATATAATGCAGAAGGTCTCCTTGCTGCATTCGGAGCTCTGAATATTTCCGGAACGAAGATGCTCATTCCGCGCGCGAAAGTGGCGCGTGAATTCCTTCCTGAGGAATTACAAAAACGCGGGGCTCAGGTGACGGTTGTTCCGGTATATGAAACAATTATGCCGGAACAGGATGTGAGTCGAATAAAAGCGCTCTTGATTGAAAAAAAAATTACGGCAGTCACGTTTACCAGCGGATCTACGGTCCGAAATTTCATTGAAATGATCGGACAAAAAGAGTATACCACTTTACTGTCCGGGGTGGTAATCGCCTGCATGGGTCCGATTACAGCAAAAATAGCTCAAGACTATGGGTTAAAAACTGATATCATGCCTGCTGATTCCACAATTCCAGCCTTTGCTAATGCAATCGCCGATTTTTTTACGGCAGGAATGAAGCCATTTATTCATTGAAAGACAGGCTATAAAGGAGAAACTATGTTTTCAATTTCAGAGAAGGCAGCAGAAAAAATAAAAGAAATACTTATCGAAGAAAAAGTTCCCAACCATGCATTGCGAATTAAAGCAGGAGAGCAAGGGTGCTGCGGAACTTCCTTTGAGATCATGATTGATGATAAAACTGGTGACAACGATACGGTTATAGAAAAGAACGGTGCCCGTGTTTTTCTGGATCAAGAGACGGCAAAAGTTTTAGAGAATGCAGAGCTCAATTTTGCGAACGATGAACAGGGAGAAGGGTTTGTTCTTAATTTCCCTGGCGGAATGCCTGAATCCGAGAGCTGCGACTGTGGCAGCGAGAGGCCGGGACCGTCTTCGGGATGCGGTTCAGGATGCGAGTGTAATTAACAAGAAGGAGATTGTATGCCCCCTTTTTACCGTCCACGACGATTAAGAAAAAATGAAACAATCCGGCGGATGGTTCGCGAAACGAGCCTTTCTCCGAGCAATTTTGTCTACCCATTGTTTGTGCTTCCCGGGAAAAACATTCGGAAAGAGATTCCATCCATGCCCGGTATTTTTCAACAATCCTGTGACAATATTGTGAAAGACTGTAAGGAAGTGCCTGCACTGGGGATCCCGGCGGTTCTTCTCTTTGGAATTCCAGAAAAGAAAGATGAAGCTGGGAGTCAGGCGTATGCAGACGACGGCATTGTACAGGTTACTGTTAAAGCAATTAAGGATGCGTGCCCGGATCTTATTGTGATTACGGATGTCTGTCTTTGTGAATACACGAGCCATGGGCATTGCGGTGTGGTTAAGGATGGAATCATTGAAAATGATAAAACCGTTGAATTACTTTCGGCGGAAGCGCTCTCACATGCCAAAGCCGGTGCGGATATTGTTGCACCCTCGGACATGATGGATGGGCGGGTTGCTGCAATCCGAGAGGCTCTTGATGATTCAGGTTTTTTGGATGTTCTTATTATGTCGTATGCCGCAAAATATGCATCCGGTTTCTATGGGCCATTTCGCGAGGCAGCGGAATGTGCTCCAAAATTCGGCGACCGCCGCACGTACCAGATGGATCCCAGCAACGCACGAGAAGCGATGCGCGAAGTGTCTTTAGACATTGATGAGGGAGCGGATATTGTTATGATCAAACCTGCACTTGCTTACCTGGATATTATTTATCAGGTCAAGGAGCGGTTTAGCGTACCGGTTGCCGCATATAATGTCAGTGGTGAATTTTCCATGATCAAAGCAGCTTCACGGCTTGGATGGCTTGAAGCCGAGCAGGTCATGATGGAAACTCTTCTGGGAATAAAGCGTGCAGGTGCAGACATCATTGTTACCTATTTTGCAAAAGAAGCAGCATCACTTCTTGATCACCATTCATAAATAACATGTGTGCAAACAGTATTCGTACGTATCATAGTTTTTGCCTTAGGAAGAGGTTTTGAATGAATGCAGCATATTTCAGAGTCCGGAAGATACTGTTTTGCACATGCTGTTTATTCCTGACTGTCTCTTTTTCTCACGCACAGACCGTGCTGACGGATCTTCAAATAGCGTATTACAGTCCTGAAGGTGAAAACAGCGTTCAAGCACAGATTCAGATTATTTTTAATAAACCACTTATTCCATCCGGTACTTCTGATGCCAATCGAGCACACGAGATACTGTCTCATTTTAAGGTAACGCCTGTTTCAGAAGGCGTTTTCCGCTTTCTGGGCGCGAATACCGTGATATATGAATCAAAATATGCTCTTGCCCCGGCTACCGAATATCATGTACGCATCACAAAGGGAATAAAAGCACTTGATGGAAGCGCCCTCAAATCCAGCTTTTCATGGTCATTCCGGACTCCCGGTCCCCGTATTCTTTACGTCACTCCTCAAAATCTTGACCATGCTGTTCTTGATCAGGAAATTACTGTCGTTTCCAGTCAGCCGCTTGATACTGCTTCATTGAATGAACATGTCCGGTTTGTGGAAGATCGGCCTTCTGTCCAGGAGGAATCAATACCTTTCGAAATTACAACATCTCCTGAGAATGCAAAAAGAAACCGCTTATTAAAGACCAATCAGCACGAATTTCGTTATAGTATCAAGCCTGTTTCCCAGCTTAAAACGGATACGCGCTATTCGGTTACGATTAAGGCAGGAGTGCGCGGAATCCAGGGAAACCTCAGAACTCCTGCAGATGTTACCGCGTCATTCAAGACATTTAGTCCGTTTCGTTTTCTAAAAATGGAACGGAAATACGATGCTCCGAGTAATCTGAATGCATCCTATGAACTTATTTTTACCAATGGTGTTACCTTGCAGGAAATGAATCAGCGTACGGTTTTGAAGGAAGGCAAGGCAACATTTACGAACAAACTGATCGGTCTCTTTGAAAGAGTTACCAAAAACCAAAATAAAAAACAGATTCAAGCTTCCTCCGATCATGCGCTCTTTTCCGTACATGAAAACGCTGTTAAAATCAATAACACCTATCTTCATGCTGACAAAGACTACGAAATTTCACTGGAAAAGGACCTGACCGACATCTATGGACAAAAACTTGAAAATTCCCAGCAGGTCCGGTTTCATTCGGGAAGTTTACAGCCGGCAATTTTTGTTCCTGAATCCCTCTATCGTATTTCCCGGAAAGACGACCCCCTTATACAGATCGAGGTGCAGGCAATCGAGAAGCTGCTCGGGAAAATATCAACGGTAAACCCCATTGATCTTCTTGGTGTTCATCTTCCAAAGGACCTCCGTGCTCTTGCACAACGGATAAAAGGCGAATATGAAACGTTTCCAGGAGCACGAGAGAAAAACAAGCAGGAGCGGCATGAGATCAATCTCAAGCCGAAACTGAATCAAGACGGTTTTGGTGCGGTACTGTATGATTTTTATGCTCCTGAAGAAGGGAAACGTCAAAGTTACCCGGATGGTGAACACGTGCATCACACCGGCCTCTTATTCCGAACCGATCTTGATGTGCACGTTAAAATTTCACCACAAGATGGAATCGTGTTCGTCACAAGCCTGACAACCGGGGAACCGCAGCTAGGTGCTAAGGTTTCAATCCATCGAACAGATACAAAACAACCTTGTGCATCCGGAATAACTGATTCCCGAGGCGTCTTTCTGCTGAACAGCAAAGAGATGCTTGTTTGTTTAAGACAGGGGAAAAATAAACGGTCAAAGCAAACAAGAGAAGAAGGGCAGGGAAATACAGATTTTGAATTACGATATGCAAAGGATATACGGAGCACTCTTTCTCTGATCGTGACAAAAGGTTCTGACTGGACTTTTCTGCAAATCAATCCGGACAATGCGAATGCAGCGCACTTGGATTCCAGTATTTCCTCTGCATGGGAAGATACCGAGGCGGTTCCTGCGGGAATGATCTTTTCCGATCATGCTGTGTACCGTCCTGGTGATACAGTGGAACTGAAAGGAATCGCACGATACCGTTCCTTCGGAACATTGAACAAGGAAGTTAATGCACAGTTCGATGTTGCATTGCATAATCCTGATGGAACACGAATGAAATTGAATCCTGTTCTGTCAAATGAGTTTGGAACGTTTTCGATCAAGGTGCCGATCAGAAAATATTTCGTATCCGGTCCCTATACCATCATTGCAACTTCAAGGAAAACACGATTAAAATACCAGGGTAGCTTTGAGGTAGCTCACTTATATTCTCATGTGAATGTTCACATGGTTGCTAATAAATCCATAATTCTGCCTGGAGAAAAGCTCCACATTCTTATCGATGCCGACTCCCATGTGGCTGCTCCTCGTGCGGATTCTGAAGCAACGATAAAAATAACCGGAAAACAGGTGAGTGTGCACCCCAAAGGCTGGAATGATTTCCATTTCGGTATTCCGGAATCAATACATCGGGAGTTGTACGGCAAAGAACCGTCGATCCAGGATCAAACGAACGAAATTATTCTTAATTCTCAAGGAAAATCTTCTTATACGCCTTCTCTCTCCATGCAGGGGATTCACACTCCTATTGAATATAGTTTTGATCTCGTCGTAAGAGATTCTCAAGGACAATCTGCGACTGCTTCAGCAAAGACAACCGTGTTCCCCCATCCCCTGCTTGCTGGCATGAAGATACGCGAGAAATTCGGAAAAGCCAGGAAACGGATTGAAGTATTACTTATTGTTGTCGATCCGGACGGTAAGCCGCAGCCGGGTGTTCCCCTGGTTCTTACATTGAAAAGAAGACACATTGAAATGCATTCGGGACAAGAGTCTTCCTCCATGAAAATTGAAGAAACGGATGCCGATAGTTGTGAAGTTATGAGCTCCGAAAAGCCTGTTACATGCGTTCTTATGCCGCCTTCCGCAGGATCTTATGTTATTCAGGCAGGATTCAAGGAGAATCCTCAACCAGGAACGGAAGTAAGGCGAACATTTTATGCGCTCGGCCGTGAAACAGGAGCCCTGCATGCAAAACAGGATCATCATATTGAGATTTTGTTTGATAAGGAAACGTATGCCCCGGGTGAAACAGCGCGTGCACTGATCCAATCTCCGTATCCCGCCGCAGAAATGCTTTTTACCATAGAACGGGAAAAGTTCCTTTTCAAGAAAAGAGGAATTGTAGAAGGCGGGATTTCTGTCGTTGAATTCAAGGTTACCCGTGAAATGATTCCAAACTGTTATGCAGGGGTAATACTTGTTCCTAAAGGATTGGCGTCTTCAGAAACACAGAATGACCACTCTATTAAAACAGGTTATGCTCCGTTTAGGGTTTCCCTGGACGAAAAAAAAGTTCGGGTGCTTGTTGTGCAAAAAAACAAGCAGGTAAAGCCAGGAGAAAGTATCCGGGTGGATTTCGAAACACTGGATCAAGGAGGCAAGCCGGTATCCGCGGAACTTGCAGTCATGGTTTTTGATGAGGCTGTTCATGCATTACGCGAGCAGGATTTCCCTGATGTTCTTGCTTCAGTCTATGCAAACCGCGGCCTTTCCATGAGAACATTTGACAACAGGTATGTCAAGGGAGATCAGATCGTTTCTGATGTGGTTCCTTTTCCGGGTGAAAAAAATAAAGTTTCCGCTTCTCGGCAACGAGTGTTTCGGGATAGTGCTTATTATCACCCCTCACTGGTTACGGGGCAGGATGGAAAAGCCTCGGTTCAATTCACTCTCCCGAATAATCCTGCACAGTGGAGAATGGTGGCTGTCGCAATTACCAGGGATGACAAGTTTGGTTATGGATCGTCCGGCATAGCGGTGCCATTGCCACTTCTGGGGCAGCCAATGATTCCTGAATTTGTACGATCAGGAGATATATTTCAGCTTGGAGTGCCTATCCAGCTTGCTGAAGGTATACAGGGAGAGGTGATTGTTTCAACCGCGCTTTCGGAAAACGGTCCCATTCTGTTTTCAGATTTTAAAAATGAGTTCCGTTCCGCTGTCTCTCTTGCTGGAGGAGAACAGAAAACAGTCATGATTCCGTGTGTAGCAAGAACCAAAGGAACTGCCGTACTGACCATTACGGCGCAGGTAAAAGGGAAGAACAAAGACGACGATTCTGTAACCTTCCAGCAATTCATGCCGGTTTCTTTCCCGGTTTATGATACGGTTTTTTCCAAGACAACGATTATCTCGGGAGAGATTGAGAAAGAACATCATGAAAAAATAACGATACCTGAATCGCGGGTCAAACCTGATGCCGGCGGACTTGAGATATCGCTTGCAAGTACTGCATTCTCGCAGCTGGATGAGAGCGTTCGTTATCAGCTTCAGGATTCGGATCATGGTCTTGAACAGATCACAAGCCTCTTGCTCGTTCTCATGCAATCGCAGGATTTCTGGAAAAGATCGAAGATAAATGTGCCTGGAGAAAAATCTATTATTCAAGAAAAACTGGAAGCCCTTCGGTCGCTTCAAAACGAAGACGGCGGTTTTATCTACTGGCCATCTGACCGGCGTTCTGATCCGTGGATATCCGCGCTTGTTGCACCACTTCTGATACGAGCAGAAGAGCTGAAATATCAAATCCCCAAGGAAGTAAAAAACAGTCTTGGCGCGTATTTGAAAAACAAACTGAAACATATTCCCAGCGCGCTCCGAAAGTGTTCGTGGAATTGCAATGCATATTACCGGATACATCTCTTAACCGGCATGTATTCCCTTGGGCTTGCAGATAAATCGTATTACCAGGAATACCTTGCAAAGCGGAAAGAGTTGCCGCTTGATGCCAGAATTCAGCTTGCCCTCCTTTTGTCTCAGATCCAGGGCTGGAAAACTCAATCGGAACTTCTTTTCGATGAAATAAAAAAAGAGCTTGATCTGAAATCAATAACGCAATCAATCGAAGACCAGACACCGCTTCCCGGCTTATGGCAATGGCTTTCTTCTCCCATTGTAACGGCAAGCAATGCACTTCATCTTTTTCTTGTCCGCGAGCCTGATCATCCCGCTGTCCCTGTGCTTACTCGCTTTCTTCTTGATGCTCGTTCTCAGGGACGATGGAAAAATTCCTATGAGAATGCCATTGCATGCAATGTCCTGTTCAAATTGTTTGCGCAAAAAGAACAGCCGGAATCTGATTTTACCGCAACAATCAAACTTGCCGCAAAGAAAATTTTCGAGACAGATTTTAAAGGAGATGAGACGAGCCGCTCTGAAATCAACGTTCCTGTGAAGGATATTTCTCCTGGGATGTCTGATCTTTTTTTCAGAAAAGAAAATCTTTATTACACCGTACAGTATGCGTATATATTACAGGATATCCAGCCTGCCCGACAGAAAGGATTTTATGTTGAGCGGAAGATTTCACGTTTTAATCCTTCTCAGGCACAGGCACAAGACCAGGTGTATACAGACAGAATTTCTTTGGGACAGATCGTTGCAATTGAATTAACCATTGCCGTTCCCCAGACAGGATTTCGTTTTGCTGTTGTTGATCCTTTGCCCGCCGGATTGAAGGCAGTTGATACTGTCTTGGGAGCAATTTCGCAACAAGGGATCAACGCAGATACATCCGATCAAGATAAAAATAAAAATTCATTTTCGCCGTTTCCATATCCTTTTAATCACGTGGAATTAGGGAAAGACGGAATCAAACTTTTTGCCAATGAAATCAAGCCGGGAGTGTACCATTATACCTATCTTGCACAGGCTGTAATGCCAGGAACATTCGAGCATCCGGGAACAACGGCTGTCTTTATGTATAATCCGGAACAGCATGGAAGAGGGGCGGAAGGAATATTTCACGTTGAACCGTAAAGACTCAAAAATCAGGAGCGAGCATGAAACGAATTGACAAAGCTGTATTAGACAATCTTGTTGAAAAGGCACAAAACGCGCCCAGAAAACGGGCGAACTTTAACCTGCATCAGGAATTAAACGATCCGGTGCAGCGCTTATGCATTGCCATGGAGCCCGATACGTATGTCAGACCCCATCGGCATTCTGATCCACCATCTTGGGAGGTACTGACCATCCTTCGAGGTGCTCTCGGTGTGCTTTTTTTCGATGAGTCAGGAAACGTTATGGAACGGATTGTCCTTGACGTAAAGGGCCCAATAACCACTTTCGAATTTCCTGAGAATACCTGGCACGCTCCATTTTCCCTTGAACCAGGAACGGTTGTCTTTGAAGTAAAGCAGGGACCGTACAAGCCGATACCTGAAATTCATCAGGCCCCGTGGTCTCCTCGAGAAGACAGCTCTGATGCCAGTCGGTTTCTTGCATGGTGCAAAAAAGCTAAACCGAATGATTCTTTTGATAAATCAATGAATTAGAAAACAATTGAAAGCCATCAAAGTGCTTGCAATTCATCTTTCGTTGTTGTATCTTTTTTCCTGGCGAATTTACTATTTGTAGTAAAAATAAGGAGCAGCGCATGAAGAATTTGAAATTGTATGGATTATGTATTTTAGTGTTTGCAGTTGCTGTAGGAATCATGAGCTGCGGAATCAGTGAAGACAATTCGACATATACGGCGATTACAGTCAGTCCGAAAAATATCATTGTATCTGGAGTGGCATCACCGGGTATATCAACACGGCAATTTTCAGCATTTGGCACATTAGATGGTGCACAAATTGATCTTACAAAAACCGGCTTTATTAGATGGAGTTCATCAAATGAAAACGTCGCTACTATTAGTTCAGCTGGCCTTGCTACGTTATTGACAAAAGGAGAAACCACTATTACAGCAACAGATACGCAAGTAGGTATTTCAGGTACTGCTTACCTTAATGTTCAAACGTCAACACCTTCATCACTTAATATAACTCCGGCTGATCCTACTAGAGATCTCGCGAATAAAACTCAGCAGTTTGCTGCCAGCGTGGTATTATTAGATACTAGTGCAGTTGACGTGACAGCATTTGCGACATGGAGCTCTTCAAATTTAAGCGTTGCAACTATTGCTAATACTCCGGGTATAGCCGGCAATGGACTTGCTACATTCTCAGATACTCCTGGGGCAACTACTATTACAGCAACTGTAACTCTTACTACAGCAGCCGGTACCACGAGTACTCATACAAAAACATCGATATTAACAACGGTGATTCCCTAACCAGGAAAAGCGTACTTTTTTCTTGCATTCCTGATAGCGATATGGTAAAACCAAATCAACACTCCGGGAAGTTTTCTTTGAGAGTGGGCATTTTTTGCCCACTCTTTTTATTTGGGGTAATGTAATGTCAGATACCGTAAAGGAAATACAAGAGCGGCTTAATCCTATTCTGGAATCTTTGGGGCTTTTGCTTTGGGATATTGAGTTCCAAAAACAAGGGCCAAAGTGGCTTCTTAGAATATATATCGATCGGGAAGCGGGTGGCGTGACGCTTGATGACTGTGAAGCAGTAAGTAAGGACTTAAGCATGATTCTGGATATTGAAGATGTTATTACCCATGCGTATACACTCGAAATTTCCTCCCCAGGACTTGACCGGTCATTATCAAAACCAGACCATTTTACCCGATTTACAGGTAGCAAAATAAAAATCAAAACCTATGAACCGATCAACGATCAAAAAGTTTTTCGAGCAAAACTTTTAGGTATCCATGAAGGAAAAGTAAGAATTGAACTTGATAACGGAAACTCGTTGGATATTTTATTAAGCAAGATCGCGCAGGCATCTCTCGAAGTCAAATTATAGTTATTTGAGAACTCATTTTTTATCTAAACAGGTCCAAGAACGGATTTGAGGAGGCACAACCGATGAGTCAGGAATTGATTCAGGTGATTGACCAGATTAGCAAGGAAAAAGGCATTTCAAAGGACATGGTGATAGAGGCTGTTGAATCAGCCTTGGTGAGCGCTGCAAAAAAGAAGTATGGCACCCAGCGTATTGCGGTACAGATCGATCCCAAACGTGGGGACATCATCATGTACGCGTACAAAAAGGTTGTTCAGGAAGTTGTAAATCCTGAAGAAGAAATTCCTCTTGAGGAAGCCATAGCCCTGTATCCGGAAGCACAGATGGATGGTGAAGTTCCCCTTCAGGTTGAGTTCCAAGGGTTCGGCCGGATAGCAGCCCAGACTGCGCGTCAGGTGATTGTCCAAAAAGTTCGAGAAGCTGAACGTGATGTTATCTTGAAGGAGTTCAATGATAAACTCGGCCAGCTTGTGAACGGCATCGTCCTTCGACATGAAAAGGGTGCCTATTACATTGATCTGGGAAAAACGGAAGCAGTCTTGCCCGCTCGCGAACAGATTCAGCGGGAAAATTACCGGAGAGGAGACCGGGTTAGAGCTTATGTGTTCGAGGTTCGCGATACATCTAAAGGGCCTCAAGTTGTGCTTTCCCGCGCTCATCCTGATTTTGTTGCTCGATTGTTTGAAATGGAAGTCCCCGAGATTTATGAAAATATCGTTGAGATTAAAGGAGTGGTTCGCGAAGCTGGAGATAGAACGAAAATTGCGGTTGCTTCCAAGGATCCCCAGATTGATCCGGTAGGTGCTTGTGTGGGCATGAAGGGTTCTCGGGTTCAGGCAGTTGTCCGTGAACTGCGAGGAGAAAAAATTGATATTATTCCCTGGTCCGAAGATCCTCGCATTCTTATTGCAAAAGCATTAAGCCCCGCTGTTGTTGAAAAGGTAGGTGTGACCGAAGAAGACCGTTCTGCGCTTGCCGTGGTTGCCGATTCCCAGCTTTCGCTTGCAATCGGGAAAAAAGGCCAGAATGTGAGGCTTGCAGCCAAGCTTACCGGATGGAAAATCGATATTCTGAGCGAATCCGAATATGATCAGGAACGGCAGAAAGAACGTGAACAGGAGATCGAAGCAGCTATTGTGGAAGAAACCAGGAAAATGGTGGAAGAAACCGGAACAGGAGAAAACAATCAACCTGAAGAATCCAACGGGATAGACGAAGATATTACAAACATAGATGGTGTTGGTCAAAAAACAGCCGAGCAGCTTCGGCTTGCAGGATATGATACTGTGGAAAAAATAGCCGCCATGGCCGATGAAGAAATTCTCGCCGTGCCAGGCATTGGCGAAAAGACAGCCCAAAAAATTCTTATTTCAGCCCGTGAATTGATACAAAACAGATAAGTGTCTGTACCATGAGCAGTCATCAGCCAAAAAGAACCTGCATAGGGTGCCGACGTATTGGAAACAAAGAAGATATGGTCAGAGTGGTTGCAGGACCGCCTTCTTCAGCAGATTCGTCGCTTATTATAGATTATCGTGAAAAATTGCCCGGACGTGCGGCATATATTTGTCCGACATACGCATGTATTCAGAAGGCAATAACGAAAGCTCAGATAACAAAAGCACTCAAGAGCAAGGCCAGGATTCCCTCAACAGGAGAATTTATTGCGCTGCTGCGAGAGAGTATTGAACGTAAAATACAATCTCTTGTTGCCATGGCACAAAAAGCGGACAAACTGGCAGCCGGGTATTCTGGAGTGCGCGATGCCCTGGAAAAAAACCGTGTCAAGCTGCTTTTATATGCGCATGATTTCTCAGAAGGAAGCCGGGGAAAAATAGAGAATGCGGACAAAGAACATATTCGCCAGGCAACATTCTTTACCCGCGAGACGCTGGGAAGGCTTTTAAATCGTGAATTGGTCGGAGTTATCGCACTAGAAGATTCTGGGCTTGCAGATGCGATTTGGAAAGAGGCGGAAAGATTAAAAGACTTGATAAATACAAATGAGTAGAGTAAAATATTTTTTTATTCACATCTCTTTTTGGAGAAAAGGATTGTTATGACCGTAATCAGGGTACATGAGCTTGCAAAAAAAATGGGAGTGGAAAGCAAAGATCTCATTTCCGTGCTCGAAAAAATGGGCATCAAGGGCAAAACTGCGTCCAGCGGCCTTGATGACAAAGAGGCGAAGTCCCTGATTGAAAAATTAAAAGCATTACGAAAAGAAAAAGAAAAGGAAAAAGTTAAAAAAGAAAAAGAATCAGCAGATCCTCTTTTATCCCGGGAAGAACGGCTCAAGAAAGCTGCCGCTCTGATCGGGAAATTCTCATCAACGTTGGCAAAACCGGGAGCAAAACCAAAACCCGCTCCGCTTCCTCCAAAGCCTTCAATGCCTGCTCCTCCGGTTATTCCGCCAGCTTCACAGCTCAAACCAGCGGCTATAGATCAGAAAACAGCTGATGTAAAGACGGCATCTGTTTCTTCAAAACCCTCTGCTTCTCAGGAAACCGCCAGGCCACGAAGTGTTTCCTCCGGTCGTGTTCAGCAAGTCCAGCAGGTGCCTTCGCAACCGCAACGACCGGGGATGCCACCACGATCTGACCGTCCATTTGGGAAAAAAACATTCGGTTCTCCTGTTCTTGAGCCTTCACAGGTTCCTCCCTCTTTGGCTCCGGCACCGGGTAAGCCTTCAAAAAAGAAATGGCAAAAGAAGTCCGATTATGAACAAAAACAGGAACGGGAGTTTCGTGAAAAACCTTCCTTTAAGAAACTTCCGGATCTTAAAACGCTTCCTGCCGGAAAGCGTTCTCATAAAAAAGACGATCGATTCCAACAGACTGATGTTGCAGAGATAACGAAACCCAGAAAGAAAATCGTTAAAATTCAGGAAGGATGCACGATCAAGGAATTTGCCGAAGTCATGGGTCAAAAAGTTGGAGATGTCATCAAAAAACTCATGGCAATGGGAATCATGGCAACGCAAAATCAGGTCATGGATATGGATGCCTCGATGTTGCTTGCGGACGAATATGGTATTAAGGCTGAAATTGCCAATATTGAATCCGCTGAGGACATCCTTGAAGAAAGGGTAGATGAAACCGAGGAGAAGGTGCTTCGACCGCCGGTGGTGACGATCATGGGACATGTTGACCACGGAAAAACCTCATTGCTGGACGCCATACGGGAGACCAATGTGGTGTCACGAGAGGCAGGCGGAATCACTCAGCATATCGGCGCTTATCAGGTGAGCCTCAAAGGAAGGGACATCACTTTTCTCGATACCCCTGGCCATGCTGCATTCACTGCCATGCGGGCGCGTGGTGCACAAGTTACCGATATTGTGATTCTCGTGGTTGCTGCGGACGACGGAGTTATGCCGCAGACACGCGAAGCTATTAATCACGCAAAGGCTGCAAATGTTCCTATTATCGTTGCAGTGAATAAGATTGATAAACCCGAGGCAAAACCCGACCGGGTACGGCAGGAACTGTCTGAGTTTGAACTCATTTCCGAGGACTGGGGCGGCCAAACAATATTCTGCGAAGTTTCGGCCAAGAAAAAAACAGGTCTCGAGCATTTGCTCGAAATGATCCTGATACAAGCTGATATACTCGAACTTAAGGCGAATAAAGATAAAATGGCACGGGGCACGATTATTGAGGCAAAACTTGATCGTGGTCGCGGGCCGGTTGCAACGGTACTGGTCCAATCCGGCACACTTAAGACAGGCGATATTTTTGTGACCGGCATTCAATCAGGACGTGTGCGGGGACTGGTTAATGACAAAGGGGAGCGTGTTGAAGAGGCCGGACCGTCAGTTCCCGTTGAAGTTATCGGTTTTTCAGGGGTACCACTTGCAGGGGAACGATTTGTCGTTCTCGAAGAGGAACGGAAAGCAAGGCAGATCGCAGAAATCAGGCAAGCAAAACAACGCACCACTGAAATGGCTTCCATGAAAAAAGTAACGCTTGAAGATCTCCATACGCAGATTCAGGAAGGTATGGTAAAAGAGCTGAATATCGTATTAAAGGCGGATGTACAAGGTTCAGCCGGAGCCATTGTTGATTCACTTGAGAAGCTGTCAACGCCTGCTGTTAAACTTAAGGTAATCCATAGCTCCGTCGGCGCCATTAATGAGACGGATGTTATGCTTGCTGCCGCATCAAATGCGATTATTATTGGTTTTGGAATCAGACCGGAGCCAAAGGCAACGGAATTGGCGCAGCGTGAAGGCGTTGACATTCGATTATATAATATCATTTACAATGCGATTGATGATATTAAAGCGGCCATGGAAGGATTGCTTGAACCGACGCTTAAGGAACGGGTACTTGGCCGGGCCCAGGTCCGCGAAACATTCCATGTTTCAAAGATCGGTACGATTGCAGGATCCTATGTTTTGGACGGGACCATGAGTAGACAGTCCGATGGTGTGCGTGTATTGCGCGATAATGCGGTGATTTATGAAGGCAAATTGCATTCTCTGAAGCGGTTTAAAGATGACGTGCGCGAAGTTCAGGCAGGCTATGAGTGCGGCATCGGTGTTGAGAATTTTAACGATATCAAAGTTGGCGATATTATCGAAGCATTTGTTGTTGAAAAAGTGGCGGCAAAACTTTAGAAATCGGTTCCCCGGCTCCTTAAATTAATGACCTGATTTCAGTTAACAGCTCATTCATGTATGTTTATCGGCGTTTGTACCATTGAATTGCATCTTCCCGACAGCAATTCGCTTAAAGCAAAAAGACATGTACTGAAAAGTCTCAAGGACAGGATTCGGAACAAATTTAATGTTTCTGTTGCAGAGGTTGGAGACAATGATCTCTGGCAAAAGGTGTCTCTGGCGGTTGCAGCAGTTAGTAATGATAAATCCCACCTGAACCAGACACTGGATCATGTTATGAACATGGTGCATAGTATTCCGGAAATACATCTGCTGGATTATCAGATAGAAATATTTTGAAGAATGTAAAATGAGTCGAACTCGGGAGCATTTTTCGGCTTATCAGATAAAGAATTATGGCAAAACCGTCATTTAAAAGAGCAGCACGTGTTGCTGATCAGATCAAACAGGAAATTGCGGATATCTTGATGCGCAAAATCAAAGATCCCAGGATCGGATTTGTGACCGTAACCGACGTTGAGGTGTCAGATGATCTTAAGAATGTAAAAGTCTTTGTGAGCGTTTATGGCGGCGATAAAGAAAAAGAAGCGACTCTTCAAGGATTGAAAAGCGCTTCCCCGTTTATTCGTTCTGAATTGGGGCATCGAATGCGGTTGCGGGTGGTTCCTGATTTATTATTTAAATTCGACAACACTGCTGAAAAAAGTGCTCATATCATGGAACTTCTGCATGAACTGGAAAAGGAACGGAATAAAAACGATGACGATCAAGGGCAACCCTGAAAGCATACTTGCAGAATTAAAACGATTGAACCGTTTTTTAATTTCCGTCCATGTAAGTCCTGACGGTGACGCTCTTGGTTCCCAGCTCGCATTGATGTTAGCATTGAAAAAACTGCATAAGAGCGTGGAATTATATAACAATGATCCCGTTCCTGAAATTTACCGATTTCTTCCGCATGCCGACGAGATAAGGATCGGATCTTCCCTGCCTGAAACGTATGATGCTTATATAGTACTTGATTCCGATCCTTCTCGAACGGGTTTTTTCCAAAACAGTTTCCCTGTCGGCACCCTTATCAATATCGATCATCATATAACGAATGAAGGTGTCTGGCCTTATACCTGGCTTGATCCTTCCGCATCTGCAACCGGTGAGTTGATTTACCGACTTATTCTTTTACTCGGCGTACCGATCGATCGTGAAATTGCTCTTTGTCTTTACACCTCTATTTTTACGGACACCGGCTCTTTTCGGTATACCAATACCACTCCTGAAAGCATGAGAATCGCGGCAACGCTGCTCGAATACGGGGTAGATCCCTGGTTAGTGACAGAACAGGTGTATGAATCCTTTGCCTTTCAGCGTGTGCAACTGCTTGGTCATGTTTTGGCAAACATACAGCGCAATCCAAACGGGACAATTGCATGGGTGGTGGTAACTGATGATCTCTACCGGAAAACCGGAACCACTGCCCAGGATACCGATAACTTCGTCAATTTTGTTCGTTCAGTACACGGTGTGGAAGTTGCGGTTTTGTTTCGTCAGACGGGTGACACGCAATATAAGATAAGTTTGCGATCGAAAGGACGCATTGATTTGTCCGGTTTGGCACAACTGCTCGGCGGTGGAGGACATAAAAATGCCGCCGGCGCTACGCTCAACGGTTTGTTTGAAGACGTACGCGACTCTGTTCTTGTAAAACTTGAACATATTGTCAGTTTGCAGCTCCAAAAACCGGCTGTCTGAGATCGATCATGGACGGGGTCCTTGTTCTTCATAAACCATCAGGAATAACTTCCCATGATGCTGTACTCCGTGTTCGCAGAATGATCGGGTATGACCGTATTGGTCATACAGGCACGCTCGATCCTCTTGCAACCGGCGTTTTAGTGCTTTGCATCGGGAAGGCAACCCGTATAGCATCCTATCTGGAAGCCGGGGAAAAAGAATATCATGCCATCCTCAGGCTTGGCGTCACAACAGATACCCTTGATGCCGAAGGCAACATTCTTGAAACAAAATCATATATCCCGCCTGATGATAATCATATCAAAGGGGTTTTTAAGAGCTTTCTAGGCACTATTCATCAACAGCCACCTGCTTACTCTGCCATTAAAATTGCAGGGGTCCGGTCATACAAACTTGCACGAGAGGGAAAGGCCGTTTCTCTTTCGCCCCGGGCAGTAACCATTCACGCGCTTGAAGTAACGGCATATAATGACCCATTCATACATTTTACGGTACGATGTTCAAAGGGAGTGTATATACGGTCATTATGTGCTGATATTGGAACGGCATTGGGAATGGGGGCACATTTAACACGTCTGATACGAACGCGTTCCGGACATTTTTCTCTTGAAAAGGCCCTGACCTTTGAAATGCTTGCAGAATTATGGGCAAAAAAACAGATTCAGGAGGCTCTTATTTCTCTAGACGATTCTTTGCAGGAATTTCCGGCGATTTCGGTTGAACCCGCTGAATCTGTGCGTATTTTGCATGGGAATTCCATACCATGGCATGAGCCAGCCATGAATCCTGTCCAGGGATTAGTCCGAGTCCATGACTCATCCAAAAGACTGTTAGCTTTGGGGCGGTTGGAACAAGGCATGCTTAAACCGAAACTGGTTTTAGTGGAGTTCACGAAATAAGGCTTTACAACCTGCTGTAAATATGATATTTTATCTCGCTTTACACTATATCGAGGAAAGGAGGGTACGGTTATGGATAAAGAGAAAAAGACGAATCTGATTAGTACATATCGAAGACATGCATCGGATACCGGTTCTCCGGAAGTACAGATCGCCATTTTAAGCAGCCGCATAAGCCATCTGACGGAACATCTTCAGATACACAAGCAAGATCAACATTCACGCCGCGGGCTTTTAAAAATGGTCGGCCAGAGACGTCGTCATCTTGACTATTTGAAGAAAAGCAATCTGGGCCGTTACCGTCAGGTCATAGACCAGCTCGGTATACGAAAATAGGTATTTAAATTAAAGAAGAGTGAGGTTTCATGACCACAACTGTAGAAACAGAAATAGGAGGCAAACGCATCATCCTGGAAACAGGCCTGCTTGCAAAACAGGCAAACGGCGCTGTCGTTGTTACCTACGGCGATACCGTAGTTCTTGCCACGGCGGTCACATCAAAGGTTGAGCGTGAAAATGTTGATTTTTTCCCTTTAACCGTGGATTACCAGGAAAAGGCGTATGCCGCAGGAAGAATTCCCGGTGGTTTTTTCAAACGGGAAGGCCGGCAGAGCGAAAAAGAGATACTGTCATCCCGGCTGATTGACAGGCCCATACGGCCGTTGTTCCCGGACGGGTATTATTTTGATACGCAGGTGATTGCATCAGTTCTTTCCATTGGCGATGAAAGCTCAATGGATCTTATGGGGATGATCGCCTCATCAGCAGCACTATCCATTTCTGATATTCCATTTAACGGCCCGATCGGGGCGGTACGGGTGGGATTGGTCAACGGGGCATACATCATTAATCCAGGGAAAAAAGATCTTGAAAATACCAGCCTGAATCTTGTTGTTGCAGGTACAGCCGATGCCATCATGATGGTTGAAGGCGGTTCCCATGAACTATCTGAAGACCAGATGCTTGAAGCGCTTCAAATTGCACATGACGAGATTAAAAAAATCGTTGTGCTTCAACAAGAGCTTGTTGCGAAAGTCGGGAAACAAAAACAGCTGGTCAAGACCGTGGAGAGCGATGCGGAACTCGAAGAGCAGGTTGCTGCTCTGGCTCTTGAACAGCTGAAAAGTTCCATCATTATTCCGAATAAACAAGAGCGCCAGAAAACACTCGATGTGCTTCTTGATTCGATAAAACAGAAGCTTAAAAAAGAAGATGATCCTGCCGCCAGAAGCAGGCAGATTGCTGAAATCTTTTTCCGACTTGAGAAGAACGAGGTACGAAAGATCATCCTTGAACAAGGCATCCGTACAGACGGAAGAAAACCACAGGATATAAGGCCCATCAGTTCAACGGTCGGGCTTCTTCCCCGGACCCATGGTTCTGCATTGTTTACCCGGGGTGAAACCCAGGCTCTTGTTGTAGCAACACTGGGAACATCAGAAGATGAACAGCGGATTGATTCTCTCGAAGGGGAATATTTCAAGACCTTTATGCTGCACTATAATTTTCCTCCCTTCAGTGTGGGAGAAACAAAACCACTTCGGGGACCGGGTAGAAGAGAAGTCGGTCACGGAGCGCTCGCTGAACGGGCACTGAAGCCCATGGTGCCTACCAAACTGGAATTTCCGTATACGATCCGGTTGGTTTCCGATATTCTCGAATCAAATGGTTCATCGTCCATGGCAACGGTTTGCGGAGGGACTCTCGCGCTGATGGATGCGGGCGTTCCCCTTAAGGCTCCTGTCGCGGGAATTGCCATGGGGCTTATCAAGGAAGGCGAAAAAGTAGTTGTGCTTTCGGATATTCTCGGACTGGAAGATCACCTTGGCGACATGGATTTTAAGGTTACCGGAACGAGCACGGGAATTACAGCGCTCCAGATGGATATGAAAATTGAAGGAATCACAATTGATATCATGCGAAGAGCGCTCCAACAGGCAAAAGAAGGACGCCTTCATATTCTGGGAAAGATGGTAGAAACACTTGCTGCACCGCGCCAAAATCTGAATCCTTTTGCACCCAGAATTATTACGATGCAGATTAATCCGGATAAAATCAAAGATGTCATTGGAAGCGGCGGGAAAGTAATTAGAAGTATTGTGGAACAAACCGGTGCCAAAATTGATATTGAGGACAGTGGTTTGATCAACATAGCCTCCGCAGATGAAGCTGCAGCCAGCAAGGCTAAGGAAATCATACGCGGAATTGTCCAAGAAGCAGAAGTAGGCAAGCTCTATATGGGCAAGGTTCGAAAAATCATGGATTTCGGAGCATTTGTCGAAATATTCCCTGGTACTGACGGACTTCTTCATATTTCTCAAATTTCTGAACGCAGACTTGAGAAAGTGACTGATGAACTCAAGGAAGGCGATGAAGTTCTGGTTAAAGTGCTTGAGGTTGACCGCCAGGGGAAAATACGGTTGTCGCGAAAAGAAGCAATGCGAGATAAAGAAAAAACGAAATAACGATACTCTATGAAAATTACGTGAAGGAAATAGGAATAGTGGAATGTGAATCCTATTTCCTTTTTTGTTTGCTCGTTGCTTCCCTTCTTTTTAGCTCCTGATACGTTTATGCACAAGGAGAGAACAGTGCCGAAATATGATGTTGCCATAGTGGGATCCGGTTTCAGCGCACTCGCAACTGCAGCGCTGTTGTCCCGTAAAAAAAGAAAGATCGTTATTCTTGAACAAGGGCCATCCATCAACAATACGTTCGCGGTTATTGAGAAATCCGGCCTGATCTTTCATCCTGGGCCGTCGTTTTTTTTTGGTTTTGAGCCAGGAGGTGTGCTCAGGGAATTTGCCGTTCAACTCGGCATCACTCCCCGTACTGCTCTTGCGACTCCCTATCAGGTCGTTCTTCCCGATAAAAGACTGACTGTGTTCGCAGAACTACGCAAAACTCAAGATGAATTGCAACGGGAGTTTCCCCAAGAGACGAATTCTTTTTTTAAAATGTATAAAGACATCGAAAGACTTCGAGAGCAAACAGGAAAAAACAGCCTGCGCTCCTTTTTTGTCCATCGCAAATCAGCTGCACAGTTTATCCGTTCATATCAGTTTAGCCCCAGTCTGAACGCTTTTTTTGACATTCAGGCACAGTTTTTCTTTCAGAAAACGCTTCGAGAGCTTTCGCTTGCCTCATTTATTACGTTATGTGACACCCCTCCAAGAAATTTTACTGATGGTTTTTATCAATTCTGTGATCAGCTTGCCGGAATTATCCATCGTCAGGGAGGCGATATTCGGACCAATGAATCATCTCTTGAATTACTCATAAAACACAACCATATGGAAGGTATCAAAACGACGCGCGGAGTCATAGAAGCTGATAAATATCTTATAAATGTATTTCCAGCCGGCAATCGATCGCTGGTGTTTGCGGGGCTCTGTGAAAATGCAGTTCCCGTGGGAATGCGCGATCATGTACTTTATCTGCCAGAGTATTCCCGGCCACAAGAGTTCCTTTCAATTTCGCTTCAGTCCGGTGTTCATGGATCAGGATCACTGAAAGGCGTGCGGGGTTTATCCCTCTTGCTCCCTCCAAGTCATGGGGAGTCTCCTGACAAGAACATGATCATTGATGCAGTTCAAGACCTGATCCCATTTTTGAAAGAGTACCTTTTATTTGTACATGAGTATAAACCGAAGACCGGATATGGGTTGGCGCCTGCAGGTATTTCATTCAAGCCACTGCATACGTATAAGGGTATGCCGATTCTGGCAGCATCAAGGAATGTAGTTATTATGAACGATATTCCCGAAGCTCCTCTTGAAATGGTTTCAGCAGCATATCATCTTGAAAAAATAGTGTGAGACGAACCAATTTCACCATGTCTCATTTTATTTTTTTACGAATAAGAGATAACACATTGAAAAATAAAGACTGCCATTTTTTTGACATACCCATAAAATACCCAGTTCTGGGTATTGACGTTACCCCATATTATTACCTATAATCAGCACATCTTCAAAACTATTACTATCAAACAAAAAAAAACGAAATCAGCAGCGGATGCAACCAGCTTGATATAGGGAAAGCCCCCAGGTTTTACAAAAAATGCAGCCCTCTTTAATTGAAGAGGGCTATTTTTTTGAATACTGATAAGAAAGAGAGTAAAAAAAGGTTAGACTTTGGCGAGTAAATCGGCTTCTTCTTCTTGAAATTCGACGCTTCCATCCTTCATGGTTACCAGAACCTTGTGGACATCTTTAAACCGGCCGCGAAGGATATCTTCTGAAAGCGGGTCAGCAAGATATTTCTGGACCGCACGTCTCATGGGTCTTGCACCGTACGTTGGCTGGAAATTTTCCTGGATGATCCATTCTTTCACCGACTGCGCAACATCAATTTCTATGGCCCGGTCAACCATCATCTGCGCGTTCAATTCTGCAATCAGCATATCAACTATTTTGACAAGATGATCCAGCTCCAGGGGATGGAAGACAACCACTTCGTCTATTCTATTCAGGAACTCCGGATTGAAGGATTTCTTCAGTTCGGAAATGATATTGTCACGCATTTTTTCATATCGTGTTGCCATGCTTTGCTGCTGAAAACCAAGAGACGTATCCTTGTCGATCATCCGTGCGCCGAGATTGGATGTCATAATGATTACTGTATTGCGAAAATCGACCTTTCTCCCGAAACTATCAGTCATGAACCCGTCATCAAGCACCTGAAGCAGCATGTTAAAGATATCGGGATGGGCCTTTTCTATTTCATCAAACAGGACAACTGAATAGGGCCGACGCCTGATCTTTTCAGTGAGCTGGCCGCCGTCGTCATACCCTACATACCCCGGAGGGGAGCCTACAAGTCGTGATGAAGTAAACTTTTCCATGTATTCGGACATGTCGACTCGGATCAATGCATCTTCACTGTCAAAAAGAAATGTCGCAAGCGTTCGCGCAAGTTCTGTTTTCCCGACGCCCGTCGGACCAAGAAAGATAAATGAACCAATCGGCTGTTTACGTGTTTTTAAGCCGACCCGTGAACGGCGGATTGCACGGGAGACCGCCTCAATTGCTACGTCCTGACCAACGATCCTCTTATGCAGTTCCTCTTCCATGCGCAGGAGACGGGATGCTTCTTTTTCTTCCAGCCGAACCAGAGGAATTCCGGTTATATGCGAAACAATCATGGCCACATCTTCTTCTCCGACAACGGGAACATTCTTTTCCTGCGCGTCTTTCCAGTCTTTCTGGATTCCATCAAGCGTTTCCCTGAGACGATCTTCTTCTTCGTGGATGAACTCCACCCTGACGTAATCTTTAATGCGTGTAAACAGATTCTTTTCCTGCTCCAATTTTTTCAATCGTTTCTCGATGGTCTTCATTTCAACAGGGCAGGTATATCGATGTAGTTTTGCCTTGGCCCCTGCTTCATCAATGATATCGATCGCTTTATCAGGAAGAAACCGGTCGGTAATATAGCGGTCAGCTAAGCGAGCCGCGGCTACGATGGCTTCGTCTGCAATTTTTATTTTGTGATGCGATTCATATTTCGGCCGAAGTCCTTTGATAATATTAACGGTTTCTTCAAGGCTTGGTTGCTGGACGTAAATAGGCTGAAACCGGCGTTTCAACGCACCATCTTTTTCGATGTGTTTTCGGAATTCGTCAAGAGTGGTGGCGCCGATGCACTGAATTTCTCCCCGCGATAAGGCCGGTTTGAGCATGCTGGAAGCATCAATAGAGCCTTCTGCCGCTCCTGCTCCGACGAGTGTGTGTAATTCATCGATAAACAGAATAACATTGTCGGCTTGAACGATTTCCTTCATGACGATTTTAAGCCGTTCTTCGAACTGGCCGCGGTATTTGGTGCCTGCAATCAGTGCCCCGAGATCGAGAGAGACGACGCGTTTATTCAATATATTCTCAGGAACATCGGTATTAATAATTCGCTGTGCAAGGCCTTCAACGATTGCTGTTTTTCCTATTCCGGGTTCACCGATAATGACGGGGTTATTTTTTGTCCGGCGGGAAAGTATCTGAAGCAGCCGTTCAATTTCCTGCTCGCGCCCGACGACCGGATCGAGCTTGCCATTTTTTGCCATCTGGGTAAGATCTCTGCTGAATTCATCCAAAGCAGGCGTGGCGCTTTTTTTTGCGCTCACCTGGGTTGCGGCACGTCGTAAGTAGTTAATGACAAGCTGACGGGAACCAAGCAAATTGACTCCAAAACTCCGAAGGATTTTTCCTCCGATGCCTTCTTCTTCGCGAATGAGTCCCAACAGAAGATGTTCGCTTCCAATGTAGTTATGGCCCAGAAGCCGGGCTTCTTCAACCGAATATTCCAGCACCTTTTTCGCACGGGGAGTGAACGGGATATCTCCAAAGGTGAGCGTATTGCCTCCGGAAGGCACATTTCGTTCTACCTCAATCCGAATTTGATCAATATCAATTCCCATTTTGCGAAGAACAGCGACTGGAATTCCGTCCTCTTCCCGGATTGTTCCCAGTAACATGTGCTCAGTGCCGAGATAATCATTCTGCAGCCGTTCTGCTTCTTCCCGGGCATAGACAATGACTTTTCTACCACGTTCCGTGAATTTTTCGAACATCATGATAGGTAACCGCCTTCGTGACGCTGAATTTTACGTTTAAAATATACTCCAATCAACGCGCCAAAGTCAAGAGTCCTTTTGCTCAGAGGAGCTTTCCAAGCTCAATCTCTTCAAATTCATTCTGTTGGTTATGCAAGGATTATCATATACATCTCATACTATGCATACTATTTTTTTGTTGACTTTAACAGACCGGCATAGTACTTTTTCAACATGATTCGTAAGGCACTCTTACCCGATGTGAAGGCTATCCAGGCGCTTATTAATTCCTGTGCGGATACAGGACAAATGCTGCCTCGCACATTACATCAGCTGTATGAACATATTCGTGACTTTTCCGTATGCATGGAAAAGGATACGCTGATAGGTGTTTGTGCTCTTCAGGTTAGTTGGGAAGGTCTGGCAGAAGTTCGATCACTCGCGGTTCGTCATGACTATCGAAAAAAAGGGATTGGTTCAGCCCTGGTTCGGCAATGCCTTATTGAAGCCAAGGAACTTCAGATTGACCGAGTATTTGCCTTGACATACCAGGATGCGTTTTTTCGAAAGCTCGGTTTTCAGGATATTGATAAAAAAGAACTTCCGCACAAAATCTGGACTGATTGTTTTAACTGTATTAAATTTCCGAACTGTGATGAATCTGCTCTTATTATCACGATTCCTTCCTCCTAGTTCGGATTTCGGACGGTTCATTCTGCCTCCTGGCTACAGCTTCCTCATAATTTATCATGTCGAACCAGAGCGGTTGTTAATTTTTAGGATTGGCATTCGCATTGCAAAATGCAATCAGCAATTCCAGTTTTTCCTCTGTATTCCTAGAAAGTTCTTGTAAATACTATGATTTCGCTATATATACATATTCCGTATTGTGTTAAAAAATGCCTTTATTGTGGTTTTTATTCAACACCGTACTTATCAAAGGATGCTGACGATTTCGTCACCGCACTATGCGGTGAAATCCTTTTAAGAAGGCAGCAACTGGCTAAAAAAAGCATTGAAAGCATTTATCTTGGAGGTGGCACACCGACTGTATTGGCGCCGTCACAGCTTGAACGGATGTTCTCTGTGCTACCGTCATGGATCAAGGATGCTGAGCTGGAATTTACGAGTGAAGCAAATCCTTCAACAATGGCGGCAGATGTACTGTCGTTATTGCTTCATCATGGAGTAAATCGGTTAAGCATCGGCATCCAATCATTCTCAAACAGGCTTTTACAAGTGCTTGAAAGGCGCCATACCGCACTGGAAGGGCTTGATGCGTTTGCCAGGGCACGAACAGCAGGCTTTAAAAATATCAATATTGATCTCATCTGCGGCATTCCAGGACAAAACAGGGATGAATGGGATGACACGCTTCAAACAACACTGGATCTCAGACCAGAACATATTTCCCTTTATTGTCTTTCGCTTGAAGAGAATACACCACTTATGCACATGGTAAGTTCAGGATCGATCCGGATGCTGGAAGATGATATCATCGCAGATTTCTATAGGTATGGGGTCAAGAAACTATTTTCCGCAGGCTATGCTCGTTATGAAGTCTCGAATTTTTCTCTTCCGGGATTTGAATGTCGTCATAATCTCCATTATTGGAAACGAAAAGAATACCTTGGACTGGGGCCGAGTGCAGGTTCATTTCTTTCTGGCAAACGGTATGAAAATGTGCCGGATATGCATGCCTATATACAACGGATCAAAAACGGTAAACTGCCTTTCAGAACAGAGGAAGAAATTCAAACCAGTGCTGCAGCACGTGAAGCGATTTTGCTGGGACTGAGAACTGCTTCAGGAATCAATATGGATCACTTCAAAAAGGAATTTGGAGATGTCCTTTTTGATCGCATATTGTATCATGCGGAAAAGCTCCAATCCGCAGGCCTTTTGGTATGCTCTGGTAACAGCATCCGGCTTACTGATCGGGGTTTTATGCTGATTGATGAGGCTCTGGCACGTCTTGGAATTTAAAATTTTGTTTACACCTGTTTGGTGCCATGATATAGTATCCGTTCTTGAACTGTAAAAATGGAGGTTTTTGATATCGTGCAAAGACAACAGAGGAGTATTGGGATTGGAATCCTGTTGCTCATATGTTTTTATGCATTTCCCGCTTGGGCAGAGACCGCAAAGGTAACTCTTATTGAGGTTCAGGGAAATAAACGAATTGAGACCGGTACCATTCTCGCTAAAATAAAAACCCAGGAAGGCAAAGTATTTTCTCCTACGCTCATTAAGGAAGATATCAGGGCATTGTATCAGCTCGGCCATTTTGAAGATGTTCAAGTCAGGACAGAAGGATTTGAACAAGGTTTGAAGGTCATTTTTTCAGTTAAAGAAAAGCCTTTGATTCGCGAGATTGTTTTCCAGGGCAATGACGAATTATCCGATGAAACACTGAAAGAAGGCCTGACCCTTCTTCCAAGAACAGCAGTTAATTTGCAACTGGTCAATGAAACTGCTGATAAACTTCGGCTTAAATACCAGGATAAGGGTTATTATGAAGCAATTGTGGTCCCGGTTATTACAGAACCTCAGCCAGGAGAGCGAATCGTCACATTTTACATTGAAGAAGGTGAAAAAGTTAAACTTTCTGATGTCATTATAACCGGGAACGAAGCTCTTTCTTCACGAGAAATAAAAAAAGCGCTTAAAAACGGGGAATGGTGGATTTTTTCTTTTCTCGGACATAGTGGCACGTTAAGGACGGATGAGCTCAAGGACGATATTGAAACCATTAAAAACCTGTACTACAACAAGGGGTATATTCAGGTTCAGGTAGAAGAACCGGTTATTGCATTCAAGAATCCGTTAAAAAGAAACAAACTTGTTTTGCGCTTTAATATCAAGGAAGGCGATCAATTCCGTATCGGTTCCATTACATTTAAAGGAAATTCCATTATTTCAACGGATGAACTTGCCAAGGAAGTACTGCTGAAGCCAGGCGATATTTTCAGTCGAGAAACGCTTCGCCAGGATGTTGCCAGAATCATGGACCGCTATGACAGCATTGCCCGTCCGTTTGCCGACGTCGCTCCACAGTTTAATATCGATTCTGCCAGAAAAATAGTTGCTCTTACCATGGAAATTCAGGAAGGCGGGGAAGTTCGGATCGGGAGAATTGATATTACGGGCAATAACAAAACCCGCGATAAAGTAATCAGACGGGAAATGCGAATCGATGAAGGCGACTTATACAGCAAAAACGCATTAAAAAGAAGTCATGAACGCCTCACGAACCTGAATTTTTTTGAAACGATCGACATTGTTCCCGAGCGAAAACAGCAGGAGCCTGTTCTTGATCTGAATGTAAAGGTAAAGGAAAAATCCACGGGTTCCATAAGTGTCGGGGGCGGGTACAGCACGGTGGATCACGTTAGTGGAATTCTTGATTTTACCCAAGGGAATCTTTTTGGCCGAGGTCAGGTGATCAAATTAAAAGCTCAATTGGCCACGGCCGGAACTACCCAGCAATATGTTCTTAGTTTTATGGAGCCCTACCTTTTTGATAAACCGATATGGGGCAGAGTGGATCTTTATAATCAAAATGTCCTTTATGACGGGTACGATATTAAATCAACCGGCGGCGGTCTCTCAATCGGAAAAAGTTTGGGGGAATATCTTTCCGCCTCCTTTCGATATGGACTTGATATCTCGAAATTCAAGTTGTCGACTGAAAACAGCGACGTTCCGCCGAATGAACTGTTGAACCAGATCAATGATTATGGAACGCGAATCATGAAGAGCGCGCTTTCAGGCAATATTGCGTGGGACAGCCGTGACTTTTATCTTGATCCCAAGAGCGGCTCGCGTTACAATTTCTTTGTTGAATATGCCGGGGGACCCTTGGGAGGAGACCCCACTTTTTATAAGACAACGTTGGATGCCGCCTGGTTTTATCCTTTATTTTGGGACACCGTATTCATGCTTCGTGGAAGATTCGGTTACATGGAGTCGCTGATTTCAAAACCGGTTCCTCTCGGTGAACGGTTTTTTGTCGGTGGTCCCGGAACGGTACGAGGTTTTAAATATGGCGGAGCAGGTCCTATAGAAGCAAGTACGGGAGACCGTTTAGGAGGAACCAAGCAATTATTGTTTAATGCCGAATATAATTTCCCGATCGTACCGTCTCTTCGATTAAAGGGTGTCTTGTTTTATGACATCGGCAGGGCTTTCTGGACAACTGAACAGCGTGAAGCGGTGAAATTTTCAGAACTGGCACATTCAGCAGGATGGGGATTATGGTGGCTTTCGCCCATGGGTCCGATCAAAATAGAGTTCGGATATGCGTTGAAAAAGCGCGATACTGACCAGCTTAGTGTTTTCGATTTTTCGATCGGCGCGATGTTTTAACGATCGTCCTTATCTCTGAATATGGAATCATTTCCAAAATGGATCATATTTTCAAGGAGGTAATTACTATGAAAAAGATAGTGTTTCTTTGTGCTTTACTCAGTGCGTTTTCTATGACTACTGCAGATGCCTGGGCAAAGACAGCGTATGTGAATACGCAGACCGTTTTTGAGAAAACCAAACTCGGGAAAAAATACCAAACCATTGTGAAAGAGTACTATGAAGGCCGAAAAAAGATTCTCGATGCTGATGCCGCGGAAATTCAAAAACTGCAGGAAACCTATAACAAGCAGAAACAGGCAAAAGCGTTGAATGAGAAAGCTAGGAAGGAAAAAGAGGAGGCGCTTAAAAAGAAATTCACCGAGTTCGAAAAAAAGCGAGAAGAATTTGGGAATGAAATCGGCAAAAAAAATGAAGAGCTCTCGAACGAATTCAATCAAAAAATGACCGTCGTATTAAAAGAAGTAGCAAAAAAAGAAAAGATTGCGCTTATCCTGAGTAAGAATATCAATCTTCTTGGAAAGGCCGAAGTTCCAGCAGTTCTCTATGCAGAAGAAGATTTGGATATTACCGATAGAGTCATTTCCGAGATGGACAAAAAAGAAAAAGAATAGTCATTTCAGGATTAATCATGTTTTACTCCGGAGATGTGTCATGAAACTGAACGACCTAGCAGCCGCAATCGGTGCTGCATATGAAGGTCCAGAAGATATTGAGATAGTCGGCGCCGCAGGAATTCAGGATGCTGTATCTGGACAGATTTCTTTTCTCGACGGGAAAAACTTTCAGCAACTTGAAAACACCCAGGCCTCAGCCGTCCTTGTACATCAGAACACTCCTTCATCGAAGACGATATTGCTTCGGGTAAATAATCCTCGTCTTGCATTCGCGCATGTGCTTGCCTTACTCTATGGAACGCCTTATTCTGCCTCAGGCATCAGCAACACTGTCGTGATTGGAAAAAACGTTGTCATAGGTTCGGATCCTTCCTTTCATCCTTATGTAGTGATTGAAGATGGTGCCCGGATCGGTAATCGAGTTTCTTTGTATCCCGGCGTGTATGTTGGAAAGCGATCTATTATTGACGATGATTCCATCCTTTATGCAAACGTGAGTGTCAGGGAAGGAATCAAAATCGGGAAGCGGGTGATTATCCATGCCGGGGCAGTGATCGGAAGCGATGGGTTTGGTTTTGTGACTGATGGCGGAAAACACCATAAAATGCCTCAGGTAGGCGGAGTTATCATTGAAGATGACGTTGAAATAGGAGCAAACACAACGATCGACCGAGCTACTCTGGGAAATACACTGATTAAAGAAGGAACTAAAATAGATAATCTTGTCCAAATCGCTCACAATGTGACGATAGGCAAACATTGTTTTCTTATGTCACAGGTTGGTATTGCCGGAAGCTGTACTCTTGGCGACCATGTGATCCTTGCTGGCCAGGTAGGACTGGCTGATCATATTACGATCAAAGATCGTGTCATGATTGCTGCTAAATCCGGCATTATGAGAGATATTGATGAAGGCCAGATTGCAGCAGGTATCCCGGCAATATCCCATCGCGAATGGCTGAAGGTACATGCAGTGCTGCCAAAATTGCCTGAACTTAAAAAACAAATCGCCGAATTGGAAAAGCAAGTTCAGGAATTAAAGAACGAAAGAACAAATACCTAAGAGGGGGAAACCGCTTCATGTTCGATATTAATGAAATCATTGCGACGCTTCCGCACCGGTATCCGTTTCTTTTAGTCGATCGGATATTGGAATTAGAAATAGGCAAGCGTGTTGTTGGGTTGAAAAATGTGACGATCAATGAACCGTTTTTTCAGGGTCATTTTCCGGGACATCCTATCATGCCGGGTGTATTGCTTCTTGAAGCAATGGCTCAGACCGGCGCTGTTTTGGCCTTGAAATCTTCAGTTGATCAGGACGTGAGCAATAAGGTCATCTATTTTATGAGTATCGATAAGGCACGGTTCCGCAAACCGGTTGTTCCGGGAGATCAGGTTCGATTCGAGCTTGAAATCGTCCGACAGAGGGGTAATGTTACCAGTTTAAAAGCCGAAGCAAAAGTGGACGGTGTCCTGGTTTCCGAAGCAGAGATGATGGCAATGATTGTTGATAAAGAAAAAAAATGAAGACAATGCAGGAGAAGAACATGAGTATACATCCGACTGCGCTTATCCATCCCAAGGCAGTTCTTGCTGACGGCGTTGAAGTTGGGCCCTATTCCGTGATTGGAGAACATGTCACGATTGGAAAGGGTACGAAGATAGCGAGTCATGTGGTGGTTGAGGGATGGACAACGATCGGTGAAGGAAATCAGATATTTCCATTTTCAAGCCTCGGAACGCCACCGCAGGACATCGGATACCGGGATGAAGAGACGTATCTGATCATCGGAAATGATAATGTTATCCGTGAATGCGCGACGATTCACCGGGCCACGACGAAGGAAGACAGGGAAACTGTTATTGGGAATAGAAATTTTTTCATGGCGTATTCTCATGTAGCTCACGATTGCAAAATAGGAAGCAACATTATCATGGCAAACTCGGTTGCATTGGGTGGACACATATCAATCGGCGATTACGCGGTAATTGGTGGAATCGTCTGCGTCCATCAGTTTGTGCGCATTGGATCGTTTTCGATGATTGGCGGAGGATCTGCTGTTTCTCAGGATATTCCACCGTATGTGAGCGCTGCAGGAAATCATGCGCAATTGTACGGGCTCAATCTCATAGGTTTGAAACGCAGAGGATTTACAGAAGATGCCATTAAGAATTTGAAAAAAGCGTACAAGATAATTTTCCGTTCAGGAATGATACTTGAGGAATCCTTTCAAAAATCGCTTGCTGAGATGCCGCATTCAAAGGAAGTGGCGCATTTTGTCGACTTCATGCGTACTACGAAACGGGGAATAACCCGATAACGATTTTCCCGGTTCAAGTCGAGGATCGCTTATTTCTTCACCCGTTAGATACACAGGATGCCTGTATGACACCTACAATCGGTTTAATTGCCGGAAATGGAACTTTTCCTCTCCTGTTTGCACGCGCCGCTCATGAAAAAGGAATCAAGGTTATTGCTGTGGCGCATGAAGGGGAAACCCAACCTGAACTGGCACAGTGTGTGGAAAAAATTTTCTGGGTTAAAGTCGGACAGTTAGGCAAACTTATTTCTGTGCTCAAAGAACAAGGAGTACGGGATGTTATGATGGCCGGCGGCATTAAAAAAACACACCTCTTCAGCGGAGCACTACCGGATCTCCGGGGAATTGCTTTTCTTGCAAAAATGGTTCACAAAAAGGATGATTCAATTCTACGGGCTATTGCCGGAGAACTGGAATCAGAAGGCATTGTTGTCCGGGAATCTACATTATACCTTGATCACATTCTCGCTTCTTCCGGTGTTTTAACGAAACGGAAACCAACCAAACAGGAACAACATGACATCGATTTTGGCTGGCAAATGGCAAAGGAAATCGGAAGACTTGACATCGGACAAACGGTTCTTGTCAAAGATCAAGCAGTACTGGCTGTAGAAGCCATTGAAGGCACGGATGAAACCATCCGACGAGGTGGGACACTCTGTAGGAGTGGGGCTGTTGTCGTGAAAGTATGCAAACCGCAACAGGATTTGCGTTTCGATCTGCCGGCTATCGGTACTCAGACTATTATGACCATGGAATCAGTAAAAGCATCGTGTCTCGCAATTGAGGCGGGCAAAACAATTATTATTGATCGTGAAACGGTGATTCAAAACGCGAACAAGGCAGGAATTTCTATTATTGCATTACAAGATCAGGATATGTCTTCATGAAAAAAATTAGGGTTGGTGTAGTTGGGGTAGGTTATCTCGGTCAGTTTCATGCAGAAAAATATGCAGCTCATCCAGAGGTGGAGCTTGTCGGCGTTGTGGACACAGACACTGCACGCGCATCACAGATTGCTGATAAACTGAAAACGAAATCATATTCAACGCCAGCGGACCTGTTCGGTCAGGTCGATGCTGTCAGTATCGTGGTTCCGACTATCCTCCATTATACGATAGCAAAACAGTTTCTTGATCAGGGTATTCATGTTCTTCTTGAAAAACCGATAACAACGACCTTGGAACAGGCAGATGAACTGCTTTATCTGGCTGAAAAAAAAGGAGCCATTCTCCAAATTGGCCACATTGAACGTTTTAATCCTGCCTATCGAGCGGTTAAATCCAAGGCAAACATCCCTCGATATATAACAGCCGAGCGTGCAGCGCCTTTTACGGTCAGATGCACTGATGTAAATGTGATTCTCGATCTCATGATTCATGATCTGGATATTGTTTCGGATCTTGCCGGTTCTGAACCAAAAGAAATGAGTGCAGCCGGAGCCTCGGTTATTACGAATCAAATTGATGCTGCATCAGCCAGGATTATTTTTGGGAACGGATATGTAGCCGACGTTTCTGCGAGCCGGATATCAGACGAAAAGAAACGTCTTCTTCGGGTGTATGACCAGGAAAGTGTTTATACCGCTGATTATCAAACGCAAAAAGCATTTTTGCGTCGAAAAGGAAACCCTGGTTCAGAACCTCTTGCTGAAGATATTTCATTTGAAAAATGTGATACCTTGAACGAAGAAATTCGCGCTTTTATTCAGAGCGTGCTGACCGGCGCTTCTCCGCTCGTATCCGGATATGATGGCAGACGATCACTGTGCCTTGCCCTGACAATTACCCGGATTATCGAGCAGGGCATTTTTGGATTTGTGCCGCTTGACAAAGCATAAGCGTGGGTATTTTTGATTTTATGATAAAGGAGTTTTTCCAATGACAATACCGATGGTTGATTTGAAGATACAATATGAAGCTCTTCGTGAAGAAATGAACAATGCAGTTTTAAACGTACTTGACAGTACGCATTTCATCCTTGGGCCCCAGGGGAAAGCACTGGAAGAAGAGATTGCCGCTTTTCATGGAGTAACATATGGAATTGCAGTCGCCTCAGGCACAGACGCTCTTCATCTTGCATTACGGGCAGCAGGAATCAATCAGGGCGACGAGGTCATAACCACTCCTTTTACCTTTATCGCAACTGCTGAAGCAGCCTCGTATATTGGTGCGGTTCCCGTTTTTGTCGATATCCGTCCTGATACGTTTAACATCGATGTTGAACTCATTGAACGCGCTATTACGAAAAAAACCAAAGCAATTCTTCCGGTTCATTTATATGGCCGACCGGTTGAAATGGATGCATTAATGCAGATAGCGAAGAAACATGGGATTATGGTACTAGAAGATTGCGCGCAATCATTTGGCGCGGAATGGAACGGAAAGAAAACGGGAAGTTTCGGCGCGCTCGGGTGTCTTAGCTTTTTCCCGAGTAAGAATCTCGGTGGGTATGGCGACGGCGGGATGGTGATTACGGATGATAAAACACTTGTAGAGCGGTTGCTGAGTCTCAGAAATCACGGAAGCCGCGTACGGTATTACCATGATGAAATCGGATACAACAGCAGGCTGGATGAAATTCAGGCTGCAATTCTTCGTGTAAAATTCAAACATATTGACGAGTATAACGCCAAGCGAAGAAACAACGCCGCTTTATACAACAAGTACCTTTCTGTTTTAGGTATTGAAACGCCCTCAGAACAGGCCGCTACAAAGCATGTCTTTCATCAATACACGATCAAAGTAAAAAACAGAGATGCAGTCAAGAAAAAACTTGATGCGGAAAACAAGATTTCATCCATGATTTATTATCCTGTTCCGTTGCATCTCCAGGCTGCATATAAGGATATGGGGATGCGCCTTGGAAGTTTGCCACAAGCGGAAAAGGTCGCCCAGGAGGTATTGTCGCTTCCCATGTATCCGGAGCTTACTGAAGCACAAATAAAAGAAGTGGCTGATTCGATCAAAAAGGCTCTGTAGTTGATGGATGAATACGGAATACAGACCGCATTTTCGGGGAAGAAAGTCCTCATCATCGCTGGTGAGGCATCCGGAGATATGCATGGGGGAACGCTTGCACGAGAACTCCTGAAACAGGATTCTTCTTTGCGTTTGTATGGCGTCGGCAGTAAACACATGAAAGAAGCCGGCGTTCACATGCTTGCCGATGCTGCCGAATTGTCAGTAGTTGGGGCGCTTGAAGTTCTCACGCATATACGTGCGATATACCGTGTTTTCAATACCCTGAAGCGATTTCTTAAACAGGAACGGCCAGACCTTCTGGTTCTTATAGACTTCCCTGAATTTAACATTCTGCTCGGGAAGGCGGCAAAAAAAATAGGGGTGCCGATTCTTTACTATATCAGTCCTCAGGTATGGGCATGGCGCAGAGGCAGGATCAAGACCATAGCGAGTCTGGTGAAAACCATAGTTGTTGTTTTACCCTTCGAAGTCGATCTGTACAAGCCTTCTGGGGTTGATGTGCGATTTGTCGGACATCCGTTAACAGACACGGTGCAATCATCGTATACTCAGCAAGAAGCACGGAAGCAATTTGGCCTTGATATCCAAAAGCGTACCGTGGCAATTTTGCCGGGGAGCAGAACAAAGGAAATTACTCATATTCTTCCTGTTTTGCTGGAAACAGCCGGTCTTCTTAAAACCCGTTTTCCTGAACTACAGTTCATTATGCCGGTTGCTCACACGCTTTCGAAAGATTTTATCGGTACCTTTATGGATGCAGCCCCCGTTCAGGTCAAATTGGTTGAAGGACAAGTATACGACGTTCTTCGTGCTTCCGATGCGGCTATGGTTACTTCAGGAACGGCGACGCTCGAGACCGGACTGATGGCAGTGCCGATGGTTATCGTGTATCGTTTTTCCACGCTGTCTTATATCATTGGAAGAATGTTGGTTTATGTCAAACAAATCGGACTCATTAACATTGTTGCGGGCGAACAGGTCGCTCCCGAATTGGTACAGCACAAGGCGACGCCAAAAAATATCGCAGATGCAATGACTGCCATTCTTGAAGATCCGGAGCAGCATCAACGGATGCGAAATCAACTTATTGGAATACGAAAACGGCTTGGCGATGGAGGAACGAGCGCCCGGGTGGCTTCGGTCGTACTGGATGTTTTGAAAGGGAATAACCACGCATGATCTGGAATATCTATAAACGGTTACTGTCTTATTTAACTCCTTATAAATCCCGACTTTTGTACTCAATTCTATTCATGGTCATAACGAGCGCTCTGACTACCGCTCTCGCCTATCTTATCAAACCGGTACTTGATGATGTCTTTATTAAAAAAAATTTGATGCTGCTCTTTTTGTTGCCTCCTGCCATCATACTGGTCGTTACGATTAAAGGAGCTTCCTCATACGGACGAGATTATTTGCTTGGCTACATAGGGCAGAAAATTGTGAATGATATTCGTGATCAGCTGTACGCGCATCTTACGTCTCTTTCTTTTTCTTTTTACACCAGAACACCAACCGGAATTTTAATCTCGCGAATCATTAATGATGCCAATCTTGTTCAGGGAGCATTGACACGGGCGCCTTCGGGTATTATTCAAGGATTTTTTACCATAGTAGCTTTAAGTGGTTATATCATTTACCTGGACTGGCAGCTTGCCACCTTTTCAGTGCTAGCGCTGCCGGTACTTGGATTTGCTTTCTCGAAATTCAGCAAACGATACAGGCGAGTAAGCACACAGATGCAGGAACAATACGGTGATATCACCACGCATCTTCATGAGACCATCGCAGGAATGCGCATCGTGAAGGCATTCGGAATGGAAGCGTATGAAAACAAGCGTTTTGCACAACGAAACAGAGGGCTTTTTAATTCTCTGATGCGCGGGATCAAGACGAGTGCGATCTCATCCCCAATCATGGAAACTATCAATATGTTCAGTATTGCAGCAGTGATTTTTGTGGGCGGCTACTGGGTTATTGAAAGCAAAATGACGGTAGGTGAATTTTTCTCGTTTATGACTGCCTTGTACTTGCTGTATCGACCGATCAAAGATTTGAACAGTGTAAATAATACAGTTCAAGACGGTGTTGCAGCAGCCAGGCGTATTTTTGAAGTACTGGATACAGAACCGGAAATCAAGAATCAGGCGGGGGCTGTTACGGTTTCCCGTACTTTTTCAACAATCGCATTTACTGATCTTTCGTTCAAGTATGAAGATGCACTGGTGCTCAAGAACATAAACCTGACGGTTCATGCAGGTGAGACTATTGCGATTGTCGGGAAAAGCGGGGGAGGCAAAACAACGTTCGTCAACCTGATCCCTCGTTTTTATGATCCGAATAGTGGTGCAATCCGCATTGATGGCCGCGATATTCGAACGATCTCCATTGAATCACTCCGTTCTCTTATGGCCATGGTGACCCAGCAGACGATTCTATTCAATGATACGGTCAAGGCAAACATCGCGTATGGCAATACCACAAAACCGTTTGAAGACATTGTTCGTGCTGCTGAATCAGCCTATGCAGATGAATTTATCCGTGCGCTTCCCAAAGGGTATGAAACAGTAATCGGCGAAGCAGGAATTAAGCTTTCGGGAGGTCAGCGGCAGAGGATTGCCATTGCACGTGCACTTCTGAAAGATGCGCCGATTTTGATTCTCGATGAAGCAACCTCGTCACTCGATTCTGAGTCTGAGCGTGAAGTGCAGAAGGCGCTGGATGTCCTGATGCGCGGTCGGACCAGTTTTGTCATCGCGCATCGCCTGTCTACCATTTTAAACGCTGACCGGATCATTGTTTTGAAGGATGGCAGGATTGCGGAAGAAGGAAAGCATGACGATTTATTGATGCTCGGTCGAGAATATAAAAATTTATACGAACAGCAGTTTCGCGAAGAATCGCAACCTCAGCATAATCCTGATATTTCTGCGGAGAAGTGAGGCCTTTCCATGTATTTTATTTACAATGTATTTCTTGTTTTTGCTACCGTGGTGCTCCTTCCGGTAATTCTTTTTAAACTGATTACCGTTCCCAAGTATCGAGGCGGGATTACGCAAAAACTCGGCAGATTAAGAAAAGGCGTCATGAGGATTATCCGCGGCACACGCCCAATCTGGGTGCATGCTGTCTCCGTCGGCGAAGTCATGGCTGTCCATCCTTTGATTCGGGAGCTGAAAAAAAAATATCCCGACCAAAAACTTGTTCTGTCCACGGTTACTGTAACCGGATATTATACTGCCCGCCAGCGGGTTCCTGAGGCCGATGCGGTTTTCTTTTTCCCGTTTGATTATGCATGGATCGTGCGCAGAATCATCCGCGGAATCAAGCCGAGTCTTGTTCTTATTGCGGAAACAGAATTGTGGCCGAATTTTTTCCGTGAATTAAAAAAAGAAGGTATTCCTTCAGCCGTCATAAACGGCCGCATTTCACCGACATCCTATAAAAATTACCTTAAATTCAAGCCATTCTTCACGGAAGTGTTCAAATTTATAGACCTGTTTTGCATGCAGTCAGCTGCTGATGCGGATCGAATACGGGAAATCGGGGCTGATTCCAATAAAGTCCTGGTAACCGGTAATCTGAAGTTTGATCAGAAGATACCAGCTGTTTCACCAATTCCAGGACTCGTTTCCCAAGAAAGAAAGATCATCACAGCAGGAAGTACCCATCGAGGAGAGGAGAAAGCGCTCCTGGAAATATTCAAGAAATTGAGGGACAAATATCCGGATTTGCTCCTGATTCTTGCGCCGCGTCATCCTGAACGGTTTGATGAAGTCGCCGGACTTATTCATGCAGCAGGATTCGAGTGTCAGCGAAGAACCCGTTTTCAGGGACCGGTGAAGGATGTTCTCTTGCTTGATACGATTGGCGAGCTTGCTGCATTTTATTCCTTAGCCGATATTGCTTTTGTTGGCGGGAGCCTGGTAAAAGTAGGAGGGCATAATCTCCTTGAACCAGCGGGCATGAAAAAACCGGTTATATTCAGCCGGTACATGTTCAATTTCAAGGAAATTTCCGAAGCCCTGCTCTCTTCCGGCGGTGGCATTATGGTAAAAAATAAAGATGAATTGTATCTCACATTTGAGGAACTCCTTTCGAATCCTGATCGTGCGCAGGAAATGGGGAAACGTGCCTTTGACGTTATCGCCATGAATTCCGGCGCAGCAAAGAAAACTCTTGATGCCATTGGAAGGTTGATCGTTGTTCACTAGATACTATTGGGAACGACTGATGTACGGCCGGCAGAAATCCTTTTTCGGGAATGCGGTTCTGAGTGTTCTTTCCTTTTTTTATACCGTGGCGATTTCTGTGCGTTTCCTCGGATATCGGCTCGGATGGCTGACAAGCAAGGAACTGCCGTGTCCGGTTATATCAATAGGAAATATAACACTTGGGGGTACTGGCAAAACACCAGCGGTTATTTCTATTGCAAAGTTCTTTTATGGCCAAGGTCGGCAACCTGTGGTTGTAAGCAGAGGATACGGAAGAGAGAACGAGTCGGATGTTGTAGTTGTTTCTGACGGAGTAACGGTTTGTGCAAAACCGGCACTCTGCGGTGATGAACCGATTTTGATCGCGTCCAACCTCTCAGGAGTGCCGGTTATTATCGGGAAAAAGAGATATTATGCAGCCACCAGCGCCTTAAACCGGTTTCGATCAAAAATTGTTATTCTTGACGATGGCTTTCAACATGTCCAATTAAGAAGAAAACTTGATATTGTTCTTATTGATGCGACAGATCCTTTTGGTAATGGAAAGCTATTTCCTGCTGGTATTTTGCGAGAACCTTTATCAACTCTGAAACGAGCACACGCCGTGCTTATTACGAGAACTGATCAGGGGACAGATGTTCCAGCATTAAAAAAAGTTATAGAACGGAATACCAGCGCTCGGATTTTTACATCACGAATGGTTCCCTGCGATCTTCTTAATATAGCCACCGGAGAAACACGTTCTTTGGCAATTTTGCAAGGCGCTAAGGTTCTTGCTTTTTCAGGAATTGCCCGGCCTGCATCATTTGCTGCATTACTGAAAGCGCTCGGTGCTTCTATTGAAGATGATCAGGTGTTTCCTGATCATTATAATTTTACCCAGGAAGACCTGGACAGACTGTATCATGTTGCCAAAGAAAAAAAAGTTGATCATATTTTGACGACCGAAAAAGATGCAGTGAAGATAAAGCATTTTGGATCCTCAAACATTCTTGCATTGCGCATAACGCTGTTTGTTGATCAACAACAAGAATGGGAATCATTCCTTTTGCAAAGCATATGAAGAAAGCTGTTTTTCTCGATCGTGATGGCACGGTAAATAAGGAAGTAGGGTATCTGACTGATCTCCAGGATCTCGCCTTGATTCCAGGGGCAGGAACTGCTATCAGAAAATTGAACCAGGCAGGATTCCTGGTTGTCTTGGTTACAAACCAGTCGGGCGTTGCTCGAGGATATTTTACTGAGGACTTCGTTCAAAATACTCATGAACGGCTTGTGCAAATGCTTCGAGAGGAAGGCGCATGGCTTGACGGCATTTATTATTGCCCGCATCATCCTTCTGCAGGCAATGCCCCCTATGTTACGGTATGCGAGTGCAGGAAGCCTGCAACAGGGTTGATCGATTGCGCAGTTCATGATCTGAACATTGATAAAACTCGATCATATATGGTCGGAGATAAATGGATCGATGTAGAACTTGGCCAACGGGCTGGAATCAGGACTGTACTTGTGAGCACAGGTTTTGATCCGGATGATCCTGCAAATGTTAAATCTCCCAATTTGAAGGATCCTGATTTCAGGGCCAATGATCTTTTTAATGCGGCTGACTGGATTATCAGGCATGGCGCAGGGAATGCAAAATGAAACCGGAGCAGAAAAAAATTCTCGTCATGCGATACCGGTTTATCGGGGATACGATCCTCACTATCCCTTTCCTGAGAAACCTTCGTCGTGCAGAACCGGATGCATACATAGCGTGGATGGTAGCTCCCGGATCCTCGGATATCATAAAGAATATTCCCTATGTGGATGAGCTGATTTATTGGGATCCGGTTACTATCCATGCCGATAGCAAAGGCATCCATAGGACGTTATCTTCAAAATATGCGTTCATACAATCATTACGGAAAAAGCAGTTCGATAAAGTGTATGTTTTAAAGCGTTCGCTTTCAAGCGCAATAATCGCATTCTTAACAGGTGCTCCTGAGCGGATAGGCTTCGATACAGAAGCAAGGGGATGCTTATTAACCAGGAGAGTTCCTTATCGACATGATCAGCATGAAGTACAGAATTTTCTTGATGTGCTCAGGACAGATGGTATTACCGTTAAGGATGCTTTTTTGGAACTCTGGATAGAGCCGCAAGAAACTGCAGTTATTCATGACTTGCTCGTGGGGCAGGGTGTTGACAATCAGAAAAAAATTGTTGCACTTCACCCGTTCTCCGCTGTTGTCGAGCGAGGCTGGCCGATAGAAAATTTCGCTCATGTTGCTTCAGTACTGGAAGGTGAAGGATATGTTCCGGTAATTCTCGGTGGGAAAAAAGATGTTCCATCGTTTCAAAATATAAAAAATGTATTTCCCAGTGCGGTTATTGATTGCGTCGGAAAACTAACCCTCAGGGAAACCGCCGCCCTTCTCAAACGATCGTCGTTCTTCCTTGGGAATGACAGCGGGATTATGCATATTGCAGCAGCGATTGGAGTGCCACTTGTTGCTATTTTCGGGCCTCAATCACCGGTTAAATTCGGGCCATGGAGCGCTCATGCAACGGCGCTCTACAAGCACTTTCCCTGTTCGCCGTGCCGGCAAAAGTTTTTTAGGGAGTGTAAGCCTTCCGAGCGGTTTAGACCATTCTGTATTGAAGAAATTACCGTCGAAGATGTTATGCGGGAATTAAAAACGCGGTTGAATGTATATGCCCACAAATAGATTATCAGTTGCTCTTATTACGTATAATGAAGAAGCAAATATCCGACGTACACTCGAGAGTGTGAAATGGGCGGATGAGATCGTTGTCCTCGATTCAGGAAGCACGGACAAGACAATTGAAATATGCCGGGAATTCACTGACAACGTTTTCCATCAAGAGTGGCATGGATTTGCAACTCAAAAGAATAGTGCAATCGATACGTGTACAGGTGATTGGATTTTAAGCCTCGATGCCGATGAGCCGATTGAACCAGAGCTGGCAGAAGAAATTCGCACTCTTATTTCTTCTTCGAATTCCCATGACGGCTACTGGATACCACGAAGAACTTTTTTTCTTGGAAAAGAGATGAAGCATGGCGGATGGTATCCTGATTATAATTTGCGGTTATTTAAAAAAGGCAAGGGAAGATTTCAGGAACGAGCAGTACATGAATCGATTTATGTGAATGGCTCTATTGGAAAAACCAAAAACGCTATTTTGCATTATGCATATCCTGATTTAACATCGTATATAGCATCAATAAATAAATATTCATCCTTGTCTGTGGATGTTATGAGCGCTCGTGCTATAAGCACGTTTAGAACGAGCTGTGTCAATATTATATTCCGTCCTGTACTTACCTTTTTTCATAAATATATTATTCGGGGAGGATTCCTCGATGGCAAACATGGACTTATTTTGAACTCATTCCATGCCTTCTATGTTTTTGTAAAATATGCTAAGGCATGGGAATATAAAAAATCTCAACCTCATTCATAATGAAGATTCTTTTTGTCAACAATTTTCGTGGCCGAGGCGGTGGTGAAGAATTCCTAAGAGACCTTCTGCCAGGTCTAGCCCAAAAGGGGGTGAAGGTAGGTCTCGTATGCAGACCAAACACCCCCCTTGTCGAGTTATTCTCTGGATCAGCAGTTGAACTCTATCCTCTTGACCGGTCAGGCATTCATGCGGTTGCCTCGATTTTTACCATTGCTAAAATTATCCGAAATGGCAAGTATGAAATTGTCAGTATCCAACGCGGACATGACATTATTCAAGCATGGGCAGCATCATTGTTCTCCTTGAGAAAGCCTATTCTGATCTATACTGCACAAGTCCCGGAATTTTTTAAATCGCGTTTTTTCTTGAAGAGAATGAATGCGATCACCACTATTTCACGCTACATTGCCGGAAAAATTACCCGATTTGTTCCTTCTCTATCGGAAAAAGTATCGATTTTATATTATGGAATTGACCTGAAAAATTTTTCGCGCGAAACAATTGCACCCGGATGGTTAAGGAATCGTTTTTGCATTTCCGCGGATACCAAAATTATCGCAACGGTTGGCGATCTCTGGAAAAATCAGATTGAATTTCTTCCTGCATTAGCGCACATACGACAAACGATGCCGGAAACCCGTTTTGCCTTGGTCGCGGATGAATCAAATTCACCTGATGTAAAAAAGTTCAAACAACGGGCAGATGAACTTGGCGTACAAAATGCAATTCTCTGGGCTGGCAGGCTTTCCAAAGAAGATATGCTGCGATTTTATCGTGATGTGGATATAGCAGTCACCACTCATCGAAACGAAGGTTTTGGGATTTGGGTGCTTGAAGCGCTGGCCATGGGAATACCAGTTATTGGAGTTCATGCAGGGGGTATTCGAGATTCACTTGAAGACTGTCCTGCAGGAATACTTGTTGATGGTGATTCGGCACATATGGCTCGTGCTGTTCTTCACGTGTTGACAGATGGTTCTTTACAACGAACCATGGGAGATGCAGGACCGAAATGGGTGGCAGAAAGATTCAATCGTCCCCGCATGGTTGAGGATTATTACGAATTTTTTGGAAAATTTATAGATAATCAGAAACGTTCATATCCCCGGTTTGCAAAAGGGAATATGCAATTTCAGAAACAATGTTTTACTATTTTGATGATGATATCAAAGAATGATAAATATGGTGCTCAACGAGTATTTGTCGATCAAGCCTCAATTTTACATAGTATGGGCAATCAGGTTGTTATCGTGGGACGAGGAGAAAGAGGATATATTCCTGAAACAGTCAAAAGCAAGGGCATCAAGTATTTTCATTGTAATATGAGTGGTTTTAGAGATATATTTTTTTTGAAACGTCTAGTCAGAGATTATCAGGTTGATATTATTCATACAGCACTTGACCGCGCCGATTATTTGGGGATTCTGGTATCATGGCTTACCAACATCCCTTGTGTCAGTACGATGAATGTCCGCAGGTATCATACCGGATATCGGTTTATGAATGCTATGGTTACCGTGTCAAATGTTCAAAAAAACCTTTTAATTCAAAAAGGAATACCAAGTGACCGGATTCAGGTCGTCAGGCCTGGGATCAATAGTGAACGATACACAAAGCTTATACCCCGTAAACAGGAAGTGTGGAAAAAGAGGCTGAACATTAAAGAGTATAGTCTCGTTCTTTGTCATATTTCCAGTATTATTCCGCAAAAAAGTCATTCGGTTTCAATTGATATTTTAGAATATTGCAAAGAAAAAGGAGAATATCCTCTTCTTGTTATTGCCGGCGATCCAATGCATGGAGAGTACTATGAATCATTAATTGCAAAAATCCAGAAGGCCGGACTGGAGAAGCATGTTTATTTTACTGGATGGACAACAGAACTGCCTGAAATATTATCGCTTGGCAATTTCACGCTTCTTCCTTCAGTACATGAAGCATTTGGAATTGTACTGCTCGAGGGAATGGCTGCAGGAACTCCCATCATCGCACGGGAAGGAGAGGGAGGCGCTGAACTTATCGAGGACTATCATACGGGATTCCTGTATCGACCTGAAGAGGGAATAGGAGCGCTTGGAGACAAAATACTTGCTGTATGGCGTAATAAGAATCAGTATTCCGAACTTTCTCGTAAATGCCGGGCAACAGTACGAGATAATTTATCCATTCAAAAATTTGGGGAACAGCTTGTAGATCTTTATGCAACCATAATAAAACAAAAGCAGCGTGGTGCCCGGTTATGAAATTGTTTATTACAGGCGGGGCTGGTTATATAGGCAGTCATGTGGTAAAACTTCTTGGAGAAAAAGGTCATGAAATTCTTGTCTATGATGATCTTTCATCCGGACATGAATGGGCCGTTTTATTCGGGACTCTGGTTAAAGGAAGTCTCGCAGATACGCTTCTACTGCAAAGAACACTCCAATCTTTTCAACCTGATGCGGTGTTGCATTTTGCAGCATATGTTACGGTTGGCGAATCCGTAAAGGAGCCTTTGAAATATTATCAGAATAACACAGGGTGTACCCTTCAGCTATTGGATGCTATGATACGCAATCACGTTTTTCGCCTGATTTTTTCTTCTTCTGCCACAGTCTATGGTTTGCCAACACAAACTCCTGTAAACGAGACGACACCTCTTTGTCCCATCAATCCCTATGGTTCTTCCAAAGCAATGGTTGAACATATTCTGCAGGGGGTCTCGGCCGTTTCACCCTTGCGGTATATTTCATTGAGGTATTTTAATGCCGCTGGCGCGGATCCCAGCGGAATCATTGGTCCGGCATGCAAGCAGTCGAGTCGTTTGATAACGAGAGCCTTAAAAACAGCAAAAGGCGAATTTGAAAAGCTTTTTATTTACGGTAGTGATTATCCAACGCATGACGGGACTTGTGTACGTGATTATATTCATGTCGATGATCTATCAGAAGCCCATGTTCTTGCATTGCACTATCTTTCACGCGATGCTCAGAGCGATGTATTCAACTGCGGATATGGGCATGGGCATTCCGTCAAAGAAGTAATAAAAATCGTAAAGAAAGTGACCGGTGTCGATTTTTTGGTTGAGGAAGCGGATCGAAGGCCAGGGGACCCTTCAATTTTAATTGCTGATAATGCAAAGATTCAATCTCAACTTGGTTGGAAACCGAGATTTGACGATCTCGAATATATTATTGAAACCGCATGGAAATGGGTGCAAAAATATCGCGGTAATTGAAGTTTATAATAAATGGAGAAAAAATGAGAAAGGTTGCGCTTATTACTGGCATCACTGGTCAGGATGGGGCTTATTTGGCAGAACTGCTGTTGGAGAAGGGCTATAAAGTTCATGGTTTGAAAAGGAGATCCTCGTTGTTTAATACTCAGAGGATTGACCATTTATTTCAAGATTTTCATGAAAAGAACATAAAGATGCATTTGCATTACAGCGATCTAACCGATAGTACAAATTTAATACGCATTATTCAAAGTGTGCAACCGGATGAAATTTATAATCTCGCTGCCATGAGTCATGTCCATGTTAGTTTTGATACGCCGGAATATACTGGGAATGCCGACGGACTTGGCACGCTGAGACTTTTAGAAGCTGTCAGGCTTCTGGGACTGACAAAAAAAACTAAAATTTACCAAGCATCAACCAGCGAACTTTTTGGGAAAGCGCAAACAATTCCTCAAAATGAAAAGACTCCGTTTTATCCGCGCAGTCCTTATGGAGTTGCTAAATTATATGCTTATTGGATAACAATAAATTACCGCGAAGCGTATAATATGTTTGCCTGCAATGGAATTCTTTTTAATCACGAATCTCCTTTGAGAGGAGAGACATTCGTCACAAGAAAGATAACTCGGGCTGTGGCTAAAATTGCTCTTAATCTCGAAAAATATTTATTTCTAGGGAATCTTGATGCAAAAAGAGATTGGGGACATGCTCGTGATTTCGTTGAAGCAATGTATTTGATGCTACAGCAGTCTGAGCCGGATGATTATGTCATCGCAACTGGAAGAACAACCGAAGTGCGTGCATTTATTCAAATGGCCTTTCAAGAAATTGGAATCGTACTCGAGTTTCATGGAAAAGGAAAAAACGAAAAAGGAATTATTGCTTCAATCGATAAAGAAAAATTTCATGGAAAAACACACACGAAGCCTGATCACATAAAAAAAGGTCAGATTGTTGTAGAAGTTGATCCATTTTATTATCGTCCGACCGAAGTAGATCTTCTTATTGGAGATGCTACTAAGGCAAAGGAAAAGCTTGGCTGGTCTCCCCAATATTCATTGGAAACTATAGTCCAGGAAATGATGGAAAGTGATCTTGCAATTTTTAAAAAAGAAAGATTTTTAAAAGACCATGGACATGAGATAATAACCAGTTGTGAAATGTAACTAGCTTTCAAGGTTGAATATGAAAATATTACTTACCGGTTCAAACGGAATGGTTGGCAGAAACATACTTGAACACAGGGATAGTAAGTTATTTACGCTGGTTTTTCCCTCGAGTAAAGAACTAAATTTGCTTAATTACGGGTGTGTTGAACGATATTTAAAAAAAATAACTCCAGATTTGATCATTCACGCAGCAGGAATAGTAGGCGGCATACAAGCGAATATGAAAGAACCTGTACGATTCTTTCTTAAAAACCTTGATATGGGAAGAAATATCGTTTGGGCAGCGCGTCAATGCGGTGTAAAAAAAATTATTAATCTTGGCAGCTCCTGCATGTATCCACGTAATGCAGCAAATCCGCTGCGTGAAGAATATTTACTGCAAGGTGAGTTAGAGCCTACAAATGAGGGTTATGCGCTCGCTAAGATTGCAACCGTGCGTTTGTGCGAGTATATAGCCAGAGAAACTGAAGATTTTCAATATAAAACGCTCATTCCTTGCAATCTCTATGGAAGATGGGATAAATTTAATCCGGCATATTCTCATCTGATAGCGGCAGTGATTAAGAAAATTCATGATGCTAAAATGCAGGGAGAAAAAGAGGTCATTATTTGGGGTGACGGAACAGCCCGCCGGGAATTTTTGTTTGCTGGAGATCTCGCGGACTGTGTTCTCAATGCAATTTGTCAGTTTGATTCTCTACCATCTCTTATGAATGTGGGGTTTGGATCAGATTATTCCATCAACGAATATTATGATGCGGTTGCAGAGATTGTAGGATATACAGGAACATTTATCCACGATCTATCCAAGCCGGTGGGCATGAAACAAAAGCTTGTTCATATTGGGCGCCAAAATAAATGGGGATGGCATGCTCGAACTTCACTACGTGAAGGACTTGGGGCATCCTATTCCTTTTTTTTAGACCAGATGAATCAATAAGAAAAGAGTTCTTTATGATAACGGTAAGAGTTGGAGACATTCAAACAACGGATGAAGAAAAAAAGGCAGTTCTCGAAGTGTTTGCAAGCGGCAGATTCTCAGAAGGATTGAAGGTTCGTGAATTTGAATCGCTCTGGTCGCACTATATCCAAACCAAATATTGTGTCGCAGTAAATTCAGGAACATCTGCACTGATAGCGGGTCTCTATGCCTTACAGTATGATGATCGTTTTAAGAAAGTCAAAAGGGGAAGCAAGGTTATTACGTCGCCGGTAACTTATATTGCTACGAGTAATGCTATTGTGCTTGCTGGTATGGAACCGGTATATGTGGATATTGATCCGGGAACATTTGCACTTAACGCTGAACAGATCGAGGATTTACTTAAACGAGGTAATCCGGATGAATATTCGATAATTTTGCCAGTCCATCTTATGGGATATCCTAATGACATGGATTCGATAAATGATATCGCAAGAAGATATGGACTTGTTGTTTTTGAAGACGCAGCCCAGGCACATGGGTCATTGGTTAAAGGCAAAAAAACAGGATCGCTATCGCTTCTCGCGGATTATTCCTTTTATATAGCCCATAATATTCAGGTTGGAGAAATGGGTGCAGTCGTTACCAGCGATGAAAAATTAGCACAATTGATAAAAAAACTTAAAGCAAATGGCAGAGAATGTTCATGCCAGGTATGCAAAAGAGCGGAAGGTAGCTGCCCCTATATGGGCGAAGCTTTTGATCCCCGATTTATTCATGAATATATCGGCTTTAATTTTAAAACAACGGAATTTCAGGCTGCGCTTGCAATCCCACAAATTAAAAAAGCAGATTCCATCATGCACACAAGACAAAGAAATGTTCTTTATCTGAACGAACGCCTACAAGCGCTTTCGGAAGTTATCCAGTTGCCGGTCTATTCAACCGATGTCAGCTATCTTGCATATCCGATTGTTATCAAAGATGCACGAATAAACAGAGAGCAATTTATGGCAAGACTAGAACAAGCAGGAGTCGAAACAAGGCCCCTCTTTGGATGTATTCCGACCCAGCAGCCGGCATTTCATTATTTAAAATCACAGTATGATGGGCGACTATGGAACGCAGATTTTGTTGGTAAAAATGGATTTTATGTAGGATGCCATCAGTACTTATCTCATCATGATTTAGATACCATTGCAACGTCCTTATCTTCAGAAATCAATTTTAAAAACAGCACAAGTAAGTTGTAAAAAAAACAGGAGTGTTTGTGTGAGGATTGACTTTTAGAACTATGTTGAATAACTCATCGTGTGAATCTGTGCAAAAAGCCAGTACAAAAATAACTTTGTATAAATAACCTAGTTAAACCATCAGAGGTAAAACGTGATTTCTAAAAATGGTATTTCTGTTGTTGTAATTACCTACAATGAAGAAAAAAAGATTGAACGTTGTTTGCGAAGTTTGTCATCATGGACGGATGAAATTGTAGTTGTAGATTCGTTCAGCACTGATCGAACGGTGGATCTTTGTCGTAAATACGGGGCTCGTGTTTATCAACACGCATGGCCGAATGATTATTCATTGCAAAGGAATAGAGCTATAAGTTATGCACAAAATGACTGGGTCCTTTCTCTGGATGCTGATGAAGTCGTCACGAAATCGCTACGGGATGAAATACTCGCTCTTCTCGCGAATGGCCCGGAAGCAGATGCTTATGGAATTCCACGACAGGAATTTTTTTCCGGCAGATGGCTTGCTTCAGACCATTTTTCCCCACAGTATAAAGTTATTTTTTATCGCAAATCTCTGGGCACATGGGAATATGCTCTTCATGAACGGTTCATCACTCGTGGTACGACGAAATATCTGAATAGCCCGATATTGCACGATGGCATTGGAGATTTTCAAATATTTATACATAAAATTAACGCTGCCAGTTCCCTCGAGGCGGAACGAGATGTGAAAAACGATCACAAAAAGTTTAATATGATTCGGTTGTTCAGTAAGCCAGTTGAACGTTTTTATGGAAGATTTATCCGACATCATGGATATAAGGATGGAATTCATGGTTTATTTCTGGCATGTGCTGTGGCGCTGACCTATTTTTTACGCGAGTTCAAAATCTATGAAATGAATTATGTAGCCAAAAAGCAAAACGAAGAATGGAACAAGCGCTATCGAGAAATGGCTGTTGACAGTGATATTGATCGTGACTCAATGCAAAATTAACGATTAAGGATCGTAAACCAAAAATGGAAAATGTTCATGAAAATGTTATCGGCAAAAGAGATACGAACGGGACCTTTGAAAAAATACTTACCATTCTGACTGCTTTATTTGCAGTATCAATATTTTTTTCAAAATCCGGGCTGAGTGTATTCGGTATAGCTGCAATACTCGCAATGATTTTGTGGAGGTTTATCCCCGGATACACTAAGGGAGCTGCAATCCCCAATGCCGTTATTATCCTGACAATCTTATTGCTTGCTAATATTTTTGTCAGTTCTTTTTTCTCAATAAACTCAAAATGGGCCCTTTCCGAATTTGGTAAGTATCGGCATTTACTGTTCGGCGGACTTTTGTATGCGGCTCCGCTTAGTCGGAAAAACCGAAAAGGCTGCATAATCATTTTTTTAATCTCCGCGGCATTCGATGGGCTTACCGGTATTTTGCAATTTTTTAATTTGTTATATGATTCAGGAACACTTTGGACAAGAACGTATTCTGCAATGAGACCTCTTGGTAATTCATCGGATCCCATTTTATACGCTGCAAATCTTGCACTGGCATTTGGAGCATCCCTTGTTCTTTTTTTTATCGGGAAAGATATATTCAAAACACAAAAAGAGCGGTTGCTTCTTTGCCTGTCGGCAAGTGTAATTTTGATGGGAATTCTTGTTTCTGGTTCTCGGGGTGTATGGGTAGCCTTATTTCCGGCATGCGTTATTACGCTTTATTTTTATAATCGTAGGAGCGCGCTTCTTTTATTATCCGTATTTATTGTGCTCGCTGCTATAACGTTTACTTTCAGCAATACTATGAAAGAACGAGCATCCACGATTGTTACCTCTTTGTATACGGAAAACGAAACCGGCAGTACTGGCAATAGAGTAGAATTGTGGAAAGGCGCGCTCCTTATGTTTAAGCAATCTCCTTTTACAGGAATAGGAAGTGGAGATTTTGAAGTGACCATAAAAAAATATATTGCAGAAAAAAAAATAAGAAATATCGAAGCCAAAGGTCATGCTCACAGCATTTATTTTCAGATAGTAGCTACTCGTGGCTTGATTGGAATAAGTATTTTTATTGCTTTTTTAGTTTCTCTTCTTCTTTGGGGATCACGCGAAATAAAGAATGGCAATCAAATCGGCGGATACACTATTGTTATGAGTACTCTCCTTGCTTTGCTCGGAGGGCTTACCGAAAATCATATTGAAGTTCATCGGTATTTAGCTGCTTTCGGTTTTACTATCGGGCTGATAGGGCCATACCAAAGAGCAGGATAATAACCTATACTGAAACCGATGATAAAAAATGACTTGGTGTCAGCAATCATAGAAAATGCTTATGATAACTCATTGGTTTGCAATTCGTGTCAAATCACGACATGAATTCAAAATAGCAGACAGGTTTACTGAAGCTGGTATTAAATTTTTTCTACCCACAGTTGAAAGATTGAGCAGGTGGAAAGATAGAAATAAACGCGTCAGGTTTCCTCTTTTTCCTGGATACGTATTTGTTTCTATTGCAGGAAATTATCACGACAGACTGGCGGTTTTAAAAATAAAAGGCGTTGTCGGTTTTCTCGGGACAGATCCCGGAGAACCTGAACCAGTGCCGGAAGATCAAATTGTTTCACTCAAGAAAGTCATTGAGAGCAAGGTTGCTCTTGACCCTTATCCCTATCTTCAAGAAGGGCAGAGGGTCAAAATAAAAAAAGGACCGCTTGCAGGGATTGAAGGCATGCTCATAGAAAAAGCCGGGCAGCATAAACTTATCTTGTCAGTCGATATCCTTTGTCAAAGTACTTCCGTAACAATTCAGGCCTCTGAAGTTGAAAAATTGTAACCCGCTGTTCTTGAACGTAAAAACCTGTTTTTTCTTGACAAGTAAAGAGATGGCATGCTACTATCATGGCGTTCAAGTTTGAACATGTTAATGTAGTTGTGTTCAACGACATTATGAGACATACCATTCATAGTACACAAATTCTCAGAGAAATTTCAAAAAACCCTTCCATTTCCCAGCGTGAGCTTGCACAAAAAAACAGGATCAGCCTTGGTAAAGTTAATTACGCTATTAAATCTCTCATAGAAAAAGGTTATGTTAAAATACATAATTTTTCTGAGTCAAAGAACAAAAAGCATTATATGTATGTTTTGACGCCGGCGGGGATGTATCAAAAAGCAAAATTAACAGCAATATTTTTAAAATGGAAAATGGATGAATATGAACGATTAAAAAAAGAGATAGAAGAATTAAAAAAAGATATGGATTAAAAAGATTCATAAAAGTAGTTGCATTAAAATGTTTTTGCAGCAAAGCACATACGCATCAATAGGAGCACTGAAAAACAAAAACCTATCAACCACATTGCCAGGGAGGTTTTCGGCACGATGTGACTGAGAGGGCGGAGCTATATATAATCACTGCAAAACTTTTTTATGGCAGGTAAATCCATGAACTTACGAAATGCAAAAATTCTTGTAACCGGCGCTGATGGATTTATTGGCTCGCATCTTACTGAAGCGTTGGTTCGAAGAGGCTTTAAAGTGCGA
>Ga0265297_10000274_pt1 | contig 170932 bp, 155 predicted proteins | sample Munlanlwell13791_FD_192502 | JGI IMG/M metagenome (GOLD analysis project Ga0265297, IMG submission 192502) | Leachate microbial communities from a municipal landfill in Southern Ontario, Canada - Leachate well 137-91 | ecosystem: Engineered > Solid waste > Landfill > Unclassified | place...
GTTTTTTCTTCTTTCACTGCTTCCAATGCCACCTTTGCCTTGAAGGCTGGCGGATGTTGTCGACGTATAGTATGTTCCATAGTTTTTGGATCTTACCATACTGTTTAAATTCCTGGGACCATTATACTGCTTCCTGCTACGACTGTACTGCAGAAGCATGCTGAATTCATTTTAGGTGCACAGATGTCAGCGGTGAGAGACATGGGAGATAGGTATTCATATAGTCTTTTTACGTTGCTAGAGACAAGTCCTCCAGAAAAACAGGAAGAGAATAGGAAACGGGCGTTTGAACGTATAAATGATCAATTATTGACAGATCGTAATTCATGGATGAAATCATATCTTGATTTTCGTTATGCAAAAGAAATCCTTCTTGGCAATACTCAATCTGATGCGTTTATTCAAGAGCTTTTTGATGCATTATCATATCCATTAACACTTGTAGACGTAGAACAGGCGCTTTTACAAGAGAATAAAGCGGACAGAGAAGATAAGATTGAGTACTTATTCTCTATTGATACACAATTTGTACTCCTTCATTCTCAACAAAATCGCGCATTTATTTTAAATCAATTTACTAAAGTCGATCTCAACAACATACTTCGACAGGGTTTTCAGGATCCTCAAAAAGTTGTAGACAGATTGCAATCATTTGGATTTACTAAAGAAGAAGGCGAGAAAATTTTCAAGGCATGGAGTGGGAATAGTTTTATCATCGGAAGAACCAAGAAGCCAGATGTATTACAAACAATACAATCTAATATTATTGCCATGCAGGAGATTGTAAATTTGATTCCCCTTGATGAGGATAAACGTCGAGTGTTACCAGAGCTATTCCATGATTTTGGAATCCACAATTTTGCCAGATACCCGGCTCAGCTTTTAGCTGACCAGTACTTACAACGAGATAACCTCGATACGCCTTATGGGGTCATTATGTATCCAATGAGTGATTGGAATGGAGCTTTTTTAAAGGATAGAGACGTCTTCTCAAATCTACACAAAGATCTTCAAGGGAAATATCTCGTGCGGGTAGTTGAAGTTGCGGATAAAAGGGAAATGGCGGGGGCTTTTATGCGGCTTCATCAGAGATACGCACCCGGACACCAGCTCGGGAAAAAGAAAATAGAAAATTTTATAGGTAAGCCGGGTCATAGGATAGAGTTTGTCTTTGTGGGTGGTCATGGTACTCCAACGTATATTGATTTTGGTAGAGACAAACTTGAATTAAATGATGTGGCAAATATAAACATAGGAACACAAAGGATGCGGCAAATTTTAGTGGATATCCCTTCAATAGTATTAATTTCCTGTAGTACTGGTGCGGAAGGTGGAATAGCTCAACAGATATCAAAAATATTTACTGGTATTTCTACAGGACCCGATGTACCTACCGGCATTAAGTCTGTTACTGTCCGGTTTGGAAGAAATGGGAAGCCCATCTTTCATATAGCATATACCAAGACGAATAAGGAAATTGTGTATGCGACTGGTGAGGTCATACCGACGGTGGGATTTGAAGCAGTAACAAAAGATGTTTCCCGTCGTGTCGCGGATGTTGTTGAACAAAAATTAGCAGAGATGGCCGAAGAAGCATCCTGCAGGATAGGAGTGAAATTGATGTCAACGGTATTTACTGCAGATTCTTCTGATAATACATGTAATCCGAGAACTAATCGAATACTACAAGCGGGTATCGTTTTCAGCCGATTTATAAGGGAAAAATCATGGGTAGCGTATTGGGGAGCTTTGTATCGTACTTATATATATCCAGTGGTTTCTCATATGCGGGTGATAAATGCTGAATTAGCAGTACAAGAAGTGCTTCTAGATTCACCATCCTCCCCCCAGCCGGCTGCAGTTGGGGAGGCGGGAGTGCCTCTTTCCCAGCTTCCGAATAAGAGAGAAGAAGAGCCACTACATAATTGGATACAGAATCTCTGGGTGACGCATCCACGGATAGCATCCCTTGTATCATGGTTCAACCAAGAAGCATTGAAGTACCAGTGGACAGCGCTCCCGGCACTGGTGCAGGGAGGAGCAACCGTACTCCAGCAAGGATTCCACGCAATTCAACATGGTTTCGGCTGGGCGATAGCTGGGGTGGGGGGAGGAAAAACTGATAGGCCGACTGTGTTGATTCACGACGAGGTTCAACAGGAACCAATATTGTATTTGAGCCGTGGACACGCGTCATTTCTTATTCAAAACGGATTTCCTGACGTTCTGTTTCAAGATATTGTTTCCCATTATGGAGGCGAATACTATCCTATTCCACTAAAAGGTCTTATTGAGTATATAGAAGGAAATCAAAGTCAGCGTGCACAGCTTGCCGAGATTATAGTTCAAGAACTAAATCAGATGTCAGTGGCACAGATAATGGAAAATATTAAATTTCTTCAACAAAAGGGTGTTTCTACAGAAAATTTGCTCCCAATAGTGTCATCCGGATTGAACCAGATACTGTTTGAACAGGAGCTTTTTGGTGTTGTAGAAACATTGTTTGGAAAGGAAGGGGTGCCGTCTGATCTTGTTCGTGTCATTGAAAGTCATAAAAAAGATCATACTGAGAAAAATATTGCAATACTAACTGAACTTGAAAAAAAACTGGAGATAGAAGCAAACACAATTGATTTGACGGATTGTATCCTCAGCGACGCCACGCCCATCCTTCACCCCACAATTGCTGGGTTACGGACTGGCGAAGCCACATTCCCCACCAGACCGGTTGCAATGGCTGATTCCATCCAGCCCGACCCACGGTACGGGCAGGGAGCGGTGCTGGGAGCAGAAACGGATCAAGGAAATACCTGCCCGCCGATTTTTCAAGCACCACTGTTAAGAACATTACGAACATCGGAAAGCCGTCGGGAAGCATGGGAATGGGTAAATATGAATGTATTTCCTCCAGTTAGAAGTGCGGTTGCATTTGTAGCTGGCATGGTTGGATATACCATCGGAGGAGAAGATACGTCATTTGGTATCCAACGGATGACACGAGCAGAGTACACTGCTTTTCTTGAACAGCTGCAACGGTGGATTGGGTCGATAGTCACCATTGATCCAATGTTTTGGATGTGGCGGTTGTCTGACTTTTCCGCAGGGCTTGCGATAGCCGGAGGTGTTGCATTTGTAATGCATTTTGGTACAGCGTTGAGCGCTATTGGGTTTGAAGATTCATTTATGAAACGACTGCTTATACAAATTCAGAAACCAGCGGAATTTGTCATAGCCACAGGTTTTGGTTTGCTTGCCGAGTATTGGAAAAATGGAGCATTGAATGATTTATATGATACAGCAGCGATTGTAGGCGGAATAAGTACATATTTTTTAGCAGAAAGGCTTTTTTCACTTCTCCGTTCCCGCGGGTGGAGCATCGGGAAGGGCATATCAGTATTGTGGAACCGCATTGTAAGGCGATGAGCGAGCGATTTAATATACTTCATCGTGGGAGCCGATGCGGGAGAGATAGAGCATATCCTTTTCCCGGTTAAAAATAATCCGTATATCTTTGGTTACTGAAACCGCGTAGTTGCTTGTCCCAGATAATTTGTGGAGTCTGAGAGATGGGTGACTGGGATTGGAAGAGAGCGTATCGAGGGTTTTGTCTATTTGTGTTCGTGTCAATCGACGAGATTTGATGAGCGATGTGAGATTGCGGATAAATTTAGGAGAAGCAAACGTTTTCATTTTTTCTTTGACACTTTTTTCATGATGGTGTCAAGAAATTTTTCAATGTCTTGGTGAGTTTCCAGCACTGTCCCTTTCCCTTTCCGATAGTCCTCTTTTGCTTGTTTTGCCAGCATATCGTAATAGTTATCAGAGATAACTGACCGCAGAGCAGTGCGAACGATATCGCTAAACGATGCATAGTGGCCAGCTGCAATGAGTGCATCTGCCTGTTTTTTTAATTCGTCGGGAAGAGAAATATTGATTGTAGTCATATGTATAAATAATAGCAATAATTATACATAGCGTCAAGACTCACTTCACCGTCAGCCCTTTTTCTGGTGGAGGATTTTTCGGAGGAGTTGGGGAGTTGCACAGGTGATTGTATTTGCTTTACAGCAGGTATTCCCATGCGTTTTCCATGGTGATATAGGTTACGGTGCCTTTTTTATTCCTATATTTTTTCGCAGTTTTCACCTCGTACAAATATTCTTTCTTTTCTTTTTTTACAACAATATCCACTTCAGATCCTGCACTGTTACGGAAAAATCCCATTGCGTACCCCGTGGGGATGCGTGCATACTCCAGTGACCGCTTGATGCCCATGTAGACCGCGTTTTCGAGTAAGGCTCCGGTGTCTAGCCGGGACTGGATCGGATCCATATTTCCGATGAGTGCATTTCTGATACCGTTATCCGTAAAATATATTTTTGTTTTTGTGCTTATCGCTTCCCTGGTATTGGTAGAGAGCGGAGAAGCACGGCAGATGATGTTGAGCTGTTCGAGGATATCAAGATAGTGGTAGACCGTGGTTCTCGTAAGCTCAGTAAGAAGCGCAAGTTCATTCATATTGACTAATTGTCCTATTTGAAGCGCCACGAGCCGTGCAAGAGCAAAGAGTTTTGTACTATTCGTCAGCGATCCCACTTCCAGTACGTCTTTTGAAAGGAGTGTTTCGATAAAGTCATGAAGAAACGCGGATTGTTCGGATGGATTGATATTCATAAGTCCGGGAAGGGACCCGTAGACCAGTGAGGAAGGAAGATGGTTTTGGGCCATATCATACGTTGGTTTTTGTGTTTCTGTTATATTTTTTTGCTGCACCAGTTGCTCCGTGAGCGTCAAAGGATACAGTCTATAGTGTACCGTTCTTCCAGCGAGTGTATCCGTGAGATGGTGTTTTATCTTTAATTCACTTGATCCAGTGAGCAGAAAGGAACAATGATACTGGTCATACAGATGTTTGATGATTCCTATCGCTTCGGGACATTTTTGTACTTCGTCGATGAGAAGAATAGTGTGTCTATACCGCTCGGCAAATGCTGCGAGTGTATGACGATTTTGGCTGATAAATTCCTGACGGTCGGAGGGAAGGTCAAAGTTAAAGAGTTGATAGCGAAAAGACGAACAAACGGTCTTTGCCAACGTCGTTTTTCCCGTTTGCCGGAGTCCGAGAAGGACAATAATCGGAGGATTTTTTTGCGAGAGTGTTTTTTGGAGAGGAGCAGAGAGTATCCTGAACATAGAGATAGTATACAGAAACTATACTAAAGTGTCAAGTAGTATAGACAGTTTAGTAGTAAAGAGTGTATAGTGTATCTTACTTCGCCTGCGACGTGGGTTTGAGGTTGGGAAACACCGCGGTTTCAAAATCACTTGGCTGGAAATAGTCGGAAAGATCAGTTTTGGACCAAAAATTCCGTTCTTCATCCTCGTTTTTAAACGAGAAAAAAAGCATTCGTCTCTTTAAAATCATATGGTAATCAAGCGAGAGTTGTGTTTTTGACGGATGTTGTTGGTTTTTGCATAGATTAATAAAATCTTCATATCGTTCATTCAATGCTTTGCTCTTGACGTGCGTGTCAATTTGAGGCACGATAGAATGGATGAAGTCTATTTTCATTTCCTGCCTGTGTTTGTTTTTTTTCTTTTCCTCACCGCGCCAGGTGATGGCTCAGCAGACCTCCTCAGGCGTTGCAGTCTCTATGCCGTTTGCTGCAGATGATGGAAAGGATGGTGATATCGTCTGCAGTACCCCAACTGGAGCAGTTCCGTGTTCAAAATCTATGGACGCAACGATGATCGGCGTCCTGGTCCTGTCGCCCGCCGTGTCACTGGAACGGGAAGCAACCTATGAGGCTAATAGGAAACCGGTGATATCTTTGGGGAAAGCGTATGTCCGCGTCGGAAGGACGGAAGGCGGTATCAAAAAAGGCGACCCGATTTCCAGTTCGACGACGCCTGGGTTAGGAGCTAAAGCGATTGCAACCGGCTATATCCTCGGGATGTCTATGGAAGATGTCACATTTGCCGAAGGAGAACAGGAAAAATTGATTCTAGTATCCCTCAATATCAGGCCTTCCTATTTTCCTGCTCCTGCGAAAGCCAACCTCATCCAGCTTATCCGCGAAGGCATGGAGGGGACGTATAGCAGCCCCTTGTCAGCACTCCGGTTTCTTTTGGCAGCGGTCATCACGCTTCTTTCTATTGGTTTTGGATTTCTCTATTTTGGCCATGTTGCCCGGAGCGGGGTTGAAGCAATTGGCCGGAATCCGCTGGCCGGCAGGATGATACAACTGGCGGTCGTGTTTAATGTTTTTCTCACGATTGCTATTATGGGAACTGGCGTGGGTGTGTCATACTTTATATTGACGATGTAAAGACAGGATTAAGAAGAGATATGTGAGAAAAACGATGATAACAATCGAGGTCAGTAATACGATGGTATCGTATGAAAAATTCTACTATCGAAGCGCTAAATTTTAAATAGTATGAAATTTGAAAGCATCAAACTTTAGATTTATCTCTTTGAATTTTGAATTTATGTAGGATTTAGGATTTTGATAGTAGGATTTAGATATATTTTAAGGGAGGTCTTGTATGGATCTTATTTTATTTTTTTGTTTTATCAATTTTCTCTTCCTCATATTTCTCTATGTCCGGTTTTTCCGGTTTTCAAAAACGATCCTTACCCGGGAAGATGCGCTCCTTGTGCAGATGAAAAAACAATTGGAGCGCCTTGACCGTACCGCGGTGAAACAAGAAGACATGCTCGAACAGGGACTCGCGCAATCGCGAAAACACCTTCTCACGACGTTCAATGATCAACTGGAAACAGATGTCAAACTCATCGGAAAACATCTCGATGAGCGTATACAGGAATATACCACGAGCATATTCAGTCGGACGGATGACGTGCTTTCCAAAGCAGTCAGTAAAAGTGAAGCAGAAATCATCGAGGCAAAGAAAAATACCATGGCAGATATGGAGAAGCGGGTACAGGAATTGATTGTACGGGCAGCGAAAATCAGTATTGCCCGGGGATTGTCTCTCTCGGTTCATGAAGAAATGGTAAAACGGGCTATAGAGGAGGTGCGCCATGAGCTCAGCGAATAACCAGCTGATTCAGCACGTGGTAGAAGCTGTGGAGACGATAAAAGATCGGGATCTTGTGGTGGAGCTCTGTGCCATGGAATTGGAACAAAAAAAAGCGAAGGCCGTGTTAGCGGATTATGGAGACAATCTCAATCAAAAATTGAACGATGCGGTGTGTTCATTTATAGACACCAAGCCCGACCGGGCAAGTATTTTCCGGTTGATAAAGGCGTTAGAGACCATCAAAACGATCCGTTTGACTGTCGCTTTTTATCCGGCACATACTGCCATTTCCCAATGGCATGCCATGTGCCAAGAAATGGTGCATGCACCAGTTTCTCTGATGATCATAAAAGATAAAACTATAGCAGGAGGAGCAAATATAGAAATGGACGGCAGACTGTTCCGCTATTCATTGGGAGATGAGATGGAAAAACTCTAAAGAAAATCACAAATCACAATGACCAAATCACAATGAAATCCATTGTTGGACATTGAGTTTTGTGATTTGAGATTTATTGCCTATGGCTACTTTTGATACTCTTTTGAAACATACGGATGAGCTAGGACGGGTGATAGGAGTCACCGGAACGATCGTCATGGTTGACGGACTCCCGCACGTCAGGATCGGCGAGGAAGTGATCTTCGAGACCGGTGAGTCAGGGATTGTCCACAGCCTCGGCGAGTCATCAATCGTCATTATTGTTTTTTCCCGTGATGTGATCCGCGTGGATACCCGGGTTGTCCGGACCGGCAAAGAAATTTCAGCGCCTATCGGCGATGATCTCATCGGTTCGACGATTAATGCTCTGGGGAAATTTTACACCGACGGAATGCAGCACACCCGTAAAGACGCAGACCGCCGTCCGATATTTGTCGATCCGCCCGGGATTGCTCCGCGAAGGAAAATTACGCGCCAGATGGAGACAGGGATTACCCTCATTGATTCATTGGTTCCGATCGGTTTTGGCCAGCGGGAGCTCATTATCGGAGACCGGAAAACAGGGAAAACGCAGATTCTCCTTTCTTCGATCGAAACACAGGCGAAACGCGGGACAATTTGCATCTATGGGGCGATCGGAAAACGGAAAACTGAAATCAAGGAGATTGAGGCTCACCTGGTAAGCCGGGGTATCCGGGACCGTTGTATCATTGTTTTTGCCAGTTCCTATGCTTCACCTGGCGAAATTTATGTGACACCATACGCTGCTATGATGCTTGCTGAGTATTTTACCGGTGAGGGGAAAGATGTCCTATTGGTACTCGATGATCTTACTATGCACGCGCGGTATTATCGGGAACTTTCCCTTTTGTCTAAAAATTTTCCCGGCCGTGATTCATATCCGGGAGATATTTTCCATATGCACGCCAAGCTCCTGGAGCGGGCAGGAAATTTTGTCCTGCCGGACGGTAAAGAAGTATCCATCACGGTCTTACCGATTGCCGAGACTGCAGGGTCTGATATAACGGGCTATATCCAGACAAACCTCATGTCTATGACGGACGGGCATTTATTCTGTGACACCGACCTTTTTTTCCGGGGAGTGCGTCCGGCCATCAATCCATTTTTGTCCGTCACCAGGATTGGCAAACAGACCCAGACACCGCTCGGCCGGGATATCGCCCAGTCCGTCCTCAAGACATTATCTGCTTATGAAAAAGCATTGGGATTTGTCCGGTTTGGGGCTGATGTGTCAGCAGAGCTGAAACAGGTGTTGGCGATCGGAGAAGCACTTTGGAATGTGTTTGAACAGAAAAAAGAAGAACTATTTCCTATGCCTCTCCAATATGTCCTTATTGCCCACGCCTATACAGGAACATGGACTGAGGAGGTGGAAGATGATTTATATAAAAAATATCAGAGTGATACTCATGTACGGAAAACGGTCGATGATGCGGTTGGAAGCAGTAAAACATTGGAAGAACTCAAAGGGAAAATAGGTTCATAGTAGAGAGATCGTCGATCGTCCGCCTGCATCGCTATGTGAAAGCTTGCGGGCAGGTAGAGGAAAGAAAAATTGACCTTTTTAGATGTCATTCTGATCCCGACTCAGTCGGGAGAAGAATCTTCCAAGAATAGCAATTGGAAGATCCCTGCCTACCGGTAGGCTGACAAGCTCGGGATGACATTGCATAGAGAGATGTGGAAGATCCCTCGACAAGCTCGGGATGACAATGTAGAGTGATGGAGAAGATCCCTGCCTGCCGGTAGGCAGGTCTCGACTGCGTCACGTCAAACGTGGCTTCGCTCGGGATGACATTCGTGTAGGTTTTTGAATTATATTTATATGAAACTACATAGTACGATATATAAAGAACAGCAGGAAGTGAGAGATATTAAATCCATTGTGGAAGTGTATCAGGAGATTGCTGCTATGCATGTGCAAAACGTCAAAGGATCTATTATCAATTCCCGCCAGTATTATGAGAGCCTGGTACTTTTGGTCCGGGAGGTGCGTCCGTGGCTCCGGTTTCGTGCAGCAAAAGAACGTAACAAAAAGCATAATACTCTATCAAACAATGATAGTACTACTACAAAAACTGCGGTATTTTTTTCTGCAAATTCCGGATTTTATGGCGACATCCTTGAGCGGATCTGTAGAGAGTATATAAGCTATATCGAAAGAGAACATATTGAACCGGTGGTCGTAGGCATCGTCGGGAAGCGTCTCATCGAGGTTTTGACCGGGAAGCCCGTGAAAAACTTTTTTCCCTGTGACGACACCCACCCCACGCAGGAACAAATAGCAAACATAGTAGCGTATTGCCAGCAGTTTGATGCTGTGGAAGTGTTTCACGGCAGATTTATCAATTTGGTTTCGCAGGTTCCCCATCACAGCTCCCTCACCGGAGAATCGATGATGGAAACGGCAGCGGGTGAGCACGTGGAAAAGCCAATCGTGTTCTACCTTTTTGAACCCACTGCCCAAGAAATCGCAGCAGTCGTGGAAGGGGAAATTATGGCTTCCGTTATCGAGCAAACGCTCCATGAATCAAATTTTTCGAAATTTGCCAGCCGTATGATCCATCTGGACCAGGCTTTGGAAAACATCAGTCTCAGGCTTGACCGGATAGACATGGACCAACGCAGATTTTCCCGGCGGATAGAAAATAAAAAGCAATTATCACGTTTTTCAGGGAGGGCATTATGGCAGCAATAAGCGTCGTAGTCACGTCCATTAACGGGCAGATAGCGGATGTACTTTTCATCGGTTATACGCCTGCGGTGGGAGAAGTGCTCATTGACCCGAAGAATCCTCATATCCTGCTATCGGTCTATGGCTCGTCGGGTTCCAAACAATCCTATTATTGTCTGATCCTCTCCGGAATGCGGTCTCTTTTTCGGGGATTGGTATTGAAACCGACAGGTGCTCCACTTTCTATTCCGGTCGGAAAAGAGATCATCGGCAGGGTTTTTGATATTTTCGGCAATCCCATGGATGGCGGAGCGCCAATAACGGCCAAAAAATGGCCCATTTACCAATCATCGCCTACCTATACCATCTTGGACATGAAAAAAACTATTTGGGAAACCGGTATCAAGGTGATTGATTTTTTTGCGCCCCTGGTCCGGGGCGGAAAGATCGGTCTGTTTGGAGGAGCGGGTGTCGGAAAAACCATCCTCCTTACCGAGATCATGCATAATATTGTCATGATGAAGGATAATAATGCTATTTCCGTATTTGCCGGTGTCGGAGAGCGTGCCCGTGAAGGACAGGAACTCCTCAGTGAACTCACGGAAAAAAAGGTGCTCCAAAAAACGGCACTCGTCTATGGTCCGATGGGTTCAAACGCTGCGGTCCGGTTTACGACCGCCATGGCTGCCGTATCGGTCGCTGAATATTTCCGGGATCAGGAACACCGCGACGTCCTGTTTTTTATCGATAACGTCTTCCGTTTTGCGCAAGCAGGCAATGAACTCTCAACGTTGACGAACGCCATACCGTCAGAAGACGGCTACCAGCCAACATTAACCAGCGAAATGGCACAGTTCCATGAACGCTTGGTGTCCATCAAAGACCAGGTGATGAGTGCGATTGAGGCTATCTATATCCCCAGTGATGATGTGATGGACCAAGGGGTGCAGGCGATGTTTTCCTATCTTGACTCCATCATCACCCTTTCCCGGAACGTTTATCAGGAGGGGAGGATGCCGGCTGTGGATATCCAACATTCATCCTCATCGCTTTTTAGCCCGGATATTGTCGGAGACCTCCATTATAAAACAGTGCTCGAAGCGCATGCGCTTCTTAAGAAAAGCGAAAATCTGGAGCGGATGGTCGCGCTCGTCGGCGAGTCGGAATTGTCGCTGGATAACCAGATTATTTACCGCAGGGCGCGAAAGCTTAAATATTACATGACCCAGCCGTTTTTTGTGGTGGAACTCCAAACCGGACGGAAAGGCGCGTTTGTCCCGCGGGAGAAAACCGTACAGGATGTGGCTGATATTTTGAGCGGAATCTATGATGAGGTAGACGACGAAGTGCTGACCTATGTGGGAGGGATAGAACTCAAATAAAGCTATTAGAAGTCAGCTGTCAGCTATCAGACAAAGGATCTGAAAGCTGAAGACTGAAAGCTGATAGCTTATGTATGGATCATCTTGTTGTTGTCGTTCACACTCGGGAGGGGATCGTATTCCGCGGGAAAGCGAGTGCAGTCTCCAGTAAAAATCGGAAAGGACCGTTTGATGTTCTGCATACGCACGCAAATTTTGTGACAACCCTCTATGAATCTGTCGTGGTGCATAGCACCGGTGCACAACCCTTCACAAAAACATTTGATCACGGACTTCTTTGGGTACGAAGTGGAGCATTGGTGGATGTGTATATTGGGATTGGCGCCGAAGCGACAAAAAGTTCATAGTTCCGAGTGCTCGAGTAACACAGTAACAAGTAACGAGTTCCGAGTTTTCGAGTAACACAGTCAACTCGTCACTCGATTACTTGTCATTCCGAGCGAACGAAGTGAAGTCGAGGAATCTTCCATACTCTCTGTCTGGAAGATCCCTGCCTGCCGGCCCGTTTCGCCCTAGCTTCAGCGAGGCGAGCAGGCAGGCCTCGACTCCGCTCGGGATGACAAGAAAGGTATGGTAGATCCCTGCCTGCCGGCAGGCAGGCCTCGACTGCGCCACGTCAAACGTGGCTTTGCTCGGGATGACATAAAATTAACCTCAATTATTTCGTAATTTCAGATTACTTAACTCCTCATTACTCGATGACTCGACTACTCGACTACTCGTCACTCACTTCTTAATTACTTAACTCCTCATTACTCGACTACTCGATTACTCGACTACTCGTACCTCGTCACTCATTATTCTCCCCTTGACTTCCCCTTATTATATATAGTTAAGTAGATATATACCCAAAAAACTTAGACATTAGATTCATTTTTGTCTAAGTTTGCACATTGTCATTGCGAGGACCCCCGCCAAGGCGGGGAGACGAAGCAATCTTTATTATAACCTGCCTGCCGGAGGGAGCAGGGATCGCCACGCCCCGATTAAATCGGGACTGGCGATGACAGCATGAATTTCCTGCCATGAACAAGTCTGCATATATGACAACCATAACGATTCACGAAGCTGCTGATTTTTTGGGCGTTTCGACAAAAACGCTTCGCCGTTGGGATACAAGCGGAGCACTTGTCCCGGACCGGACTGAGGGAAATCAGAGGCGGTATCTCATGACCGATCTGGAAGCATTCCAAAAGCACGGTGGAAAACACCACTATAGCGAGAATCATGAGATTACCGAGAGAGGGGAGAAAACCGAGAAATACGAGAGGTCTATGGCATCTGTCATCCTGAACCCGAGTCCGTCAACAGACGGATCGAGGGTGAAGGATCTCTTTCAGACAGGGATTCTTCGCTCCGCTCAGAATGACAGAAACATGCAATCTTCTCCTGGGGCTCATGAGTCTCATGTTCATTTACGATCTTTCTTTTCCTTTCTTAATAAACCCCAAAAATATGTCATTGGTTTTATGGCGTTTCTCCTCATTACTTCTTCCTCTGCTTCTCTGGGCTCGTACATCGGCAGACTCCGGAGACAGAACAGCCAATCCTTTGTCCTCGGCGAGTCCTCGATGAACGCTTCTCCACTGTCTCTTTTTGACGGACTTCCAGCTGGTTCCGTTCTCGCTGCAGCTTCGGACAGCAACCAATATCTTATGCGGATCAACATTCCCACCAATCTGGCTTTAGGAGTGACGGTGGACGGAGATTCGGTGTTCAATGGAAATTCAGAATTTAACGGTGATGTGAATATCACCGGAACTCTCACGGCTTCTAATCTCAGTACGTTCCTTTCCGGCATCACTGCAGGCACTGGCATCTCCGTAGGAACCGGAGTCAAACCCACGATTACCAATACCGGGGTTACGTCTTTTGGTGGAGCAACTGGAGCAGTGACCCTTACCGCCGGTACAGGCATTACCATTAGTGGTACGACCATCAGTGCCCAAACAGCTGCAGCAGCAGCCGTTACGAATTCGTTTGCCACCATCAACGTAGACGGTACGGCAATTACAGCAGGCACCGCCACAGATATTTTAAAATTGGTCAGCGGATCAGGCATTGCCCTTACCGCCAGCGGAAAAACCATTACCTTTACGATTGATTCGCCAATTACCGTTGCTGATGGAGGAACGGGACTTGCTACCTACACGATCGGCGATATGCTGTATGCTTCCGCTGCTGACACTCTCTCCACCATTCCCCTGGGAACCGGAGGGCAAGCCCTCATCATCCAGGGAGGTGTCCCAGTCTGGAAAGATATCTCAGGAGATGTCTGTACCAACTGTATTGTTGAAGACCCAGCGGTTTCTCAAACCATTATCCCCACCGCAGATGTCACAGGATTTGCCCTCCGGGGAGCAAATGGCGGAACCAGCAATATTTTTACCATCAGTGATTACGCTGGAACCGCTACCTATTTCACGGTGGACGCATCAGGAAATTTGACGCTTGGAAATTCAACGAGTAACACCGTGGCATTTATCAGTCGGGTAAACAGTATTATCGAACCTTCGATGGGATCACAATATGATCTCGGTTCGTCTACCCGGCGGTGGAAAACCGTTTTTGGGGATGAAGCGAACTTTACCAACTTCACGACCGAACACGCCAGTATCAGCGGGACGACCTCTGAGGACTTCCTCATCAATTCTGATTACCTCGGCAATGACGGGGAAAGCTCCAGTCTCACGTTTGAACGGGGAAGCCCGGCAGTGAACGCATCGCTTCTTTGGAATACAACAGACAGTTCTATTCCATTTCATATTTTTGAACTCAATGCTCCAGTTTTTGTCAATCCTGACACAGGGATTACTCCGTCAGGGACTGCAGCGTTCATCGTCAATCAGCCGTTTGCAGAAGATATCCTGACGGCATCCGCATCCGGAGTCACCAAGTTTGTCATCAAAAACAACGGAAACGTAGGTATTGGCACCACGAATCCGCAGTACCCGCTGGACGTCAATGGCACGATCAATGCAACGACACTCGCCATTGGCGGTACGGCAATCACGTCCACGGCAACAGAACTCAACATGCTTGATGGCACCACCGTTGCTGCAGGAGGAGCGCTCTTTGGAGATGGTACCAAGATCGCCCAGGATGTTTCTAATTTTTTCTGGGATGATACTAACAACAGATTAGGTATCGGCACGAGCGCACCGGCCGTTAATCTCCATGTGTTAGGCACGACAGAACAATTCCGTCTTGGGTATGATGCAAGCAACTATTCGTCGTTTACCGTTGATTCCGCAGGTATTTTGACGCTTGCTGACACAGGTACAAACATTGCTGCATTTGGTGAAGCAAACGCAGAGTTTTACGTGCCGACGACCTTCTCTGCATCAGGGGACGTGAGCATTGCCTACGACCTTATTTTTACCAACCAAACCATTGGCAATATCAAATCCTACGGACCATTGGCAATCGAATCCGGAGAAAGTTTTGAAAATAATAATCTCACGCTCAAAACCTACGGCACCGGCGACCTCGTTGCTGATATTGGCGGAAATCTCGTTATGCAGAGTGCGGATCCTGCACTCGTATTTGATAGTTTGACCGCAACTGATACGGATTATTATGCAGGAGTCCTTGAGGATGCAGGCGGGGATGATGATGACCTCTTTATGATAGGTGAAGGAACAACCGTTGGCACTACACCGTATCTCACTATCAACACCTCTGGCTATGTTGGTCTGGGAACAACCGCGCCAACGAACTTATTGGATGTAGCAGGTGGGGTGAAAATCGGGGCGGGGTATGCAGGGATTGCGACCACAGCTCCCACAAATGGATTATTAGTGCAGGGAAATGTGGGGATTGGGACGACAATTGTAAGCACTAACTATCTTCTTGATGTACGAGGGGACATTATTCAAAGCGGAAGTGGTACACATTCAAACATCTATATGGATTCTGACGCAAGTGCAATATTTACCATTGATCGTGGCGCATCAAACAGACAAGCGTTTATTAGATATTATTCAGCTGGGATTGGAAAATACGGAGTGGGAATGAATTCAAATTCAGACAATTTTTATATTGGCAACTCCAACCTCTCCAGTGCCTATTTAACTGTTGATCCTAATGGTTACGTCGGCATCGGGACGACTGCTCCCACCGACAAACTTGATGTTGCCGGCGGCGTGAAAATCGGAGCTGGATATGCCGGTATTGCGACCAGTGCGCCAGCCAATGGGCTTCTGGTACAGGGGAATGTGGGAATTGGAACCACGAATCCTACAACCAAATTATATGTTGACGGTACCATCTATGGAACTGGCGTCATCCAATCAATGAAAGCTTTATCAGATACTCCGGGAAGTCTTGGATTTACAGGCAACAACAGTTACTGGGGCATGCGCACTGGAACAAACGGACGTTTTGCTTTAGATACGTACAATCTTTCATCGGCATTCCAGGAATCTCTAACAGTGTTAAGAGGTGGCAACGTCGGTATCGGGACGACAAATCCGAGTGTACCTTTAGAAATCAGCGATTCGGTGGCTGGCATCCGGTCCGCAGGTTCACTGCAATTAAGAAATCCTCAGGCTCAAGGGTATGACATGGGGACAGCTCTTAGTTTTGCGTTGCAGTCCGGTCAACCAAAAGCATCTATTTCTTTTAGAAACAATAATTTATCAAACGGCCGGGGTGAATTGCGGTTTATCATTGATTCTGCAGATGACGCGAATGTTGCTACGTATACTGATACAAAAATGATTATTGATTATGCAGGCAATGTAGGCATTGGGACAACGGGACCAACAAATATTCTCGATGTTGCCGGTGGCGTGAAAATCGGTTCATCCTATGCGGGTATGAGTACGACCGCTCCCGCCAACGGACTCTTAGTGGAAGGAAATGTGGGGATTGGGACGACGCAACCAGGCTACAAGTTTCAAGTGGTGATTGACGACAGTAACGAAGGACATGTGACGTCCACAGGTGCGTGGGCCAATACGTCAGATGCCCGGTTGAAAACCAATATTCTCACCCTTAACTCCAGTCTTGGGACCGTGATGGGACTTCGACCTGTGACTTACAATTCTCTCAATGACCCAACGGGAGAGAAATCAGGTCTTCACATAGGATTCATCGCCCAGGAAGTAGAGAAGCTTATCCCTCAGATGGTGGACACGGATCCGGTGACCGGGTACAAATCTGTTTCTTACGGTCTCCTTATCCCATTCCTCACCTCAGCTATTCAAGAACAACAAGGACAGATAGCCACACTGGCGGGGAAACTTGCAGATACCGCAACGTCAGAGGTTATCCCAACACCTACACTATCAGCTCCATACAGTCTCTCTCTTTCTACAGCTGAGTACAATATTGCGACTCTTACCGGTCTTCTTTCAGAGGGAGTTTCAGGTGCGACTTTGTCAGGATTCTTGTCAGGTCAGACCCTGATCGGATCAAGGTCTGACCTGCAGGGAGTACAGGATTTTATCGGCAGATCCATCTCCACCTGGCTCACCGATCTGGTCGTTGACGGCTACACACTTTTCAAAAAATCCGTCATCTTTGCTCAAACCGTTCTCTTCCAGAGTCCGGTACAGGTTGCCAGCAACTTCTTTGTTACCGGGCACATCATGGTTGGGAAAGATACCGCGGGCGTTGCCATCATTTCCCAATACACCGACGCGGTCGCTGTGAAATTTGAAACACCGTACGATGTTGCTCCACTTATACATATTACCTTGGTGACTAAAACTGCCACTGAGAGCGGATCATTCCTCGACGAAGGCCATAGTGCAGTCGTTACCGATATTACCAAAAACGGATTTTCCATCAGCCTCCCGGAGCAGGCACTGCGCGATTACGAATACCATTGGGTTGCGGTAGCGGTGAAAGACGTGAACGTGACGAAAAGTACGACTCAGATGAGTGAGGTGATGGGCGCCGGGTACCAGTCGGCACCCGGTTTAGCGTCGCCATCGGCGACCACAGTCCCGCTGAGCGGGACACCGACTATATCTCCAAGCGCCACTCCTACTCCAACCATCCTGCCGAATCCTGATGTGCCTGTAGCGACCGAAAGCGCAATTCCATGAGTCACATGAGACCCATCATGAGACTCATGTGTCTCATGTGACTCATGAGTCCCATGTGTTTTTATGAAAGGTGGTATAGAAAATACATTGGTTTACTGGTTAGCGGTAGAGATATCCGCGCTTAACGAAATTTTTTGTGAGCGCTATATCGATAAATTTACACGCACCTATGACCAGATGATACAGGCAGCCCGCAGTGGCAAGCAGAATCTGGTCGAGGGTTCGTTGGAAAATTCCAGCGAGAGCAATCTCAAGCTTTCGGGTGTCTCGCGCGCTAGTTATGGGGAGTTGACAGAGGATTACAAAGATTTTCTTTGGAAAAAGGGACTGGCGGTTTGGGAGAAAGACGACCCGCGTATTCTGTCGATGAGGCGTCGCCTCATCGACATCCATGAGACTCATGTGACTCATGGGTCTCAGGAGTCTCATGGTGTCAGCTTCGCTGACCCGGAGTCTTTTGCAAACTATATGGTCACACTTTGCGTCAAAGAGGGATATCTTATGGACAAGTTTTTGGCAGGGATTCAGGAATCATTTGTAAAAAACGGCGGTTTCCGCGAAAACCTTTTCAAAAAACGGATGGACTACAAGAAAAACCTATGAAACACATTCGACTCATGAGACACATGCGGCGTATCCGACTCATACACATGAGACTCATAGGACTCATCAGACACATCAGACCCATTCTGCACATTTCCATGGGACACATGGGACCCATGAGACTCATGAGTCCCATGAAGCGATATCGTCTGTCTCCAACGATATCGCTTCGGAAACTTCGTTTCCGTCAAAACCTCCTCTATGGTCTCATCCTCGGTATCGCAGTCGGCATCGCGGTGATGGTTTTCCGGATGGGAGTGAAAGACGTACAGGCCGTGTGGAGTCCAGCACACATTCAGTGGATGAAGAGACAGCAGTTGAAAGTGGTGAACAGTTCGACTGCGACTCTTCACCAGAATACACCGATTGCTATCACCGTCGATACGAAAACCCTTTCTGACCAACACGTCATCAAAAGCGATTGTTCAGATCTGAGAGTAACATATCAGCCTGATGAACAAACGAGTACAGACTTGACCAGGCATCTTGTGTACCCGGGGAACACCACCTGCTCCACTTCCACTGCAACAAAAGTATATTTTAACCTCCAAGCAGATTTAGCCTCAGCAGCAACGTCTTCCTACTATTATATATACTACAACAACCCTTCTTCCGACGTGCCGACGGGTACAGACAGCACGTTTGACATCGGTTCTAAAGAAGCATTACTTGTGTGTCCTTTCAACGGTACGACGACCTGCGCAGCAGCAGAAACCCCTTTAACCGAAACCGGCGCTATCCGCTATTCCGGCAGTAAATCCGCTCTTTCATTTAATGGAAAAAGCAGCTCTGTCAATTCTAATGTCGCGCCAAATGGATACAGTCAATTTACTGCAGAGGCGTGGATATATCCAAAATGGACTACCGGAACAAGAAACATATTTTTAATACCCGGAAATTTAAGTATAAATTATACGTCTGTTTACCTTTCTTTTCCGACCTCCAACGACACCGTTACTGTTAACAGATATCCAACTGCGGATATATCAGCGAATTCATGGCATCACTATGCTCTTTCCTATGATGGGAGTTATGTCAGGGTGTATGTGGATGGAGTTGAAAAAAGTTCAACTGCAGTTACAGGAACTGTTTCATCAGGGAGCAGTGTTATAAAAATTGGTGGTACTGATAATTATTTTGAAGGAGATATCGACGAAGTCCGTATCAGTAACGTTGCCCGCTACACGTCAAACTTTACTCCCTCCACGACTCCCTTTGTCCGCGATGAATACACCAAACTTCTTTATCATTTTGATGAAAACGGGGATGATCCACGGCAGACGGGGAAAGCGATTGATGATTCGGGTAATGGGAATCACGGCACGATCACGGGAGCAAAATATACCGCTGGATTAGTCGGTATTGATTCCACCCCCAATATCACCAATCCCCCCAATCTCCCTAATCATCCCTATGCAAGCCACGAAGGCCTCTTCGTCGAAGAAGGCACCACAAACAAAATCACCAATCCCAGTTTTGATCATGCAACCTACAATACCAACTGGACCGCTGCCACAGGATATGAACTTCAGGATGAATTCACGACTGCACGGTCCGCCGGATCAGTGAACGGCACCAATGCCGAAGATGAATACGGCACGTCAACCGGCAAAACGCGCACCGTGACGGATGCGGAGAATAAGATGTCGATCGCGTCAGGGGCATTAACGGTTGCCGGAGGAAAAACGAGTCCCGCAGTAGGCGACCCCGGGATTTGGTGGCCGAGCATCGCACGGGCAGCAGGGAGAACGTTATTTGCAGACATTACTCCGACTCTTTCATCCGGTAAAGAAACGGCCATCGGATGGGATACAGCTACGTCCGGTTGGCCGGGCGCGCATGGTTTAGATTTTGCAAGTACGAATCTCAATCTCTATGACAATACAACGACAGTAAATACGCTCGGGACGACTGTTTCAGGGACAAACTATCAGGTAGCAATGGTACTTCGTTCTACCGGAGCATACTACTATATCAAAGGCGGTACCTATACCAATTGGACCTTGATGTGGATTTCAAATTTGAATAGCACAGCAACTCTTTATCCCACCATAGGAAACTATAATGAAGTATTTACCAATAATTTTATCAGAGTTCCTACTGCGACCTGGCTCCCGACGCCCTTGGCATATGACACGTTTGCGACAGCCGGATCGACTGTGACAGAAACTACAGGACCGGATTCCCAGACGACTCCACAACTTACTTGGACAGGAGGGACGAAGAGTGGTGGAAGCATGAGTATCACGCCAACAGAGGGAAGCAATCTTTTTACAGATGGCGGATTTGAAAATTGGAACAGTGCAACGGATCTTACAAGTTGGACAGAAGAGAATGCCGGTTCATCAACGACGAATCGTGAGAGCTCTATTGTTCATGGTGGTACCTATTCTACCAGAATGGACATCGATAGTAGTAATAATGGGGGAATCATAAAGCAAATAATCACAACAGCTGTAAACGTCTGGATTCAATATACATGGTGGGCTCGGACGTCAGCGAGTGGAAAACAACTTTGGAATGGCGATGAATATCTGTATGGTGTTGTACGGGATCCGGGTACAACGTGGACACAGTATGTCGATGTCATTCGGTCTTCCGCGACGAACCCGAATGGAAAATTTCTCCGATATTCAGCCGCAAGTTCCAGCTTATATGTTGATGATGTATCTGCTAAACAACTCACTTTAGCCTCTCTTTTTTCCACTGTCCCCACCAGCGATACGGATGTGGTAGCAAGTGCTGATATCGTCATGACTGCGGGCACGCAGGCGGGGATTGTGACCAACCTTGATTCAACCGGGACGCCAGCGAATTTTCTCATTGCCTACCACGATGGGACGAATGTCCATCTGGATAAAAATGTCGGCGGAACGTATACATCACTGATTAATACTGCTGCCACGTATTCCTCTGGGGCAACGTTTCGTGTTGTTACCTATCACTCTGATCCCACGCATTTGAAAGTGCGGGTGTACTACAACAACGCGCTTGTGGGGACGGAGCAGGAGGTGACGGACGCTAGCATCATCGGTAACACCAAGCATGGTCTTTTCTCCACACACTCCGGTAACACGTTTGATAACTTTTCCCTTTTCGCCCGCGGATCTGACGGGGAATATACACTCCCTAGTGAAGCGCAGGGGACGATTACTGCATCGGAAAATACGACAGCGCCATATTTTAAATTTGGGAGTAAATCAGTCAAACTCGTTGCTTCTGGAGACGGGACCTATACAACCAGTATTACCCCTGGAAACACCAATACCCATACACTTTCTGCGTATGTCTATGACGGAACAACCGGAAATGTAGGAGGAACGGTGTCTTCATCGATTGCGAAACTCGTGTTTAATGGTAACGCAGTTACTCCGACTCTGTACTCAGACGTCGGAGGTGGCTGGTGGCGGTTGACATACTCAGCAGCTACTCTTTCACCGGCAACAGCGTTTGGCATAGAGGTTCTTTCAGGCAAAACCATTTATGTTGACGGCGTACAGCTTGAGGAAAAAGCATACGCAACCACGTATGCGGATGGGTCATTAGGGACAACCGGAACATATGATTGGACGGGGACAGCGCATAACTCGACGAGTACGAGAACTGTAGAGAATATTCAATACGCATCATCAGGACAAGTGAGCGCAACTGCCGGATCGCTGAGTCTCTGGATCAATCCAAAAGCGCATGGTGGGTACTGCACGGGAGCTTCATGTGACTGGGCAACGTATGTTTCTATCCAAGGCAGTAACACAATACGAATTATGCGAGGTGCGAGTACTGGCAATCGGTATATGGTGTATGTTGGCGATCGGCTCATGTATTACACTAGTGCCTCGCTCACAACAGACGCGTGGCACCATTTGGTGCTTACATGGGATGCATCAGGGAATTCGGCAACATTTTATGAAAACGGCGCACTCAAAACTGCAGACTGGTCAAATGGTTCATCTGTTAACCCTACAAATTTGTCGGTCATCAACGTCGGCTATGACTCCCTTGGCACGTATGGGTCTGCAGATGCAGAGATTTCTGGTCTCCGTATTTACGATTCTGTCCTCACCACAAATGAAGTTTCAGATCTTTACTATTCCGGTCTTGCCTCCCGTTCTGACTCTTCCGCCACAGTTCAAGTTGATAAATTTGACTCAGGCAAAGGGCAGAAACCTATGGCAGTCTGGCATATGGATGAGGGATATGGGACAACTGCCAATGACGCGACACCCTACCTCAACCACCTGACCATAAGTGGAGCCACCTGGATTCCCGCCTCCGCGGGAATGACAGGGAGGGGGACATATCTCAAGTTCGACGGTTCAAATGATTATCTGAGCCGTCCTTTTGATCGTGATTTTGACTTCGGCACAGACAACTTCACGTTGTCCGGTATGTTCAAACATCCCTCAACAGTGAGTGGTACGGATATGATTCTCGCCCGTTACGGCACAGCTGGCCTGTCTGCGCAGGCAGGCTACAAAGTCTACATGAACAGTAGTGGCTATGTGTGTTTCGGGATTGATGATGACTCAACGTGGGGACCGGATGACAGCGCGTGCAGTACGGTGAGTTACGCAGACAGTAAATGGCATTACTACAGCGCAGTCCGCGATACAACGGCAATCTATCTGTATATGGATGGAATTAAGATTTCAGAAGATACCACCCTATCTACCACATCATCCCTATCTTCCTCATCTCCCTTATACATAGGGATAGACTCTGATGGCACATCTAATCCTTGGGACGGCTACATGGATGAAATGGTGATTTATCCCTACGCCCGCTCCAGTGATCAGGTGAAAACTGACAACCTCGGCGTCTCTATGGAAGCACTTTTAGGAGCCAGGAAAAATGATAATTTGACGGATGGGTTGGTGGGGTATTGGAAGATGGATGAAAGTTCAGGAACGCTCACCGATTCTTCAGGAAATGGGAACACCGGTACCTGGAGCGGGACGGGAGCAAGTCACTACACGACTGGTAAGTTTACCAACGGAAGTGGATTTAACGGGACGGATGACTATGTATCAATGGGCTCTCAAAACAGTCTCAATATTTCTTCAAGTATGACCATAGGTATGTGGGTAAATATTACTTCAAATGGCAATCAAGCTATTCTTTACAATGCTGCAAATAACGTTGGATATATAATTCTTTTTGATACATCAAGACGATTTCAATACCGATTATACGGGGGCTCTGGTGTTAGTAAGACATTAGTTAGCCCAAGTGGTTCTGCCAGCTATGGTTCATGGGTATATTTAACTGCAGTATGGGATGCCACTGCTAAAATAATGTCTGTATATGCAAATGGTACATCTATAGCTTCTTCAACTACCACGTTTTCCGACCTCACCACCTATAGCGGTTCAACATTTATGATTGGGGAAGATTTCAATGATAATAATTTTAAGGGCACGATGGATGATGTCCGTATCTACAACCGTGCTCTCACGCCTGCGGAAGTCACTCAACTTGCCGACTGGGCGCCGGCACCGGTTGTAGAACTCAAAATGGAAGAGGGCAGTGGGACGACGCTCTACGACACCTCCGGCAACTCCCGTAATGGAACATTAAACGGCAATCCCACATGGGACACCGGTAAATACGGCAAAGGTGTGAAACTCGATGGCACGGGGGATTTTATACAGATCAGCGATTTTTGATATTGTGATTGTCATAGCGAGAACCCTCCTGTCATTGCGAGGAGTGTAACGACGAAGCAATCTTTATAGTGAATAATCTTAGAGATCGCTTCTCCCTATAGAATCGGGCTCGCGATGACAGAAAAAATTATATGAAACTCTACATCGACCAGTCAGGAAAAGTAGAAAAAACATCTAAAAGTACCGTGGTGGCTTTTTCCAATGGAAAACAGAAAGCGATTTTTATTTCATCAATAGAAAAAAGAAAAATACAAAAGATTTTCCGTGATGCGCACAAACCGGATATGTTTACCTATAAAACGTTCGCTGTTCTCATTTATCTTCTTATCAAAAATCATCTGAAACAAATCGACGCTATCGTTATTGATCAGGAATATCACGGCAAAGAACCACTTATTAAAAAATATGTGGTGGAGCTTATCAGAAAAGGCGGGGATACATTTGATACACAGGATATTCACTTCTCAGAAATAAGTAAACACAATAACGCTCATAAAAAAGCAATATCAGTGTTTCGAAAAAATATGAAGCCGGAGATGATAGTGAAGTACAGCGACTTATTGGAGTGGATTCTATGAAAAACAAAAAGATCGGGATTTTGTGAATGGGTGCACCTACACAATGACGAGTAGGATTCACCATCCGTCCCAATCTTTTCTAAAAAAAGTATAACATCTATGAACAACCGTGTCAAGAAAAATACGTCCATTCTCGGTTTCTTTTCTGTCATTCTGAGCGGAGCGAAGAATCTAGCGAAGCGAGTTGCTGTCATTCTGAGTCCGCCAGCTGGCGGACGAAGAATCCCAACGGGATCCTTTACTGCGTTCAGGATGACAAGACATAAAAGTCATAGGATACCATCCATTCCCGGTATTATATGCAATATACTGAATAAAATACCGGGAATGAAGATTTTGCCTTTATTTTTCATCTTTTTCTTTTTTCTCCCTTTCCGTGTTTTTGCCTCCGAGCTGTCCAATCAGTTCACGCTTGAGCTGTGGGTGAAACCGGACACCTCGGTTGCCAGCAAAGCCATCCTGGGAAAAGCCGAGGAGATGCGTATATTTACCGATGCCTCCGGCTATCCGGGATGCCAGTTTAAGGTAAGTACGTGGCAGACTGCTTCCACTGCTACCACTGCGCTGACGCTTGGCGCATGGTCGCACGTTGCCTGCGCGTACAACAAAGCGACGTTGAAACTGTATGTCAACGGCGTGGAAAAAGCGTCAACTGCGCTCACCTCTACGGTTGATGATACCGCAGCAAATTTCAAAATCGGGCAGGATGATTCTGCCAGTACCACGTATACAAATTTTATCGGCACGACAGATCAGTTCCAGGCATACAACTACGCCCGCACCCAAAAGCAAATAGTGCAGGATATGGAAGGAGGGCACCCCGCGGTGGGGGTAAGCGAAGGCATCCGCCAGCCGGCTGTGGCACACTATAAATTTGATGAGGGCTATGGCACGACTGCCAATAATTCCGGCAGCGGGGGATCTACCCTTAATGGTACCCTTACCAACATGTCCTCACCTCCCACCGCCACCTCAGGTTGGACGAATTCTGGGAAATTTAGCAAAGCGCTGAATTTTGATGGAACCACAAACTGGGTTGATTTGGGAACAGGGTTGGACCAAAATAATGAATTAACCCTTTCCGCGTGGATCAATACAACCACAGTGGCTGCAGGGACTAGGGAAATCATTACGAACTGTAATGCCGGAGCTGCTTTACAGGATTATGCTTTTGAGATAAACCGGACAGCCGGTAAATTGGACGCCTTCTGGGGAAATACATTGATATTAACCGGAAACACAACACTTTTACCAAATACGTGGTATCACGCTGTCATGGTTCGGTCAGGGACAACGGGCAACTGGAAAGTTACCTTGTATCTCAATGGGAAATCTGATGGGTCCACGACCACTGCTGTAAATCCCAGCGCGACCAATGAGCGCACGGCAATCGGGAGGGCTGGAAATTATAGCGGCTTTTATTTTTCCGGCACCATCGATGACGTGAAAATTTATGATTATGCCCTCAATCCCGAGGAAGTGAAAGTGGACTTTAACCAAGGCTCGAGTGAGCGTTTAGGCTCGCTTTCTACGACCTCTACCAACACCGCCTCCAACGCCTCCACTGACAGTTATTGTCCCCCTGGCCAGGGCACGGCGTGCGTCGCGCCTGTTGCTGAGTGGAAAATGGATGAGGGGACAGGAAGTTATGCATATGATACCAGCGGAAATGGGAATACGGGGACGCTCACTGGAGCGACCCACCTTCCAACATGGACCGTAGGAAAAATTGGAAAGGGACTGAAGTTTGATGGGACGGATGATTATGTAGGCATGGGGAGTTTTACGACATTAACTCAATGGACCGCGTCCATGTGGATAAAACCAAATACAGTTTCTGGTTATCAGGAATTGTTGGGTGGCAACACGAATCTCTATGGAGGCTTATATCTCCATGGAAATAAGTTCCAGGTATATTATGCGGGAGCAGACCGTGATTCGGTTGGTACGATACCAGCGAATACATGGACATATGTAACCGCCATTGTCGACGCAGATAGTCTTGATTTATATATTAATGGAGTTTTTGATAAAACATATGCGGTAACTCCCTCGTTTGGAGGAACTCCAAAAATTGGAGTTAACGTAGCAACAGGGAATACTGAATGGTATTCCGGTTTCCTTGATCAGGTGCGAGTTTACAACTATGCCCGTACTCCTGCCCAGATTGCGTGGGATTATAATAAAGGTGCACCGGTTGCGCACTGGAAGTTCGACGAGGCAAGTGGAACCACAGCCAACGATAGTTCAGGAAATGCGCAGACCGGGACGGTTACCTCAGCTAATTTTGTCTCCGGCAAATTAAACAACGCTCTTGCGTTTAACGGCACCACTTCTTTTGTCTCTGCAACCGTTTCTAAAAGCGTGAATGCCATCAGTTTCTGGATGCAGCAGAGTACGACCGCCAACAAAAGTATTATTGATTTAGGAGGGGGATACACCGTGACTGTGGCATCAAACGCGATAACCGCTGGCGGATTTTCCAGCCCCACAATTTACGTTGACGGCAAAGCAACGACAGCGATTACCGATACCAACTGGCACCATATCGCTATCACCACCGCTACTGCCTTTACCGCAGGAAGTGTCACACTGGGGAAAGTATCATCAGCATTTTTTACGGGGACACTCGATGATATCAAACTTTTTAACTACCCCTTAACGTCCCTTCAAGTCAAAACCCTGTACAATGATGGGGCAGTATCATTTAAACCCGCGACAGCCGGCGGGAGTACGTCCTATCTTTTGAATGACCAATTTACGACGGCGCGGTCTGCAGGAGCAGTCAACGGTACCCAAGCCGAGCCGGTTGGGGGAGTGAGGACCGTGACGGACACAAATAGCAAATTAAGTATTACCGGAGGAAAGCTAAGTGTTGCAACAGGAGGATTGAGTGCTGGTGATCCCGGACTCGTGTACCCGACCATATCCCGTTCAGCCGGCAAGCTCATTCTTGCTACTTTAACTCCCACAACAACGTTGTCATCCGGTTTTAGTTCCGGTGCTACCGGAGTGACTGGTGATGGCGTGTATTTTGGTGGTTCGAATGTACTCTATTCCCGGGATTATACGACAGGAAAAGCAGTAGGCGAGTATGTTTCCGGGACATCGTATGCAGTTGCGACGGTAGCTAAAAATACGGGTGTCTATACCTTTATTAAAGGAGGGATCTATAGTAATTGGACGTTATTGTATATTGGTTCAAGTGGGACATACACACCAATGTATCCGGGCATTCGAGCAGAAGGAACAAACGGCGAGGGAACCGCCGATAACATCCGTATCCCGACCGCGACCTGGCTCCCGACACCACTTGCTTACGACTCATTCACCCGTGGCGCGGGGTCGGTTGGTGTGACGGAAGCACGCGGCCCAGATGGGCAAAACACACCACAACTTGCATGGGTAGGCAGCGGTGCAACCGTCAATGCCAGCGGGAAACTCGTGATCACACCGACCGAGGAGAGTGAAATGTTAACAAATGGCGGTTTTGAGGCACCATATACAAATGGTCTTGCAAACGGATGGACATCTACGTCTTCTCCCTCTGTGTCTCAATCAGGAGATGCACACAGTGGAACTTCAGCACAACAATTTACTGGAACAGAATATCGATCTAGAATTGAACAAATTCCAACTGTATCCTCTGGTCTCTGGTGTAAAGCGAGCGTTTGGATAAAACGTATTTCAGGAACAAATGGTAATACAAAATTCACTCTTAATGATAATCCAAATTATCCAGAAACAAAGGGATTCACAGAGAACTCATATACACAATATATATTAACGACACGAAGGCGAGGAGTAGCCGGCTTTTTTTTCCGACCAGCTGATACTTTCAGTACGACGGTATACGATACAATAGTGGTTGATGATGCATCTTTAAAACCTCTCACCTTACCCTCTCTTTTTTCCACCGTCTCCACCAGCGATACCGATATTATTGCCAGCGCTGATGTCGTCATGACTGCGGGTACTCAGGCGGGAGTGGTAACGAATCTCAATGATGCGGCAACGCCAACTGCCGGCATCGTTGCGTATGTGACCAGAGGAGTAACAGATGCAACAAGTACTGTTACGCTGGATAAATTTACTGGAGCCACGACATGGACCAATGTCCAAGCAGCTACAACGGTTACCTATGTTGCTGGCGCTACTCTTCGTGTCATCACGTATCACTCTGACCCCACGCATCTGAAAGTGCGGGTGTACTACAACAATGCACTCGTTGGTACGGAGCAGGAGGTGACGGATACGGCTATTATCAGTAACACGAAGCATGGTCTTTTCTCCACCTACTCCGGCAACACCTTCGACAACTTCACGCTCTTCCCCCGAGGAACTGGAAATGAGTATAGTGGGCTAAACCAATACTAAGGGAGATAGGGTGGCGAATATAATAAGGGAGATCGGGGAGAGGTTACACAGAATTAGGGAGATAAGATGGATAAGGAAGATAAGGGAAATATGGGGGAAGAAACAAAAAAATCAGCGGGGTATCAGTATCTTCTGGCATATAAGATCACCGTGCCGATCTATGACTATACGGTGGAATTTTGTCAGCGCTGCTCCCCATTTTATCGTTCCCGTCCCCCTCTTCCACCCGATCGTACTTATCATCCCTATCTCCCCAATGTCCCATATTCTTCATCTTCATCTCCCCCCGATCTCCCTGATCAGTCAGCACCCCCTATCTCCCCCCATTTTCCTCCCTTATCTTCTCCCCGTACCCTAGACCAGATGGTGCAAGCAGCCCGATCAGGTATGACCAATATCCCCGAGGGAGCCAAACAGGAGAGTCTTGCTGGTTATATCAAGCTCGTCGGAGTTTCCCGGGGGTCGCTTGAGGAGCTGCTGAAAGACTACTTCTCCTACGCGAGACAGCATCACATAGAAATCTGGGGGAAAGATTGGATGAGGGGAGACCCGCCTTCGCACGAGGCTACGGCGGGCACGGTAGGGGTGATATGGGAGATAATCAGAAAAACCCCTATCCTCCCTGATACCCCTGATTTCCCCGATCTCCCATATCTCCCCGAGAGAGCTGTGAATCTCATGATCACCATCCTCCACCAAGCTACCTATCTCATCGATAAACTCAAAGTGTCGCTTGAGGAGAAACACACCCGTGAGGGAGGCTTTTCCGAAAATCTTCTGAAAAAGCGATTGGAATTTCGAAAGAGATCGGGTAGATCAGGAGGATAGGGGGTGAGTATAATAAGGGAGATATGGGAGATATTGGAAAATTGGATTTCCCCTAATTCCCCCTATCCTCCCTATTATCCCTATCTCCCCGATACACTCTATTTTCCTGTCTGCCGTCTTCCTCTTGCATTTTTCCCGTCTTTGCGCTACAACTATACGACATATGAAATTACCATCACTTCCTAAACTTCCTGCCATCGTATTTGTCGGTATTTTTATTGGACTGCTCTTTGCCGCATCCCTGGCAACAGGCGGATACTTTTATAAGCGCGCGGTGAATGCGGAGGCGATTATTAAGGATCCGCAAAAACTTGGGAAAGAAGAAGCAAAGAAAGTGATTGAGGAAGTCCGTAAACTCATGGAGCTTCCGCAGGATGAAGAGCCGACGATTGCAACGGTTGCCGATGCCGAGAAGCTGAAAGATCAGGAGTTTTTCAAAAATAGCCAGAACGGGGATAAAGTATTGGTCTATACAAAAACACGGAAAGCGATTCTTTACCGCTCATCGACGAATAAAATCATTGACGTTGCTCCTGTCACACTAGGAGACGCTAACCAACAAGCCCAACCAACCGGACCAGAGGGGGAAATTCCAACGACACCAACGCAACCGCAATTGGCTGGCAAAGTCACGATCCTCAACGGGACGGGAGTAGTAGGAATTACGAAAAAGGTCGAGGACAGCCTGAAAGTTGCATTCCCCGGTATCACGATCGGAGACCGGGACAATGCTAAAAAGAAAGACTATCAGAAAACGATTGTCGTCGATGTGAAAGGAACGAGTCCTGATCTGAGTCGTGGCATTGCCCAGAACCTCCAGGCAAATCTGACAACCCTTCCTGAGGGTGAGGCGACACCTACCGCAGACATCCTCATCATCGTTGGGGAAGATAAGAAATAATACGCCTCTGTATACACAACAAGGAAAATTTTCCCCGGGAGAGGAATTTTATTTGCTAATTTTTCCGTTTAGGGTGTATACACCTCTGCTGAATTTTGTATAACTCATGTGCACGTGCATACGCGGGATACAAAATTGAAGTACGTGTTTTAGGGCTAAGAAACTGGATGGAGATTGGTGTGGCGGTTAAAAAGTGCAGACGCATTACGCGCTGGAAAATCATCCGGTTCTAAAGGAAATGGGAGTTGCGGATCATCTTTCAAAATAGCAAAATACGCCAAAGATACGTCGAGAGGTAGTGGGTGTTTTTGACGGCTATACTCTTGGATAAAATCATCATACCGTTTTGATAGCGTTTTATAATCATAGACTTTCGCAATCAGTGTTTTCCTATTCTCTTGGCCTATGGCGCCATCTTTGCCGAGTTTGGAAACGAGGATCGTGCCGGGGATTGCGTATGTATCAACAAATTCTTCTATAATACCTTCAGGATTATACGGACTCATCCAGAGACTATCCTGCAGTTTTCCGCACCCGATTTTTTTCAGATACGTGCGTAGTATATTGCGTTTCGTGTTTGATTTTCGGGGGATATCGTATGAAACGAGATAGAGATATCCATTCCATGGACGGGTTGTTTTATACGTCGGGATTGTCTCAGATATCCGTTTTTTACCTTCTTCCGTAATTGCATATGTCAGTGATCCATGCTTACGTGGTTTTATCAAACCCTTTCTAACAAGCGTATAGAGACTATTGGCTATAGTTGCATGATTTATTTCTCCAAGAAGTTGTCCTGCTTGATCAAACCCGGTGTCGATTTGGTACGGTGACCGCTTTCCAGCAAGAGTGAAAGCCAGAAATGTTTGGTAGAGAAAAAGGTCAAAGACAGTCCCGATGACTCCTCCTGATATCTGAAGTACTTTCTTCCCAATATCCTTTTTCCTCATTGAAATTAGTATACGGACGATGCACGTGCATGTCAATTATACAAATATAGCCTCGGATTTGAGAGGAGAAGGGCTTGATTTTCTCTATTTCATACGGTTTTTTTCGCGTGGTTGGGTGAAGAGATGTAGGAATGTATGGGCATGGTTTTGCAGGTACTGCATTATCAATTTTAGCTCCAGCTCGACCAGAAGTCTTCTTGCCCGGGTATATTCCTGAGGATCGTAGTATTTCATATACCGGATACCAGGCGCTATATTTGGTTTTGCTACGGTATGGAAAAAAGTATCTCCGACGTGTACTTTTTTCCAGTCTACGTCCGGAGGATCAGACCCATTTTTTAGCCATCCTGCTGTAGGGAGTGCTTGAGGGCGGAAAATACGCATTTCTTCAGCAAGAGCAAGCGGTCCCAATTCTGTGTGAGCAACTATACGGCCTGTTTCATCTAAGATGACTGCCGGTTGGAGATATCCGCGGTTGAGTATTTGCATGAAATCCGCAGCCCGGATGGAATGTGCAATCGCCGTAAAAATTTTTCCCCGAAGTTCCTTCTTTTCTTCCAGCTGGGTAAAAATAGATGAGTGTGATGCTTGATTTTCAGCTTCCGGCTCCTCTTTTTTTTCGTCAAGAAACCGTTTGTATGTGTCTCCAAGGACTTGTTCTACTGTTTTTTGGGTTGTGAGAGCATATTGGTCAAGAGCGATACAACGGTTAAAATCATCAAGGGAAATACCCAAATCGCTGAGTTTTTTCGTTAAAGCAATTTTATTCGTTGCCAGTGTTTGTTTGATTTGTTCTTGCTCCTCAGGAGAAGGGTTTCTATTGGCATGAAACATCCACCAATCATCGATTTCATGAAGAGCAAAAGAGGTGGAAACAGTGCGGAGTAATTGTTTGGCAAACGTCGGATGGGCGTCAAAATAGTCCTTGGCAGCTGGATCTTCCTGTGTCATTTTTTTCACGGCGCCAAGGAACAGTTTGGTTCCCACGATTGCCGTTATTTGACCGTGTACAGGATTGTGGTAATTCATGTGTTTCGTATCCTCAGGGGTTAAGAATGCCTCAAATGTTGATTTGGTAAGCTCACGCAAGTTTTCAAGGTGGTCAACGGTTTCTTTTCCGTCGAGGCGAAGCACGGGGTTATCAGAACAAAAAGTAAGAAGTTCTTTCTCATAATATGATCTGTCCATCAAGTAGTCTGACCAGCGGAATTGATCAACCAGGTTTTCCGGTTTACCGCGGAGTTCATCAAGTGACCGTCTATACAATCCTTTATCCGGTGATTTTTGAGATAATTCGGCTTGTTTTTGATCAATCATAGGGTGTGTATAAAACTATCGTACGCAAAAAGATGAAGGGATGCAAATTAAATTAATTGTAAATGATTTGTAAAGTACACTTGTTTATAGTTTGAATATTTTTATACCAGTAATGAGGTTCGATTGTAAAAACCTACAGTATCCAAGACTTACGTATCTAATTCTTGTTCGAGGCTCAAAAACCGAGAATTTTTCAAAGATTCGGAGTAAACTCCTGCCGGCAGGTATAGGCTTCCCCTGATAGTTGTGGGATCAGAATGACAGACTAGGGTTTTGAGATAGCTTCTAGTCCGCGCCAGGCATCGGTGTAGTCCGGTTTTAATGTGAGTGCTTTTTGAAATTCCGCTTTCACCTCCATGTCCTTACCCATCATCATATATAGGTTACCCAGAGAGACATGGTGTATTGGATTGGTCGGATCGAGGATGAATATTGTTTCATAGGAAGTTTCCTCCCATGTATCACTATCTTTGACCAGTCCGATAAGCCCGTGGTATATAGAAGTGAGATTGGTCCATGTACGGACATCATCCGGAGACAGGCTGATTGCGGTTTTTGCTTCCTGGATACTGCGGGTCGCAAGAGTTTGGATGAGTGTTTTATTCTCATTGGAGAATATTAGCTTGTTGTTTTTCAGTGGAGCGTTGGAAATAATCCCTTGTATCAGAAGAAGTCCTGCCTGGCTCAGCGCTGTATGGTATTGAGGATTGTTGGGGTTGGTTTGGAGCGTTTTTTTCAAAAGGAGATACATGGTTGATCCGTTTCCCTTCTTTCCTTCACTCATGGCTTGACGGACGAGCCAAACACCATATTGCCACCGGAAAAGTCCCCAAGCAGAAAGGGAGAGAGCGATTACCAGACTGCCGGCAAGAAGCCAGCGTGCCCATTTTTTCAGTTGAAAATGGAGCAGATGACGGGTGTCTGTCGAGAGGACACAGCTTACGATAGTGAGCATTGGAAGTATGGATGTAGGTGGAGCAAAAAGTGAAAAGAGGATGAGAAGGATAGCCTGTATTTTTTGTAAAGGTTTTTTCCAGCTTATGAGTATTTGGAGTAAAAAGAGACTGTACGTAATGATTCCCAGTACGCCGTAGGAGCTTCCTATGTGGAGCATAAGTGATGCATTTTCAGTACATTGTTTGCTCCAGATGGGGCTGGTATTCATGGAAACCGGACGGAAACGGGTGAAATATTCCAGGAACCGCTCCGGTCCGATGCCGAAGAGAAAGTGGAGCGGAGTATCCCAAGTGGAGCGGAGAAAATGAAGACCAAGAGGAATTGGGAGGTTTTGAGAAAGAAAGAATGGCGCATACCGGGAAAGGAAAAAAATTATGTATATACCTGTAAGGATGAGCGGGATAGGCCATGACTGCATTTTTTGCGATTGTTTGATAATGAGAGGCGGAGTAACAAGAAGTAAAAGTAGTACTGATAACCAGAATATGGGTCCATAGGGAGTATATACTATCGTTAGAGTGTGTGACGGAGAAAAAAGAAAAGATAAAAAACAAATAGCAGTAAAAAGTCCAAGTTTTATCACGGGTTTTGAAGCTGAAATGTCCAAGTTTCCGGTTTTTAGGATAGAGAATGTCCAAGTTAGTACTACTAAGAGAGCGGTGAAGAAAAGGAACGGAAGGGAAAACACCGGAAATAATGCGATACAGAGAAGCGTGAGGATAAAGATAGATCTTTGAAACAGAATGACAGTTCGCATATGCATGTAAGAATACTATAAAGGAATGAGTGTTGACAAGGAATCTCTTTTCATGATTAACTGGGAGAGTATGACTTCTTTCAAGCGTGGATTTACTATCTTTGAAATTCTTATTGTTATTGTGATTATTGCTCTTCTTGCAGCCCTGAGTTTTCCTTCCATAGTCGGAGCCATAAAACGAGGAAGAGATTCGAAGCTGAAGGCGGAAATGAATAATTTTAAAAGCGCGCTCCGCACCTATTATAATGATTATCAGCGTTATCCGGCAAATGATATCAATATGAAAATTCTTGGATGCGGGACGGGAGGCACAGGAGTATGTCCCAATACTACCTGTATTGGCGGATCATCTTCATCAATTCCTGAATTTGCTACGGGAACCGATTGTAGTGTGGTATATATGAATAAACTACCGAAACCGACAGCACAGAATAAGGCTCTCTATTATGGACAACTTGGGAGCGGTGACTCGTTTTCCCTCTGCGCGTATCTGGAGAATCAAGCAGATCCGGACGGACCGGCAAGCCTTATAAAATGTACAAATGTTGTTCCGGCTCCGATACCGAGCGGGAGTGTCAATATTTTTTGTGTGTGCTCCGATTGAGGCTAGATTTAGCACTCATCCTTGTTATATTGCCAGCAATCGATAGGTGCTGTCTGCTATTATTCTCCAACTGATAGGATAGTGAGTTATTTTTTGTATACCTATGACGTATGCACTGTCATCCTAAATACCGACGAACTGAATTTTAGCCTCAATTTTCTTTTGAGCCTCTGTATTGACCGTAAAAGCCGTAAAAGAGAGAAAATATACAGTGGAATGGATAAAATAGTCGGTAAAATATATGGTGCAGAAGATATTACCAAGAGAATATAACACAATCTGTCACTCTGGCAGGCCTCGGCAAGTTCGGGATGACATATATACTGAACTCCGTACATTACTGTCATTCCGAGCGAACGAAGTGAAGCCGAGGAATCTTCCATACCCTCTGTCTGGAAGATCCCTGCCTGCCGGCCCGTTTCGCCCTAGCTTCAGCGAGGCGAGCAGGCAGGCCTCGACTGCGCCATGTCAAACGTGGCTTTGCTCGGGATGACAAGGATGAAATGGCAGATCCCTCGACTGCGCTCGGGATGACACATCCGTATAGGATGACAAGGTAAAGTAGAAGATTCCTGCCTGCCGGCCTGTTTTGCTGAATTGAAGGGGATATTATTTCCCGCAAATTACCGAATTGGTTGAATTGACAATCTATATCCATTTATCGTAGTTTTATATCCTTTCTGTCAGGATGGTGGACGATAGAGAGAGTGCTGATTATCTGCCTGGCCTGGCGAGTAAGCGATGCGTATATAGATAAAAGACAGGCACAGAAGACAAAAGTAGAGAGGAATTTAATTCCCGCATGATCTATGATACATTCAAGATGAGAAGAGAGAAGGTAAGTCAAATAAGGGGTAGAGTAATTTTTGTGATCTACTATAGAGAGATACTATATTTCACATATTAACGCAATTTGGTTAAAATTGTCTATATGCTCCAGATATAACTATCATTCAATCAATATTGAATGATATAGTCTGAATATGCAGGAAACGTACGTTTAAAATGAAGTGAAGATGGTCGGATTCCCGCTTTGTTAGAAAATGTTGTTCTAACGCTCCATATATAATATATGGCTTATAATAGTATCCAATTTTAAGCTTATAAGTATGTATGAACTGTATGTGCTGATTTTGTTTAGAAAAACTGATACTCACTCTATCATATTTATTTGAATAGGACGATTTTATTGTTTAGCACTTATATATTATGAGTGCTAAATACATTATAGATTGTTCTAATGCTCTTTTTTTAAAACTATTCTTCTATATTGATTTTTTCTTTCTTTTTTACGGATAGAATTGGATAGGTATCCCCGGATTTGCATTCATAAATATTTTGAAGCTCGATTCTGGTATTGGCAAAGAAGAGGATCGCAAAAAGATGTGATTCTCGCATGGGTCATTTTTAAGCTTATAATATATGCGTGATTTAGCTGATTAGAACGATATATTTTGAAGTATTTATAGCATTCAGTAGATTTTACTCAATATGGTTCGTCGAGGTGAGTCGCGGGCTTTCTCCCTTTCGACATCCTCATCCCGCGTTATCGAGCGGATACGATAATATCCTCTCTTGTATCTCTTTTGAATCCAGATATAATAGGAATCATGAAAAATCCTCTGGAAGACCGCTATAACCATACGAAAATTGAGGCTAAATGGCAAAAAGTGTGGCTGGATACACGGTTATATGTGAGTGACATCAATGGAGCTTCAAAGCCTTACTATAACCTCATGATGTTTCCTTATCCGTCTGCAGAAGGGCTTCATGTTGGCAATATGTATGCCTTTACCGGCTCGGATATCCATGGCCGGTATAAACGCATGCGGGGATATGAGGTGTTTGAGCCGATCGGACTGGACGGATTCGGGATTCATAGCGAAAACTACGCTCTAAAAGTAGGGAGACACCCGATGGATCATGCACGGATTACCCAGAAGCATTTTTACGAGCAACTTCACCAAATTGGCGCCATGTTTGACTTTTCACGGACTCTTGAGACCTATGATCCTTCCTATTATAGATGGACGCAGTGGCTATTCATTCAGATGTTCAAAGCTGGCCTCGCGTACAGAGCCAAGGCCGAGGTCAATTTTTGTCCGTCCTGCAAGACGGTACTAGCGGACGAGCAGGTCATAGACGGAGCCTGTGAAAGATGCGGGAATCAAGTAGAGAAAAGAGCGTTAGAACAATGGTTCTTTCGCATCACCGCGTATGCGGAAAAGCTCCTTGGCAATATCCCGAAACTCCAGTGGGCAGATAAGGTAAAAGTGGCGCAAACCAACTGGATAGGGAAAAAGGAGGGGATCATCATTACCTATCCAGTCGTATTAAAGGATGGGAAGCAGGTTGGGGAAGTAGCATGCTTTACTACGAGGCCTGATACAAACTTCGGAGCGACGTTTGTCGTCATTGCGCCCGAGCATCCCCTTATCAGTCAACTGTCGGGAGTGATAAGTGAGGAACAGCGCGTCAGAATAAGCCAATATTGTGATCAGACGAAAAAAATTGCACCAAATGAACGGATTGCTGCAGGACGAACCAAGACTGGGGTTGATACTGGTTTGTATTGTCTCAATCAGCTAAATAACCAGAAGTTACCACTCTATGTTTCTGACTTTGTCCTCATGGGTTTTGGGACCGGAGCAGTCGTCGGCGTACCGGGTCATGATATCCGGGACTTCCAATTTGCTCAAGCGTTCGGACTTCCTGTAAAGCGTGTGGTAGTTGCGGGTGGTACAGACGCTGATACATCACCAATTACGAAAGTTGAGCAGGTACAGGAGGATGAGGGGATAATGGTAGAAAGCGGCTTTTTGAATGGGTTTGATATAGTCACTGCAAAAGGGAAAATGATGGACTTTTTGGAAGAAAAGGGATGGGGGAAGCGCACCAGCACCTACCATCTCCGCGATTGGCTGATTTCCCGTCAGCGTTATTGGGGACCGCCCATACCCATGATTTACTGTAAAGCATGTGCAAAAGAAGGACGATCGTATACTGCGGTTGCGAACGAAAATTTAGACGCGTCTTCAGTTGCAAGCGTTTCCTCTCCATTAGCAAACGGTGCCAAATCAAGTGAAGCCGCGCAAAATTTTGTTCGCTCCCTTCGTACTTCTGTCATTCCCGCGAAGGCGGGAATCCATGATTATAATTGGAACTCAGCTGGTTGGTTCCCCGTCCCTGAAGATCAACTTCCACTCCTTTTGCCCAGGATTGAAGACTATAAGCCTAGTAGTGATGGGGTAGCACCACTTAGTAAGCATAAAGAGTTCTTTGATACAGTTTGTCCATGTTGTGGAAAACCGGCTGTGCGGGAAACTGATGTGTCTGATACATTTTTAGATAGTTCGTGGTACTTCTTGCGTTACCTTTCAATTGACGCAAGAAATCTCAAATCACAAATCTCAATGACCAAACAAATACAAAATTCTAAAAATCAAAATTCTAAACACCATTTGGGATTTGGAGCTTATGATTTGGAGCTTCCGTGGAACCGTGAGGTGACACGGCATTGGCTTCCAGTGGACATGTATACAGGTGGTGCAGAACATAGCGTACTACATCTTTTGTATTCACGCTATATCACAATGGTGCTTAATGATCTCGGATACCTGGATTTTGAGGAACCGTTTGAAAATTTCTTCGCCCACGGCCTCATCATCAAAGACGGAGCGAAAATGAGCAAAAGTAAAGGAAACGTCGTCAATCCTGATGAATATATTGCTAAGTACGGCGCAGATGCAGTCCGGTTGTACCTTATGTTCATTGGTCCATTTTCGCAGGGAGGGGATTTCCGCGATACCGGCATGGAGGGTATGGCGCGATGGGTAGGGCGGGTGTGGAGGATTATACAGAATTCTTTGTGCACAGCAGGGGTCCTATCACGGGCTTTCTCCCTTCCGACGTCCTCATCCCGCGTACCGATATCACGTTCTTGTCAGGCTGTCGACCACACAAACACCGTTTCACCGATTTTAGAAGATAAGGGTAGCATTTTGCGGGATTGCGGGCGCTCGAAGGGAGTCCCTCAGCCCGCGCCACCCCTTAAAGGTAAAATACAAACTTCAGAATCAATAGTCCGTTTATTGAACAAAACCATCGCTAAAGTGACGGATGATATGGAAAAAAGGCGGTATAATACCGCGATAGCCTCGCTTATGGAGCTTACCAATGCGATTATGGATGAAGGCGGAGCAATGGGAGAGGGAGAATTGAAAAAATTGATCCTCCTTTTGGCTCCGTTTGCACCTCATCTCACCGAAGAAGTATGGAGTTTAGTCAATGGGAAAAAGATATATACAGATCCGGAAGACTCTGTCCATCACCAGCCCTGGCCATCCTACGACCCCAAGGCTTTGGAAGAGGAAGATGTGCAAATCATCGTCCAGGTAAACGGGAAACTCCGTGATACGCTGACAGTAACGGTTGAAGACTCAAAAAAACAGGAGAGTATTGAAAAAAAAGCCAGAGAAAGTGCAAAAATCCAGCCGTATATTTCAAAAGGGGTGAAAAAAGTAGTCTTCGTACCGGGAAAACTGGTAAATTTTGTCGTGGGGAACTAAAGTTTTTTTGCTCAACTTCGTCCAATCCTCAATTCCCGGTGACGCATATCCCATACCATTTTCCAAGTTGTCAAACTGTGGTTGGTGTGGTGTACTAACAAAGGGAGTTATGGGGGAAGAACCTGCTCCAAGGGAGAAAACATTTTTTCAAATATATGGCATGACGTTGATTTTTGCCGGTATCAGCGTCTTTTTCATCGTTACTTCTCTTATCCTTCTTTTTAAAACTCTTCATACCGGCGAGCCGATCCGGTTTTCGAGCGATGAAGCGTCGCAAAGCGCCAGACAGCGGATGGTAACGGTGGATATTGAAGGCGCGGTATCTAATCCTGGGGTGTATGAAACGGCAGAAGGGTCGCGGATTGGGGATCTTTTGGATCATGCTGGCGGATTAACTCCTGAGGCAGATAACGAGTGGGTCGGAAAAACGCTGAACCGCGCCAGTATCCTCACGGATGGGGCTAAGTTGTATATTCCAAAAAAGGGAGAAGTGCAGGGAGATTCGGATGTGGGGAAGAAGAGAGAAGACGGAGGACGGCAAACAGAGGGGATTGGCGGAGTCATTTCTCTCAATACCGCGTCTGAAAAAGAATTGGATACCTTGCCGGGTGTAGGTGAGGTGACTGCCCGAAAAATTATTGATAACAGGCCATACCAGAGGACAGAAGAGCTTCTTGAACGGAAAATCGTTGGGGCTTCTGTATATGAGAAAATAAAAGGACTGATAACGTTATAAATCTCAAATCACAATGACCAAATCACAAAAAAGAATTGTATTGGACATTGAGATTTGTGATTTGTGATTTTTATGCCTACTGTTTCTACCTTCACCTCTCTTATCTCCCAGCTTCTTCCTGAACCCCATGCAGGACTTCTCTCCGGTATTTTGTTTGGTGTTAAACAAACATTGGATCCGGAGTTAAAAGCTGCCCTTATCCGCACAGGGACGCTCCATATCGTGGCACTATCGGGCATGAATATTACGATTCTTACACAAATTATAGCTGTGAGTCTCGAGCGTTGTATCGGTAGGCGGTGGGCAAGCGTCTTGGTAATACCGCTTATCATCGGATTTATATGGTTTGTGGGACCTTCGCCGTCGGTCATCCGCGCCGGAATTATGGGTGGAATCACGCTGGTCGGAACATTTTTTGGCAAACCTGTCCTTGGACTCTGGAGTTGGGGAATTGCAGTAGCACTCATGCTCATTGTTAAACCATTGTGGATTACAGATTTATCATTCCAATTATCAGTACTGGCAAGTTTGGGGATGATACTGTTTGGGAGAGATGAGGAGATAAGGAGATGTAAAGACGATAAGACATCTAGACCAGAAGATAACAAGACTATTCCATTCCCGGAATTAAAGAAGCCCCAATTCCGGGAATGGAATTCTAAAGAGAGTGAACAAGAATATGCAAACGAAAATCGACAGCCAGCAGTCGATTTTTTACGATCTACGACCTACAATCTACGATCTACACTCTCTCGTGATCTCTCTACGACACTTTCCGCGCAGGTCTTTACGACACCATTGTTGTTTTTTACCTTTGGCCGGTTGTCGCTCATTTCTCCTTTGACAAATGTTCTGATTGTCTGGACGCTTCCAACACTTACTGTGATAGGGTTGCTGTTGGTTGTTTGCGGTGTACTATTCCAGCCACTGGGTCAGGTGGTTGCGTGGGTATGCTGGCTCTTTTTGGAATATATCATCCGTGTTATCCTGTGGACAGCAAAAATTCCAGGAGGGAGTATAGGACTATGATTCGGTATTGTGTTGGTGGTGATTTTGTATAACTCATATGCACGTGCATATGAGTTATACAAAATTGAGAGAGTGATAAAGAAGTATAAAAAGGATGATGATAGAGAAGATAGATTGTTGTAGCGATCTGTTTGAATAAATAGATCAAAACCTATCATTTAGAAAAATCAGCTTGAAAAATTGTGGAAAGAATGTGTTTTATAAGTTTATGGTTCGTGGTAGATATTTTTCAAAAATGTTTTTCATTGCACACAAAGTGTTTTCAATTATTGAGTTCAAAAAGTAAAAAATATATGTTTCGGCTGCGTACTGGATATTTCATCTCCGGAATTCTTACAGGCTGTGTTTTGCTCTTTTCATTTTTGACAACTATTCCGGACGGGAGACTGCATATCGTTTTTTGTGACGTCGGACAGGGAGATGGGATCTATATCCGGTTCCCGGATGGGAAAAATATGACTATCGACGGAGGTCCGGGAGAAACCATGATTTCCTGTCTTTCCAAACATATGCCGTTTTGGGATCGGACGATTGACATGGCGATCCTCACGCATCCGCAAAAAGACCACCTCAACGGGTTAGTTGCAGTTCTTAAGCGGTATACTGTGCAGTATCTTGTCCGAAGCGATGTGGAAAATACGACAGAGGGGTTTATGGAGTTACAAAAACTTGTAAAAGAGAAAAATATTACAGAAAAATTTGTAACGATCGGAGAACATATCTCCATTGGTTCATCCAACCTTTCCATTATGTGGCCGTCTAAAGAACAAATTGCGCTGATGCGATTTTCAAAAGGGTCTGACCCTGCTTTGCAGGGTCAGACCCTCCAGGTCCTTGGCGCTTCAACTTCAGCAACAACTGCAGATGTCAATGATGCAAGCGTCGTCATCTCTCTTTCCTACGGCCTGTTCGATGCGCTTCTCATGGGAGACGCAGATAGTCGGGTGCAGGGGAAAATGATGAGTTTGAATTCAATCAGTCAGCCGGCAGACGGTCACTTCAGAGATGGCATACTTGAGGTTTTGAAAGTTCCGCATCACGGGAGTAAAACGGGTTTGACGGATGGATTTCTTGCTTACCTTAAAGGGTCTGACCCGGCTTCGCCGGATCAAACCCTCAAAGAACGTCCTCTTGCCGTTATCTCTGTTGGGAAAAATTCGTACGGCCATCCAGCTCCGGAGATTCTCTTAAAATTAGAAAATGCTGGGTTTTTTATAAAACGGACCGATCAAAGTGAAGATATCGAAGTTATGAGCGACGGGGAGAGGTGGGAAGTGAAGTAGATTGCCCGCCTTCGCTGAAGGCTTCGGCGGGTAAATAGATCGTAGACCCCGATTGAATCAGGGCAGATGGTAGATACCCTGAGTTACGAAATGAGATTGTCATTTCGAACCCGACCAAGTCGCCACGTCAAACGTGGCTTCGCTCAGGATGACATGAGATGTAGATTTGATCATTGCGTCATTCAGATTCAATAGAATAAATACGATCGCCATAGAGGATTGTTGGATCGGATTTTTTCCCGCTTGACAGCGGGAAAAAACTAGCGTATTATATTTTTTTCAAACCGTCTTGTGAGACTTCCTTCCCTTCTTAGGGGAGGAGATCTGACCAGACGGTTTTTTTTGATTGGTTACTTAACGAGTCTGCGAGTTTAGCAGCCATCAATCCCATACTTGCATTCCTCCGACCTGCCTTGCCGGCAAGGCAGGGGCGAGGTTGTAGCCTTCTCGAGGAGAGAAGCATAGTACTGGGATAGATTGGATTTTCAATATTCTATGACGGTGAATTTACCACCTATCCTACCTGCCGGTAAGCAATCCCGAAGAACCGTTCTTGCGATCCGCCAATTGACGGACTGCGGGCAAGGAAGGTTTCTTCCGGGATAGGTTGAGGATCAAGACGATTTTTCAATCCGCCAAGAGTGCTTATTTTTACAAATCCGTCAGCGGACGGCTTGCCAGAATGAAGAGCATAATAGGGGTTGCGTTCTGTGTTTTTAGCGGGATCTGTTTTTTAGAAGTTTTTGAGATTCCGGATAAGTCAGAATGACTATTATGTCAGTATACTTATAAGGCTTCGGGAAACGTATTACAGGATAGTTTAACCCTTCAGCTTCGATCAACTATATCATTTCGCCTACCAACTTAGTCCTAAGAGAGTCAGAAAAAATGAGTCTCTGCGGGAAAAAAAGATGAATTACAGGATATGACCATTTTCGTGCTATTTTTTATAGGGTCAAAAAGAGGCATTTTTTGAAGCTAAATTGAGCACTCATTGATTGAGAGTGCCAAAATAGGAAAACGGCGTATTTATACGCTCTTTTTTGATCGTTAGTAAAAGGATTGACCCTTCTTTGCTCGATACCATTCTGATTATTTTTTCTGTTTATTTGCATTTTATGCCCTCGTTAGTGTATAAGGTACAGAGCGGTATATTTTTTTATTGGTCTCTCGATCAAAAACAATATATGGAAGACGTGCCTTCTCAATCGAGTCATTATTCCAAAGAAGAACAAAAACAAATTCTTGAAAAATATCTTGAGGGTGGTAATAACGTAGTTGCTCTTTCCCTCGAATCTCTCAATGCTGCACTTTTACGGCAATTGAATGATCGTGTATTTTCTCAACAACCTTCGAATGATTTTCAAAAAGATAAGCAGAAATAATGGAAGATTTCCTTGATTTTCAGAAAAAGAGAGAGAGTAGGATAGCGGTATATGAAACCTGTTGAGGTTGTTGGAGAACATATCTGTTTAACCCCAGATGCTCATGGTAATTTAGTTGATGAACAAGGAAATACTTATTATGTTCAACATGAATTAGTAACAGGCGATTCAAAGAAAACTAAATCATCTCCTGTTGAGTGATATGATATACCCTAAAAAGTTGAGTAAACTAACTTGGGCTTATCTTGCAACTCATGGATTTGTGTCATCATAACCCTGAAAAACGTCGGATGAAGAATCTGGTCAAATAGCTGGCGGGTGATTCGCCAGGTACCAGGTGATATCTGGCTTCGTTAGATTCTTCGTATCGCTTCACCAAGTTTGACTTGGTTTCGTTCTGCTCAGAATGACAAAAGAAGGTCTTGAATTCACGTCGATCAGTGAGTTCTTTTTTAGACTTCATCGGAGTTGAATGCTACGGTTTCAAAGGCCACCCCTTTGAAATATCGGACTAAACAATATGTTTCTATATATTTCTGATAAGAAATATAACATTTGAATAGTGTTATTAAAATATAATCTGAGAAGAATCATTTGTCATTCTTTACAATAGTTAGAACAAACTATTGATTAATACTTCAAAATATATCGTTTAGAACGAAGGTTTAGATTTTTACCCCTAGAGCCTTCTTGTTGGATCAGGGGATCCCTGCCTGCTAGCCCGCTTCGCCCTAGCTTCAGCGAGGCGAGCAGGCAGGCCTCGACAAGCTCGGGATGACATGTATACTGACTTCGTACCTTACTGTCATTCCGAGCGAACGAAGTGAAGTCGAGGAATCTTCCATACACTCTATTTTCTGGAAGATCCCTCGACTCCGCTCGGGATGACACATTCGTACAGGATGATACATCCGCTCGGGATGACGGTGAACGTGGTAGATCCCCAAAGACCTCTCATAGTATTGTCATTCCGACTAAGCGAAGCCGAGTATCGTCTGGTACCTGGCGAAGCGCATGGAGGAATCTTCCATGCTATATTTTTAGGCAGATCCCTCGACTCCGCTCGGGATGACAAAGTGAAGAGGCAGATCCCTCGACTCCGCTCGGGATGACAAAGTGAAGAGGCAGATCCCTCGACTCCGCCATGTCAAACGTGGCTTTGCTCGGGATGACGGTGAACATGGAAGATCCCTCGACTCCGCTCGGGATGACACATCCGCTCGGGATGAAAGAATTTTTCCTAAAAAAAGAGAACAGGATGAGAGAATTTCTTTCAGATATCATAAGGAAAAATATGCTATCCTATTTTTAATGGACACGAAAAAAAAGACAATTTCCTTTGCGCTTCTTTTCCCCCTGGTGAGCTTTTTCGTTTTAGGACTCATCTTTGGCATCCGTTGGCTGTGGCCCGAGGAGGTAGTCGAGATCCTAACGCCTTTAGGCGTGCACCGGCCGGAGATTATTGGGTTTCAGCCATATTGGTTAGTCAATGCTGGTAAACAATCCTACAGCAACGACGTCACGACGCTTGCGTATTTTAGCCTGGCTCTTGAGCCGGACGGGACGATCAGGAAATATGATAATCCCGGGGAGTTTGAGCCCGGATGGGCAAAACTTCATACCGATACCTTTACTGCGACGCTTTCGGCACACCGGAAAAAAGGCACAAAACTTTCACTTTTGGTCCAAAATATGGATGAAGATGAGATCCTGACTCTCCTTGAGGAACCGGAGGTTCACGGAGCAAAATTAGTTGAAGAAGTGGCGCCGGTCATGAGAGAGAAAGGATTTACCGACCTCAACCTGGATATCGAAAGTTTTACTGATACATCGGAAGCGACACGGTCTTCGTACGTACAGTTTGTGCGTACAGTGAAAGACGAGCTGACGCGACAGAATTTGGGGACGCTGACGGTCGAACTCACGCCCAAAGCAGCCATCGCGCTACAACTCAGTGATGTAGCGCGCATTGGAGAGATTGCTGACTCCCTTGTCCTCATGGCTTATGATTTCCACTACATGTATTCTCCGCTTGCTGGGCCGGTAGCGCCTATCGGCGGAGTTCCGACGGTTGCGGAATATGATGTGGAAACTGCGCTCAAAGAGACGCTCCGGTACGCACCCAAAGAAAAAGTTATTCTTGGGATTCCTCTCTATGGGTATGAGTGGGAAACGCTGCGGGCAACTCCCGGCTCTCCGGTCATCCCCGGGAGTTACCAAGTGTCGAGCGCAAAAAAAGTTGCGGATCTCGTATCCCAATGTAAAGATTGTAGTCAATCATTCGATCCTGTTTTTCAAGAGCCTTCTATTGTTTATCCCGGAGAAATGACAGGACATTATCAGCAGATTTTTTATGAAAATAAAAAGGCGCTGGAAGCCAAAATTGCGCTTGCCGAAAAATATCAGTTGCGCGGCGTTGCAGTATGGGCACTCGGATATGAGACAGAGGATATGATGGCTCCATTATCGATGTATAAAAAAACTGTTCAAACTCAGTGGTTTGGAAAAAAGTCAGATATTGATTATGCACAAGTACAACCAGCAACGTATCACCTAATCCCGCCGACCCATGCACTCGTTGGGACGATAGCGACTATGTCCGGTGAAGTGAAAAAAATGGCCCGCGAGGATGAGGAATACCAGTTGTTAGAAACCACCGGACTGATGCTCCAAGGAGAAGCGTTAGCTACCGGAGAGGATGGAACAGCGACTGTTGCTTTGCCCAACGCACTGACTCTCACTCTTGATCCATGGAGCGAGCTTGGATTCGCCTCTCTCCTTTCTCCGAATTTTTTTCTCAATCAAAAAGCAGGTACGGTGACGTACCGCCTGGAAAACGGGGAGGTGCCGTGGTCAGTGCGCGTCCTCCATACACTCGTTCAACTTGATAAAGGGGAGATGAGTATTGAAATCACAGGGACCAAAGCGACGGTGAGCGTCATTTCCGGCTCTCTAAAAATTGGTGCGATCGATGCTGATAATGTAACGACCACCTTTTCACTTTCCGGAGACCAGACTGCAATAATCAACGGGTACACAAAAACGGTGACAGTGAGAGAGTAGTCCTTGACATCATCATAGAAAATACTTTACGTTAAGAGGAGAGGTATAATTGGTATGGCTATTGACGGCGGATCACAAAAATCTTCAAATAAAAAATTCAGCATCATAATGACTGCGCTTGTCCTTCTTCTCACGCTTCCCATCATCGGGTATTATGTGTCGCAAAAAACCGATATAACACGGATACTTCAGAGAGCTTCAACTGATATTACTCTGGATCCGAATGATCCCCGGTGTGTAGATCTCAGCGGAGGAGTGGTCCCGGAAGCATGCGGACGGATGAAACCGGCCGGAAAAGGAATACCGACCGGCACTTTAATCGCAACTATAAAAAAAACCGTGACTCCGACCGGTACGTCGCTTTCCTGTAAGTCTCTCACGGATTTTTATATCAACAGCTGTACCCCGAGAAGCAAGTGGGACACATCGCCCCTGCCTGCTGCGTGTAAAACGAACAGTACCGGTGTGACGCTCCATCTTGGTGTATCGGGAGCCACCAAAATGGCATTTTTTGAACCGTCGTCTACGTCGGTTGATTGTACCAAGGCTGCTAATTCTTCTTTCGGGGCGGATCAAGCCTATGCTGCAACGAAATCCTGGACGCTTTCCAGCGGGACGGGAAATAAAAAAGTCTGTGTGCGCCTGAAAAATGCTTCCGGTTCCGTGAAATGCGGGGCACTCATTAATTACTCCGTACCCATATCCTGTACATCTTTTTCAACGGTGTATATCAATAGCTGTACGCCATTATCATCCTGGAGCGCCTCATCGCGGACCGATGCCTGCAGAACAGAGAGTACCGGTGTGACCCTTCACCTGAAGGCGTCAAACGCAACGAAGATGGCATTTTACGAACCGTCAAACACATCAGTGAATTGTGCGGATGTGGCCGGAACATCATTTAGCGCTGACGAAACGTACGCAACGACGAAGTCTCTGACACTCTCCTCAGGAACGGGCGCTAAAAAAGTCTGTGTGCGCCTGAAAAATGATTCCGGTACGGTGAAGTGCGGAGGAATGATTGAAATTGTGAGTGCGACTTCCACACCGACGCAGACCCTTACCTCGACACAGACTCCTACTTCGACACCGGAACCGAAATCCTGTAATGAAACCTGTGATACCAATAATGATTGTCAGAGCGGATATACGTGTACGGATTCAAAACAATGCCGGAATCCTGAGTGCACCGGCGAGTCTTCCTGTTCCTGTCCTGAGGCGGTTGTTACTGCTACGCCGACAGGAAAAACGGTGTATGTGGAGGCAACGTCGACGCCAACGCCGATCGTCGTGACCGCTACCCCGCAATCCGTTGCTGTCGTCAGCACACCGACACTGCTTCCGAAGACGCCGGTATCCGGCGGACTGCCGATTCCGGGTATCGCAGCAGTAGGAGGCGGAGTACTCCTGCTTCTCTTAGGATTGCTTCTATAGATCGTTGATCATTGATACATAGTTGTTCATTTTCATATTTCTTTATACTTTTTTTCTATCATCTATAATCTATGATCCACGATCTTTTTTGTTTTCCTCCCTTGACACCTCTATCAATTTCTTCTACGTTTAAATAAGAGCAATTATTTTTTTAAGAAAATCATGGCTGACGATACCCAGCAATCACAAACCAATCTTCCTCCAGGACTTTCCTCCGCGGTTCCTTCTCTGCCGTCTGATACGCCGGATCAAGAGAAACCTGGTGTGTCGCCGCCTCCTCCTGTCCCATCGGATTCATCACTTTCTGATCTTGCGAAATCTTTGACGGATACGCCGGCAGTACCCATCCTTCCTCCTACGCCCACGGATGAGATTTCAGTCGAAGGAACGCCACCGGGTCCGACGGTTGAACCAACTGATGCAGGGAGTACGGACAAACCAGCGGGAAAGAAAAAATCCGGCGGGAAGACCAGTGCCATCATCGGCGCTGTATTTTTGCTGTTCATCCTCCCGGTCATAGGATACTTTGTAGCGCAAAAGACCGGGAATATCACGAGATATGTGCAGCTAGCAGGAGGCGAACCGGGGTGTGGAACTGATAAATGTTGGAATCCACAAACGAAAAGCTGTATGCCATGTGGCGATGGCGGTACTGGGAAAATCACGTGGGAACCATGGAAACCCACAATTATTATCACTGGCACGGTGACAATTAAAACAACTATCTCAAAGACTAAAACTCCTACGAAAACTCCTACCAAGACTAAAACTCCTACCAAAACCCCCACCAAAACTCCGACAGAAACGCCAACCGGTACTACGGCGAATACTCCGACAGAAACGCCAACCAATACGCCGACGGAAGTGCCAAGCACCAGTACGCCGACGCCAACTGTACCGGCCCAGTGTGATGCATCGTGCGAGAATAATAGCGATTGTCAGAGCGGACTCATATGTACGAATTTCAACCGTTGCAGAAATCCTGACTGTATCGCTGAAGCATCGTGCCGATGTCCCATCATCATTACTGCAACACCTACACCCCGGTCTATCGTGATCACAGCGACTCCTATTCCCAGGACGCCAGTCTCCGGAGCGCCTACCATAGCCGGTATCGGGACCGTAGCCGGAGGCGTACTCCTTCTTCTCCTTGGACTCTTGCTTTAGATTGTTGACCCGTTTTACCGTCACCTCAGCGAGGCGAGTCGTAGAATCAATGAAATTCCTGTATAATACATTTTGAATCAGAAGTACGAAATGAACGCGGTTATTCTTCGAGCCGAAGGCGAGAAGTATCTCAATACTAGTTCTCTCCCAACGTAGTCGGGGTCGAACAACAGCTATTTAATCTGAATTACGAAATGGGGAATGACTGTTAAGATTGTACTGACTTGTCATTCCCGCGCAGGCGGGAATCTAGGTTATAGAAATCTGGATCCCGGGTCAAGCCCGGGATGACACAAAATAACCTCATTCATTTCGTAACTCAGGTTGTTTAGAAATTAAGCGAATAACATTATGAACCAATCCTTTATCCGTAATTTTGCTATTATTGCACACATTGACCCCAGTAGAATGCTTCCTTGCTCGCAGGGCTTACAGCCGTGCCTCGCAAGAGCGCATCTACGGGGCGAGAATTCTTTTTATCAAGGATCATGAATACCCAATCTCACATCAGAAACTTTGCTATCATTGCTCATATAGATCACGGTAAGTCCACGCTTGCGGACCGGCTCATGGAGTTGACGGGGACCACTACGAAGCGTGAGATGCAGGAACAACTGCTCGATAGCAATCCTATTGAACGGGAGCGGGGGATCACGATTAAACTCGCACCGGTGAGGATGAGTTACCAGAAGACAGAAGACAGAGGACAGAAGACAGAAGATAGAGAGCAGAGGGCAGAGGACGGAGAACGGAAGATAGAAGGGATAAATCCGTCATCCGTCATCCGTCATCCGTCTTCATATATTTTGAACCTAATCGACACTCCCGGACATGTGGATTTTACCTACGAAGTGAGCAGGTCGCTCGCGGCGTGTGAGGGTGCACTCCTCGTCGTTGATGCAACTCAAGGTGTGCAGGCGCAGACACTGGCTAATCTTCATTTGGCCCGGGAGCATCATTTAACAATTATTCCGCTTATCAATAAAATTGATCTTCCGAACGCCCGGATTGAGGAAACGAAACAGGAATTATGTAATCTCGGTTTCAAAGAAGGGGAAATAGTATTGATTTCCGCTAAAACCGGACAGGGTGTTGCTGATGTACTGAATGCTATTATTGAACGCATTCCGTTCCCACAAGGCGATCCAGATTCACAAACCCGCGCATTGGTATTTTCTTCGCAGTACGATACCCACAAAGGCGTTGTGGTATTTGTCCGTGTCGTCGATGGATCCTTACCCTTTAAAGTACCCTTTAAAGGTCTGACCCTTAAAGGTCTATATAGTAATTCAGGGCAGATTCGGTTTCTCCAAAGCGGAAGCGAGGTGACGCCGATTGAAATTGGGTATTTTAGTCCCAGAATGGTTGCCTCAGGAGGACTAACATGCGGGGAAGTGGGATATATTGCCACTGGGCTTAAAGATGTCAGGATGGCAAAAGTTGGAGATACGATTACCGTTGAGAAGACAGAAGACAGAAGACAGAAGACAGAAGACAGAGGGCAGAGGACAGAAGACGGAAAACAGAGAACAGAAAATCTGTCATCCGTCATCCGTTTTCCGTCTTCTGTTATTCAACCTCTTCCCGGCTATCATGAGCCCAAGCCCATGGTGTTTGTGGGGCTTTTTCCTATTGAACAAGAAGAGTTTACCAAATCGCGTGAGGCGATGGAAAAATTGCGTCTCTCAGACAGTGCATTTTCCTTTCGTCCTATTTCATCAACAGCACTCGGCAATGGATTCCATTGCGGATTTCTGGGACTTCTCCATGCTGAAATCGTACAAGAACGGTTGTCCCGTGAATTTGGATTGTCGCTCCTTGCCACCGCGCCGTCCGTTGAATACCGGGTGCAATTAAAAGCAGGCGTGAATCCGAGTAAAGCAGGGATACTGTCATCAGGGCAGAGGACAGAAGACAGAGGGCAGAGGACAGAAGACGAAAAACAGAGAACAGAAAATCCGTCATCCGTCATCCGTTTTCCGTCTTCCGTTTTTTCCATCACTTCTCCTTCTGAATTTCCTGACCCCACCTTCATTGAATCAGTGGAAGAGCCGATGATGAAACTCACGATGTATGCGCCTAAACAGTATATTGGTCCCATTATGCAGCTTAGTCAGGAAAAACGGGGGGAGTATATTGATCTTGTGTATCATATGGATCAAGCTGAATTTACATACCTCATCCCGCTTTCAGATATGATTGTCGATTTTTTTGACAATCTGAAAAGCGTCACGGAAGGGTACGCAAGTCTTGATTATGAGTTTTTTGAGTACCAAAAAGCGGATGTCATCAAAGTAGACATTCTTGTAAACCATGAAAAAGTGGATGCCCTGTCGTTTCTCGCTGTCCGTGACCAGGCGCGGTTGAAAGCAAAAAATATTGTGGACCGGCTGGCAGACGTCCTCCCCAGACAGCAGTTCAATATCCCGGTGCAGGCAGCCATTGGCGGGGAAATTATTGCACGTGCTGACATCAAACCATACCGCAAGGACGTGATTGCGAAACTCTACGGAGGCGATAGAACCAGGAAAGACAAACTTCTGAAAAAACAAAAACGGGGTAAAGAGAAAATGAAACACATAGGAAGCGTTGAAATCCCCCAGGATGCATTTTTTACGGTATTAAAGCGAAACTGATACTTATTCGTGCTTTTCTATTTTTGTTATACCCCAGATGAAAAAAGAAGAGATGAAGTAAAGACACAGATTAAGAACAATAACAGCGCTCAGGCTTCTGGCAATCGCAGACAATACTCCTTCCGTGTTTTTTTCTAATTCCGCTGTCAATCCTATCCGTATCCCCGCGATATACATACCCATGCCAAGTATCCCTAAGACAATTCCTAATGGAATGACGCCTTTCATGTCTTCCTTTGAGCTAAACATCGTGGCGGAGACGGCAAAGAGGAGGTAGATCGTCGATGAGAGCAGATATAAAGAAGGAGAGGAAAAAAGTGTCTTGGTCCGATAGGCAAACAGTGTATCGAACCAATATTGAGGAAGGAGATAGCTCAGCATACAAAGAGCCGTGAGGCCAATAAGAAACGGTGCCAGGCCGATGACACTGCGCCTGAATGGGTCGGTTGGTACTAGCTCAACACCGCCCAGCTGCATGCGCTCTTCTTTGATGGACTCAGGCACGAGTGTGAGTTTGCCGGTTTTTACTCCAAGGATTTCTGCAGTAAAAAGATGGGAGAGTTCATGGATAATCGTGCCGGGGAAGAGGAGGATGATGAGGATGGGGAGCGCAATCGAACGCGTGCGGAAAATTTTTAGAAAAAGGATGTAGAGTTTGTCCGTCAGACGTCTGGACACCATGAATACCCCGATGAGTTCGAAGACCATGAGAATAAGCACATATCCCATATATGATGAGTATATCCTTTTTATACCAGCAGGAGTGATACTAAAATGGAAGCAAGCGGAGAACTATTGAGAAATAGTTGTGATACGATGGAAGTATGGAAAACTATAAAAAATTTCTAGCTCCGATGGTTCTTGCCGTTGTTGTGTTTTCCCTCTATTTTCCGACCCTTTCTCATGCGTTTGTGTCTGATGACCGGAGCGGGATTGAATATGTGGCAGATACCTGGAAAAGCCCCATGATTGCCGTTACAAAAACCGTTGTACATGGACATATGGTTCTCTGGTATCTCATTCACGAAGTTTTTGGGACGACGCCAGCGCCATTCCGGCTCCTTAATATTATTTGCCATGCACTATCCGTACTTTTAGTTTTTGCGATTGTTTCCCGATTGATATCCCGTGGGCGCTCTGGTATTCCATTCCCGGAATTAAAGATGCCCCAATTCCGGGAATGGAATCCTCAAAGAACTGCATTTTTTGCTGCTCTGCTTTTTGCAGTACACCCCATCATCATCGAATCCGTGACGTGGATATCAGGCGGGATCTACTGCATGTACGGGATGCTGTTCCTCCTCTCGTTTTGGCTGTATTTACAGGGAAGAGAGCAGAAGACAGAAGACAGAAGACAGAAAATCTGTTATCTGTTTTCTGTTATCTGTTATCTCTTAACACTTTTGTTTTCTGAAAAAGCGAGTGTGTTGTTTCTTCTTCTCATTGTGTATGAGTGGGCGTATGGATCCATACGGAATAATTGGAAAAAGCTGATACCGTATGTTGTGTTAAGTTTTATATTTATATGTTTATATGCACTTCAATTGTCTGGCCGAGTGAGCGGGGTAGTGGAGATTACCGGGGGAGATAAGGGGCTTTATAATCCACTTCTCCAATGGCCGGTTGTCGTGACCACATATCTGCGCGTGATCCTCTGGCCGCAAGTACTTGCATTTTATTACGGGGAGACAGTATCTATACCGGAGTATGTTGTCAGGCTGATCCTTTTTTTAGGGTTTTTGGGGACGTTTGGTTGGTTGGTGTGGAAGAAACGGCATCTTTCATTTTGGCTATTTTGGTTTTTTATCCCGCTTTTACCGGTTCTTACTCCTTTAAAAATTGCATGGTTGGTCGCAGAACGGTATGCGTATTTGAGCACTATTGGTATAATAGTACTTATTGCGTATGGGTTTGAGTGGATGATTGGTCTATCGCGGGTCCTGTCTCGCGCTTTTCCCCTTCCGACGTCCTCATCCCGCAAACCTTCCGGTGTTTATGAAAGAATTATCGACCACATGAAGATCGTTTTTGGTTATAATTTATGGCATTGTGGCACTATGCGGGATTGCGGGCGCTCGAAGGGGATCCCCTTACACGAGCCACCTGTTCATCGCATCATGCCATCATGTGCTCATCAAGTGTTTCTCATCATGTGCTCATCACTGATTGCACTCATCTTTCTCACGCTTGCCATCCGCACCACTATCCGCAACCGCGACTGGCAGAACGAGGATACACTCTGGATAGCGACTGCGAAAACTTCGCCTACAGTGCCGTATACATGGAATAACATGGGCGATGTGTATTCCCGGCAGGGCAATCTTCCGATGGCAACGGAGATGTTTAAACGCGCAATAGCGGTGAATCCCCAGTATCCGGATGCATACCACAACTTGGGCGAGGCATACCGCCAGATGGGGGAGATTGGGGATGCGAAACTCATGTTTGAAAAAGCATTACAATTAAATCCACGGCTCTGGCAGTCCTACGCGTCGCTGGCTAGTATTGCGCTTTCGAAAAAGGATTATGCCTCTGTCCTTTTCAATCTTGATAAAGCGCTTGAAATCGTGCCAGACAATCAAATGCTCTTGAAAGCGAGAGAACAAATGAGAGGAGTACGTTAGAGGCATAGGGTGATGAAGGATTGAAATAGTTCTTTACGTTTTTTTGAAATATTTTTTAAAAATGATATCGAAAGTAAAAAGTCCGTAGAGTGTTATAGAAGTAAGCGGGATTAAAACCATAAAACAGGTAAAGATCCATCCTCCCCAATCCATAAAATAGATATTAATGCCATGAACGTCACGGAGAAAGTCGCCAATGCGTACGTATGTATCTATATCAGACACTTTTCCACCAATAGGCAAATAATAGAAGAGAAAGCTCAACCCTAGAAAGATTACGATAGCTATTTTGCTATATACATTTGATGAAAAAAGAATACGTATGACGATGTAATAACTAGCAAAGACGAGTGCGAAAAGTACGCTTTGTATCAGGCGTAATTTCAGAAGCGGAAAAACTCCAAGATCAGCATACGCTATCGTAGAAAAAAGAATATTGTATACAGCGAATATACTGAGGATAGAAGCGCAGAGAAGAGATATTTTCTCTGTTATTTTAGTATTTTTTTGTATCGTGGTGACTATCATACCTTTCAGAGCATTATATCATGATGCACCGAGTTTTTTTAAAATGTTCTCACTTTCTTCCTTGACAGAAGGGTAAAGACATGGTGTTATGGAATAAGGAAGATATTACTTTTTTTTCTTTCTTTTATGTCTCAAAAAATGAAAAAGATTTCTACAGCTAAGGCCGCGAATATGCTTGGTGTGTCCCGTTGGACCCTCAGGCGGTGGGGGGATAAAAAACTTATCCCTTTTGTTATGTCCCGCTCCGGGTATCGGTATTATAAAGAAGAGGATCTGATCGCGCTAAAAGAGAAACACACGATAGTCCATGTGGTAGAAAAGAAACCAAAAATTGTCATTGAGAAACGTGATGAAACACTTCTTCTTCCTGCTGCACCCGTCCCAATCAGTGAGGCTCGAAGTATTCATACTGTATTAAAATCAGCAGACCAACCAACGAAGGATGTAAAAAACCTCGAGGCTGTTTCACCTCCGAAAGATACGCCTGCGAAATTGGTTGTTCCGGCTATTCCATCTCCGCCTGCCCCTGGAAAGCAATCATTTTTTTCTACTCTTTGGAAAATTCTTCCTTTCACGGTTATCATAGGGTTTCTTTTCTGCGTGTCCGTTCCGTCGCATAGTAAAGAAATAGGGAAAACGCAGGGTACAGGTTCGGTTTTTTCCAAAAATTCTTCCTCCGTGTTTCCACTTCTTTCTTTCCGTGATGTAGTCTTAGCAGCTGCGACGGATTCCAGTGAGTTATCCGGTAATAGTGTCCAGTTTTTCCTTTCTCAGGATGCGACGTCGGTGGATGCGATGCTGAGCACCAATAGGAGTACACCCGAAAGCGGTAATACGATATATCTCAGCAGTATGACGGATTTTTCCAGTTTTAACGACAGCCCGTTTGCCTATCTCAATGGGTCTCATGGCACTGCCGGACCTGTCGCCATCATCGATAATGCAGATGCGCTTCGGAGCCATCCGTTTTTTGCCAATGTTCAAAATGGCGATAAACTCCTGATGTATAAAGAAGCCCAGAAAGCAGTCCTTTTCCGTCCCACGACCAACGAAGTCATTGCATTTGCACCGCTTGATGCCGTCCCTGCAACGTCTTATGAGCAAATCGAAGGGCAGCCGGTGGTTGACCTTCGGAACGGTATGGGGACGCCCTATGACATGAAAACATTTGAAGCGGAACTGGCCTATTATGAACAGGAAAGCGTCGTGGTAGGCAATGAAAATGCCAGTAAAAGTGACTATAAAAAATCGATTATTGTAGACGTGACGGGGATGAAAAAAGGAGAAGCGCAAGCGCTTGCCTACAAACTCAGGTTGACACTTTCTGATTTACCGGCAGGGGAATACCGTCCGCCAGCTGGGGTTGACTACCTCATTATTTTGGGAAAAGACCGGTTATCAACGCTTAACTATATTGCCCCGTCTTCGACTGCCTCGGCGACTCCAAAAGCACAATAATAAAATTTGTCATTCCCAAGTGATCCCTGCATTTCTTGTCATTCCGAACACGTCCTCATAGTTTTGTCATTCCGAGCGATCCCGACGTGACGTCGGGAGAGTCGAGGAATCTTCCACACACTCTTTTTTGGCAGATCCCTGCCTGCCCGCTTCGTCCTAGCTTCAGCGAGGCGAGCAGGCAGGCCTCGACTACGCCACGTCAAACGTGGCTTTGCTCGGGATGACACATTCGTACAGGATGACACCTCCGCTCGGGATGACAAGATGGCTAAGGACTTCTCGATCTATTGTCATTCCGAGCGATCCCGACGTGACGTCGGGAGAGTCGAGGAATCTTCCATGCTCTATATTTTGGAAGATCCCTCGGCAAGCTCGGGATGACACAATGATTGGAAGATCCCTCGACAGGCTCGGGATGACATAGTCATTCGGGATGACATAATCTGCTCGGGAAGACATTCTAGAATCCAAATTCCGTGGGGTTGATGCTGTAGGGGATGGGAGTACCATTCTTATTAGTCAGGATCAGTGACTGGATGGTTTCTCCGGGAGAAAGGGTAAAAAGTTCCGAGTTGCGAGTTCCGAGTTGCGAGTCACGAGTGTTTGCGGGTATTTGTATTTCACGAGTTCCTTGTTGCGTATAGAGCACTGCTTTGACTGCATCCGTTGTTCCTTCAAGCGTTATATCCATATTTTGTTTTCGGAGTTTGAGGTTGGTTTCTTTGGTATAAAAAATCAGCGGAACACTTTCTGTTATTGGATAGGTGTCGATCCGCAATGACACCGGTTCTCCCTGATGTGCGTTGTCCGGAATCACTGCCTCGATCCGCGTGTCCGTCCAGCTGGAAATGAGCGCGTCTGCCGTGACTTGCCCGCCTATTGCCAGCCTCCGGTTTTTGGGATATACGCCGAAATTCATCCCTTCGATGACGATTGTGTCCCCCGGCTTGCCAATCCAAGGGTAGACACGAGTGATAACCGGTGCGTTTACAGGCACCGGGCCATTTATGAGTTTGGTTTTTAGTATTGGAGCCGGTATGGTTTTTTGCGCAGCCTTCGAAACAAGCTGGGTTTGCTGTCTGCTGATATACAGCCACAATGGGAGGACGGCGATAAGCGTAAGAAAAGATGCGATGAAAAAAACAGCAGGGTAGGAAAGCTGGTTGATTTTTTCAAAAACTTGTTTCATATATATTCGGGATACTTGGTCGTAAACGAAAATTTAGATCCGTCTTCAGTTGCACGCGCTGCCTCTCCATTTGCTACAATAACCTACATCAAGTGAAGCCGGACAAAATTTTGTTTACTCCTTCGTATCCTTGACTGGTTTTCTCAGCCTCGCTCCTCGCTTTATTTATATAAAACATTTTGTTCGCTTCCTCCGCTTTGTTTATATGAAAATTTTATTTACTCCCCGCATAATATTATTCATTATTCATTATACATTCTGCATTATTTTCTAATCTCCATCATTTTACTCGCGTGGTCAAATGTTATCGAGTACTGGTCAAACAACCCTTTCCTTCCCAGAAGCGACCGCGTGCCTTCGGCTTCGGTGAACACGACCGGTAAATTAATCGTGTCAGCTCCGAATTGGAGGGTCATCGTTGATTGGTAGGCAAAAGAGACTGTGTTACCAAATCCTTTAAAGGTAATACGCTTGCCAAGCGCGAGGTCTTTCCCGGTTTTATCCGCCCAATCCCTGGGGAGCGATGAAATGACGGCGCCAGAGTCGATGATAAAATCCGTTTTTTCAAATCCTGCAGTGGTTTGGACCGGGAGCGTTATAAGCGGTTCCAATACAGTGCCAATATCCGTCCATTCCCGGGTTGTGAGCGGCGTGCGGAGAATAAGGGTCGCCGGTTCGCTTACGAGTTGCCCGGAGACGGATGGCGGTATTGATTGTTGTGCAGTCGAAAGCTGTAGAAATCCAAAGAGGATAGCCATCGGGAGACTGATGATGATGAGAAATTTAAACAAACCGCCGAGAACGGTAAACCGGGTATCCATCACTTCCCACTATAGCACATGGAAAAAAGTGAAGGGAAGAGGGGAGCATATACCCCACGGATTTCCAATAAGGTTCATAGAATTATAGGGTGAGTATAATGATGGATATGTTTATTGTTCAATAGAATATATTTAAAGCGTTCTATTCTTTCACTTTTATATTGTTTTCAAGAGCGTCATGTGATTGTCCATCAGTTATTTTTTTCTTCGACGAGAGATTCGAATTCTTGGATGAAGCTTCCGGACATGGTCGCTTTTTCCTCAGGCGTCAATTCCTTTTTTTCTTCGCTGATGGTCGGTGTCGGGATTATAGGGTTTTTCCATTCATGGATTTTTTGCTGTATGGGAGTTATCAGGAATATCTTAGAGACGAGGATGCCTGCGATGATGACAGAACCATAGAGAATACTGTGTTTGACTTTTTGTGTGAACATACGTATTTATTGCGGTACCAGCGGGACAGCTGGAATCGTTGGCGGAATTTCCTTTGTTGTCGTGAGCGGTTCAATGGGGATCGTTGGTATGAGTTGCTTTTGCTTTGGTTCACCTTTATCCGTACCGGGACCAAGCGGAATGACCGGTATTTCTCCTGATGGTTCTGTACAATCTGTGGAGACAAGGGGGATTGTCATTTTCAATTCCGCCATAGGATAGAGCAGAAAGTCAATGGTAAAGAGGCCATCAAAGGTGCCTAAAAATCCAAGATTGGGCATCGCAACGTCGACACTTTTCCCAATGATCGTCAATCCTTGACTCACCGGTGTGTCTTTGGAGAAAAATGTTCCGCCCCGACTAGGAAGTCTGAATGTATGGGTGCCGTTATACGCGTGGACTCCCTCTCCTCCGTAGACGTTTAACGTATACGCGTCTTTCCCTTGCCACTGGTCATCAAAGTACCCGCAGACAGACGTGTCAATGGTGGATTTCATCGTCACCTCTCCTGTGGATCCGACTGGCGATCCTGACCCGGAAATCCAGTAGTATCCTTTACACTTTTTTTCTAGCTGTATCGCCTCGGTCAAAAGCGTATCTGAATCAGGAACACCGCTTAATGATTGTTTGTATTGGGTGAAGTCCAACCGCCGGAGAAGCCTTCGGTCTACCTCGCATAAGCGTTTGAGATAGGAAAGCTTGTCTTTGGCGCAATCTTTGAGACTGCCTCCATAGTTCTGCATCCCTGCTGTGTCGCCTGCAGCTTTTGCATTGGCATATGCTTGAGAATACGCAAAAATATATTCGTCCGTACAGTGGCCATTGGCTCCTGCCTGGTTGGCTGCATCATCTGCTTTGCCTTTATCTTTCGGATCCTCCGGCGTAATAGTTCCTTCATCTGGTGTGTCGCCATTGCCGCCTGTAGGCGGTTCTGGTTCACCAGGAGGAGTACTATCCGGTTGGCCATTGGGTTTTCCGACTGGGGGGCCAAGCGGAAGGATGCGGGGAGATCCCCGGCGGGGGATAAAGACAAAAAACCGTGGAGTTTTTCCTGCGCGGTTACTGTGGTTTGGCCCAGCTGGTTTGGGGGTAACGGAGGGAGTTGTGGAGATGAGCGCCATCATATTTCCCAATCCTGCGCTTTCCATGATTCTTCTGGCCATGATATTTGGATCCTGACTGTCGGGAACGACCGTACCGGGTTCCGGTTCCGAAGGGGTAAACGTGACTTCAATATCAATCGGCGGCGGTCCGCCATCCGATGGATCTGTTGGATTATCCGGATCAATTGGTCCGCCGTCTGTGGGATCAGCTGGAGGATCGGTAGGCGGAAGCGGCGGGTCAACCGTGATGTCGATGCCGGGATCATCAGGAGGATTATTACCCTGCGGATCGCTGGGCCACGTAAACGGTGGTTCTTCAAGCGGAGTGAGGGTGAGCGTACTGTCAGTTGTTAATACTCCCGGGCCGATGGTTACTGTATACGTATAACCGGTATTGGTTGTTAATGTTGCTGATCCGCCGGTCGTGGGGATTTTTTGCGTCACTTTTTGATCCGTTAAAAGTTTTGCTGGCCTGGTTTGGATAACGGATTTTTTTGGGAGGATTGAGAGGTTTTGGAGGTTGAGCATTTTCCAGAGCGTGATATTGGAGTCCTTGAGGCGCATGATCACTGCAAACACACAAAAGGCGAGGAAAAAAAGAAGAAGGAGAAAGAAGATGATGTTGCGCAATTTTTTGCGCTTATCAGATGTACCCGCCGAATGATTCGCTGTAACCGTGGCAGAGGCGGAAGTTTTTAAGGAGAAGGAGTCTGATGCTCTTCGCGTGGCAGTTTCTTTCACTAGATTTCAGTATAGGAAAGGGGAAGAGGAGTTGTCAAATAGAATTTGGGAAAAAATACATTGGGAAAGAATACCTGTGGAAGCACAAGAAGAACACTATGAAAATAATATTTACAATCACATTATTCCGCTATAGCAAAATAATGTGATAAGATGCTTGTTCTTTGCCTGATAGGGTATATAATAAATGATTTTATACGGGCATTAAATGCCGAAGTAACGGCGGTATTGTAGTTCGTTTTCTAGAGCAGTCACGCGCATTACAATTACGGCTTCCGGCACATCAAAGTACCCGCGGAGGAATTCTATTTCGTGTTCACACGGATAGGGATACAGATACACGCTTTTTTGGAGAGGCAACATGTTAAATCGTTTCAGCATCCTGCGGAACATATCCTGTTCCCGGCGTTTGAATTTGGAAATGTCATACATGACCAGCCACCACCGTCCGTCCCATTTTTTTGGTTTTTCGATCTTCATCGTTTCAATATTGTATTTGAGGTTTTGGAGCATACCCTTTTTCGTGAGCGTGAGGATTGTCGATCCATCGGGCATTGGCTTCATGCGGATATATTGTTGCTTCATCATGCGTTTGAGGATAAATCGGAGACGTGGAAGATTATATTTGTCCCATTCTTTGATATCGTTTTCCCGTTCCCATTCTTTGTAGAGCTTCATGATGGCACCTATTCCGATTGCTGTTCCGGGCATGACAAAGAGGGTAGTGAGGAGCGCGCCAGCGCCTAAAAGCCGGAGAACATCCTGTGTTTTTGGAGATATATTTATGTGAGCCATGATTATTTTTAGTATAGGAAAAAACACAATAGTACACAATAGCAAAATTGTGTGATGGTTGGCTGACGTAGGAACGGAGTTCTCTTGACATATGTAACGCAATGCGTTACAATCATTCTATGATCAGTGTTGACCGGCTCGTGTGGGATGAACGAAATCGAGCACATATAGCTCGACACAGTGTTTCTGTCGCAGAGGTTGAAGAAGTTTGTCATAATCAGCCTGTATTTATTTCCGGACATTCTGGAAGACTTATGGTTATTGGCTCATCTGATTCAGGAAAAGCACTGTCTGTCGTTTTGGATCCGAAAGATGAAAAAGGCACATGGTATGTTGTCACTGCGCGATCTGCCGATCGAAAGGAACGATTATTTTATACAAACATGAAAGGAGTATCGTTATGACAAAAAAATTACAGCGTGATCCGTTGCCGGGAAAAACGGTATCCAGAGAGAAGCTTGCCGAATTTTGGGATACCCATAGCTTTGTCGATTATATGGATACCATGAAACCAGTGCGTGTACGCGTCGCAAAAAACTTATCTGAAGGGATTACTATCCGTTTTGACCCGAAAACGTTGAATGTACTGAGGAAGAAAGCACAGGAAAAAGGCATCGGTCCCACGACTTTGGTTCGAACATGGGTGTATGAGCGTCTGGCGACAATGTAACACCGCGTCAGGATATTGAAACTGCAATCAAACGAGCTATGAAAGCAAAGGAGGATATAGTATGAAAAAAATAATACCGAAAGGGTATTTTACACGGGATGATCATTGAAAAGAATTGATGAAAGACCCGAAATTTGTAAAGGAATGGAAAAAGATTGAGCCGGAATATGAATTGGCTCGGGAGCTTATTGGAGCCCGGATCAAGAGAAATATGAGTCAGAAGCAATTAGCTGACAAGATTGGGACAAAACAACCGGTTATCTCACGGATTGAATCCATGTCCTATCAACCCACTGTTTCCCTTCTCCAACGCGTGGCTCGAGCTCTTGACGCCAAGCTCGATATTCGATTTATTTTTCCTTCATAACGAAAAAAAGCAGAAACGGGAGCGGGAGAAGAACAAAGCCGAGCCACTATTTTATACATTTTTCTTCTTCGACAAGAGGGGTTAATTTCTTCTTTAGATCCGGGAGTTCGTTTTTGACCACATCCCACACAAGCGCGTAATCAACGCCGAAGTAATGATGGATGAGTTTGTCCCGAAGTCCAGCGAAGGATTTCCAGTCGATCTCCGGATGTTCCTTTCGATAGGATTCAGGGATTTGTTTTACTGCTTCACCGATAATTTCCAGACTCCGAGCAGTTGCCCGCTCTAGTATTTCATCCCGCATAAATTGTTCTTCCGAAACGATTGTGACTTCCGTTTCCAGAAACAGCAGTTCGTCGAGGATATGATTGATGTATTCAGTTGCTGATTTGGACATACTGAAGGTCTTTGTCGATATACGGTTTGATATGCCGGGAAATTGCCTGCGGGGTCACGAGATCAATTTGTTTGCCGAAAACTAATTCTAAATGTGTGGCAGTCCCGATAAAATTTTTGTATGTTTTTTTACCGGGGATAAATTCTACCATCATGTCAATATCGCTTATCGGGGTGGAATCAGATCGGACAGATGATCCAAAAAGCCCAATGCGAGATACACCAAACTGCCTGAGTGTTGGTTTTTGTTGCTGGAGGGTTGACGTAATGAATTGAACCTTGGTCATATGCGTATAGTATAGCATGATAGGACAAACGAGTTACAAGATGCGTTTAATTATTTTTCTTTAAAAGAAAGAAAAATGGTATCGGGAGAAGAACAAATCCGAACCACTGGAGGAGCTGGGGAAGGAAGAAGAGGACGACAACGGAAGACGGAGAACCGAGGACTGAAGACGGATCTGCATTTTCTGTCTTCTGCCTTCCGTCTTCTGTTCTCTGCTTTCCGCCTTCGGCAGCACCCACCCGTTTTCCCTTTTGCCCGCCCGAATCCCGATTTAATCGGGAGAAGGAGGGAGTTGTTCACCAAAAGTATTTTATTGATTTATAAATTCTTCTTGCGTCATACCGATGTCTCTGAGTATTGCCCGTAATAATCCTCTTCCTATGTCTTTTCCTTTATGAAAAGGAACGACCGTTGTCCTCCCATCAGGATGTTTGAAAAAGATGTGGCTTCCAACTTGACGAACGTTTATAAACCCCAATTTTTTCAAAAATTTGATGAGTCGATCCGGTTTAATCGTGGGCATCTGGGTCATACAAAAGACGGACGGGGAACAAAGACATTGCTGATGCCGATAAATGAAGGCTTGTTACGGTTTGGGACTTGAATTTTTTTCTGATAGTCAGGATCCTGTTCAGCAACAGCCAGACAAAGCTGTATTGCTTCCTCGATATGTGCTATTGCTTCTTCATAGGTTGATCCCTGTGAGTGGCAGCCGGGGATTGCCGGGCAATCCGCCACAAAAAGACCGTCTTCATCCTGATTGATGATGACGTTAAAGTTGAGACATCGTGTATTTTTTGTGAGTTTGCTCATAGTTATTGTATTGTATCACGCTTCAGCAAGAGGACAAGGAAGGGAAGTGGCCCGCTTACGTCCTTCGCATAGAGAGGACTACGAGCGGGCAAAGCAAAAGCGCAAAGCCGAGATATTGGAGGAGCTGGGGGAGGAAGAAGAGGACGACAACGGAAGACGGAGGACCGAGGACTGAAGACGGATCTGCATTTTCTATCTTCTGCCTTCCGTCTTCTGTATTCGGCAGATTCCATCCGTTTTCCCAGTTATTCACCAGCACGTGCTCTTTCAACTCTTTCCCGAAAACAAAAGGAAACCATTCAAAAAGTTTCTGTTGTATTATCTCTGTTTTCTGACCTCGGCTTTCTATCTTCGGTAAAACGTACCCCTTCCATCCCTTGTCAAACGACTGGGAGAGGATGAGAGTTGTGAGTGATCGAGTTGTCGAGTAAGCGAGTTGCGAGTTAGAAGATTGGTCGTTTGTATTTTCTCGGTACTCGTAACTCGGTACTCGTAACTCTATTTTGTAATACGCCGGATTGGGATGATCAATTGCTGTTGGGAGTACATTCAAGACTTGACCTTGAATATCAGATGGCGTGGAAATGATAGAGGTAAGCCAACTATATGGAATGCTCGTCACTGTCACGCGTCCTACATCATTGATCCGTTTTTCGTTGCCAACTGCTAAGTTATCAAGTTCCAGAAGAGTGTTATATGTGCCCGAGGTGTTCACTTCTGGGATGATAAATGATGGTGTTTCCCATGTATTTTTCGATACCTGAACGATATCTTCTAAGAGACAAAATCCGGGCGTTTCGTTTTTCACACACACTTTTATTGGTCTTCCACTTATGTTTCTTGTCTGAAGTGAGAGGATAGCTCCAGCGCTGATAAAGGGAGTTTGTATCTCTTTCCAGTCGCAACTGCTGGCATCACGAGCACTATACCGGGTATACGTTCCGATAGCGGGATCTGTTGTAATAATTTTCGTAAACGATCCCGATCCGAGAGCATAACAATTCCGCGCTTGCTTCGTATCCGAGAAATCTACGGATTTGGTCGTTATTGTTGGTATTGTTATTTTTAGTGTCGATGGCTGATTAATATCAATTGAGTTCATTGGTGTTTCCGGTATATCAAAGCTCTTTTCATACATCGGGGATAGCATTTGGAATTGGAGATTTTGTATTTCAAGGCGGGAAAGTGTTTGTTTTCCATCTGCGTCGAGTTCCACTTTCAGCCAAAGTTCGGGCAATAGAGCATTTTGGATAGGAACATATATATCCTCTTCAATTTCATCATCATTCGTTTGCGTATTTACTGTTTTTTGAGGTAAACAGGATGAGTCTCCTACTTTTGAGATACACAGAGTTGGTGCTGTATCTGTGTCTGCAAACGATATATGTATTTTTATCAGAGTGGGTTGAGGTACCACTTCAGTCTGCTGGATAAGTTCGCTAAGTGGAGCATAGATACATGGTTTACCCATTTTTCCAAAAAGAATAAGCGTATTTGGCTGTTCTTCTTTTCCAAATATCAAATCACTGGTTGCGGCATATGCACTGCAATTATGGATTGGTTGAGTAGAGAGACGAGGAGTTATGTCGTGGGTCTCCCTCGGCGAATCTTTATAGAGGCGTATGCTATTTTTTGCAAATAATGGAACGACCGCGTCCTGTTCAGATTCGTGGATCAGATTATTATTAATTTCTAAAAGAGGCGCGCCGTTGATTTTTTGCGCAATAGTGAAAGTATCCATACCCATCGGGAGAGGTGTTGTATTGAGCTCTACAGATGGAATAATTGGTTGAAAGGACAGTGTATCTCCCTGATTGATCACACGAGCAAGTGTAGGTGAGTTCTTACCAAAAAATGAAGGAATGACGAGCGTGCCGGGCGCAACAGATGCTGAAATTGTCGTCCCTTGATCTGTCATTTGAATCGAAGGTATCTGTTTTCCGTTTTTTAGATATGCGAACGGATAGGATAATAATTCTTTTTCTGTGGCAAATCGGATTGGTGACTGAGCATCTTTATATTGATAGAGTGTTTGTTTTCCTGAAGTAAATACTTTTTTAACTGACGGAAGATCAGTTAAGCGTTTTTTCGTTTCCTCCAACATGAGAATAGATGGGTTTGAAGGGAATATTACCCGCTCATCAAGCCAGATGTACGTAATTTCATAGCGAGTAAATACATCTTCCAGTGTCTGGGGCGTGTTGCTTGCATACAGTGCGAGCGTGAGGTCACGGTAATATGCTTCATTGGTCGTATTCCACACATCAAATGCACGGTCAAGAATCGGTTGTTTGATCCCGTACCACGGAAATCCGGATCCCCGGTATCCCCAGTCATACGTTGTCCATCCCCAGAACGTCGCCTGTGGGAGATTGGCGATTTTACCATTCGGATCCTGGGTCTTGAAAAAATCAAATACATCAAAATATTCCTCTGGGATACGGACTTTCATAGGAGTATAGAGAAAATTGCCTGTGAAAGAAGGAATTTGTGTGATGAGGATAGCTCCGATACAGATACCGAGAATGCTATATGCCCATCCCTTTTTCAATTTTTGTGTCATAAATGAAACACAATACGCAAATCCGACCGCATAAGAAAGTACAGCAACTGGGAGGATTTTTGTAAACGGGAACCGGAAAATCTGCTTAAAAAGCGGGAGATGAGTTTGTAAAAACTCAAACAGAATTCCCGTCGGCGGGTTGGTGGTAAAAAGAGCAAAAAGAGAGAGGAGAAACAAGAGGAGAAAAGTAAGTGAGTTTGGCGTTTTTTTTAGAAGTGCTCTTCCATATCCAATACAGATACAGAAAAAGAGTACGTAGTAGATAAATTGAATTGCCGGCTCTTTTAGGTACGTTATCCAGGGTTTTATGAGGAAATCATGTGTATCATTCGCATCAATAAGATCAGTAGTATTAAAAAGAAATCCTTTGAGCATTGCTACATCAGGGAGTGTCCCGAATTGCTGGTTTCGGAGGAATGCTTCCTCTGTAAACATGCGATTGATTTTGGTTTCCGCAACAAATGCAGTACCGTTTTTTACAAACGCAGCAAACGGTAGGAGCCAGAAGGCGTTGATGCAAAAGGTGATAAAAAAAATTGAAATAACGGTTAAAAGATGATTTTTTATTTGTGTCATCCTGAACCCTACGTAGTATCGGGTGAAGGATCTAGTCCCGATGGGACGTCGGGACGCTTCGCCAGGTACCAGACGGTACCCGGCTTCGCTAGATTCTTCACTTCGTTCAGAATGACAATGTTTTGTTAGTAAAAAAATTACGCATACAATTCCTAATATCACACAATACACCACAAAGATTGTTGGAATATAATTCATAGGGATCGCAAGGAGTGTGGCAAGAGTAAAAAGAGCGAGTGTTTTTCTATTTTGCTTGTCCACATAGGCAAAAACCGTGAGGAGAAGCCACGGAAGCGATGCAAAAAAATGGGAGAACGCTTCGTAGGGGACAGCAAAATACTGCATAGTACCGAGGTTGAGAATATAGAACAGCGCTCCGAGGGTTGCTCCAGTTTGCTGGACTATACCATTTTTGTTGTAGGACCTTAGATTGTCATTCCCGCGAAAGCGGGAATCTAGGGTTGAGGACTCTGGATCCCCGATCAGGTCGGGGATGACAGGACGGAGCACTATTCGTTTGATGAGTTCATACGTTCCAATCCCGCCGATAAATAGTGCAAAGAAATGGTAAAAATATCGGAGCTGCTGCGGGGCGAAGATAAAGGAAAGCACGAAAAGTCCAATCTGCCGAAGGAGATCCGCTGCATGCGCGTTGCCTGCCCGCACACCCAACCCTTGATATTCCTGCCACACCGAAAAAATCGATCGCTCAATGATATTGGTCTTAAAATCAAATTCAGGATGGAGATTGTCCCAGCCGGAAAGCCAGGTGCCCGGCGTGTAGTTGGTGAAAAACAACGCTATGACAACACAGAAAATAAGGAAATATGGCAGGATGTTACGAATGAGATGGCGCATACGAAATAAGAGATGGTGATTTCAGTATGGCAGATTTCTTTTGGTAAGAAAACCCCGCTTCTTCCACCACATCCGCAAATCGTTCTGACACACCATCCCACGTGCGGGACGCTTTCAGGAGTGTACTCATTCGTGCGAGTTTCTTCTGATTTTTTTTTGCCCACGCAATTTTTTGCCAAAAAGCTTGTGTCTGGAGAGGAAAAGAGAGATTCTCTGGTATAACACCAGTTTTTGTACATGCGTTTGAAAAATCCGGGTCATTGGTATATGGGAGAAGCGCTTTACTCATGATAAACGGTTTTTTGAACGCAAGTGTCATCGCCAATGGCCCGCTTGAGCTCATGAGCGTCCGGTAGGGAAGGACGACCAGATCACTAGCTGCAAAATACAAAGCGATATCTTTATCATTCACAAATCCGCTGATCGTGATATGTTTCCGGTTCTGTGCTTTTTTGTATATAGATTGAACAAAGTGTTGGTAAAAAGGTTTGTCTTTCAGATTCGGGCTCACTCCGCCAGCCATCACGAGCCGGAATTCCCGTTTGTCGTGTTTAGCAAACTCACCAACGATCCAATCTGATCCTTTGTACCAGGTGAGGAATCCAAATGACAAAACGACGAACTGGGATTCTGGGATCCCGAGTTTTTTCCGTGCTTGTATCTTGGAGCAAAATCCATGAATCGCGCCAAGTCCATGGGGGATGACGGAGATATCCTGTCTTCCAGTCAATTGTTCGAGCCTACGGGCTAACACGGCATTATGCACCGTGACTGTGTCAGCAAATCTCGTTGTACTTTTATAAAATACGCGTAATGCGTAGGTAAAAAATCGGGCCATGAGAGAAGATTTTTTTATGTTGACGTGTCCGGACAGGTCGCTAATATCCGTAACCACCTGGTGCATGACCAGGGATACGGTTTTTCCGATTGCTTTGAGGGTCAGGAGAAAAATCGGAAAAAGAGCTGTCGTTGTGTTTCCGCCAAACTGGTGAAACTCAAATTGGATGAGCATGGATTTCACCTGGGTGAAATACCGAAGGGTAGAAAGAATCTGTGCAAACGCCAGCGGACTTCCTTTATCCCACACACGGACAACGAGGATCCCGCGCTCGATATACCATTCTTCTTTTCCATTGATTTTTTGGGCAAGGATGATGAGTTTTTTTCCACGTTTATCTAATTCCTTGACGAACGATTGGGAAAAGTGGTCGGTATAGGAGGCGATCGCATCGATTTCCCTTATCGATCGGTTCGTCCTCCCGGGGAACGACGCGACAACGCACACCGTGTCAGAGGTGTTATAGAGCTGTGCGTATTTGAGTTTGGTATCCAGTTTCATAGGTTTTTAAAGGCCTCGCCTTATGGGCTTCGATTTTAAGGCGAGGCCTTGTGAAAATTCATTGTCATTCCCGCGAAGGCGGGAATCCATCTTCGTTTTCAATTATTATTGTTCGATCCCGATTTTATCGGGAGAGAACTATCATAAACTTCTCACCCCGCATGGCGGGGTTCGAAGAATAACAGTTCTATTTGTCATTCAACGTAACTTTTTGGCTGTTTTTTACATTGATAATCTCGTGCTCATCAAGTGTTTTTCATCATGTGCTCATCACATTGTAATCAATGTAAGAAACAACCCCTCTCTTAAAATCTAAACTTTTGTCACAATGCGTGACGCAAATCTAGACTCTAGAGGAGAGGGTTTCGTGTTGTTGTTTTGTACAGTCTTAAACTGGTTGGCGCATCCGTTGGCTTTTGGCCTTGGATCCTGAAGAACGCGTCACCCAGTATTCGACTGGATGTTTTTATGCCTGCTTCGGGTCAGGCCACGATTACCGACGGTTAGCTATCGCACGAACTACTGCGATTACACCAAACGTCAGAAAGCCGACGATGGCCAGCCAGAACAGTCCGTTCAGGCAGCCGAGGCCGAGGCCGATTGTACCGTTCCACAAGGCTGGGAGGAGAGTGAATGGGTTCACTAGCTCGTTCCAGGCTGTGGCCATCTGCTCTCCTTGGGAGGGGGCAGGTGTGGGCGTCGGTAAAGGCGTCGGTGTGGGTGGTTCGTCCCAGACACAGTGGCCTGCATCGGTCGACTTCGCCGGATTGAGTAGCCAGCCTGCCAGATTCTCGTCGCATGAACTTGGATCGAATACGATGAGCGTCGGCTGAATGGTCGGCATGGCCGTGGCGATGGCCGTGGAGGCGGGCTGCGTCGCACAGGTGGCGGTCAGAGCAAATACGTCGGAGTCAAATTGCGACTCGGCATCTTGCCACAAACCTTGAACCCAGGTGTCCATTGGCGAAAGACCAACGATAGTCAACAAGCCTGGATTTTTTTCCTGCCAGTCACCAGCGTAGTCCATTGCCAGTATGTGTGCATTCCAGCCACGCGGGACCCGCCAGAAGGAACCGACGAAACGTACATTTCCATTAGTGGCCTCGTAAGGCTGGTTGAACCGGAACCATTCGTACGGCTGCATTGCGTAGAAACCGCTTGCAATGGTTTGATCGCCGTTTTTCAGGCTCCACTCGACGATAGACTTACACGCTTCGCGGGGTGAACCAACTTCTTCACCAAGGCGCGCGACATCAGGATTGTCTTCCAGCGTGCAGTCTGAGTCGTTGCCACCGAATTCTTGAGGGTCAAAACCGGAAAGTCGTGTCACACTGCGACCTTTCTCATCCTTGTCTTGGACCGTCTGGGGTTGTGGCTTTTCGGTCTGTGCATAGACCGTGGTTGTTGCGCTGCCAAGCAGCAGCGCGACCATCAAAATTACGATGGTCAGAAAAACAAAAAACTTCTGGGTCTTACGTTTTGTGTTCATGTTAAGTGCCTCCTTGGCACCTTGAAAAAAGGGTTTTTGGCACCGGAATGGCGCCATTGTTGTTTTGTCCTTACGGACAAGGCGATCACAAGATTAATGCATAATGCATAATTGATAATGCATAATAATAAAAATTTATGCCACAATTCGTCATTGTGCATTGTGCATTGTGCATTGTGCATTGTGCATTGTGCATTGTGCATTGTGCATTGTGCATTGTCTTTATGACCATCTTGCCCGCAAGGACTCTTTTCAAACACAACCCTTACCCTTTTTACGACAAAACCCGGCTATAGCATCGTTTTGTCGTCCCGTTGAAACGCGCTTTCCAAAGTTTTTCGTTCCATGAACGATGGACTCTGAATTCTGCACGTTTCTGTTCATTTTCCCCGTGATTGACACACCTCATTTCACGCTGTATGGTAAACATACATGTTAACCAAACGTGATATCGATTGGCTAAAAGATGAATTCGCTTCTGCTGTTGCTGATCGGGTAAAAAAAGATTTATCCGATCGTCTTGATTGGATAGCCACCATGCTTGATAAACAAGCTGGCAATCTCCAATCTATTGATACAGAGATTACCCTTATTCGTGGATCTCTTGATAAAAAAGACAGCAATAAGGAATTACTTGCCAAACGTGTGAGACGTGTCGAATCACACCTCCACCTTCCACCCTTTGCCGACTAACACTCTTCCCATTTGCCACTTCTATTAGACTGTACTATGTCAATGTGCTTCCGTTTCTTCTTCTCGAATTTCTTCAAGAAAGAAGAAGGGAATCAAACAACACGATTGTTTTTGCACCCCATCCGTCTGTCTACAAAAATTTGTATGAGACAAATGAAATGCACTCACTCCCGACGTACTGTCGGGGGGCCTAATTCAAAAGAATCAGGAGAAAAAACATATGTATATTGTTCTCTCCTCTAATTCCTTTTTACTCATACCTTTGCAGTTGAATACGTGTGCTATACTGTACTCATATGAAAACAACCGTTCTTAATTACGCGATACTTATTGAACCAGATACGGAAACCGGGACGGATAAATCTGGCTTTACTGCATATTGTCCATCTCTTGGTATTGCTGATGATGGCGATACCATCGATGAGGCGTTGGCACATATGAAAAAAACTATTGAATTTCATCTTGCCTGTCTTCGTGACGAAAAAATAGAAATTCCTCAATCAAATCCAAGTGACAGATTCTTGGCAAATATTCAAGTGCAATTTCCAGTATCGAGAGTCTCGATTGCATAATACGTTTTGGTATGCCGAAATTACCTGTCGTTAAACCCCGGACACTTATTTCTGTCTTACAGAAAAAAGGCTTTTATCTTGCCCGTACGGATGGAAGCCATCATCGCTATCATCATAAAGATGGACGGAAAGCAACTGTGCCATTCCATACTCGACCGTTGAAAAAAGGCACGCTCAAGTCAATTCTTCGTCAAGCAGAATTGTCGACCGAAGAATTAATTAAACTCCTTTAAACTGATCCTGTTTTCTTCTCTTTTGATCTTTTTCGTCTCTCTTGACCACTGTTCTGTATTCGGGTGTAGGATACGGATCTTATGATGAAACATGTATGTGATTGCTGTAACCAGGAAATGGAACTTAAAAATTGTATTGATGTCAAATCTTGGAATTTTGAAATTGAAAGCAAAGAGTACTGCCTTTCCTGTTTCCAAGATAAAAAGAATTGGAAAGCAATCCATACACTCGTCAAACGGACTCCAAAGAGCTCCTCTTCTTCATCAACGGCATAGTTTGTTAATGTGCGATTTTATATCACGTGCTCATCACGTCTTTTTAATCTTGTGCTCATCTCCGCCTCTTGGCGGATTCTTTCCAGGAAAGAAGGTATTCTCAAGCCTGCCTCAAGAGAACACCCTCATTTCTGGAAATAAACATTTCAAAACTCAAATCTCAATGACCAAATCACAACGACGTTTTTTAGATATTCCATGTTGGTCATTGAGTTTTGTGATTTAAGATTTTAAATTCAGGAGTGGAATGGCTTAAAGAAACCATCCCATTGCTGAATTCAAACCTGGTTTCAATAATCCCAGAAGAAACCTTCCTTGCTCGCAAGGCTTACAGCCGTGCCTCGCAAGAGCGGTTCTTCGGGATTGATGGTTGGTAAGCTCGCCAATAAGAATTGACTCGCTAACCAACCATCAAAAAACCGGCATCACTGCCGGTTAGGTTACTTACTTTCGATCCGGCAGGAATGGAATTTATGTCATTCTGAGGCGAACTACGTTTTACGTAGTGAAGCCGAAGAATCCCGTGGGGATCCTTCGCGTACGCTCAGGATGACATAATATAAGTCGTTATTTTTTCTTTTTTAAAAGTACGAGTCCCATTCCTCCCACGGTCAGGAAGGGGAGAATGGCAAACACATCGTTGACTCCGGCTACTGGTAAGTTTGTATTTCCTTGGACTACACCACCATTGGTCCCAACAGTGAGACACAACTCTGCGGTATCATCGTCACCGTTTGGTCTGGCAGGAGCCGTGACTTTGGCATAGTTGGTGACGCAAAAGAGCATGCGGTTGGCTGGAAACAGCGATGCGTCTCCAACTTTGGCAGTGATATCAATCGTTTTTGTATCACCGGCAATAATATTTTCTATAATAAACGTTACTGTGTTTGTTCCTTTATCGTAGGATGAAGCGATATTTGCTGAGACAAACGTCAGATATTCAGGAAGTTTGTCGACGATGGTGACTGGATGCATGGTTTCTCCAGATCCGTTTTTGACCACGAGCCGGAAATGGACGGTAGCGCCAGGAGAAAACGTCGGGTCGGTGCTCCCGAGATTTTCGACATAGATAAATGAAATAGGATTTTGCACTTCCTTGTTGATGACCAAATCCGTCGGCGTACTTCCACTGTTGCCATAGGTATCGGCATACGCCTTTGGCGTGAAGACAGAAGACAGAAGACAGAAAACAGAAAATACAGAAATAAGAGAAAAATATTTTTTCATAATTTTTATATTTGTCATCCCGAGTCCGTCTACTGGCGGAGAGGGATCCCGTTTGGGATTCTTCGGCTTCGCCTCAGAATGACATTAAGCGAATAAAAAAACGATAGAACTTTTTCTATCGTTAAATACAGATTGGCAGTATATCCTATAAAAAATATCTTGTCAAGTAGGGAGAATGGTAGAGTCCTTTTTACTGAGTACAAAAGGTGTCCTATAGAGAGATTCTTTTGTCATTCTGGCTTGTCCAGAATCGGTTTTTTTCAAACTATCTGGAGGGATTCTGGAGTCACCTTCGGCTCCCCAGAATGACAGGTTGTTTTTTTGGGTGACCCTCCAGAATTCCAGAAAAGGATTATTTCTGATATTCCTGTCTATCTATTAAGTCCGCAAATATCAATAGCCGCTCAGCCTTAGAACCAGGTGCCACAGTATAAACCTTACCTTCTCCCGAGGCTTACAGCCTCGCGTCGGAGGGGCGGTTATACGTGGCACGCTAGTTATTTGTGCAACTCTTGTCTATCGATTAATTCCGAGATTAAAAGCAGCCTTTCTGCGGTGCTTCCGGGCGGCCAGCAGGTTTGGAGTATCAGCTTCCGGTCGCCTGAGATCGGCTGGACGTAAGAGATTTCTGAGGGTGAAACGACCCGTTTTTCGTACAATTTGTACGTATAGAGTGTCCCTTTGTAAGCAAGAACGATGAGGTCGTCAGTCTCCAGATTTTTGAGCAGGTAGAACACGGCATTGAGATCTTTGATAAACCACTCGGCATTGGTGGAGTGGGAAAAGAGATAGACGACGCCGTCTTCATCCGGAAAGAAGCTGGTCGAGGCATGGGCAACGCCTTTTTTCAGTGCTTCCATATAATCAGCCTCGCTCCGGGGGTCGACGCTCGGGATAATACGGGCATTGATACCTATTTTTGGTACGACGATGCCAAATTCCGTATCTACTGGTGTGATTTCACTCCCATCAGGAGCGATCAGAGGATTGAATGCGACAGGGACGGAGGCCGGAAGCGGCTTTTCCTCTGTTTGCTCTTCCCGGACGGTTTGTTTCATTCGACTTATATAATAGGAAGATTCCAGAGCGACGACCGGTGCCACCATGGGAACTATGCCACCGAGGGCAAATGCGATGAGACCCAGGCCGATAGTTTGTTTGAGAGACATAAGAGAAAATGCGGACGAGTACCGAGATTACCGAGAAAACCGAGATCATTGAGATGACCGAGAAAGGATCTATCTGACCTCGGGTGTAATCTCCGTTATCTCTGTTTATCGTGTGATGGAGTCTATCAAAATGGCCTATAGAAGTCAAATGGAGAGAAAAACAAAGAGAACAGAGAAAATTGAGAATACTGAGAAATGTAATGTCTGATTTCGCCTTTTGCTCTCCGTTGTCTCAGTGTGTCATTTGTCGTGCCATTCGGTACGGAACTTCCTTGGTTATGGTACTGATGATGGCTGTGACAACTCGATCGTTTGGTTTGATACTTTCTTGGCTAAATCAATTGCCGCGTCGTATTTTCCGACACGGATGAGGTCCTGCACTGTCCCAGTGACTTTTTGGGTAATCATTTCTTCATACTGTTTGGCATAGGGGTAGACAATTGGGGAAAGCTCCGGGCAACTATCATCCAACTGCATGATGGCTTTGTAAAGTTTCGTTACATCCATCCCGGGTTGGAGGAGGGTTAGGACGATTTTCGAAATGATTTTACTCCGCTCCTCAGTCATTGAACCATCAGAAAGTTTTGCTTTCAGCATCTCGACAACTTTGAGCTCAATATCTTTACGGATTTCATCTGGGGACATAGAGATTAGTGAGTAGTCTGTTCGTTTTCCTTGGACTCTTTTACTAAGGAAAATACACCTGCTCCTCCCATAAGTAAGTCAAATAATAGAGGATGATCGGGGGAAACATTTTGAACTTTTGAAATTGCTCCTGCTTCACCGTTTTGTATTGCCTCTACAGTTACATCTGGTGCTGCTTCTTGCAAATGCTCTGCGAATTCAGGATTTGTAGGACCAATTTTTACTACTTCCCGGAACCATGGTTGGGTAGCCATGATTTGTCGTTCTAATAACGATTCAGTAGCTCCCTCAAATGCCTTGTGGTAGGTGCTTCGTAATTCTATAGCATATGCAGCGCGAAGCTGTTGGAGTTGCGTCTCGTCTTTATAGATTTCGTTCCACTGAGTAGGAAACGCGTTTTTTAGAACTTCATCAATGTTTTTATAATCATCTCCAGGATTGAGGAGTCTCTCCTTATAATCCTTTTTGATTATCTTATCTTCGTATTTTTCAGTATATTTTTTTCCGTCTATTCTCTCATCTATCCATTTTTGAATCCTATCTGGTTGAAGTGGATAAAAAACACCAACTGATACATCTGCTAAATAATCTGCGACTTTTCCTGCTGTTTTACCAAGAGCTCTTCTCGTTTTTTTGGTATCAACTTCTTCTCTGGATATCCATCGATTTGTCAGGAATTCTCGTAGTTTTTGTTTTCTATCTTCTTCTACAGACGTCATTGATTTTTCAATCAAATTTACTGCGTGTTCACCCTTTCGATTATTAACTGATTTTAGAAGACTACTGATGAGGTCAGTATCTAGGGAGTGTGTAAGTCGTTCTTCATATAGGCCAAATCTTCGAATAAGATCACCCAGATGTGTATATCCTCCAAGGATCTGTGTCTCAGTTATCGATTTTTCCTCCTCAGACTTTGTTTTTTCTTCTTCCAGTTTTTTGATTTCATTTGGTAAATCTTTCTTTTGTTTTCGCAGATCCTCTAACTCTCGTTGATCTGCTTGTGCTTTCTCTAATTTTTTTCTTGTGTCTTTTATATCTCGTAATACTTCGTTTGCTTGAGTTTCGAGCGCTTTTGCATCTGGACCAGTTGATCCACTTACCATAGAAGACAATTTAAATCCGAGGTATTTATCTGCCAACGCATCAATGAGTACCCCAACTGGAGGAGGTGATCCTGTATGTTGCTCCCATGCCTGTTCGAGTGTTTTTCGAAGGGGTTCATATATTTTTTCAAATCTTTCTAGGTCTTTAGGTAGCTCCTTAATATCCTGTGTGCGTTTGTTTTCATTTAATTCAAGTCTATCTATTTTTTCCTTATTTTTTCCAGTATCTTTTGTGAGACTTTCATATTCACCTTTCTTATTGGAAATATTATTTCCTATTTCTGTAATTTTTTTTGTCATTTCAGTAGCGTGTCCTTTTAATAAAGTAACACCTTGTTGAGTTTCGGCAATTTCTTTATGAATAGGATCAAGATCCGCAGATACTGTACCTCTCCATGTTTCAAGGTTTGCTTGAAATTTTTTTAGATCTTCTTCACGAAATCCTTCACGAAGCATTTCCTCTACGATCGGTTTTAGATCTCCGCTTGGATTGGATTCTAGTAAATCTGCGCCAGCTTTTGTTTGCGCGTATAATTTAGTCAAGTGCGAGATAATTTCATCTTTTCGTGGGCTCGTAAATACATCGCCTTGGAGGTCATGAACCAGTGCTTCTGTTTTCTGAACGTTTTGATACCGCGTTGCAGAATCAATAAGATCAGTATCTGAAATAAACTTTTCTTGGTGTAAGGCCGTCATTAGATGTTTTTGTTGCTCCGCAGAATATGTTTGAGTTGTTCGAAGTGTTTTTCCGCTTGTATCTGGATGATATTCTTCATTTTCTCTAAGTAAATCTTTCCAACGATTCGGGTTTTTTGTAAGATCCATTGTTTCGAGTTTATCCGCTTGATCAAGAATGGTTTTTGGAATTTCTGCTTTTGGGGCATTTTTTGCATTTCCTTTAAGCACAAATTCCCTGGTTTTTATTCCCATTTGTGCATGAAGTATATCTTTGATAGGCGTTTCTCCTGCCATATAGTTTTAATTTGCCGGCTGGCCGGCGGTGGGTACTGGGCTATTTCGTTGTTTAAATGCGGTTTCGATATCTGAGACTGCTTTCATACCACTTGTTTCTTCTTTGAGGATCGGTTCGAAAAATGGCCATTTTTGGGTGAGCGCTGCGAGGACAAAGGCAAGTTCGTTATAGTTTTTTATTTCGTCAATGATCGTAATGATATCTTCCGATACTTCCTGGAGTTCTTCTTCTGTCGTGAGGTCGCCGGTTTTAAATGCTTGGCCGATGGCCTGGGTGAGTTTTGCGCCCACTCTGTTTTTATCGTTTTCCGTGAAGTCTGCGCTCTCCGGTGGGGGAGGAGTGGGGTCAGGAGATGGTGTGGTTTGGATAGGAGGAGCATCCTTGGCAGGAGTGGTTGTTGAAACTGGAGTCGGGCGGGCTGATCCGGTTAAAACAGCGGAATCAGAGAGAGTCGGTATCCCCATATATATTCAGTCTACATACGTTTCTTCTTCCTTGTCAATTCCCAGTTCATGTATACCTTGCAGGGTTGTTCCTTTAAAGGTGTATATAGTAATTTGTTACATCTCGTCTTCGAGAGCGAGTTGGGGGTCGATGTATTCATCCAGATCATCGCTGTCATATTCGACAAATTTTTTATACGTATTGGTGTGTTTGAGGAATGGAAGGGTACCGGGTTTGAAGGATTCGAGAATAAGCTCCGGCTTGAGCCACTCGGTTTTGGTTAGTCCCAAATAGTCGCTATAAGAGGAGTACCACTCTGTAAGGTTTTTAGTAAGTGACGATGCGTTTCTGTGGATATACCGGGAAAGGTGGAGGAGATATGGTTCTTCGGTAACATTAATGGCTTTATATCTCCCTTGAAATAATCCACCAATCCGCTTTTTTGTTTTATTGAAATACATGGTGTAGCGGGTGAGAATTGACTGCATGAATTGATCCATACACCGATTCTGTATTTGGTGAAGTAAAAGATGAAAATGATTAGGCATGAGTGTATAAGCGAGTAACTCTATCTGACCATAATAGTTTTTCGGTGGTCTAGGGATACCTTTAAAGGTCTGACCTTTAAAGGATACTTCTTGGGATGGTACACGAATTTTTTCTGGTGGTAGCAGTGCTTGTTTCAGGCAATGGAGGAATACTTTGTAATCATTTGGCTGAAGAAAGATGTCGCGTTTCTCGACTCCACGGTTATACACATGATAATACCCATTTTCAACGTATATTTTCACACTATTTTTGGCAGGCATATTTTTACTATACCTTTAAGGGTCTGACCCTGCAAGGGGTGAGGGTATGCAGGGTCAGACCCTCATGAACCCTCATGAACCCTCATGAATCTTTATGAATCTTTATGAATCTTTATGAATAAGACATCATGAACAATTTCGCACATTGAAGGAGACGGGGAGGATTTGCTATGATGAGCTCCATAAGGTTGACGCATGAAGCGTATCGTAAAATCTCATATATGAAATCTGACATGAAATCCATAAAAAGTTTCGAGAAAACAGTATTTTCCAATGGGACGCGGTTGGTGTTGGTTCCCATGGAAGGGATTAATAGTGTCGCCACATGCGTTATGGTGGAGACGGGGAGTCGGCATGAGACGCCTGAGATTAACGGCGTGTCGCATTTTTTGGAACACATGGTATTTAAAGGCACGGAAAAATACCCTACGACGGAGGACGTCAATTTCATCGAGCGGATGGGTGGACTCCAGAATGCGTACACTGACGTTGATGTGACAAATTTTCACAATAAAGTCATGGCTAATGATTGGAAAGAAGCATTGGAGCTCAACAAAGAATTTGCCCTTCACCCCTTACTTCTGCAAAAGCATATTGATCGCGAGCGCGATGTCATCCTAGAAGAAATGAAACGGTATAACGATGAAAATAGTCTCAGGATTGGCGAAGAATTTCAAATGCTCCTCTATAAAGGGACACCGCTTGGCATGCGGGTGATAGGTACGGAGAAAAGCTTACGCGCAGCAACTGCAAAAACGTTACAGGATTATCGCGACCGGATGTATACGCCGGAACGGATAGTGGTGGTAGTAGCTGGACAATTGAGAGAAAATGAGAGGTCAGAAGTCAGAAAGCAGACAGAGGAGTGGTTTGGGCGGGAAACAGAAGACGGAAGACGGAAGACGGAAGACAGAGAACAAAAACCGGAAAAACAATTAAGATCTCCGATTGTTGATGCTTGGTTCGGCTGTGCTCACCACAGGCAGGATAGGCCGGGGAGCGTCGTTATTACCAAAAAAGATGCAGAGCAAGCGCACATCACGCTTGGGGTCAGGACGTTTGCCCGCGGGAGTGAAGACCGGTTTGCCTGGAGCGTGTTTAATATCCTGTTCGGCGTCTCGTTTACCAGCAGGCTTTTTAAAGAAATCCGGGAAAAACGGGGTTTATGTTATACCGTCCGCAGCGGATCGGAGAATTGGGACGATGTGGGAAACTGGTCAATCTACGCAGGGGTTGCAACGAATAAAGTGGAAGAGGCAATCAAAGCAATCCTTTTTGAAATACAGAAAGCAAAAGAGGAAGGCATCTCGGAGGAGGAAATTGCGATTGCCAAAAAACGGATTCTCACGATGATATCTTTTAAAACAGAAGATCCGGAATTTATGGCAGAGTACTATGGACAACAGGAACTTCGGCATCTTCCCATATTAACCATCGATGATTATTTCCGGAAAATTACCGCAGTGACGAAAAAAGACATAGATCGATTGGTGAGAAAATATTTTGTTCAAAACACCCTTAATTTAGCAGTAGTATGGAATAAACCTAAAGATAATAACATCGAAAGTTTATTAAAAATTTAAGAGGATCTTAAAACGGAAATTTTAAAAATCAAAACTATAACTCAAAACGCAAATGTATTGATTTGCGGATTTTGTTATTCTGATTACCATGCGAAGAATCTCCTTTTGATTCTGAGATCCTTCGTTTCACTCAGGATGACAGTCAGTAGCGACATTGTATAAGAGATTCATTCAATTTGAGATATAGATTTGAGTTTTGATTTTTGAGTTTTGAGATAATGGTATGCTTGAACAAACTGTTGTTTTAATAAAACCCGATGGGGTAGAGAAACATATTATCGGCGACATCATTAACCGCTTTGAAAAAGCAGGACTTACTGTTGTGGGGCTAAAAATGGTCCGGTTAACCCAGGCAATTCTTGATGTATGGTACGCTCACCACAAAGACAAGCCGTTTTTTCCAGAGCTCTGCAAACAAATGATGGCGACCCCCATTGTAGCCATCGTCCTCTCAGGAGAGGGTGCGATCCAGAAGGTTTTTGACCTCTGCGGACCCACAGACCCAGCTGAAGCTCAACCAGGCACGATCAGACGGGATTTTGGTGAGTCAAAGCCGAAAAACGTCGTCCACCGCTCCGACTCCGTCGAGGCTGCGCAGAAGGAAATCGGGCTTTTATTTACTCCTGAGGAATTTATCTAAAAGAATTGAGAGGATTTTAGGGGAACGTTTCGTGATTTAGGGAGATCTTGGAATTACACCTGAGGGTGGTTATTCTTGCTGATTGGGAGGTGAATAACCGAGCGGGTGTGGGTGGGGGAAAATGGAATAGTATTATAGTCCTTCATGGTCTATTGACAATAGTTAAAACCTATAGTATGCTGCCAGCCATATGTTCTATGCTGAACAGCCTGTATATTCTCCTCAGATAGGAGATCCATCTCATGTGCAGCAATTAACTATTGCTGGGTTGAGTGATTTAGGAGTACCTCTTTATGATCGATTTCATCCTTCTCTAGCTAATTTATCCGGATCAGGTTTGCCTCAGGTTTCCGCTCCAGCATCAGAATCATGTTATTCCGGTCGATCAGGTATATTTGGAACATCAAAAGAAATAATGACTCAGGAACAACAGCAGGAGTATGTGTACCTCATCCCGGCTGATGGAGTAGGAGGAATCCATTTCACTAACGATGATACATACTATAGTATTAATGATTTCTTATCTGCATTTAATACTAATCCTTCTTCTCCACTGTGCGAAGCTACGTTGGAGGAAAAATCAGAGAAGACAAAAGGGGGCATTGCAACCAATTATTGGAGAGTTGTCTGTAAAAAACCTATCACTCAAGAGATGTTCAATAAAGTGGGAAACGAATATGAACGTGGCGACTTTTATATCCCGGAAAAAGGATTGAAAGGGTTTCTTGCGTGTCAAGATACTAGTGGAGGAGAAGAACTTCCATCGGAAAATCCTGTTATAGAGAATCCACAACCGGATCCTGATACACAACCAACAAAGACGCTCGTACATACTCTGCCACCATCTGATCAACCTGATCAAACGGATACTCAAAAGGCAGAACAATCTAGTCCAGAAAATTCAGTGATTCCAGACAATGACACAAGTGTGACAGAGGAAACAGGCACAATAAATCCAGATGATTTAGATGCTGCAATGGTACTCGGAGGAGCTGCTAGTATGGCTGCCGTTGGGGGAATGCTATTATACAGAAGGAGAAGAAAATATCGCCCTGGAGTCCCTCTGGATTTAAATGGATATACGAATCCTAATGCTCCTGCCAGTAGAAGACCAAAGACAGATTCTTTAGCACCTGTTTCTCAACCAAAGAGTAAGTCATTTTGGACCATAGTGTACCCTTGGGATAACCGTCAGAGTCCAAAACCAGCTAAACCTCCAAGCTGGTACAATGACCCTCATTCAGAAGTATTAGATGGTAATTTAGTCCACGCACATAATAATAAACACAAATGGCACTAGGAGGGAATTTCAGTTGTTTTCTTCCATACGATAAAAGTTCATATGACACGAAATCAACCCAAAGCTTTTCTTGTCTTTTCACTTCAATAATGATATTATAGGGTATATCCTGCTAGTCTCTCTTGGGTTATCACAGAGAGAAGCGTATGAAAGAAATAGGCGAACCACATATTTCAAGAAGGGGAGCGATCAAGGCGATGTTAGGAATTGGTGGTGCTTTTGCTGTAAGCGCTATAGCGTCAGATGATTTGTTACAACCCTCTATCGTTTATGCAAAAAGCTCTGAACAACAAGAAGAAGAACCTGAAATAGTATGTTATTTTATGCTTCCGGCAGTGAAACAAGAATTATTGGGATTCGACGTATCCTATGTTGATTGGCCTCAAGATATACAAATACTTCCGAATGTTCCAGGATTAGGGGATATAGAATATTTTTTAAATCAGGTCGAACCATCAGATGCTACTGCACAATCAGGACCATCATGCAGTACACACCAGATAGTATCTCAACAGAGTCCAGATGATGGAAAAGAATGGTTTTATATACTTCCTTGCTCGGTTCGGTATACCAGAGATATGTTTGTTGAAGAAAACGATGGAATTAACCAACCATTTATGAGGACAAAAAATGGAGGACTTATCAGTCTCTCTACTCCTATATTTGAGTATCTTTTTAGCACACTCCATCAAGGAGCTCCGTCTTTTGTATCGTCTTCTGAAGAGAAACTCCTGCCTCAGTCAGAAGAAGAACAACATGAACCAGAGGCTTCTGTGTCAGCTCCGGATGCACCACCATCAGGAGATAGCGGACAGCCACAAACTATTGGCAGTTTACCGCCGAAAAATTCAGAGGATTCTTTAGAGAACATAGGAGATGAAAGCTTACCATATATAATTACAACATTACTAGGCGGTATTGCTGGTTTGGCTGGATTAAGCGAATTAAAAAAAAGAACGCGTTTCGCAATAAAACAATTCAAGTGTCTTCATGGACTCAATCGATCCTCTGACGTGGAATTGTATTATAGTACGTCTGATACTACTCCTTTACCAGACACGCCTTTAACAGAAGAAGAGCTAAGAGAAATTAATCTAAAAAAAATAATGAATAATTTCTGGTCTGGTGGAACTTGGGAACAAAGGCAACATGCAAACAACGCTTTTAGACTTAGACAAGAAGAGGAGCGTGCTCATTCTGTACTTGTAGATGAAGACATAGAGGATCTAAATACTCTGACTGATATGATGAGTCAGTATGCTTTCCAAAAAGGGAAAGGAATAAAAATACAAGGTAGAATCAAAAAATTATTAAGGGGCGTATAGAGTATTTTCACTCCTATAAAAAAGGATATTTACCTGCTTTTTTCTACTTCACAATCTCCAGTTTTTTGAGGACGGGGAGGAGTTCTTCAAAGGGGAGGCCGATGACATTGGTGTACGACCCGTCGATTTTGGTGATGAAATCCCATGGAATTTCGTTGAGGGAGTAGCCAGCTGCAAAACGGGAGAAATCATAACGGTTCACGTACATCTCTACTTCGGGAGCCGTAATTTTCCGTATAGTGACTTTCGTTTTGGTGATACTATTCCACGTCTTTTTCACTTCCCCGTTGTTGACAAATAGGATCGTGACGGCTGTGGCGAAGGTATGCGTTTTACCCATGAGGCTTCTCAGCTGTTTTTTCGTTTCTTCTTTTTCCTGTGTCCGTCCAAAGGTCGTCATACCGAGAACTGCCATGGAGTCGGCAGCGATGATGAGAAATCTGCCTTCGGCAGGCAAGTTGTAGAGCCGGGGATTGCCGATGACTTCCTGGGCTTTGGCTTCTGAGCGCATTTTGATCATCTTATACGGGTCTTTACTGACGATCGTATCCTCTTCGACATGTGTGACGAGGGTACGGAAAATGATCCCCAGCTTCTCCAGAAGCCCTTTTCTCCCTACAGATTGTGAGGCGAGGATGACCTGGATCGGGCGTTCCTCTGGAGGGATATTTTGCGGCCGGAAAGATAAGTTCATAAGGGTATTATAGCGGAAAAAGGAAAAAATTGCTATCGGAATATTAAGGAGCAGAACTTATATAGTCTGTCATTCTTGGGGAGCGCTCGCGACTCCAAAATCTCTCACTCGTCCAGAGTGACAGCTTTTTTTATACATTATCTAGAGTTTAAACGTGAGCATGGAAGACTGCAGTATTTCTTTATCTTTTTCCCAAGAGTTGGCAAGGGTCGTACCGGTGATGATATAGGCTTTACCCGCGCGGATGAGGATCGTTTGGATGTTTTGTATGTGATAGACCCCTTGGGTAAAGGTGGCAATGATCTTAGTCGCAGGCAGGCCGTTGACCGTGATTTTGGCTTCCTCGACTAGTTTATACTCCGTAAATGTGGCAGGAAGCTTTTCCTTCACTGCTTTCATATAGGTATCGAGGTCGATGCCTTCTATGGACTCTGATGTCACATTGATGTTTGGTGTGAAAGGGTTTTCGCCTTCTTTCTCAGTTACATTACTAAAGAAAAACACAAGGGTGCCAAATTGTCCGCTCGTATCAATCCGCCAGCTTTTGGGAGGAGTGAGCAGAAATCCAGCGCTCGTACTTTCAAAGGGAGTTGGTTCGAGGAGACTATTCTGTATGATTGGAGAAGGAACTGCTGTAGGAGTGAGAGTAGATGACTGTTTTTGGAATTGTTTTGCCACAATGGTTTGTATGGTCGGGTTCTGATAGAGATAGTAGAGTGCTCCTCCTATGCCGGCGATGATGCAAATGGTGCTGACCGCGCCAAGGAAAATGTTGGGTTTGTATTTCGGGGGAGGGGGAGGAACCGGCGACGGAGAAGAGGGTGGAGGTGCAGGTATAGGTGGAGGTGTATTTTTTTCATACGCCTCACGGATATCCGTCTCCTGCCACCCGGCGTCTCTCAGCACTGAGAGTATTGATTCCTTCGCTACACCCCGGGAGGTATGAAGTGTAATGTAGTCGACGAGTTCCTGATTGGACATACTATAAAAGTATAGCACGTTTTTTGAGAGAGCAAGAGGGAAAAAAAGTGCCGGTCTTATTGTATTATCCCTATTATTTCCGTACAATACAAAAATACGGGATGTAGTTCAGTCCCAGTAGTATGTTGCCAAATCAGAAGATTTGGCATACAACTACGGGATCCCGTACGTCTAAGATTTTTTTGTCGGGACGTAGTTCAGTTGGCCCCAGCACTAAATTTCGGGGTATAGCGCAGTTGGTAGCGCGCTTCGTTCGGGACGAAGAGGTCGCCAGTTCGAATCTGGCTACCCCGACCGAAATTAGTGCGGGGTATATGCCACGCACGGCTTGCCCTGTACAGAGCTCTGCTCTTGTACGGGGTTCGGGACCGTGAGGTCGGCGATTCAAATCCGCCCATCCCGACTTTATGAATACGTACGGTAGATCATATGCTGCCCGGATACAAATATCTCATCACGTATCACCTCTCCAAACAGATTCAAAAAGCGTATAATAAGGCGGAATTTGTCCCTGTAGCTCAACGGATAGAGTAGAGGTTTCCTAAACCTCCGATATAGGTTCGATTCCTATCAGGGACGCACAAAGACAGCGAAGGAGGGAAGGGTATAATTCGTCCTTCCGTGTCCTTTGAAGTCCACCAGCTGGCGGACGAATAATGAGGAAAAGGTTGAGAGTTTCCCCCTCCAGTACCAGTCCGACGTAACGTCAGGACGGTTACGGGGCACCCAGTTGCATCTTTTATTCCATTTTTTGATACTATATACCTCTGTCGAACGGATCGCTTTCTGAATATCGCGGTCGCCCATCTGGTGAAGGACCATATTTTAGAAGGTTGGGCTTGATGTTGCTCCAACAGGATTTTGAAAACACTTTATTTTATATTTGCTGCATACAGGTTGGCTATCGCTGGAGGCGGAGGGTGAGGAATTGAATTTACGAAAGCAATTCCGGGAGGTGTTTGAGTGCTTCGTTGATCGGCATGATATTAATATTTCCATCCCGCATCGTTTTTTTCCCGCCGTACACGAGATAATTTTTGGATTCAGGATATTCTTTAGCAAAGGAGCGTAAGCCTTTCAATGTGCCAGATGATAGTTTATCCGTTCGTTTGACTTCAAATGCCCGTATACCTTTTTCCCCGTAGCAGATGAAATCAACTTCCGTGCCTAAAGCAGTTCTATAATAAAAAAGTTTGTACCCAAGCCCCAATCCGTCATTGACTGCCAAGAGGTCCTGAAAAAAGAGGCTCTCAAACGCAGTTCCTTCCACCATCTCCGGCATATCCATCGGTCCTGTGGGGCGAAGCGTCCGATAGACGCCCACGTCAAAAAAATAAAATTTCGGATGAGCAGTCAAACGGCGTTTTGTTTTTTTCTGAAATGAGGGGAGTCTGTACCCGATCAATAAGTCCTCGAGAATCGTAAAATAATTTTCTACAACCTTTCTTTTGATAGCAGATTCCCGTGCGATTTCTGAGGTATTCAAGAGTGATCCCTGGGAAAAACTTGCTGTCTCTAAAAACCGTGCAAACGCAGAGAGGTTTCTCGTCAATCCCTCCTGAGAAATTTCTTCCTCTAGATAGGTCTTGACGTAGCTTTCCAAATATTTTTTTCGGTTTTCTTCGTGATATACCGAGGGGAGTTGACCGTATTGGATAGATCGGGTGAGGTCAAAATCATGACCTACTTCTGTCACGGTCAACGGATGGAAATAGTACGTCAAAGCTCTCCCTGCCAATAAATTTTGTCCCTTTTTCCGTAATTTTCTGGCGCTTGATCCAGTAAGGATAAATTTTCGATGCTCTGTTTCAATGAGCCGGTGGACCTCATGGAGGAGTTCCGGAACCCGTTGAATTTCATCGATAATCACAAAATCCGTGTTTTTTTCCGGTATGTAGTTTTCTAGTCTCTGCGGGCGAGCTAGTAGGTCGGTAAAAATATCCGATTCCAATAAGTCTATATATGGTGCGTTGGGAAATGTGGATTTTGCCCACGTGGTTTTCCCTGTGCCCCGGGGTCCAAACAAAAAAAAGCTTTTTTGCTTCGGTGGAATGAGTAATCTGGCGTACATAACTCCATTTTACACGTATTTTTGGAGTTGTCAAGTCCATATTGCATACTCTTTGTTATCGTATATTCACTGCATACAGGTTGGCAACTGCGGATGCTGCGGGGTTGAGGTTGGTGAGGATGACAATGCGCCCCGCATTACTCCAGGGAGCCACAAAACTATCCCAAAACGGGCCTGCGTAGACGACTTTTCTATTGGTTCCGTCAAAATCCACAACTTCCACTTTGTCTTTCCCGGTAATGACGAGATGACGTGAGGTGGGAAGCCACTGAATGGGAGAAGACGGAAGACGGAGTTCAGAAGACGGAAGATTTTTTCTGTTGTCTGTCATCTGTTTTCTGTCCTCTATTTTATAGTTTCTGTCTTCTTTGCTGTCATAGACGTATATATTTCCTTGTTTTATCTCGCGGGTTTCTTCCGTCGGATTGGCACCGATGATCGGGGGATCGGTGATGAGTGGAATCGTCGTACTTTGGGACGCTTCGTAGAGAATTTTGGTTTCATCCGGGGAAAAAGACAGGATATGCATACTTTGAGTCGCTACAGAGACGAGATCATCTTTGAGAGACAGGAGCTTTTCTTTTGCTTTTATCTGCCGTTGATCATCCCAGTCTTTTTGGAGTGTTGATAAATCATACTGCGGTTTGAGGACATCGTTTCCCTTATCGCTTTCCAGAAGATACGCATCATTGGTTTTGGTTGTCAGAAGGATTTGTTTGCTATCCGGTGACCAGGAGAGGAGTACGTCAGCGGTGTTGACCTGCTCTTGTTTAAGGATTTGACGTGCGTCCCTATTCATCCCAAGAGGTTTGTCCAGCAAGTCCAATACCCAGATTCCGGCACGGCTTATCATCTGTGCACCACCGGTCGATTCCTGAGTTTCCGGTACTCCATAAACGAGTTTCGTGCCGTCCGGAGAGAGTATGGGGTTCGTGACCCCGCTTGAAGTGAGGGCAAAAAGGGAGGGGTTACTCGAAAAAAGCGTGGCATCGACGCGTGTGAGGACTTCTCCTTGGACGCGGACCCGTTTTTCCCATGGCTGATACCCGTTTTTGACAATCGTTACCGTATACCATCCGGGCGTGACGCTGACGTTAGCATTCGTGGCAGTTTTGGGTTTCCCGTCTATGAAAAGCTGTGCCCCCGTCGGGTCAGAAGTGGCTGCCAGCATCCCCGTCGTCCCGAAAGATTTTTTACCGAAATCCAGACGGTATCCTCGTCCGTATGAAATAACTGCAAATGATATTCCGACAATAAGAAAAACAGTAAGAATTGACAAGAGCGTGTTGCCGATGTTTTTGAAAGCCATATCATACAGTATACCCTTTTTCAGCATGAAAAAGAATCAGTACAAGATGTGGGGGCGGGGTGTGATAAAATAAATCAACGAATAACGAATCAGTACGAATAAACCTATTAATTATTCGTATATTCGTAGCATTTTATTCGTAATTCGTTGATGATTTTTCTATGTTTACGAAACGCATTGGTATTGATTTAGGTACAGCTAATAGCCTTGTATGGTTGGCCGGTACGGGTGTGGTTCTCAATGAGCCGACGGTGGTTGCTGTGACTGTCGATGATAACCGGGTTGTTGCGGTCGGTAATGAAGCCAAAGACATGCTTGGGAGAACTCCCGGTAATATCACCGCAACGCGCCCCATGCGGGACGGGGTGATTGCTGACTACCGGATCACTGAGGCGATGCTTTCCCATTTTATTGACAGGACGGTCGGGAAAAACCGTTTTTTCAAACCTGAAGTCATGATCTGTGTTCCGACCGGAGTGACACAGGTTGAGCGCCGGGCAGTCATGGATGCCACCCTTTCGGCAGGCGCAAAGATCGTGTATATCATCGAAGAGCCATTGGCTTCGGCTATCGGGGCGAAAATTCCCATTGCGCAGGCTTCAGGCAACATGATAGTAGACGTCGGCGGTGGATCGACGGAAGCTGCAGTCATCTCACTGGGAGGCGTGGTCGTCCACCGGAGTGCGCGTGTTGCAGGGAATAAAATTGAAGAGGCAATTGCCCAATATATTAAAAAACAATATAACCTGATTATCGGCGAGCGGATGGCAGAGGCGATAAAAATTACGATTGGAGATGCGATGGGGGAGGAGAAACTGGAAGATAGAGGATCGAAAATTGAAAATTTAGGTCAACTTTCTTCTTTTCAACATCCACCATTATCTTCTACCGTCAATCATCTACCCTCCAGTTTTATTGAGGTCCGCGGACGGGACGCAGTCACGGGTATGCCGCGGATGATTACACTCACGCGGAAAGAGGTGACCGGAGCTATCATGCCGGTTCTACAACAGATTATTGGTGCCGTGAAACAAGTATTGGAAAATACGCCGCCGGAGCTGGCAGCTGACATTATTGATAAGGGGATTGTCATGGCAGGCGGGACATCACTTCTAACTAATTTTGATAAATTGATGACGAAAGAAACAGGAGTCGTATGCCATGTGGCGGAGGAACCGTTACTGTGTGTTGTCCGCGGGACAGGGGTGGCTATCGAAAATATTGAACTCTATAAACGGACGGTGAGCAGACGCTAAATCATAATATTTCAATCCGACCAATAAATACCAATCAGACCAATAAATAATACAATTGAATCATTGAAACATTCATTGGTACATTGGTCGGATTGGTCTGATTATGTCATTACAAAAACACAAACTTCTCGGTGTTTCCATCACTGTCTCTCCCAAAGACGAGATTCTCCATTGGATAAAACAGTCATTATCCATTTTCCATTCTCAATTTTCCATTATCCAGATTGTTACCCCAAATCCTGAACAGATTGTGTTGGCACAAAAAAATGAGGAGTTCCGCCGGATTCTTAATGATGCTAATATTGCGCTTCCGGATGGGGCAGGGGTGGTATGGGGGATGAGGAGGGGACAGAAGACAGAGGACAGAGGACAGAAGATAGAAGATGGAAGACGGAGGGCAGAGGACGGAGAACGGAAGATAGAAGGAATAAATCCGCCGTCTGTATTCCATATTCCGTATTCTGTTTCCCGCATCTCCGGTGTGGATTTTATGGTTGATCTGTGCCGGATGGCAGCAGAAAATCACTGGAAGGTACTATTTCTCGGCGGGCGGGATGGAGCAGCGGAACAAGCACTCCATGTGCTTCAACAAACATATAAAGGACTTGAAGGAATTGCAGAGGACGGACCGGAGGTGTCTGGCGGAACATCTGTTGATCCTTCCATTATTGATTCCCTTATTCAGACGATCCACAGGAATAATATTAGTATGGTTTTTGTTGGCCTCGGCGCTCCGAAACAGGAATACTTGATGGAGAGATTAAGGAAAGACATTGAGAAAGAGGAGAATGCAGAGAGGTCAGAAGTCAGAGGAAGAAAGAAGAATGAAATTTCTCGGTCATCTCGGTTGTCGTCTTTTCCTCTCGGTTTTTCAGTTATATGCATGTCCGTCGGCGGTTCCTTTGACATCCTTGCGGGAAAAGTGAAGCGCGCGCCGTTAGTTATTCAGAATAGTGGATTTGAGTGGCTCTGGCGGCTCACGCAAGAGCCATGGAGGTGGAGGAGACAGCTCTCACTTCTCACATTTTTCTGGTTTGTCCTGTGGGAGAAAAACACTCAGATTGAGTGAAAATGACTCTAGCGGGGATGCACGTGCATATGAAATTGAGTCATTTTTACGGATGTTTCATCTGACTTGTGCTTGGTAAAAAAATTTTGCATAATGGTGAGTATGCGTATTGCACAAATTGCGCCTCCATGGGTTTCTGTCCCCCCCAAGGGGTATGGCGGTGTGGAACGGATTGTGTCCCAGCTTACTGAAGAACTCGTCCGACGCGGGCATGAAGTGACGCTTTTTGCCAGCGGAGACAGTCAAACGAGCGCGCATTTATCCGCATATTACCCCCAGGCTATCGGGAATGACGGATATAAGAAAGGAAATGCGTTTACCACACTTCTCCATGCGTTTCCTGCGTTTATTGCTTCATCTTCATTTGATATTATCCATTCGCACGATCCTATGACACTTTTTTTTGGCTCGTTGTCTCATACACCATTTGTCCACACAATTCATGGGAGTGTGATGGCAGATGAGATAGATAAAGGAAAACGAGAGGTTTATGCTGCATGTTCCCGTCTGCCATATATTTCTATTAGTAATGATCAGAGGAATGGATTTCCAGAGCTTCAGTATATTGCTACCGTTTATAACGGCGTAGAGCTTAATGAGTTTACCTATAGTGAGAAAAAGGGAACATATGTGGCTTGGTTTGGCCGTATTACGCCGAAAAAAGGCGTCATAGAAGCTATCCGGGTTGCCCGGAACGTAGGTATTCCTCTCAAAATCGCGGCCGTTGTGGATCCTATTGACCGGGAGTTTTTTGACCGGTTTGTCAAACCAGAGATAGATAATGTGTCTATACAGTTTATCGGTGAATTGAAAGGAAGCAAACGGAGTGAGTTTTTAGCCCATGCATCAGCGCTCCTTTTTCCTGTCCGCTGGCATGAACCATTCGGATTGGTGATGGTTGAGTCTATGGCATGCGGGACGCCGGTGATTGCTACAAATATCGGTTCTCCGTCTGAAATAGTCGATGACGATGTGACGGGGTATATCGTTGAGGGGAGCGCCTGGGATGTGACGAAACCACTGTCTGAGTGGCATGAAGATACGGTCGGCATCGCACATATGGAAAAAGCACTCCGGACTTTGGTATCATTGGATAGCGGATCGTATATGGCTATGCGGAAAGCGAGCCGAAAGCGTGTTGAGGAGAAATTCACCGTTCAAGCTATGGTGGATGGGTACGAAGCGGTGTACAAAAAACTATTGAATTTGTCATCGCGAGGAACGAAGTGACGTGGCGATCTTTATTATAGACCTGCCTGCTCGCCTCGCTGAAGCTACGGCGAAGCGGGTCGGCAGCAGGGATTACTTCTCCTTCGACTGCGCTTTGGATTCGCAATGACAGTACAGATGAAAAAGGTTTTTTATGGGAGAACAGATATATATGGGACAAGCAGATGCAACCACACCGATTACGCCCACCAACGGCAATGGGAAAAAACCGCATATTGCCATTATGCATTTTTCCGGCCCGCCGACGATATCCGGTGTGGATGTTATTATTCGGGATCATTCACGGCTTTTCAGGCTTTATAATTATAAAGTCGATATCGTTGTAGGAAGCGGGAAACAGTTCCGTAAAGACATACCAGTTCAGGTATTTCGGCAGATTAGTGCGAGTAATCCTCTCGTTCTTAAAGTCCGGCAGGAGCTGGAAAAAGGAATTGTTTCAAAACGGTTTCATCAGCTGGAAAAAAGCCTGTATACCAAAATAAAACGGTATTTTACCGCTCATGATATCAAAGTAGTCATTGTCCACAATATCATGACGAGACATTACAACCTCGCTCTCACTTCTGTTATTGTTCGGCTCATGCATGATCTTCCTGAAGTAAAATTTATTGCATGGGTCCATGATACGGCATTTTTTGACGATCCAAACTTCCATCTCGATAAAAACCTTACTGCGAATTATCCTTGGAATTTACTTATCACATCTCATGAGCGAATGACATACGTATGTGTATCTGATTTTCTTCGGCAGAATCTATTGCGGGCGTTTGCACACCATCCTCCAAAGGATGTCTTTATGGTGCCAAACGGACTTGATATCCCGAAATTCCTTGGGCTTTCACCAATTATGCGTCAATTTTATGACTATGTTGATGGACTCAATAGTGATCTTATCGGTCTTATCCCGGTCCGGGCAGTGCCACGGAAAAAAATTGAATACGGTATTGAGATCGCAAAGTACATGGTGGAAAAAGGAATCAATTTTAAACTGATCCTGACGGCCAATATTGATAGGAAACGGGCAGAAAATATCGCATATTTTGAAAGACTACGAAAGATCGTTACGGACTATCATTTAGAACAGCATGTATTTTTCCTTGAACAGTTTTTCCGTGAAAACCTTCCTGAAAAACCGGATGCACGTATCCCTATGCCGGAAGCGTATCTTATGAGTGATTTTTTGCTTTTAACCAGCAGTATCGAGGGATTTGGCTTACCGCTTCTGGAAGCGGGACTCATCCGCGCCCCGATATTTGCCTCTGATATCCCGCCTTTCCGGGAAATCGGAACGACAAACATCAATTATTTTAATTTGAAAGACGACCCAAACCGGGTCGCTGACTTTATCCTCCAAACGATGAAAAAACTTCCTCAAGCGTATTTTTACCGGAAAGCGATAAACCATTATTCGCTTCGGACGATTGTAAAAAAACAAGTACTGCCATTATTTTCCGCCGTTACATAGAGGAAGTCTCTTACCTATTTTTTAAGCGTAAGCGGAATGTTCTCTCCGCCATTGGGCGGGTCGAATAATATACGGGTAAGAGATGACTTTTTATTTATGCGTATTGCAATACTCGCTTCAAATGTTATTCGCCTACCCCCTTCTCCTGAATATATCCCACAAGGATACAGCGGGGCTCCTGAACATATCACTTCTGTCCTTTCAGAATCGCTTATAAAGAGAGGGTATGATGTCACTCTCTTTGCGAGCGGAGATTCACAAACATCTTCCCGTTTGGTTTCTGTTACCACGAAGTCAACCTCAATGGATCCAAATATCGGTATGGATCATCATATGGATTATGAAAATCTCCTTGTATCACGCTGTTACGAAATGGCTTGTAAGAATGAGTTTGACCTTATTCATTCCATGATGGATACCCGCAGTTTCATGTTTGCACCATTTACTTCCGTACCTACAGTTTGTACACTCCATAGTCCGCTCATAACTATACGCAAAGACCTCTTATCGCGTTATCCGAATGCGCAATGGTATGTATCTATCAGCAACAGTCAGCGCATACCATTACCGCACTTACGGTACGCAGGTACGGTATATCATGGTATTGATATAACAGCATTTTCATTGGGTGATGGAAAAGAAGGGTATTATCTTTTCGTTGGAAGAATGGTTGAAAATAAAGGTATTCAGGCTGCGATAGATGCAACGAAAGAAGCACATGTGTCTCTCTATTTATTGGGTGAGCCGATCGAGCATGATACATATTGGTCAGACCACGTCGCACCTTTTATTGACGATACCAATGTTAAACATGAAGGATTTGTAGAAAAAGAGAAACTTATTGCGTATTATCAGCAAGCAACGGCGCTTTTGTTTCCCATACAGTGGGAAGAGCCGTTTGGGCTTGTCATGGTAGAAGCAATGGCGTGCGGGACGCCGGTGATTGCCTATAACAGAGGGTCAGTTCCTGAAATTGTCAGAGACGGAGTAACGGGATTTATCATCGACCCCAACGATGAACCACGACCCGGGAAAGGAACATGGACTATAAAAAAACAGGGGATTGACGGGTTGGTGGAAGCAATTGGCCGGATCGGAGAGATTGACCGCAAAGCATGCCGGCGTCATGTTGAAGAGCACTTTACGGTCGAGAAAATGGTGGATGGGTATGAAGAGGTCTATAGAGAGATAATGAATAATGCACAATGAATAATGGATCATAACTTACACAATGTTATTAGATTTAGGCTGTCATGACGTCATTCTGGTAAGCGAGTTATCGAGCGCATCCAGAATCAGATTCTGGAGTCGCTGAAGCTCCCCAGAATGACAGAGTGCGTAAGTCATGAATTATAAAAAAGAGCAATAAGGAGATTGGGCTTCCGTCTTTCTCCTTTTTCCTTTATCATGAATAAATGAGAGTTTTTTTTGCCACATCGGAGTGCGTGCCGTTTTATAAACGCGGAGGGTTGGGGGATGTTAGCCATGCATTGCCCGTGGCACTTTCAAAACTCGGCGTTTCCGTGACCGTGACGCTTCCCTATTATGAACAGGTGAAAGTACAACACCGGGAGGGGACGTGCATCGGACCATTGGCAGTAGACTTTGCCGGCAAGCGGGAATTGGTTTTTATTTTCCGTGTGCATATCCCAAACTCCCGTGTCGCAGTCCTTCTTTTCCGGCATCCCCGGCTTTTGACGTATGAAAACAATCCTTTTCAATTTTATTGTGCATGCCTGGCAACCTATCTCAGGCTCCCGCAAACAATTCCTTTTGACATCATTCACTGCAACGATTGGCACACCGCGCTTCTCCCACTTCTTTTGGGCGAAAATAATAAAACACACAAAAAACAGAGTATTTCTTTGCAAGGGCAGTCTGCCAAAACGATACTAACCATCCACAATCTCCTCTATCAAGGCGTCCTTCCTTTTGGCCAGGTGCTCGAAACCGGAATTCCAGCGTCAGTACTCCATAAAATTCCTTCTCCAAAAGGAGGAGCGGTCAATAGTTTCCGTGAAGGATTGGAACATGCGGATATCATTTCCACGGTATCACCATCATATGCCAAGGAGATCATGAAACCTACATTTGGGGAAGATATTTTTCAGGTACTCCGGAAACGTCAAGACCGTGTGATCGGGATTCTCAACGGCATCGATGCGTGGGTGTGGGATCCGAAGACCGATCCGAATATCCCAACCACCTATACACTCCGGTCGGTTTTTTCCGGGAAAAAGGAAAATAAAACACGGCTTCAGAAAGCAGTGGGACTTCCGGTATCAGATGTGTGTCTTTTTGGATTTGTGGGGAGGATTGAACCACGGCAAAAAGGCATCGATCTCATCATGGAAGCAGCCCGCAGGATGCCGGGGGAACATTTCCAGATTGTCCTTTTAGGGACAGGCGAAAAAAAGCAGGTGGCAGCACTGGAACTCCTGGACACGAAAAAAATTAATATTTCTTACATCTCTACGTTTGATGAGCGTTTGGCGCGCCGAATTTTTGCCGGGAGCGATGTTATTTTAGTTCCGTCAAAATTTGAGCCATGCGGCTTGACCCAAATGATAGCGATGCGTTATGGTGCAATTCCTTTGGTACGGAAAACAGGCGGGCTTGCTGATTCCGTGGAAGACGGGAAAACAGGATTTGTCTTTGATGATTATCTCGTTGAAGATCTCTGTAAAACTATGTGGAAAGCCATAACCCTCCGGGAAGATGAGCCAAAGAAATGGCGTTTAATGGTGAAACGGGTCATGAAAGAGGATTTTTCCTGGGATCGGAGTGCAAAAGAGTATGTGAAGGTGTATAAAAAACTAGCTTCAAAAGGGGACTTCTGAAAAATATCTCCTTCTTTGTATAAATTAGCTTTCTTATTCTGGTTGAAATCCTTGTTCTTTCGCTTTTTCTAATGCTTCAGGTTCTGTCGGTAAATTTGATGGATTGTCTGTTAGTGGCTGCACACCTCTACCTTTTTCATCTGCGTCAGGAATAAATACTGCTCCCCATGTAGTATGTCCTAAAGAATTATTTTTTGTATACGTAGATAGTGTTCCCTGTGTCTCTATTCCTTTTTGATTTAGTATTCCACGATAATCTGGTGCCATAGAGTATTCCTTTCGAGTTCATTCTAGCAAAAAAATGGAAAATACGATAGAATGTATTTATTATGACATTTCATGAACATAAACTCTGGCAGGATGCATTTGTTGTTTTAATGGATTCGCATGAGGCGTTTGAGGGTGAATTTGAGGATAGTGAAGAAGAAATCCGGGAACAAGTTCTCAAAAGTGCGACAGATCTTTCTGCTAAAATTGCCGATGGATTATCCCGGCAAGACCGGAGGTTCGGGAAACAAATCCTCATGGATGCTATCGGTATGGTCGCAATTGTGCGCACACACCTGGCTGTAGCGTGGGGACGGGGACTTCTTTCTGACGAACTATTTAAGGAATTGGATGGGAAATATGACGGCCTCAGTGTATCGCTTCAGAATGTGAGGATATAAATCAGACCAATCAAGACCAATCCGACCAATGAAATAATAAGTGAACCTGAATTACAAAATGAATGAGGCTCCTTTGTGTCATCCCCGAGCTGCCTCGCCCAGCGAAGCCTTGACGAAGTTGAGATCGGGGATTCAGAGTATAACGTAGATGGATTCCCGCCTGCGCGGGAATGACAAGAAAAAATCAACGTATACTCTTTTTTCGTTTCGTCTTCTTGACTTTCCATAGAATACTGTGTCCATAATATATACATGCCGGGTAGTAGAGTTTCGACGCGCAGTCGTCTTTGCCGAAACCTATGCGCTACCTGGTTTATGTAATAACGTATTGCAGGAAAGGACATCGGAGTTTTGACTGCGTGAGAAGGCAACGGTCGAAACTTCACTACCCGGTATGGATATGCGTTCTTCGAAATTACGTCCCATTCAAGGGGTTATGCTTCTTTTTCTTCTTTTGGTAATTCCTGTGGGAATATATATTTTTCAAACGCAGAATGTGGGAGAAACAAGAAGTAAAGCAATGGAAAAAACTCAGTATGGGGGAGATATGGGTGAAACTTTTAAACGATTAAGTTGCGCCCGGGAGTGTCCGTCCGGCTATGTAAAAGTACCAAATAAACAAATGCCCCGATTGTGCGATTGTGTGACAGTGGCAGAAGCATCCGGTACGCCAAAATCCACAAACAAATCCGTAAAGACGCCGACGCCAACCAAATCTATTACCAAACGCTGTAACGCTAAATGCACGTCTGATACGACGTGTGGAGAAGGGATGGTGTGTGTAAAAATACCAAATGATGAGAAGGATACCTGTAACGGGAAAAGTACCTGTTCAGTATGCCGGCATGCCCAGTGTTACGGTGTATATGACTGTTGGTGTTATAACCTCGCCAATGTCAGTCCAACACCAGCACCCGCGTGCAATAGTACCTGTACGAGCGATGCATCCTGTGGAGGTTCTATGATTTGTGTCCGGACAGCGGATGGCGACAAATGTAGAAATCCACAGTGCTATGGGGTAGAGGATTGTATGTGTTACTCAACTGTTGTTTCTGGTACAGTCACGCCGACGCCGCTTGGAGAAATCACCACTCCGCCTCCGGATTACTATCCTACGCCGACGACGTATATTCCGCAGACGTATGATGTGCCTGTTCAAGGCAGCAGCGAACGGACGTTTGCCGGACTCCTTGCCAGCCCTACGCCGACTCCGCTTTCAATGCTTGTTGCTGATGTTACACAATCCGCTCTCACCAACGTCCAGCCGATTCTCACCGTGAATGCGTTTTACAATGCCAAGAAACAGACGAATCCGACGTTTGTCCTCACTGGAACGAGCAATCCTGAAGCACAGCTTGAAATCAGTATTTTTCCTGATGGTGTGATAGGATCAGTGAAAGCAGACTCGATGGGCAACTGGCAGTATTCACAGACCCAATCGCTTAAAAATGGCGAGAAACAACTTACGATCATCGCAAAAGCCCAAAGCGGCGGGCAGATGACGAAAACCGATACATTTTCTGTCATGGGTGCTTTTCAGTTCCCGTTTGCTGCAATCGTCTTTAGCGGTATCCTCATCTTTGCTGCCTCTGGCTACTTTTGGTTTATGAGTAAGAAAGATAAGAAAACGCCTCCTGCCGGACCATATATCACGACCACCGTTCCTGGATTCCAGCAGCCGGAATCAAACATAAGTACATCACCCTATGGATTTGGTGTACCCCGTACGATTCCACAGCCACCAGTGTCACCACAAACACCTGGTTCTCCAGAAAAAATCGGATAGCGCTTTTCTTCTTATTTTCTTTTTGATATGATGGATATGTACTCCTCAAAGACAATACGGTTCCCCTCATCATGTTTTGTCCTGGAGTATTCTCTATGGAAGACATCTTGGTCGTTGACCATCTTTTAAAACGTTTTGGCACCTTTACCGCTGTAGACGGGATCTCATTTCGCGTGGGAAAAGGGGAGATTGTGGGACTCTTAGGTCCCAATGGGGCTGGAAAAACGACGACGATTTCTATGATCATGGGATTTACCCTGCCAACGACAGGGAGAATTGCCGTGTTTGGAAAAGAATTTGCCAAACACCGTCCGGAGATCCTCGCCCGTGTCAATTACGCGTCTGCCTATACGAAGATCCCATCACGGCTTACAGTATGGCAGTACTTATATATGTTTTCGCTTCTCTATGAGATAAAACATCCGAAAGAAAAGATCACGGAACTTCTCCGGATGTTCCAGATTGAAGATAAAAAGAACGCACTAGGAGAAGACCTGTCATCGGGTAATACTGCGCGGGTAAATTTATGCAAGGCGTTTATCAATGGTCCAGAGCTTCTTTTATTAGACGAACCGACGAGTTCTATGGATCCGGATATTGCTGACCAGGTACGGTCCTATATTCTCCAAACACAAAAAAGGACAGGGATGACAGTGGTTATCACCTCTCATAACATGGCTGAAATTGAGGAATTGTGCAGCCGGGTAATTTTTATCAACCACGGGAAAATTATTGCCCAGGATTCGCCCGATGCGCTTGCCAAACGTATGGAAAAAGCCCATGTCAAACTTCTCATGAAGGATGGTCAGAAACGGACTGTTGAGTATTGCATGAAGCATGATTTTCCGATTGAGGTGAAAGAGCGGTCGGTAACAATTTCCCTCAAAGAAAAAGAGATTGCAGTGCTATTATCTGATTTGGCTAAAATCGGAGTCGACTATTCAGCTATCACGGTCGAAGAGCCGACGTTAGAGGATTATTTCATCGAAGAAGCCAGGAAGAAGAGATCGTAGGTCATGCGTTGTAGGTCGTGGATTTTAGATATATTCTTCGAGCGATAGCGAGAAGTCATATGTAATGAGTTCTCACTTTGTTCGAACAGTAGTAAGAGAGGTGTGTTTGTCATTGCGAGGATCCCGACTCAGTCGGGAGACGAAGCAATCTCAAGCATAATTTTACTATGTTAAAACCTGAACAACAATTAATAGGAAAAATATCATTACCGTCAGAATTGAAATCTGATGACGTACAGATCACTACAGGAAGTAGAACTGAACCAGGAGCACGAGGTGGTCTCCATAGTATTCGGCAAAGAGGAGAATACCATGGTATTCCAATTTTTATGAAAACATCCAATGATATTATTCAAGGAGGAAAGCCAGATCAAAAAGAACTTGACGCGTATACATTTCTTCGTGACCATGGATTTGGTCAATACCTTTCTCCATATGGAATATTTACAGATAAGGATGGTGTTCAATGGTTGACATTATTGGATTTTGAAAGACTAGGTTTCAAGGAATATGGCATTCCACAGTTGATCGAACAAAAGCCCTATCAGGGATTTTCATTGCTCTGGGAATTCCTCCGAATGTATAGTGCTTTATCTGATGATATGCTTGTGCGCCTATGGTGTATGTCTGATTGCGTCGTCTCTGCAAGAAAAGATCCCAAAGCGATTAAAGGTATGTGGTACAGAACCAGTAGTTTTGGTTCTCCTGATATCCTTCTCCAAGACCCATCAATAAAACTGGACACAACATCTCCAACATACAATAATCCTCGTGGTGTTTTATTATGGGGGCAAGATAGTAATTTTATGGAGTCAGATCCACGTGACAAAAATAAAGTACCATTATATGGAGCGATTCTTACTCATGTTTTTAAGCCATTATTTTCAAGAGATGAAGCGGGAAACCTTAATGTGGATGAACGGTTCGGACAAGTGACTTTTAACACAAAACATTTTAGTTCTGTTTTACCAGCTGAAATAGGCGAAACATTTTCTATTGCTTCTCTCTTAGGCAAGATGGACGAATCTAGCACTAATAGAGATACATATCAACTCCTGAACGAGTGTTTGTCAGGTGTTTTCACGTACGATATAGAAAGAGGCGGTATTGTTAAGAGAAAATCAATAGCTAATCAATCATATTTTATTGCAGATATTGCGAGTTAAGTACTTTATAGGATCTTTCAGACGTGGTCTGGAAGATCCTATAAAGAGTAATATATGTTGAAACGGATTTTTGCAATTTGCTATCGCCACATGGTCGTGTGGCCAAAGGATATGGGCGCCATGGTGGATGCCTTTTGGTGGCCAAGCTTTGACATGCTCCTCTGGGGCCTCATGACGGTCTATATCCAGAACCAACAGCCACATACACTTTCAAACATCACTGCGTTTATCATTGCAGGCGTCATTCTTTGGATGTTTGTGTACCGATCCCAACAGGAAATGGGAGTATTATTCCTGAGAGAATTTTGGGATCGGAATCTTTTAGCAGTTCTCTCGACGCCGATCACTATTACAGAATATTTTGCTGCGACTATGATCGTCGGTATAGTAAAACTCATCGTTTCCGGGGTCTATATGAGTCTGCTGGGCTGGATTCTTTTCCGGTTCAATATCTTTACGTTAGGCTGGTATCTCATGCCGATCATTATCACGCTTGTCCTTACTGGTCTCTGGACTGGGTTTCTGGTCATGGGACTCGTTGTCCAATATGGATACCGGGTCCAGTCGCTTGCCTGGTCGATGATCATGGTGATTATGCCATTTTCGGCAGTATCGTATCCCGTATCAGTGCTCCCTGGCTGGACGCAGACGATTGCCAGATGGATCCCGACCAGCTATATGTTTGAAGGCATGCGACAGGTGATCGCGACCGGAAAAATGGATCTATCAGCATTTGCTCTTGCTAATGCATTAAACCTGGTCTATCTCACGCTGTCCTGTCTCTTTTTTACCTGGGGATTTAAAAATGCACGTACCAATGGTATGATCGTGAAGTTTAGCTAAAAGAGAGGAGAGTATATGTCTTGTAAGTTTGAATTGCCAAAAAAGGAGAAATTAAACTCTTCTGTTTATACTTGTGCAATAGGAGGAGAGGATCCTTGTTTAGTATTACTTGCTCAAAAAACCTGTCCTCTTATTGATCCGAGAAAAGTATCTATTCCTGAATGGCATCGATATCAACCCAAGCAACCGGCTCAACATCAACAATTATAAGGATATATTCATTGAATATGAAAAGTATGAGCAATACAGAAGATGAAAAGCAGAAAGTTCTAAAACAACCCAAGAAAGATATTGATATTGGTAAAGAACCACATGGTTTTCTACAACCAGATCAACTTATTACTCCTGAAGGATTGAAAGAGTACCATCCTGGATCTCATATTCAAGGTGTTCCTACAGAAAGTCCGCCTCCGCGATAGGTGAAGTGTCCTGCTAGGTTAAATAATTTCGATGGCATGTGAGGTGCCGAGGCGGTTGGCACCGGCTTCAATAAGTGAGAGGGCTTTTTCTTTCGTATCAATCCCGCCTGCGCCTTTCACTTTCATCGTCGGAGACACGACAGATCGGACAAGCTTGACATCATCCACTGAAACCCCGCGTTTTCCCATACCAGAGCAGATTTTCACGAAATCCGCACCAGACCGCTCTATAGCTTTGGCAATGTTCACAATCTGTTCCCGACCAGCATGAATTTCCGGGGTCTCTGCGTCCAAAAAGTGTTCAGGTACGAAAAGGCCCGTTTCAACAATGAATTTGACCACAATCTCTTTTCGCATGATTTTTGCAGTGGTAGTCAGAGCTTTGAGTTCATCTTCGAGCAGGTCAAGTTTCCCTTCCTTTATTTTTGAAATGTTGGGGACGATATCCAGCTCATCAGCTCCGTCATTGACCGCTTCGCGGATTGCGTGGACTTTTACCTCCCGTATATCCTGCCCAAGCGGGAAGCTGATGACGGTGCCCACTTTTGCTTTATCGCTAACCAGGGATTTAGCGAGCTTGATGTGGACCGGATTCACAAAAGCACTATTAAAGCCATACTGGAGAACGTCAGCACAAAGCGTTTGGATATCCTTTTCCGTTGCGTCAGCGCGGTGGTTGGCATAGTCAAGTATTTTTGGGTCAATCTTCCTCATAGGTTTACTATATCAAATATCAAATAGGAGCGAAAGCACGTGGATTTGTATTTTTTGATCAATCTATATCAAAAAGACTCGCGCGGGAATAGGAAATGTAAGGATGCTTCGTCTATGGGGTAGTATGTCAAATTATCAATTAAACAGTATGACTGCTAATGTCGCTTTCTGCGCGTACAGGCAACGGAATGGTATAATGAATTCCTATGAAATACCAATCCGTTGTTCTGGGGGGGACTTTTGACCATCTCCACCAAGGGCACCAAGCACTTCTCTCAAAAGCATTCACGATCGGGAATTATGTGACGATTGGACTCACAACGGATAAATATGTCACAAATATCAAATATCAAACCTGCCTGCCGGCAAGGCAGGTGTCAAATGACCCCACTTCGCCCTACGGGCTTCCGCCTTCGCCAAGGGTTCGGCAGACAAGTCGAGGGGCAGGCAAATCAAATTTAAAATTCCAAAATCCAAAAGAAAAACGACACGCTATTCAGCCATATATCCTACGAAAACAGGAATTAGAGAACTGGCTGGATGAAACGGGGTGGCAAGGGCGTTACGAGATTGTGAAATTGGATGATGCGTACGGGCCATTACTAGATAGTAGAGAGAGAAGAGAGGTCGGAGAATTGAGAATAGCAAAGAGAAAATGGAAGGCAGAAGGGGGAATACGGAAGACGGAAGACGGAAGACGGAATAAAAGGAACGATAGTTTGCGACCTACGATCTACAATCTACAATCTGATTTTGATGCGATCGTCGTTTCAGAAGAGACAGAGAAAATTGCGTTAGAGATTAACAAAAAACGCGCTGAGTACGGATTATCTCCACTTGCTATTGAAGTTATTCCTATGATTCCCGCAGAAGATATGACAAGGATTTCATCAACACGAGTGAGAAGCGGAGAGATTGATAGAACGGGAAATCTCATCCTTCCTGATAGTATGAGAGATGATCTTCGAATCCCTATAGGTGAGGTAATAGAAGAAGGAGATTTCCAGAAAATTGTGGCAGGAGATAAGGGAAAACTAATTATTACCGTTGGTGATATGACAACGAACCGGTTGCTTCTCCAAAATATGAATATCACTTGTGCGATTATTGATATGCAGATGGAACGGAAGCCATTCCTTTGGGAAAAAGATGTATATGAAACTCTTCTTCAAGATAGAATTATCCGTCACGTCCAAAGTGGACCGGGATATATTGGCAAGGAAGCAATTCAAGTACTCCATGATTGGACAACCACCGTGCAAGGTCGCACCTTGCACGGGGTTGTGATCATGGTTGATGGAGAAGAAGATTTACTGGTACTTCCTGCGGTGGTCGAGGCGCCGCTTGGAAGTGTCATCTATTACGGCCAGCCTCGGAAAGGCATGGTGCGGATCGAAGTGACAGAAGCAAAAAAAGAACGAGCCAGGGAACTTCTTACCGCATTTCTTGTCCAAACCTGAAAGAGATAGAGGAATGCATTTGTTTTCTCCTTTGCGCTTCTGATATAGTAATTTCATATGGCAAAATATGTACCGGATGTGAAGACTCAGCGGTGGGTGGTGATCGCACCAGCACGGACAAAAAGACCGAGTGAAGAGAAGACAGAAGACGGAAGACAGAAGACGGAGAGCGGAATACAGAAAAAGGTGTGTCCGTTTTGTCCAGGCAACGAAATGATGACTCCTCCTGAGGTCTATAGAATTGGTTCTGGGGATAAAGACAGACCAGGTTGGGACGTACGTGTGGTTCCAAACAAATTTCCTATTACTGATATCCATGAGGTCATCATTCATAGCCCAAGCGATACGGATGATATAGAAGAGTTGACGCTTCCCCAGGTAACGAAAATTTTTACTTCATACCGCGACCGGTACCGCGCCAATCAGGAATCCGGTCAGGTCATGATTTTTTGTAACCACGGGCTCGCTGCCGGGGCGTCATTGTCCCATCCGCATAGTCAGCTGGTCGTCGTACCCAAACAGATCAATATGGATGCGGTGGAGATGGAGCCGATCAATAATATTGTCGAGGAAAACAACCATTTCCTGACCTATTGCCCGGATTTTTCCCAATGGCCGTTTGAGACGTGGATTGCCCCGAAAGTGAAGGGCAAGCGGTTTGGAGAGGTAACAGATGAGGAATTGCCGGATCTGGCAGGAGTAGTGCAAGACGCGCTTAAAAAAATTCAAAGAGCGTTTGCTGATCCTATAAATGCATCCCTTCACATGCAGGATCATTTCATCTACAACTATTATATTTATCACGGAAAAAACTGGTTTATCCGCATCATCCCCAGAGCCATACACCGCGCTGGATTTGAGTTGGGGACGGGACTGTCCGTCAACGTCGTAGATCCGACGACGGCAGCAGAAATGCTGAAAACTAGAAGATAGAGCATAGAAGATGGAAGATAGAGGATGGAAGATAGAAGATAGAATATAGAAGATAGAGGATGGAAGATATATGATTCGATCTTTTAAAGATCTTGATGTGTATAAAGAGTCGTATGATCTAGCTGTTTTAATTAATAGGGAAGTGAATAAGCTCCCATTTTTTGAGAAAAATGATTTAGGATCGCAGCTACGTCGAGCATCCAAATCGGTTCCTTCAAATGTTGCGGAAGGATGGGGAAAACGCCGTTTTATAAAGGAATTTCAGTATCATTTAGAAATTGCTTTAGGGTCATGCAATGAAATGGAAGTCCATCTTGGTCTTGCAAAAGATCTTCATTATTTATCGGCTGTATTTTGTGAGGCGGTATTGCTACGGTACCAACTTTTGGGTGGAAAGATAGTGAATCTCCGAAGAAATTGGAAGACTCAATAATATTAATGTTCTATCTTCTATGCTTATCTTCTCGTTCTAATTACGCATCGCCCTTCTGTTGTAAACCTAATAACCACATGACAGCCTCTTTTTTGTAGCGCCGGTCGCCACGGGAATTGATGCGGATCGCGGGAAGCTTCCCACGTTTGCCCCATCGTTTGATGGTGAGAGGGGATACGCGGAGTATTTTTGCAACTTCTTTGACGGTTAACAGATCTGGCCAGTCAGCTCCAAGTGACATAATGAGTTTCTAGTAGCGAGTTATCGAGTTCTTAGTTTCATACAAACTATCAACAGGAAACCGCTCTATCTCCATAGGCAGGAGAGTTATATAAACACGATCGGAATTAGTCATAAAGTATCATCTCTCGTCGTACATTGTCAATGGGTGAAAAAGCATTGTGGATAAGTTTTGGGTAAAAATTTGTTGTGCGACATTAAAATATGCCGTTGTACTGTGTAGAATATTTCTGGATGGGCAGGTGTATACCCCTGCCTGCCGGCAGGCAGGTAGATCACCCGCCGGGTGAGAGTGAGCGTGCGTTATGGTACAATAAACGTATGGAAGAAGATATGCAAGGTATACAATGTAATCAGATCACTCGTCCGGACGGAAGTGTCCTCTTTATAGCCCTTCAGGAAGATTTATTAAGATGGGTTCACGCTGTTGCAGTTCACAGTACTCCACAGAAAGACCCGGTTCCTGAAAGATTTGCTATAGACACTCGTTCTCCAAGGCATTCAGGATAGGCTAAGCTTGCTACAACGCGATAAACAATTATTTATCCTTTATTTCGGTATCTTTCAGTGTCGCGGTGGCGACAAAGCGTTTCTGATCCAGAAATCCCGTACAGGTATAGAGCGTCAGACGCATATCCGTAGTGTTATTCTGAATATGTGTTTCATTCGGGGCCACTACACTGGTATACACAACTGTATAAATGATCTCCGCATTTCCTTGTGTCACAATGATTTCATCTCCTTGCCTGATGTCAGAGAGTCTCCCAAGCAAATTCGGCCAATTGTGTCCGTAAAAAATACTATTACCCTGAGTACCCGGGAGAGCTGTCGACGAGAGATATGATACGCCATGTGCGGTGGTCTGAAATGAATTTTTTTCATATTTTGCGGGGATGACCGGGAGTCTCACAGATAAAGAAGGAATAGTGATCTGTATGGGAAGGGTGGTTTCTTTTTGGATGACAGTATCTGACACACGGATTGGCTTATACCGCTCCCATACCCAAAACCCCCCAATAAGGAATAAGATACACCCAATTCCCAGTGATAAGAAATCAAACAAACGGTTCATGCAGATTGCGTGAAGAGACGTTTCCGAACGCCAAAAAGGATAAGGATAAAACCGATGATAAACGCTCCTGCTATCTCAGGAAGATTCCCTGTCGTTGCAAGACCCAAGACGTCTCCGCCGATTCCTTGACCGAGCACTTCAGCTCCTCCAATACCACAGGAGTTACACTCATATTCAGTGTTATAAGCAACATACGGCGTGTCCTTCAGACCCCATAATGATCCATTAGGAATATATATCCATCCTTGGTTTTCCAAGACTTTTACGTCCGGATCTGAAAGCGACGGGATGCTCCACCAATTTGTCTGTATCCCGCTTCCCTCTGAAGGACAGTAGCACTGCATAAGGGTAGAATCCGTGAGTGTATAGACAGCATCTTTTCCTGTGTAGTTTTCTGTTTTTCCTGCTATTCCGTGTGTACCTTCACTATATGTCACTTTTACAGTTCCTTGAGGAGAAAAGCATGAGGGGAATGTGGGTATCGTGAGCGCATAGACCGGTTGAACAACACCGAAGAATACTATAAACATGATGATGCTAAAAACGAGTGATTTTATTTTCATGAATTACCTGGATCCGGCAAGAGGAATAAGGTAAATATTATAAGATATAATTACTGTGTCGGAGAGTATATCATTATATCTATATATTGTCAATGGTATCAAACTAGGAGAAAAGAGAAGTCACAAAGAAGAGAATACGGTCCCAGAGGCTCGCCTCAGCAGAGAGGAGCCGAATGTCCGGGTGAGTGATAGCTTTTTGGATAGACCGGCGATACGCCACAAATTCCTCTTTTGTATAGGATACGGTCGTATCCGTCCTGGTATAAGGAAGGCGGTACAGGCCGTTAGGATGGCTTACAACGGCTGTCGAATCAGTGACTACACGGGCTCCTGAGAGTGGATGGCCGGACTGATTGGTGACTGTTCCTACTATGACCGGCATGCCATAGACCCCCTTGAGCACGCCTGCTGCGGTTTTCGGCTTGGTTCCGCCTTCATCCCAGAGCGCGGTAGAGCCACCGACACCCAGCCAGTAGTTCATTCCGGTCAGCTCCGGTACGTCTTTTAAAAGGGTGAGTGCTTTTGAAAGCCATTCTGCCTGTTGGGTATCCGTGAGGTTTCCATGGATGTCAGGGATTGGGACACCGAATTCTCCCAGGACGACCGACCCGCCGCTTGCTTTTGCTATGTCTTTGATGTCGCTCACCAGTTTTTCCGGTGTACGTACATAATGATCTATTGTCACAATACCACCTATGGCTCTCGTCGTTTCTTTATCCATGATGAGTTTGGCTACATCGCCGTTCATGGAAAAATAATTGCAGGCTACATCTTTTTTTATTTTTTCAAATGTGCGGACACATAGCTGATACTCCTCAATCATAAAGGTCCGGAATCCCTTTACATCCCCATTGAGCCTCGGATCCCCGGCACTGCCGTTTTCGCATTCAGGACACACCGAGAGTATATCGCCATCAATAAATAAATCAGGATTGTTTTCTATAAATGCAGTCAGTTTTTCTTTGTGTTCGGCGCGGGTGATACGGGGAAATCCAAACCATGATTCCCAACCGGCAAAGTTCCCGCGGAACCAGACATTGAGATTGTGACGGCGGGCTGCGGATACCCAGCGTTTCACCATAGGGATATAGACATCATCATATGGCGTGCCTATGGCTACATGCGTCGCTCCCACTTCCTTTATGCTTTTCACCTGCATCTCTATGATTCCGTCAAACGATGGGTCAGTCATTTTTTCAGCTGTGAGATCGCGCGAGTATTTCATCGTATCCACAGACTGGACTTTCCATAGTGTTGTCTGATTTTTGGCCTCGACGTGTGAAAAAGGAAACGCAAAGAGAATGAATGCCAGGAGTACGCCGGGGAGAGTGATAAAGTGATGATGTATCATATAGTTTTTGTGTCATCCTGATCCCGACTGAAGTCGGGAGGAAGCTTGCCTGCCGACAGGCAGGGATCTTGATATTAAAAGATTCTTCACTCCGTTCAGAATGACAGGTTATGTCAGGAAGTCCGAATAGTTATACTATTCTAGTGTATCAGAACGAGCCAGTCTTTGGGAGTCGGTGTATGGATGGTGTATGTCACACAGTTGGAGAAAGATACCTGTTTTTTAGTCCGGAGCGTTTTGGGGGAAATATACGAAAGCGTATAAGTCCGGTTTTTGGATAATCCGAGGAGTGTATAGGAATGACATATCCTACCAACCGGCATGTAGACGAGTATGTATTGTTTGTCTATCCTGGCACAAAGAGGCTCATACGGTGAGTGTGTTGGGGATGGGGTTTTGAGGAGAGTACTGTCTGGAAGGAGACGCCACCAGGGGAATTGCATCAGCCATTGTTTCCCTTTTCCAATCTGTTCTCCTCCTTTGAAATGCATTGCTCCTTGCCAATCAGATACCCCCCAATGGGAAAGAAAGGGATCAGAGTTGGTTGCCATATTCCAGATGCCGTGCGCTCCATAGGTGTGGCCTTTGGCTCCTGAGAGGACGCTTGCCCAAAAGGCAAACCGCTCCAGGTCCGGGCCAAAATCACCATGAATTCCTTCATACCATGGTTCTAAATTGATAAACGGCCGGCTGGCACTATATGTTTTTGCACTTGAAATGAGAAATCCAGCATTTTCTTTTGTGTGTCCTGATTGGATAGAGTCAATATCCAGCCAAGAAGGGTTGTGAAAAAGATGGGATGCGGATTGCCGGCTATTGACGTGTACGGTGAGAAGGCGGTTAGGACTGACTGTTTTTATATACCGGGCAACCCGGGCCCATTGGCGGCACTGGGGAGATGTTTCTACTTGTGGTTGTTCTTTATGAAATAGGGCAGAGTGTGTCACTCTGGCTTGTCCAGAGTCATGATCTGATATTCCAGATTCTGGACGCGTCCGGCTATGCCGGACTTGCCAGAATGACGGGATCGTAGGATTACTTTGTTTTATTTTTTTCCAAAGACCAAATAAGAAGCGAGCCGGAGAAAAACGAAGCAGTGACTTTAACTCATGGAAAAGCATTTTCTGGATAGTATGAGTCTCTAGTGACAGGTCGATAGGAGGAAGGAGATCGACTTCTCCAGTTAAGCACCAGATGACCGGATAGGAACCATACCGCTTTATAATTTCTGTCCATAGCGCTTTCACTGTCTGTTCACCCAAAAGCGTCATGTGATGCCCCCATCCGCCGACGATGCAGGGGACAATCCCGTTCTCCACCAGATATTTGATTTTTTTATCCACTGCTTCAAAATAAAGGGGATTGATTGATCCGTCTTTATGGGTAGGAAACCCGCCTTCGTTTCTGGAAGAAGGATCGCCAAGAGACACTTCAGGAGGATAGCCAACGACGAGTTGTATGACCGTAAACCCTTTCCGTTTCCGGTCACATACGAGTTTGGTAAATGCATTCCATGGAGTGCGTACCGTCGCTCCATACCACCACGTATCAGCAAGCCAAAAAAACGGAGTACCGTCAGCATGAGTCAGATACATGCCATTAGGGGAAAGGGTTGGAGCGCCGTGAGAGACAAGCGGATTCATACGGATATGGTACCACGTTCCTATTTTTCTGTTGCAAGTCCGGCAAGAATGGTCGCCGGAGTAGATTTGACGGTGACATCGCTCGTGTGGATTGCTTCGTCTTTCCGGACCGGGCGGGTGAGGATAGCTCCTTCTGATAATCCGACAGGAAGCCGTGTTTCATCGGTTGAGATACGGTCAATCGTTCCGTATACCGTGTCTCCGCCGATACCTTCCAGCACAGTTCCACGAGCAAGGTCTTTTTTGGCCAGCGTCACGGTACTCATAGTCGGGTTGGTTGTGTTGTGTATGGTCTCCTGGCTAAAGAGGACTGCTTTGGCAATCGTACCGCCTACTTCCAAATGACAGAGATGATAGGGATCAAAGAGGACATACCGCGGTCCATCGCCCAATCCCAAGTATCTCAGATATTTTTGCTGGTGGGGATCAACGTGCTCTACGACCAGAAATACACCGGGAAACAGCGATTTACCCAACAGATAATCAACGACGCCTTCTTTCGGTACGTTGTCCCATGGGAAGGAAGTGAGCGCTTCCTGGACCGTTTCTGCTTGCGGGCCCTGCATACCAGGGGTCAGGATATTCATGCCAAAGTAATTGGATACGAGCGTCATTTCTATGGATTGTTTCGTCCCATCGGTAAAAGACACGGTCTGGCGTACTGCCAGTCCTTTGTCAGTCGCCCACGGTTGCATTTCTTTTTGTGTTGCATACCTGTTGAGGAACCGTTTCATGTTGCCGGCCATCAGCACCCGGAAACCCATGAGTCTGGCGTGGGCGATCATCTGTGAAAGGCTTCCCGGCTGGTCTCCAACCACGTCGGTAAACACGACGTGCTTTTGGTCTGCAAGTTTTTTCAGTGCTGCTCCGACAGTCACCTGGAGTTCAGGATTCATAGTGACGAGATGTTTTTTGGCGTTGAGTGTCCTCATTGAGACGTCTGCCCCGTAAGCAACCGTCCCGGTCACTTCCAAAACTACTTCGCTCTCATAGGATTGTATGAGAGAGAGGTCGTCGGAGAGGGAAAGAATTCCACGGTTGGCAAGATCATGGATACGGGATGGATTATGTTCTATCTCTGACGGGAGACCTTCAGCATCAAGGAATTGTTTCGCCCGGTCAGGGGTACGGGTGAGGATGAGGGGTACCCGTAATCCCGGGACATTCCGGATAGAGGAAAGAAATCCGAATCCCATAAAACCAAGGCCGGTTACGATGATGTCAATTGGGCTTTTTCGTTCTTCAAGTTTTTTTTGTATAAGGTCGTGCATAGATGTAAGAAGGGTATTATATCCTATAGTATGAATTATTGCAAGACAAGGTTTTTTACAAGACTCATCAAATAGTCATTCTGGGGATCCCGACGATTCGTCGGGAGACTCCAGAATCAGATTCTGGACGCACTCTCCGCCAGCTGGCGGATCGTTTGCCAGAATGACGTTTAACCCATATTATTAGACAATGCGTACCTTCTGTTATTTATTCGGGAGTATCACATCTGTATTGAGTTCAGGGAGGTATTCCTCGTTGAGCTCATAGATATCAGCAAACGGGTACTGAGCAACGAGGGTGTATTTTTGGTATCCGGGTACGATGCTTACTGCTTTAAACGTGAGGTCATTGAGGTCGTTGGTCCGCATGATGATCCACCGTGCCCAGCGGTCGGGACTGGTGGTTGCGGATTTCCAGTACGCGCCTGTTCCTTCGTGTATGAACCGTTTCATAGGGAGGCCGGACGAGAATATGATCGCGTCATGGGACGCAGCGGAGATCAGGATAAAACCCTCTTTGTCCCTGACGTTATTTTTCAGCCAACCGCTTACCTCTGAAACGTTTTTCTGGCTTGACCCAACTCTGGCGTCATCGATCGTGACAGCATCACCGTTACCAAAGGAAAAAATAAGGAGAAATATATAAAGACCGATGAGTATCGGGCGGAAGGTTTTGGCACGGTCCATGAGATAGCCGATAAAAATTGCGATCGACGGCGCCATCATGATCCCATACCGTGCGTTGAACCAGGTATTTCCCGAGATCCCTTGGATAAAAAGTACGGAGTGCCCGAGGTAGAGGGCAAGGATGTTAAAAAAGAGGGGCGCCAGAAGCCCAATGGTCGCCCACCGGATGGAAGGAGATATTTTTTTATCCAACCAGAGAATCACCGCACCAATGGCGCTAATAAGTGTGGTATACATCATGTTGTTGAAAACGAGCGCGTATAAGTAGACTTTGACAGACAACAGGAGATTTTTTTTCGTCATGAGAACGCCTGCTTGTTCCAGTTGGGTTTGCTGGGCGTGGGCTGAAAACGGGCCGAACGCGAAATAGAGTGCGTCTTTGAAAATAAGCTGGTTCCAGAGAAGCCAGAGAAATATGCCAAATCCGCCAAGCGTGCAAAACGTGATGATGATGCCTTCTGCTGCTTTGTACCCCTGTCTTTTCCAGGTACGGATCAGGACGAGGAACGCAGTGAGTGCCAGGAGGAACCATCCATCATACCGGATGAGAGTAGAGAGCATGATCCAAAATGATGCCCGGATGAGGCAGAGGACATCGTCATTTTTATGCCATTTCGTCAGTTCGTACACGCCGGTTGTCATGGTAAAAAGAAGGAGAAGTTCTGTCATGGCTATTGATTGGAGATAGAGAATATTGATATTGGCAACAAACACAACGACTCCCATAATCCGGCCAAAAAATCCAACACCTAAAAATTTAAGGAATAGATAGATAATAATCCCGGTCCCCACAAAAGAACCCATGGATTGTATGGCGCCTGCAAGCCCTGAATGCCAGAAAAAATCGATCCAGATGGTGGGAACCATGAGAAGATGCGGCAAGGGGAGCCAGACGGACCCCAATTGCGCCAGTCCGGGCTTCAAGCCCTCAACGACTCTTCTGCCAATATCCAAATGCGACCGGGCGTCGTTATATGCCAGGCCCAATCCATTCCGGTAAAAAGAGACAAAACAAAAAACGGAAATGCATGACAGTACTACGATGAGGATGCTGATGGCATGCTTTGTTCCCATGCTTCTCAAGGCGTGGAACGGTTTTTTCGGGATGGAAATTTGGAGTTCTGATTTCATAGAGTCATCCCTTTCCCTCGGTTTTTCCTCAAAGAAATGGTATAGAGAATGATCACGCTTCCAAAAACGATTCCTTGGTACAGCATGACAATTTGAGAAACAGAAAATGCGCGGGAGAAGAAAAGATGGTAGGAAAGTGCATGCGTTTTGTTTTCCCGGATCAGATTTTGGTTATATGCATAGGTATAAGGGATAAAGGTCAGGAGATGGTCGGCTTCCTGCTTGGGCGGTACTTGGGTCGTCGTAAATGCGCCCAGGGTCGCTACCCTTATGCTATAAAAAGCAAGAATAACAAAGAGGATGCCAAAGATGATATGGCGTTGGTACCGGTCAATAGCAAGCCCGATCCCGCAGGAAAGGAGTGCAATAGCAGGCAGCAGGTAGCGCGGTCCGTACGCCCATCCTCCCCATGGATCGCCAAACATGGAATACACCATAATATTTGCGGCAATGACTCCGAGTATGACTGTCCCGGAATTCTTGGTATCATTTTTTCGTGCACTGAGGATAAGGCCGATCAAGCCGATGAGGACAATAGGCATGTAGTAGAGGATCCCGCGTTCGTTACTGATAAGAAGGATATACAAGCCGTTGAGCTGGTGACGTGAATAAAATGGATATTTGGGTGAGAATATTTCTTTGGGTTCTTCGGTTTTTCTGGTTGCCGGAAGGGTAGTATTTTCTAAGTCAGACCGGCCGATGGATTGGCCGAGAAGTGTCGGGCTTCCGGTAAGCGTTTGATTGTACCAGCCGAAGAGTGCCATAGGTCCCATGAGCCCGACTATAAGAAATAGACCGACGAATTTGATTTTCAGTGTCACGTTTTTTTCTTTGTGCTCAACTGTGAAATGTTGAAAAATGGCACATAGTATAATAGGCAAGAGAAGGAATCCGTTCGGAATATCGACCAGGAGTCCGCATCCATAGAGAAATCCCAGAAATATATTCCGTGCCAATGACGGTTTGGAAAAAAGAAGAAGAACTGACAAAAGCAGGACACTTATGCTCAAATGGTGCTGGGTCAGCGTAAGGGAATACGGAAGGGCATTGGTTGCAAAGAGAAAAAGAAATCCGCTCAGACCTGCAGTGACGGTACGTACCCCAAGTTTTTTAGCAATAGCAAAAACAAGAACCATGTTCCCAAGAGCTATCATCATGGTCGATACATAGGCGCCTATTTGCGGGATACCAACTATGGCGCCTGCTTTATAGAATGGGATAGTAAAAAATGATACACCGGGAGTGAAAATAGAAAAAAATTTTCCTTGATACGCGGTCACGTCGGGAGCAGAAAACCGTGCAAGATGTTCTGAAAAAAAGAAGGTTTGATTTTCTACAAGTGCACTGACCAGTGCATACCGGGAGTTGCTTCCGGATGATTCAAACGGTCCTCCCATTTCAGTATTGAAATCCCGCTGGAACTTGAGCTCCCCGGATTCATCGACGTTTCCTTTCATGACACCCAGGAGCAACAGGGTGCTTATAAAAAGTAAGATGATGGCAAATAGTATCTTTTTATTCATAGAGTTCCTTTATGTACTGTATTATTTTCCCACCAACGACTTTGGGACTGAAGTTATCCTTGAAAAGACGGTATCCGTTTTTTGCTATGTGTGCGCGTAATTCCGGGTTATTTTTCAATTCCAGAATCGCTTTCACCAGCGCATCGCTATTTGCCGGAGGAACCATATAGACAGTGTCTTTATGGGTGAATACACTCCTGATCACGGGAGCATCCGCAGTCAGGACAACTTTTCCCAGTGAAAGTCCCTGATACACTTTATTGGGGATGACCCGGTCAACGCTTGGATGTTTAGCGAGAAATCCCAGAAATATATCAGATTGTTGCACTTTTTTTATATGTTCTGTCTGGGGTATGTCATAGAAAAACGTAACATTGGTGAGATGCTCTTTTTTGACGCGGTTCATGCTCTGTTCAAAGGTCTGACCCCGGTTTCCTACCATCATGAAGGAAATATCCGGGTCTTTTTTTAACGCACTGGCTGCATCCAGAATGTATTCAACTCCATGAATCGGGCTGTACAGACCGTAATATGCGACTATGATTTTTTTCGTTTTATTTGTATAGGGAGTATACGGGTAAAACCGGTCGTCCGCTCCAAGGGCGACAGTCCGGATTTTGTCTGTAGGTACGTGGAAAATCCGTTCTATAAACTCTTGTTGGTAGGGAGTATCTGCTATAACCAGGTCGCAAAGTCTATAAATGATTCCTTCTCCAAATTTTATCACACGCGCAAGGAGTGATTGTTTATGGAGGATACTTTGTTCTTCGGCAAATCCGGTATAAAAAATAAGAAGCGGGTTAAACACTATTTTTTTCCCAAAAAGCTTGGCTATAATCCAGGCTGGAAAAACATCGAAATGTCCCGGATACCCTACATAGATGACATCAGATTGTTGGATGTCTTTCCAATGTTTGATAGTTTCGGAAATGAGGCGGTATTTGCGCAGGATTCTTTTAAGAAGAGGCCACCATCCCATTTCCTGGTTTTTATTCAGAGGAGTAAGCGGGATAGCGGCGTTGACTTCCACAACGTGAATTCCATTTGCACAAAACCCCTGGAGGATTAATTTATTTGATGTGTATAACGGGTCATAGGTACCGAAAAAACAGATGGATAGGTGTTGTTTCATAGGAGTTTATAATTTTTTCGTTGATTGGGCCTGCTGCCATTTTGTCAAATGTATTTGGGAGGTCGTTTTCAAACATTTCATATACAGGGTAATCCCTATATATCCTATCATAGCAAACGGATGGGAGATGAGTGCAGAAAGTGTTTCCTGCAAAAGTATTTTTTTCGGAACCGCATACGCACGCTCTATCATCGGGGTTGGAAAAAGGTGCTTCAATGTATCTATCCCTGTCGAGAACCGTTTACTTTGGAGCATGTGATCAGTTACTGTTGCCGGAGAGCGGAAAAGGACGGCAGCAGAAGGAGTATAGGAAAATTTCATGCCGGACTCCAGACAGGCAAAAAATGAATATGCATCTTCCGGACAGTTTTCCGGCCAGTGGATACGGGTATAGAGCTTTCTCAGAAATGCCCGTGCCCGTCCGTGGCATAGGTAGACGGTATCACCGTGATTGATTTTTTCGTATATTTTCTGTTTGAACACATGACTTGCGCTTAGTATCCGTTCGATAAGGGTCCTGCCTGGGAGTGATTCAGTGCGTGCTCCGACCAGTCCAACAGCAGGGTTTTTGAGAAACGGAGCAATCAAATCATCACAAAAGTGATTGTTTTTCGGAAGGACATCAGCATCCAGGAGGATGAGGATATCTCCACGGGCTTCTTTGACAATGTGATTCTGGACTGCATTGATACCGCAGTTGACTTTTTGGTCAATGACGCGGATCCGCGGATCTTTGAGAGCACGGGCAACAGCAACCGTGTCATCCGTGCTTCCGTCTGAATACACCATAATATCTATGATATCTCCATACTTCATTTTTTGGTCAAGGAGAGCAGTCAGAAGTCTGGCAATGTTTCCTTCTTCGTTTTTAGCAGGTATGCCGATCGTGACGGTAAGGTGTTTCATATACTCAAGTGTAATCCTTTTTTGGATGATTGAGTGGGTTCCCACATCCCTTTATTGATGCTCGTTTTTTTATACGGGAAAAGACGGATTCCAATATTCATAAGAAGAGACCCAAATGTATACCATGGGCTTTTTAACATCCACTTACAGAGTGAAAGAATAACCAACTGTTTTGGGATTGTTATGGCAGGGAGAATGGTATTTCCAAAGTGCTTGAGAACATCGTCTTTATCTCCAGCAGTCGACCGGATGCCCAAAAGTCTCCAGTCACGGAAGGTATCGACCGGTCTGAAATATACATGCGCGTCACTGACAAATATAAATCCTGAAGGATTGTTTTGTGTTGCTTTTATATAAACATAACATTGGTCACTGATTGTTCCTTTTGGAAAGCGGAAAGATCGGGCGAATGATCCCCGAAGAAGAATTGCCGCCATGACTGTATGAAAGTTGTTTCCATGATTCCAGTGTAAAAAAGCATCTTCGAAACTCCTATAAGAAACATAGGCAAACCGTCCCCATTGGGTTTCCGGCCACAGAGGGATGTGGCGGGGGCCGGCTATAACACACTGGGGATTGTTTTCCAGTTGCGTTACCAACTTTTCGAGATCATGTTTCCCTTCAAATACCAAATCCGCATCCGTCGTATACAGATAGTCGCTTGTTTGAGCATTATCATATATTCTATTCAGCGCATCCGCTTTGCCCGATCTTTGTTCCGTTACGATGAGTTTGATACAGGAATGTGTTTGTGCAAATTTTTTTACCACGGAAACGGTGTCATCGGTACACCCATCACACGCAACAATGACATGTGTGAGCATAAACATTTTCCGTGACTGACGGAAGATTGATTGAAGGAGGTTGAGAATATTTCCTTCTTCATTATATGCCGGTATGCCGATGGTGAGTGTAGGTTTCATATATTTTTCTGCAGTATTGCTATGCCTTCTTCAGCACTTTCGTCCCACCCGAATTTTTGTGCCCAGAGAAGCGCCTCTTTTGACATGGTAGTCCGGATGCGCGGATTATTGAGAATATGCATGATTGAATGGGCAAATTCCGATGCGTTTCCATACGGAACGAGGAATCCGCTGTGAGGATTGTGGACTGCATCACGAAGTCCCTGGACGTTGCTGGCAACGACCGGCGTACCGCAGGCATTTGCCTCAATAGTAGTGATACCCCAGCCTTCGATCAGTGATGGATTGACAAACACCCACGACTGCTGCAGAAGCCTGATTTTTTCCTCCTCCGTTACTTTTCCTAAAAATGCGATATACGGATCTAATTTGAGTGTTTTGACCATGCGCATGAGTCTTTGTTTATCCGGACCGTCTCCTGCGATCACAAACCGGACAGAAGGAATGTTTGAAATAATTTCCTCTGCTGCTTTGATAAAAACGGTCAGACTTTTCAGTGTCGTTAACCGTCCAAGATAGGTAACCAGCGGTATCCGGCTTTTCCTGCCCGGTTTATATGACATAAGGTCAACGCCGTTATAGACGATCTGCGGTTCCCGTTTGGTCAGTTTATGCGTGAGGATATCCGCTTTGGAAGACGGAGAAACAGTGATGACTTCCGTATTTCTATATGCAACAGGCATGAGACGCTTTTCAAGAAACATAGCAAGCCATGAAAACGGCGGGACCAGGCTTTTCATAAATACTTCCTGGTGGACATGGTGGATGAGAAGAAATGTTTTTTCTTTGGTATAGAGAGGTGTGAAAAATGGGACGCCGTTTTCCGAATCAATGATGATATCATAATGGCCCTGGAGACGGAGTTTATAGTAAAGAAATGCCCATATGTATACAAAATAAAATCCTCCTCTCCGGATGATAGTGACGCCATCGACGGTCTCATGACGTTTGCTTCCTCCGTCGTTTCCGCAAAATACGGTTACGTCATGACCCATGGCTACCCAGCGTTTGGCCAGCTCATGGATATATACTTCGGCTCCTCCGGCCCATTTATGTTTGAGATCACGCCAGTTGAATATCAAAATCCGGAGTTTTTCTCCAGGCAATTGCTGTTTTTGCGGGATTTGGCCGAATATGCCCAAAAAGTCCAGCAGCGTATTGTAGAGAGTAACCAGCGGGTTGTAGAAAATATGGAGTGTCCCGATAGTCACGAGTGAAAGGACTCCACTGCAGAGGATGATAACGACAAATTCTTCAATTGACCTGTGAAATACGATAATACCGATCGTCTGAATCATGCCGATGAGAAATCCGACGACAGGGAACACAACATTTCCCCGAATCTGCCGATAGGTGATAAGAAGAGAGCTGATGCTGTAGAAAATCATTGAGAGGCAGTAATACGGAAGGAAAGGAATAATACCCTGTGTGTGAGTTCCCCAAAGGAGAGGAATGGTTATATACCCAAAAACGCCAAATACGGTAAAAGAAACCAGGTGAACGGCAAGGACAATTCCTGCGATACGGATAAATATGCGGTTTGTATGTTTCCCGGCTCCCATATCGACGCTTACCATCGGGATAATAAACTGGCTGACCAGGGTCCCCATGAGGAACACCATTTTTCCGACCAGTGAAAGAAAACTATATGATCCGGCAAGAGCGGGGGCAAGATAGTGTTTCGCCAAAAGCACATCAATGCTGAGATAGCTGATCCCGGTGAGAGCGATGAGAATCGAGGTGAGGAAAAAGTTTTTGGGAAATTCCAGTGATTTTTCTGATATTTTTTGTGCAGCAGATGAGTGGTTGAGATGCTTTGCATACCACCAGCCCATGAGAAATGAACAAAAGAGTGAAAGCGGGACAGATGCCGGTATGAGAGAGATAAGACCATAGTGTACGAAAACAATGCTTAATGCAATTTTTACCGTCGCTTCCGTCACGCCCATGACCGCAATCGTAGTGAAACGCAAATTTCCGCGGAGAAATCCGCTGTCAATTGCGGTCAATATACCGATGCCCCAGACGGGCGTGAAAAGTAAAAACGGGATGATCGTCTCCGTATGGAAAAACTGTTGGAGAAGCGGTGAAAGCGTTAACCAACAGGCAACGACTCCGAACGCAAAAACACTGCCTTTTTTTCGTGTTCGTTTCCAGAATTCCAAGAGCGGTTCCCCGAATTTTCCTAAAAGGAATCCGCTTTTATAAGTAACGGCTGACCCGAGTGCACCAAGGGGTACTTGAGAAATATATATGAAGCTTCCAATGAGGCTGATGACCCCAAATTCTTCCAGATTTATCACCCTTCCTAAATAGGCGTTATAGAGAAAGTTCAGCATATTTCCAAGGAGCGAGGAAGCAACCAGTATGATACTTCCGAAGACTCCGGATTCTATGTCCGAAGACTTATATGTTTGATTGGGTATTTTTCCTTCATCCGAATCCTGTTCTTGTACAGGATTTTTTTGCTCTTTTGCCAAATGAAATCCATGGATGGTTTTTTCCCAGTAATGGGGTTTGAAGAAAAGCTGTGTCAGGGATTTGACTGATGCGATGCTCACAAGCAGCCAATAAAACGGTACGAAGAAAATGAATTTCACGAGCGTGTAGTGCTTGCGTTTCAGGCATCCGATCATGTAGTAGTACATACAGAGGAAGTTTCCAAACACGAGGGAAAAGATCGCCATGTAGAAAACGACAGACGGATAGAGGGATTCGATAGCCGGGCCTACGATGGCATACATGGTAAAGTACGATATCGTGATAATCCAGAGAATCGGATTGATAAAAATAAATCCGATTTTTCCTCCGACGACGAGCTGAAATATGATCGCATGAATTCCCCTGGTTCTGAAAAATGTGATGGGGTCGCGCATATGGACAAAAAAGGTCTGAATAAATCCTTTGATCCACCGGGAACGCTGGCGGATCCAATTTCCTACATTGCTGTTGGCCTCTTCCAGGGTCGTCGAGTCGATAATTGCTGTCTTAAACCCTTTTTTAAATAACCGTGCGCCAAGATCACAATCTTCCGTGACATTGAACGGATCCCATCCATGGATTTGTCGAAGAATATGTGTCCGGAAATGGTTGCTCGTGCCTCCAAGCGGAATACTGGTTTCTATCGACTGGAGTCCGGTTAAGACCACATCAAACCAAAGGGAATATTCTGCGGTGAAAAGCCGTGTGAGGAGATTGTGGTGTGGATTGTAGTAATTGAGTTTTGCCTGAAGACACGCGATGGTTTTCGGAAGTTTAGAAAAGGCGATATATGCTTTTTTGAGTTGTAAGGGGTCAGGTTTGTCTTCCGCATCATAAATGACGACAAATTCGCCTTTGGCATAGGCGAGGCCATAGTTACAGGCTTTTGGTTTGGTTTTGGGTTTATTATCCGGTACGACGATAATACGGAAATAGGATGGGAGATCCATCTTTTTTGCTGCTTCAATAGTCCGTATGTCATCTTCTTCCAGCAAGAGCTGTACATCAAGTTTTTCTTTCGGCCAATCCATGCGTTCTATAGCTTTCACGAACTGGGGGAGAACGTGCGCTTCTCTATACAGAGGACAGAGAACGGTATAGACAGGGAGTCGAACCTCGGCAAGATTCCCTAATTCCTCATCGGAACAGGTGATTTCCGGCGGTTCGTACAGGCTTTTCAGAATGAGAAACAGATTAAATAACACGTCGACAAAATAGAGAAAGCTCAAAACGGCAACAAAGATAATGGCAGTTGCATGAGGGTTGAGTATGCATCCCGCACCAAGGGTTAAACCAAGTATACAGAAAATAATTTTTTGCCAGCGGCACAGCGTCTTATACGCCGACTCATGATGGGGCAGTGTCGTATGAGTGATAAACCGTTTCCTCCCATAGGCAATACCGGCCCCCACCATGGTAGAGTCATTATCAGGTTTTATTTGGTATGCACGTTTCGGACGGAATTTATACGAAAATGCGTTGAGGACGATACCGCTTGTCGCTTTGAAAAACGAAATTTTTGAAGTTCCTGCCTGGCGCTTTTCAAATGAAATATCAACTTGTCCGATCGTGTACCCGAGTTCCCGGGCAGTATACAGGAGGGGAAGGTCAAATGCCCATGGAGACAAATGATGAAGATCGATGTGCTCTATAATATCTTTTCTGAATATTTTCAGTCCTGATTGAATATCATGAGGGAGTCCGTGGAGTATTCGTCCGCAGAATAATGCATTGAGGCGGGAACTCAACCGTCGAAACCATCCGGAAACATATGTTTTTCTATTTGCAATAACGACGCCGTATCCTTCCTCGAGTTTGGCAAGCATTGAGGGAATTGCTTCCGGAGGGTATTGTAAATCCGCATCAATCATCACGATGATGTCATTCTTAGATTCGGCAATTCCCATGATGAGCGATTGTGCTTTTCCCCGGAGCTTTTCCTCCTGTTTATTTAGGATAGTTATGGGATAATTTTTGGAAGCGAGTTTGAGACGCTCGATTGTGGCATCCGAGGAAAGATCATCGATAAAAATACACTCATAAGAAATGCCATGCATTTTCATCGACGCATCAATTTTTTGAATAAGCGGAATGATATTTTCTTCTTCGTTCCAAACAGGAACAATAATAGAGATTGATCGGTTCATAGGTAATTTTTTACTTCGCGATTTGCATGCTCATTAAACGAAAAAGTCCCATTCTATGGGCTAGATTGGGATGGTATAGTTTAATCTATTTTTACCCGTTTGTAAAGGTAAGAGGAGGAGACAACGGTTTTTGAGGCTAAAAACAGGTGTTTTTCCGGAGGTGAAACCGGTTATTCTATGGAAGTATATGAAGCCTATAATATTAATTACTTATTTGTTCTATAAGACACAGAGACTTGGTTGAGGATAGTTGCGTCTTTTGGGAGGAGAGTAAGTATCGGGAATGAAAGGATTTTAAAGGATATTATCCTTTCGGATTTTCCTTTTCCTCTTTTTTGGATTCTTGTAGTTTTACCGGTTTGATAAGATACTCTTCTTTTTCCGGACGGAAAAGGTAAGAAATGATCCCAAAAACGAGCATCACCCAAAGGATGAAATATTTACACCAGAAGACCTCGGTATAGAGCCATAAACGGAAGCCGTTGCGGCAATTGCCGTTGATAAGAAGGAAGATGATGTAGATAAAGATGCTGATGAGTATTCCGCCAAGCCAGAATGCTTTTTTACTTTTCTTTTTGGTTATATAATAATGTAGGATAAGTCCAATTGCCTGGAGGATGAGAAGAGGCCACCAGATACAGACGCTGCAGGCTGTCGCACCAGCCACCTCACCTTCTGTCCCGAGGACTTCAAACAGCGGGGATGGTGATGGGATTGGAGAAATCTCCGTGGCTGCACCCTCTACTTCCGGGGTTCCGGTAAACCAGGTCCAGAGCTGACGAACCGGGAGAAATGGGCTTGCGGGCGCCGTTGGGGTTCCGCCGTTTCCTCCACTATTGTTATCCTTTTTATCGTCTCTATTATCTACTGACGTCTTATTTTCCGGGGTCGGAGTTGGGGTATTGGTTGGGGTAGTCGTAGGTGTAAGAGTTGGCGGGACACCACAAGAGATGGTGGCATCAAAATCAAACACGGTTTTTTTATTCTGATAGTCATTGCCGGTATTGGGATCAAAGGTAACTGTCCAGATAAAGATTTTCGTCGATGCTTTCAAAATTGTTCCCAGAAAAATATCACCAACGCTAAACACGTCAGTTAATTTTTTATCATCCGTTGCCCGGCCGCTTCCGTAATGCATGCCATATATGTCTGTCCAACCGTCCCTGATATTGGTCCAGAGTTTGCCCGCAAGATGATCCGGATCATTTTCATTTTTAGTATTGATGTATAAAGGACAATCATCAACCGTGCTTCTGTTGGTGACAGTCAGGGTTCGTGTTACGTTGTAACCCGGTAATATGTTGAGTTCGTAAAAAAGATGTTCATTAGGGGTTGGCATCATATCGCACGGGCCGTCAGCAGCACACGTGATGGTTATATTTGCTGCGTGTACAGGACGCGTCAGCGTAAAAGAAACAGTTAAGATGAGGATGATAAAAAGTTTCTTTAACATACGATAAAATTGTTTATTGTCCATTGTTCATTGTTGGCGTTGGTTCTTCAGAATATATGGTTGGTTGGGGAGATTCGGGAGATGGGGAAGGTGTAAGTTCCGAGTTTTGAGTGGGAGTGGGAGAAGGAGAGTTATTGTTTAATTGCTCAATTGTTCCATTGCTGGGTGATGAAGGTGTTGGCGTTGGAGGAATCGTTGTTTCTATGCCGAGAATCTGACCGGAAGGAGAAGCAGACGATGATTGAGACTCCTGAGAAAATTGAGATGATTGAGATATAAGAGTCGGCGTGGGAGTTGGTTCTGTCTTCTGTTTTCTGTCTTCTGTTACCGGTATTTCATCCGGTTCGTGAGTTCCTATTGGAATAGCTCCTTGTTCTTTTACGTTTTTCTTTCCGGGTGTCGCTACCGGATCAATCCAGGAGCCAGTGCCATCAGGCACACGGGCAAAACTCTCTCCTTTGGTCACTTGTGTGCCAGGGTAGGTATATGAATCAATAAGTAATCCGCCCGAGCCAATGGCTTGGTGAAACAGCCGTACTGTATCGCCATTATTATTTAATTCAAAATCGCCATCACCATTTCTATAAACCACCAGCCATCCATGAGCTGGGACGATCGTTGTCCCGGAGTCAGTATTGGCAGGAGTTATATATAATTCGTGTGTGTCATTACTGTCGTAGAGCATCCAGTTTGCTACATCAATGTCATATTCAGCATTATTATAGAGTTCTACCCATTCGCCATCCGTCATGGGCGCAGCATCGTCACCCTCCGGATCAGGAAGGATTTCGTTGAGGACGACGGTCGGCCCATTCGTTGTCGTTGACCCCGAAATAAGATCTGGAACATTTGGTGCTGCATCTTTGGCTTTTACTGCAAACCAGTATTGGATATCCGGCATCAATCCTTTGATAGAGATCCGTTCGGTTTCGCCTGCCGGCCGCGGCGATGTACTCTCTATAGCAGTTGCAGCATCAAATTCCGTGTCATTGGTGATTGGAGCAGTAGAATAACGCACGTCATATGAAGTTGCTGTTGTGTTTCCGGCGACTGTGTCATTGGGATCCACCGCAGTAAAGTTGAGGGAAAATTCTCCGCCGGTCCAGTCGATAGCAGTGAGATCACGAATAGGATCAGGTGCATCATCGTCATAGAGGACACGAAGTGTTTTATGCGGAGTTTCTTCATTGGATGCCTCGTCAATGCTCCAATAAGACAGTATGTCGCCGTTGGGACGGCTAGACAGCTGGAACGATGACCCTTTGGTATTTGTCCCGGAGTCTCCGATTTTATACCACGGGGTGGGCGTCGTCAGGTTATCGCTGGGGGTGAGGGTAAAGGTTACATTGTTATTGATGACGACGTCAGCTGTCGACACCTGATCAACATACACCCACGACTGGTACGTCGGATCATCGGTGTTACCCGCATGGAACACAATGGTGAGCATCGACTGTTCTCCCTGGGGGATAGAAGAAATGTCGTAGAGAAATTGCTTCCAACCCGTTTTGTCAGGGTTTGCGCCTGTCGCGATATCTCTGGCCCACATTTGGTATACCATTTTGTCGTTGATAAATACGACAAAACCCGGTTCATCATAGCCAAAGTAATCATACGTCAGGAAGTTATACCAGAAGGAAATATTTTTTGCGTTGTTGGGGATCGGTTGTGAGATAGAGTTCATGGTGATATCCTGCCCCGGATCCACATCTCTCCCGATTTTTACCATGTGCGACCCATCATGGGGCGTGACACCATGATCGCTTTCGACGACCTCCACATCACCCTCTGTGTCCCAGTCTGTCGGCGTCATGTCCGGATTTACGAACTCGAAACTGCTGTTGTTCACCTCTTCGGTAATGGTTCGCGCCCAACTATTGGATACGGAAATTGCCGTCGTCGGGGCGGTATTATCGATTATGAAATGTGCAGATGTCCAGCTGCTTGCATTTCCTTGTGTATCAACAGCACGCATCCGCCAATAGACATGTCCTTCCGCTTGTCCTTCTGCGTGTTTAACGATTGCATCTCCAAATGTTCCACATGTTTCTTTGTTTGCAGATTCCGTGAGAGTCTGCGATTCAACAAGCGTTGTATATCCACTGTCGCTGTAGCGTTCAAATTCATAGGTAACCGGATTGTGGAGGTTTTGTGGATCACTCACGATCTCCCAGCAATATTTCAAATCTGAACTATTTTTTGCGATATCATTTTTATATTGATAGATCGTTGGGGAGAGAGGCGGTTCAAAATCCGCAGTTCCTAAAATATTTCCCTCGAGTATTTCACTATCTTTAAAACCGGCTTTAACCTCTGTCGTATCTGTCTGCCAACCTACAAAGGGAACCGTAAAGGAACACGTTTTTCCGGACAAGGATGGCGGAGTGTTGGCAGGAAGTGTGACGGAAAATGTGAGGGTATCTGTCGATCCGGTAGTAAGGGTCATGGGTGTTGTGAAATCAAGGAAATTTGAGAGAAATCCGCTATAAAGTGTCGTGGTACCTTTTTCCACTTTTAATGTCAACGCATCGCAGAGTGTCGTATCTCCTGAGGTATACAAATACTGTCCGCGATAGAGTAGTGTGAGCGTGCCGGTATTTGTAACAGTTACCTCACGGGTGACGGTTGTTCCGGGTTTCATGCCTCCCGGCTCATCAATAAAATTAGAATGGGGAGAGGTAAGGGTAAAATCAAGCGTACCGGTCGCGAAAGTATTGCCATTGATGCCCTCTACGTCGACAAAAAGTGCTTCTGTCACGGTCATAAAGCTGATGGAAATGAGTAAAACAAGAAGGGACACACGTACCAACAGAGGTCTCATATATGAAAAAATGGATCCAAATAGAGGATTTTTTTGAACCTCAGTGTAGATTTGTTTTTTAAGCTGATGTAATTTTTTTGATAATGGTGCCATATCTAGCCATAAAAGGCCACCCCCCTGCCTCATCGGCAGGCAGGTTTAAGGGGTCTCCCTTTTTTCTTCTGTCTTTTCTTTTTTCCTTTTGAACATTTTAGCGATTTCATTTTTTATGCTGGTTAACTCACTATATATAATGAGCGTCGAGGGTATGACGATGAAAAGGATAAATCCGGTTTGTGTTTTGGTAAATGCAATTAATTTTCCCAAATAGGGTATGGAAAACATAACCTTGCCAAGGATGGATGATTGTGCCACGGTTTCCCTGTCAGGAGCGTTATTAGCATCACCTTTGGTTTCATAGATGCGTCTGCCCTCATCATCTTTGACGTTGACCACACGATGCGTGACGGTTGCATTAGCATCTTTCAGTTTTGCTTTTGGATTTGCCAGAAATGTGATGACATCATCTTTTTTGTATTTATCCTGCGATGCTACAAGGACGACGGACGCAGTATGGATTTTTGGCTCCATTGAACCGGAGAGGACGACAAAAAACCGGAGACCTTTAGGCCCCGGGATCACGGAAAATGCAGTAATAGCTGCAACAGCAGCCAATATAACTATAAGGATACTGTAAAAAAGTGAGATGAATTTCTTGAACATAACAATTTGTCATTCTGGTACGTCCCCAAAAAAATGAGACATATCCAGAATCTGATTCTGGACAAGCCAGAATGACGATCCTTCCACTCTTTCTTCCTGTAGGGGAGCTTGAGACCCCCCTACAGGGAAAGAATGATAAACTAATTTCACAAAAACAGATGAAAATCCTGTTTAGAGATCTGCATCATAGTAATCCATCAAACCTGTATCAAATAACGTCGTTGCTGGATTGTACCCAAGTGTCATTGTTGTTCCCGGAGTTACAAATGCTCCTGGAGCTAACCAGACTTTTGCATTGGTTAAGTTTTTGTTCAGTTCAACGCTTTGATCGGTAAGAGTGACTGTACCTCCTGAAACGGTTACATTAGCCAACACTGTTGCGGTCGGGCCAGCGCCCCATACGAAGCCTGGATATCCCTCCCATGCAACCAAGTTGTAGGTACCATTTGCTGCGCCCTGAACATTCAGTGAGTAACCGAATTTGCTATCCTTCACTTTATAGGCAAGGTCAGCAAACGTGGAATCCCACCACATGGTGTATGATTGACCATTCACCTGTTCTTTGTTTTCCAATCGGATGCTGTGTGCACCTAACTGTTCAGCAGTCAGCGTGATATCAAAGGTCAACTGATCACCCTGATATGCATTTCCTGTCGTAGGAATCATGTGATAGCTTTGATACACTTTCATCCATTTTCCAACAGGGATCATGCCTAGATACATTGCCTGATCTTCAAGAGTTCCAAGCAACTTATCATGTCCCATGCCATCGGTGTAGATATTTTCCCACCATACTGGTGTGGCAGTCGGATTTTGTGCTGGATCCACATCATACAATTCGACTTTGAGATCATAGTTAATCCAATTTTCTACATCATTGACTTCTCCAGTTGGATCTGCTTCTTGTTCAGATTCGTTTGTAGCAACGTTTGCTGTTACAAAATTATTGAGAGTCTTATACAGATTAACCGGATTTGTTCCTGAGTTATAAACAGTAAAGTTTATATAATCAGTCTGGCTGGGTTTCATATCAGTTAATTGATATGGCGTTGTTCTGGTCCACGGATTTGTTCCGTCTACAGAAATATCAATGGTTCCCGTTGTAAACGTGTTGCCAACTGATGTTTCGGTATCTGTGAAGTACGCACGAGTGCCTGCCCAAAGAGTCGTGCCCATGATTGTCAAGACAACTAAACTTAAAAGTATTTTTTTCATATATTTATTTTCACCTCCCTTCGTTAGAAATTCTTTGCGAACGATATATGTTTTTTTGTGAGCAATTAGAATTTCTTACGCCCACCGCTCATGCGCTCTTTGCGACGTGTACGAATAGTACTGAAAAGTCGCAAAGTAAGCATAGGTGGGCTTACTCTATTATTTTTCGAGTGACTACAATTTCTTGCGTCCACCCACAAACGCTCTTTGTTTTTTATATTTATCATGTACACAATAATCCAAGAAGAGGAGAGAGGAAGTGTATGGGAATGAACAGTCAGCACGTGTAGTGTCCATTGTAAAAAAGTAATAAAAAACCCCGCAATTTTACAGTGGGGCAGACTACATTTACTATAATGGAATACACATTTTTGTGTCAATATATCATTTTGCTTTCCACACACCGGGTGTGTGGGGGATAAGTTATCTACATATTTTCTTCATCGTGATAGAGATGTGAAAGGATAGAGAGATGGCGTTGATAATCTGCCTGATCAAATGTAAATTGCATCAATCTCTCTTTTGATCCCATACGTCCAAGAAGTGTTTCTGTCTCTACCCATTCGGCAGGAGCATTGCCTGCATAAATACAGAAAGAACTCCATGGGTATCGAGCAAGTGATGCATATGAATGTACCATGCCTGAAGAATAGTGATTGAGATGAATATAACGGGAGACATGGAGGAGTTGTTCGTCAGTTTCGATATACGCGCATTTATACATTGCTTGAAATACGGCTCCGCAACGGGACTGGCGGATATTGAAATATTTTGCATACCCATTCTGTACTTTTGCAGCAAACCGCATAATTCCGTTGTCTTGTTTTTGACGGACAAGCCAATGAAAGTGGTTGGGCATAATACTAAAGGCGAGGATATCGACCAATGGTTGTTGACTTACCAGTCTGTTGCAATATTCTTGTCTGGCGAGAGCGGGGAGGCGGATAAACTCTGAAAACCGTAAGAAAGGTTTTTCAAACCGGTAATACGGAAGTAGATCGTGAAACCGTTGATAATATGAGTTTCTAGGGAAAATACATTGACGTCCGACACTTCTATTAAAGACGTGATAAATTTTTTCTGTACAACAAGGTTGATACCTGTAAGGCATTCCTTTTATCTTATCACATATCACACCCGGTGTGTGGAAAAGATATCCACCACACACCGGGTGTGTGTAGTGTGGAATTACTTGAGTTCCACTTTGGCACCTGCTGCTTCGAGTTTTTTCTTGGCTTCCTCGGCTGCGGATTTGTTGAGTCCTGTGAGCACTTCTTTGGGAGCTGATTCAACGAGTGTTTTTGCTTCCTGAAGTCCCAAGGTAGGCACGAGCTCCCGGACGGCTTTGATTGCGCCGATTTTGTTTGCTCCTGCTTCTGTGAGAACGACGTTAAATACCGTCTGTTCTTCTTTGGGTTCTCCTGCATCAGCTGCGGCTGGTCCGGCTGCAACAGCCATAGGGGCTGCACTTACGCCGAATTTTTCTTCGAGAGCCTTGACCAGATCGGAGAGTTCCAACACGGTCATACCTTCCACTGCTGAAAGAATGTCGTCTTTCGTTAATTTTGCCATAAAATTCTTTCACCACCTCTCTTAGAAACACTTTCCCGCACAAGCGGGATTAGTGTTTCTTAGACCCGTCCTAAGAACGCTCCGTGAGCCGCGCTACGAATAGTAGGTAAGGCGAACGGTAAGTTCAGGCGGGTAATCCAATTTTAATTTGTCTTTTTTCCTTTTACTGCCTGTAATGCCCAAACGAGTCTATTCATATTCCATGATAGTGCGCGGTGTAGGCCGTAGAGCGGGGACTTCATTTGTCCAACCAACATACCCAGAAGTTCCTGTTTGGCGGGAAGTTTAGAGAGGCGTGTCACTTCAGCATCGGTCAGTACCTGGGTTCCCAGAAGTCCGCCTTTCGTTTTCCCAAGCGTCTGAGCTTTGAAAAATTTAAGCATTTCTTTGAGTCCCGCTACTTCGTCTTCGTAGTTAAATAACGCACCGGTATTTTCTTTGAGATATGATTTGACAGAGGGAGCAGTATCACCAAGCGCGCGCTCCATGAGTTTGTTTTTGGTTACCGCAAATTCCGCTCCTGTTTTTTTTAGGTTTTTCCGGAGGGTTTCGAGTTGTTTATGTTTGATCCCTGTATAGTCGGCAAAAATAATTGACCGGCTCTTTGCAATTTTATCGGTTAGTTCTTGTACTGTGTCTTTCTTTTTTTGTGTAGGCATACTGTTTTTTTTGTCATTCTGAGACGAAGCCGAAGAATCTAGTGATAGCGTCCGCCAACTGGCGGACTAGATCCTTCGTTTCACTCAGGATGACATCCTTTATTATGTATGAATGAAACGTTTACTAAATTTTTCGAGGGAAAACAGTGAAGCAATTGACTTGAGGCCAAATTGAACAATGGTTTTTCCCTCGGTGGGTTTTATGATGCACCGACTGGTGCGTCACCCACGGTCTTTAGGACTTTTCTATTATAAACGATTTTAATTGCTTCTGCAATTTGCATTTTTTTACATATCACACCCGGTGTGTGGAAAAGTTATCCACCACACACCGGGTGTGTGGTGTGGTGGGATATATATTACAAACCTATTTTAATTCCCGGTCCCATGGTCGCTGTGAGTGTGGCACTCATGATTTTACTCCGGCCGACGGCTTCAAAAATGGCATTCATATTTTCCAGAAGTTTTTTTTCTTCAAACGATACTTTACCGACGGTGAGGTGGAGGATCGGGTTTTCCGGTTCTGTTTTAAAATTCACTTGTCCATGAGAGAGTTCTTTGATGCGTTTAGCCACATCTTCTGTAACGGTGCCGGTTTTGGGGTTTGGCATGAGGCCTTTGGGACCCAAAATGCGTGCAACTTTAGCGAGTTTTGGCATCATGGAAGGATGGGATACGAGGATGTCAAAATCGATAACGCCTTTTTCAATTTGTGCTACTACCGTGTCATCAGCTTCGACGACGCGCACCTGATTGCCCGTCCCATGGGGAAGGGAAACGGAACCACGGAAATCTTTCTTTTCTTTTTTCTCGCCCAAGGTATTTGGATTGAGGTTGATGTGTAGTTCGACGGTACCATCAAACTTCGTGTAGCTGGTCTTTTTTACGAGGTTGATGGCATCACTGATCGGGTATTCCTTATTTTTATCGACGAGCTTTACCATTTCCTGATATTTTTTAGATCTTGGTTTGGGACCAACCGGCTTTTTAACTTTTTTCTTCTCAGATTTTCCGGCTGTCTCTCCACCTTCGACTTTTTCCAAAAGTTCTTTGACATCGGATTTGAGCTCTGTGCCCTCAACAACTGAGGTACGTTCACCGCCTTTAAGACCGACACCTTCGACTTTTTCCTTTTTAAATTTTTTCGCCTCGCGGCGAACCTCAGCCTTTTTCCGCTGCTCTTTTTCGAGAGATTCATCACCCATGACGACTTTACGAACTTTACCCATATAGCTTTCAGTGATGAGCACATGATTTAAAACTACATGATTAGCACATGAATGTTCAGGTGCTCATCACGTTCTCATCGTTTATTAATCTGTCCCCACACCCATACTCCGTGCTGTCCCCTCAACGATTTTCATTGCTGCTTCCACATCAGAACAGTTGAGATCGGGGAGTTTATCTGTGGCAATTTGTTTCACCTGTTCTTTGGAAAGTTTGCCGACTGGTTCTTTCCCTGCTTTACCGCTGCCTTTGGTAATGTTCAGTGCTTTTTTGATCATAGCTGCGACAGGCGGAAGTTTGGTAACAAATGTAAAGGTTCGGTCTTCAAAAACTGTTATAACCGCAGGGATGATCTGGCCTTTGAGTTTGGCAGTGCGCTCATTGTAGGCTTTGATAAATTCCATAATTGGAATTCCATGTTGGCCAAGCGCCGGTCCCACTGGAGGAGCGGCGGTTGCTTCGCCTGCTTTGAGGTTGAGTTTGATGATAGTTTTGACTTTTTTGACTGCCATATTTATAACGATGAGCACGTGATTATGAACGTGATGAGCACCTGAAAAAAGCATCACGTGCTAATCAAGTCGTTTTCAAATCATGTGCTAATCTTAATCCTAGAAAGAAACCAAAGGGGATCGAGGGAAGAATATTGTTGAAAACAATGTATTCTCTCGAAACCAAAGAGTCGGTTTCTCCCTCATCCTTCATCCGCCAGTTGGCGGATCAGACGAGGTATATGAAGTATACCAAAGAATAATTTTTTTGAAAAGGAGTAATTTTCCTTTACAAGAACTTATTCACGGAAAACGAAACGGTGTATTCTTCTAAGAATCAAGGACACATTTTCCATTTTCAAAAAGCTGGAAATCAATAATCAACTCGGATATGGCATTGGTGTCATCAAATCCCCAATACACATTATACGCTCCATCTCCAATGCCGGAAGAAACAATTATGCTGTTGCCAACGGTGGAGCCTTGTGGTGTGAACACAGCCCATAACCCGTCCGGATCAAAAAGATTCTCCAGATATTGGTCGAAGAACGATCCTTTTGGATTGTCACGTTGGAATGTGTCCATCTGAGAAGCCATGATGGATCCGGTTTTCGCATCCATAACACTTATTAACCCTGAATCAACCATAATCGTACCATCATAGGTCGTCTCATCGTCGGTTTGTGTTTGCGGTGGTGTTTGACGTGCTTTTTCCCATCGTACCGTTTTCTTTGGCGCAATCTCTACTCGTAGGAACGCTACGCGTTTGCTCCATGACGGATGGTTGAGAACGCTTAAAAAGACTGGGTATTTCCCTGGAGGAATATTTTTGGTTAAAGGCGTAGAAAACGGTTCTTTAATATAAAATGGGTCTGACACCAGAAGACTCCCTGAGGAGACAGTAAGGGAGCCCGATGATATGCGTTCAAGCTGTATGCCGTTTATGACCGTTGAATTGGCATACGCCTGAAAATCAACAGGGGATTCTGATTGCCGGTACTCATTTTGTTTCTTGAGAACTGTGCTGGGCAGGTTTTTCTTGGCGTTGTTGGTCACTAACACGTTAAAGATATATCCTCCACAAAAGGCAAGAAGGATGAATAAAAAGATCGTTTTTTTCGCATTTCGGTAGGTCATAGATGATACAATATCTTCTGATAATCATTATAACCAAAATTTATCCCCGTTTTTTTCGATAAGCGTTTTCAGAAAATGAGAGAAACTCGTATCAATCGTTTGCCATTCGGAAGGATTCACTTCATGGAAACAATCTAGGATTTCATAGGTATTAGGATCGCGGGGAGACAGTTTAAAAGAGAGAGTATTGCCTTCTCCAATAATCGTACAAAAGGGAATGATAGTATCATCCCAATCTTCACCATACTCACGAGCAAGATTCTTCCTCACTGTTTCTATTTCGTTTACTGAGAGGAAATGGAATCCATCAATATTGCTTCGTTTAAAAAGATCTGCCCCATGAGACACTGTGAGAAACTCTTTATGTTCACGAGGAAGTAGTCTGTGTGTTTTTTGTTCGAATTGAGTAAGATGAGAGGATTTTATTGGCGTATATAATATGTGTTGATAGATGTGCGTTGATTGCTTCCGGATTGTTTGCATCAGAGAAGATACTGATTGCTGTGATGCCATAGGATTGAGTGATAGAACGACTTTTTTAAAGTTTAGTAACCTGTAGAAAATCTAACTCAACAGGTGTTTCTCTTCCAAATATTGACACCAGGACTTTGAGTTTGCCTTTTTCTTCGTCAATGGATTCAATCGTTCCCAAAAAGTCTGCAAACGGGCCATCGGTGATTTTGACTGCTTCACCCACGGAGAATGATGTTTTATATTTCGGTGCTTCCATCTCCATGAATTTCATGATCGCGTCTACTTCTTTTTGGGAAATCGGGGTCGGTTTATCGCCAGCGCCCACAAAGGCAGTGACTCCCTGGGTCGTTCTCACCGCAAGCCAGGACATATCGTCCAAAAACATCCGGACGAGGATATAGCCGGGGAAAATTTTTTCTTTCTGTTCTTCTTTTTTCCCGTGTTTGACGGTCACGATATTTCTGGTAGGGACGATGATTTGGAAAATTTTATCTGCCAATTTCATCGTATCGACGCGTTGTTTGAGGGTCGTTGCGACTTTGTTTTCGTGTCCGGAGTAGGTGTGGACGACAAACCATTTGGCATTCTCCGGTATCGGATTATCCGATGTGGTGAGTACTGCCTTGTTTTTGTCGTCTTTTTCAGCCTGTTTTTCTATCAGGTCAGGCGTTTGTGGTTGAGTTGGTGATTGATGATCCATATATATAGTGTCATTGCCAACGAAGTGAAGCAATCTTTATTATAGACCTGCCGGTAGGCAGGGATTGCTTCGTCATCCGCGTTCTTCGCAATGACAAAGTACTACCGTTTATACAACATCGACGTGATTTGTAACAGTCCGGCATCCAGTCCGCCGATGAATAATGCGACCACGACTGTAATAATCAATACCATGCCGGTCAATTTAATCGTTTCCGCTTTCGTCGGCCAGGTCACTTTTTTCAGTTCCGTTTGCACTTCTTTCACAAATTGCATCGGGTTGGCGTTAAACGCTGGCATCGTCGGCTTTTCCATAGAACAACTATTATAGTATACCACCTGTCGGGTGGGAACTTTTGCAATTTTAAAACGACCCCTCCCGGGGTCGTACTACACTTGTATAAAAGATCATATCATAGAGAAGAATAAAAAGGAAGACAGAATTCAGGGGAAGAACATTTAAGGGGTGTGTGATGAGGAAGGTGCGGATGTGGGAGTGGGCGTCGGCTGCATCTGATAGGTGATGGACTGGACGAGATTAGCCAGCCAGTTCCTGTTGCACTCCGGCATTTTAGAACGGAATTCATAGGGGAAAAGTTTGCAGTTGATAAAATCCACTGATGTTTCCCATTCTTTCGTAAACGACCAGCTGGCATCTTCAATACGTACTCCTTGCTTATTTTCTGTTTCTTGTTTAGCAACAATACCTGCTGCGTTTCCGAGTATCTGTTCTACGTAGGCAAATAATTGGAGCATAAGACCGGGGCGGAAAACGTTAGCGACACCTCCTGAGTTGATGGCATCGTCGTTTGCCCTGTGGATTTGATTTGTGTTGAGTACTGCAGACTGGGTGCCATTTTCATCTTTACATCCAGCTAATGTACATCCTGTGTAGGACGCATACTGATTGGTGCTATCAGGTTTGATATACATTTTTGTCATGACACACTGGCAGGGATTACCTGCTTGACTACAGAGTGCGTCAAGTACGACATCAAATACGAAATTAAAGTCAAACGGATTGAGTCCTTGATTTGGATCTTTGGCATCTTCTTGTAAGACTCCTGGCGGAGCTTCCTCGCATGAACGTGGTTTACTGGAGTCGGGTATGACATCTTCTTTTCGTAAGTCATATTTCCCTCCTGTAAGAGAAGTGTTTGCCTTAGCAAGTATTGAAGAAAGGAGTTGTGATGCTCCTCGAATTTTTTTTGTCGATACTGGTATAGTGCCCTCTGTTACGATGAGTTCAGGGCTAGGAATTTGACCGTTTCCTGCTTCGGAATAGTAACAAATGGATCCATTCCAGCTCGGTTTGTTGCCCGGTTCAAGTTCGGGCTTAAATAGCGAATCTTTAATAGATTTTGATAAAAGTCGGATTGCAGTTTTATCAAGTTGGTTTGCATCAGGAGTAAGATCTGCGTAGGATTTTATTTGATTATTAACGATTTTATTATACCCAACATACCGTTTAATCCATCCTTCAAGTGTATATCCGCAGGTTTGGGGCATTTCCCGTTCTTTGACGAAAATGACTGATGTGCGGATATCCGGATCTGTTTTTTTTTCGGCAACAATAGTTGCCGTTGAAAGAAAGGAAAGGGTAGAGATGCAGAACAGATAGAAAGCGATACGAGTTTGTTTCATATTCAATTTTATCTTATCAAATTGACAAAGCGAATGCACAAGGGATAATTGATAATGTATAATGCATAATGCACAATAGAGAAAACAAGAGAAAGGGAGGTATATGACACCATCGAAACAAAAAATCAGAAAAGCAGTGATTCCTGCTGCGGGCTTTGGTACTCGTTTTTTACCCCAAACCAAAGCAATGCCCAAGGAAATGCTGCCGATAGTCGATAAACCAGTCATCCAATACGTCGTAGAAGAATTGGTTGATTCAGGAATTACGGATATCGTGATCGTGACCGGTTGGCACAAACGGAGTATTGAGGATCATTTTGATTACCCCAATGAACTTTTAGCCACGCTTAAAGAACAAGGGAAGGAAAAACAGATTGAAGAGGTGAAACGCACTGCTGAACTTGCGAACTTTATTTATATCCGCCAAAAAGGTCCATATGGTAATGGGACACCGGTACTCTGTGCTAAATCCGTGATTGGGGATGAGCCGTTTGTCGCTATTTGGGGAGATGAATTTATTTACAGCACCCCACCGCGCGCCAAACAATGCATTGATGTATATGAAAAATATGGGGATGCGGTCATTTCCGCTATCCGTGTGCCGAAAAAAGATGTCTCACGTTACGGTATCGTGGATGTAACCCCCATCGAAAAAAATGTCAGTCAGATAAAAAAATTAATCGAAAAACCGACTGTCGAAGAAGCACCGACGAATCTCGCTGCACACGGGTGTTACGTCCTGCCTCCTGAAATATTCGGGATCCTGGAGCATCTGGGACCGGGGAAAAGCGGAGAAATATGGCTCACGGATGCCATCAAAGAGCTCATGAAGACCCGTCCGGTCTATGCATGCGAAATTGAAGACGGTAAATATTATGATACGGGCAATAAAATAGAATATTTGAAAACCGTCGTAGAATTTGCCCTTCATCATAAAGATGTGAATGGGGAATTCCGGGAATATCTGAAGAGTCTGAAATTATAAATTTTTTTTGAGAGTGCTGGTATGTTTAGATTTCGACGACACATTTTGCGGATCAAAGGGTTAGGCTTTATTTTTTGGCACGCGAAACATGAGATTTTTCATATGCTTTTGGGTGTCACATGGGCATGGATTCTTCGAGAAGTGTGGGGAGAATTTAACGGGAAATGGGTCCTCCTCGCTGTCTGGGCCTCGCTCCTGCCGGATGCGGAACATCTTCTCTACTGGATAGATTGGGGAAAACAGGATCCTTATGTCAAACAGATCAAACAATTTTTGAAAAGTCATCAATGGCGCTTGCTGACGGTACATATTGAACACGGACATAAGGATCTGACAGAGCTTTCCTATCATAATATCTATGTCGTTGCATTTCTTTTTGTGTTGACTTTTATCTGTTTTATTTTTGATTGGAATGCTATGGTTGTCGTAAGCGGATCGATGGTGATCCATTATCTTTTTGATATTGTGGATGACATGACCACACTTGGGTATTTGAATGTAAATTGGAAACGATGGGGGAAGGGGAAAAAGAAATAATGAGCTAAGTTTTTCTGAACTCAGCATCTATGCTTCTCATACTTCATTCTCAGCTTGCCGGGGTATTGCCGTAGATGTTGACTGATGTTCCCATCGGCGCCCAATCATAGAGCCATTGGGCATCGGGCGTCTTCATATTGACACATCCGTGGCTCATGGGATGGCCAAAATTATTGTGCCAGTACGTGCCGTGGAAAGAAAATCCCCGTGACCAGGGGACTTGGCTATTTCCAAAAAATTGTACCCATGGGACACCGGGAAGATAGTAGTAGGTTCCAATTGCACGATTTCCTCCTGCCATGGTTTGGGAGGGAACTTTCCGTTGGATAGTAAATGTACCGGTTGGAGTCCTTCCCCAGAGACCGGTTGAAACCACGAATTCATTCACTTTATTTCCGCCTTCAAATGCCAGGACGCGTTGTGCAGAAAGGTTCACTTCAATCCTTTTATCAGTCGTGTCACCGAGTACCTTTTGTGATTGTTGGTTGGAAAGATTTCCAAAAGAAGTAAGCGGAGCATAGACTATGTTTCCATGAAATTCTCCTTTGAGCGCATAGAGAGAAAGAAGTGATACACCAGTTTTGATCGTCAAGACTCCGAGAATAAGAACACACAAACCAATGAGAACTGTTTTGATGCTGTTCATTTCTTTATCATAAAGGAACTGTATACCCCTTTGTCAACAGGTAGGTTCTCAATGATGTATGTGTGCAAAAAGATAGATAAGACTTCCGAACCATAGAAACAACTCGATTTTAAAGACAGTGCTTTTGCAATAGGTCAGGAGATAGACACCGAATGTTTCTGGTTTGGTAATAAGCCGGATAAAACTCAGTTCTTTTTTAACAAATGGTCCAAACCAGCAGATACCTCTATCAACGCCGATTGAGTCCATGAGAAAATGAAAACCGAGAGAAAGAAGCGCGATAATTTCATAGGATTCTATGGATCGCCGGATAGTGACAGGAATACTAATGAGATACAAAAGAAAAAGAAAGGCCCAAAAAAGAGGGAAGTGGAGACAGGAATGGATGCGGTGATTCCAATTAAGTTTGACTGCGCGTTTGAGACCATAGAGCGGAATGTCAATGTCCGGGATATTGGAAAAAAAGATGCTGATTGCATAGACTAACGCCGGATCTGCCGGGATTTTATATCCTGTGAGTGCAGCTTTGGCAATGACAGCGCCTATCGCGATGTGGGTGATGGTCGTCATAGAATGATTGTAATTGTAACGCAGAAAACGCAGGATTGTCGAGAAAAGAAAATTATTGCAGAGCGGTCAGGATTCGTCCCGACTGAGTCGGGATTGGAGATCGCAAGGAATTGGCATGGCCACGTGGATTCGTCCCGCAAGAGCAGGGCTGTCAGGATTCGAACCTGAAAGAGCGGTTTTGGAGACCGCCATGATACCGTTTCATCACAGCCCTGCACCGGCGGGATTGGAGACCCACAATTCTCGCCATTGAACTATGGCCCTAGTGCAATTTACTCATTATACTATATTATTTTCTCTTTCTTCTATAGAAATGTATTGCTGGTGCTGTAGTATAAATAATTGCGAAATACCCTCTTTTTAATCTGTAATAAATTTTAAGCTATACTGTATGGTTCAATTATAGATTGTATCAATCGTTTGTCTACCACAACTCCTTTATTTTCATGCATATGCTTGATTTTGTAAGAATGGGTGCATAGAATGGAAAGAGATAAGAGATTGAGATCAGAGATTGAGATAAGGGATTAGAAAGAATAATTGATGTATATGAAGATGCATCGGATAAATAAGTTACAGAAGAATAAGAAACGAGTTTCTCTGTATGTCCCGATTGACTGGAAAAAGGCAAAGCAGATATTTGTCAATTATCCATCGCTCCCATCCAAACCCACACTCACTGAGACGCTTCAGCGTATCCCCGTCAAAGATATTCTCCGCATTACTGCAACGGTCGGAACTATTGGTCTTATGTTTGCATGCCCTCCCGCAGGAGCTGCGATAGGAACATTGTTTTTTGACGGAAAACCGTACCGGAGATGGAAACTTCAGGCAACACTCGATCAATTAGCTAAACAAAAATATGTCTCCGTTCATCATCATACGGATGGATCTCTCACAGTCAAAATTACCAAACAGGGGATGACGAGAGCATTGACCTATCAACTTGATACCATGATGTTAAATAAACCGAAAAAGTGGGATAAAAAATGGCGGGTCGTATTATTTGATGTGCCCAACCGGTATGGACGAACACGTGATGTATTCCGGTTGCGCCTTGAGCAATTAGGTCTTCGGAAAATGCAGAAAAGCGTGTATATTTCTCCCTATCCCTGTTTTAAAGAAGTGGAATTTTTACGGGAGTTATATGGCATAGCCATTACAGTTCAATATCTCTTAGTTGAACAAATTGAGGATGATAAAGAATTTAAGCGCCAGTTCAAGCTACAATAGTTCTATTCTTACAAAAAAATGCATATGCATGATTTTGTAAGAAGCTCATATGGGGACTGACTCCGGCGGGAATACATAGCAAAGTGAGTAACCTCTTTTTTGTGAGTAACCTATTTTTTATTTGATATAACTCGTTCCTGGAGATAGGCAACAAATTTTTCCGGATTTTTCACTTGGGAGAGAGGGATAAAGGATTTTTGCATACCTTTACAGACAAGAAAAAGATAGGAGCCTATACGACGGATTTTTTGAAGAGTCGAATATGGAAGAGTAATGTCATAGGTATCTCGTTTTGTCCGCATGTACGTTGGGTATAATTCAATATTTATTGTTCTATTGATGTGGAGACGTGTTACTATCATAAGCAGAAGACTAAAAAAAATAACGGCTTCCGTTGCTGCGAAAACAAAGAACATTGCAAACGGAATAGTGATGAGGATTCGAGACAACTGTGGTATGAATGGTTCGGCAAAAGAAGGTAAAGAATATAACACAAGGATTATACTCGCCGCGCTATCTAGAAGAAGCAGTTTGCCATCGGAATAGAGAGACAGGTGAGAGCCAATTATGTAATTTTTCAGTGATGGCTTGATGGTTTCAGTAAATACGGGTTGAGATGTTGTTTTTGTTGTCATATGAGTCTTCGCATTATACCACTTAAGAAGTGGAGGGTAGAGAGGATCGTATCAATCTCTTACAATATTTTAACTGTTTTTATCATTCCATTAAATACTTCTCCAAATCCACCAATGAACACATCTAAACCCGTTTTCGGGTGGGTGAAAATGAGGGCATCCATCCGTGTGCCGTCTTTGGCTGAGCCGTCGTGGTAGAGTTTGCCTGAAAGAGTACCGACTTTGAACTCTTCAATGTTTTCTGCTGTGAGCGGCGGGCGGGGAATTTCTTTCTGACAGGTGAGGACGATGACGTCTTTAGGATTGGTTTTATGGGTAAACACTGCGCCAAGCGTCTTTGTAGAAGATTCAGAAAGAGTAACAGTATCAGGATAGGAAAGGGAGACAGCACATTCTGTATTGGTATAGAGTGTGGTTTTTTGGAGTGTTCCTGAATTTGATGCAGTGGGTTTCGTTGCTGACGATGAGGGAGATGACGTTGGTGTTCCAGTAGAGAGAGAAGGAGTAGGAGAGATCGTAGATGGTAGATCGTGGACCGTAGACGTATCACTTGTTTGTCCCTGCATTTTTTTCCCGATGTTCAGTCCGACGACAAGGGCAGCAAGAATAGAGAGAAAGAGTATTAAATAATACGTGTTTTTTAACATGATTGTCTGTTGTCATTCTGAACGGAGCGAGAGTGAGAGCGAAGAATCTAGCAATAGCGTCCCGATGTAACGTCGGGTAGATCCTTCGCCCGGCATAGCCGGACTCAGGATGACAAAACCATACGGTCATTTTTAATCCAATTTACTGGTTTCTTTATGCTCCGTGTGTTTTTTGCAGCGGTTGCAGTATTTGGAAAGTTTTATTTTTTCCGGTGTATTGATTTTATTCCGTTTCGTCACGTAATTGGTGGATTTACACACCGTACACACCATTCCTAACAGTAATCGTTGATCCTTTTTTGCCATACCAGGTAGTAGAGTTTCGACCTTTTGCACGCGGTCAAAATCCCACTGTCCTCCTTTAAAAAAAATTTATACAAAAATTCAAGTATCACTGTTTCTGCAAAAGAAGAAACGCGTGTCGAAACTTCACTACCTGGCATAGCGGGTAGTGATGTTCGATGATTCTTTTCTATTATATCGTAGTTAGAGATGTTACTCAAGGAGTCTATTATTGATAATTGCCCCGGCAATTTTTTCTGCAAAGAGCGCTCTTCCCGCATCGGAATAGTGTATGTGATCACCCGGATTGATATAGCCGAGCTTTCCATTTCCTGAGCTATCCAAGGACGAATGATATGCATCAGCTAAAGGGAGATTCTGGCTGTGCGCGAATTTGACGGCATTTTCCAGATACTTTTTAATATTTTTCACCTGTCTTTGCTTTGCTGCCGGGTCAAAAGAAATGCCGGGTGCTCCATCACCAAAGACATCCCAATTAGGTGCGATCGTTGACCCAATAACGATTCGTACTCCCGGTATGGAAGATTTCAAAGTATCGACAGCTTTCGAAAGTGAGAGCCAGTGTTTGTCTATCGCGCCCTCATCAAAGGAAAACGGGTTATACCCGCAGGATTCAACGACCACAATATCCGGCTGTAAGGAAGAAAGGGCAGGGATGCCGTTGCCCAGATAGGAATAACCATTGGTGATCCGGGTTATGGCATAGTCGATATTTGTCCCGCCTACACCATAATTTTTTATGATAAATGTCGTCCCTGGAAATGATTTTTTCAGGAGAGATTGGAGCGCTGGGGCGTCCGGCCCCATAGTGTCCATCATAGAATCTCCAAGGAGAGCGATCGTGACATTTGCTTTTTTTGCTTTTCGAAGTTGAGGTTTTGGTGTCTCTAAGGGTTGGGTGGTTTTTTTCGGGGAAGCTGTCGGTAGTGGAGATGGCGTTGGGGTAATCTCCGTTGCTATGCCGAGTACTGCCGGAACCGCGTCAGGGAGAGGTGAAATGATATCTCCAAATGACTGTTTTGGTTTTTGTGTGGTTTCCATACTGGTGTTTTGGTCCATAGAAAAATCTTCCAGTACCGCATCAGGAAGCGGTGAAAGGATCCCTTCTGCGGCAAAGACGGTAGAGATAAATACGGACAGGAATGATTCCATATATGTATCATAAAGAGTAAATGAAGAAAAAGGAAGGATAAAAAATCAGCTTCAAAACTTGCCTGCCGGCAGGGGAGGGATGCTTTACCAAGCCAGAATTCCAATCATGGTCGTTTCGTGAGGTGGGAAGTGACGCGTTTGGCTCCGAAGAATGTTTTACAGAATTCTGTTGTTTTTTCAGGGTCAAACCACGCGCAGGAAAAAATATTGAGGTACACTGCTTTTTTGTATTCGGAAAAATGCGCGGTTACGTTGCTTGTTTCAATCAGTTGTACTAACGAATAGCCGGAGGTGATGGGATTGTCGTGCCCAAAATGGGGGATAAGCGGTTCACCGTACCGTTTCATATGGATCACGTTGTCGCACAGTTCGATAACGAACTCTTTGATTTTATCGCCCGAAGAAATCGTTGCCAGGTCGCAGTCATAGAGATCAAGCGTCAATTCCTGACCGAACATGTCTTCTTCATTTTTATTGGGAGAATGTAACATTGTAATAAAACGTATACATATTTACAGGTATTGTCAAGGATGAAATCTGCATATTCCTCTTAGTCTTTCTTTTCGCCTTTCCTGCCTGCCGATGAGGCAGGTCATTACTATTCGTAGACGGCTCGAAAAGCGACTTTAGGAGGATATAAGAATCTCCATAACTCACTTCGTATCATTAAGAGATTCTTAATAGAGCCTGGGGAGGGAATTGGACCCTCGACCTCTTTCTTACCAAGAAAGCGTTCTGCCACTGAACTACCCAGGCACATCGAGTATTTTATCATTGATTCTCTTCTCTGTCATTGCGACGAATCCCGCTCAAGTGAGTGAAGCAATCTCTCAAATGTCTTCTGTCATTACCAGAGGAGTGTAACGATAAAGCATCTTAATATTTGAGAGATTGTTTCTCCGTCAGAGGCGGATCGCAATGACAGATGAATAAAGTGATTCTGTAATAGAGATTGCTTCGCTGCGCTCGCAATGACAACGCCGTATGGTATACTTTTGGTAATGAAATCCAAGATATGGATCATAGCTGGGGGAGTCGTATTACTTATCGTTATTGTTGGTACAGCCGGATTTTTCATGAGCGGGCGCACTGCTGTCCTTCCGCTTACTCCGTTATCGAACCTTCCTATAAAAGAAAAACCGTTGGAAAAATATACGATTGAGAATCTTGCTCAACGGGAGTATACGGCCAGTCCTATCGTGTTTGAAGAACCTATTGCGACTGCGTCTTCTTTTTCCGTTGTTCCGTTTTCATTCATCAGTGATGGAAAAAAGGTGACCGGACTGGCGCATATTCCTATGACGCCATTATCGAAAAAAATGCCTGTCATCATACAACTACGCGGATTTGTTGATTCAAAAATATACGAATCCGGAGTAGGCACGAAGCACAGTGCAGAAGTGTATGCGCAAAACGGATTTGTCACGCTTGCACCTGATTTCCTGGGATATGGCGGATCGGATAAAGAATCGACTGACGTATTTGAGGGACGGTTTGAGACATATACGACTGCACTCAATCTTCTCTCTTCACTCTCAACCATCTCTTTTATCGATCCCAATCATGTATTTTTATGGGGGCACAGTAACGGCGGACAGATTGCTCTCACAGTTCTTACTGTCTTGGGTGAAAAAGGAAAAAATTATCCAACGACGCTCTGGGCACCGGTCACAAAAATTTTTCCATATTCCATCTTATATTACACAGATGAAGCTGATGATTATGGCAAAGCGCTCCGGAAAGAGTTGGCGAAGTTTGAAAAGGACTATGATACAGACCAATATGCGTTTTTCAATTACATCGACCGCATCCAAGCGCCGATCATCCTCCATCAAGGGACGGATGACGAGCCGGTGCCTCTCAAATGGAGCACTGATTTTGTCCGCCTCATGCAGGGGAAAGGGAAGTCGATTAAATACCATACCTATCCGGGAGCGGATCACAACCTGAATGTTGGATGGAACACTGTAGTTGCCCGGGATATCGAATTCTTCCGTTCAATTCTTCGGTAGGGACTTATCAACTTCGTCATATTCCGCTATACTATCTCTGTTGATTCTTTGCCAAGGTGGCGGAGTGGACAATCGCATCAGTCTGTAAAACTGACGCCTTAACGGCTACCCAGGTTCGAATCCTGGCCTTGGCACAAAAAATGTATTACTACTTCGGGAATACGCAATGTATTTTTTAAAGATTGTCATTGCGATCCCGACTCAGTCGGGAGAAGCAATCTTTATTATAGAGATCGCCACATCGCATCAGAATGCTCCTCGCGATGACAGTATGTGTAATTTTTAGATATTCTTATGGTTACAGGTGTCCGATTAAAAGAACGCGTAAAGCCTTTTGCTAAACGGATGGAGGGGATTAGTCATCCGATCCGGTTATCGATTCTCTATCTGTTGGCATTTAAGGATTTTCCGCTCCACGAACTTGCAGCAAATCTCGATTACAAACCAAATCTCGTAAGTCATCATTTAAACGCACTCCAATCCTCCGGTTGGGTAGAGAAGAAAAAATGGAAACAGTATGTGTATTACTACCTCAAGCACCGCGTGTTATTTGATTGGTACAGGCTCTTTAACGAAACACCACTCTATAAAGAAGTGATTGCAAAAAAGTTCAGTGTTAGGGAGACCCCTTAAAGGGGTGGCCTTTGGAAGCTAAAATTAATTGTGGTAGGTTACAGATTTGGAATGATGTGGAGATGTTTTTCAATTTTATCGATTCGAGTGTCCTGTTTTTCTAACTGTTCGTCATGATCCGTAAGTTTATTTGCATTCAATTCCTGTTCTTCACGATACCCTTTCACTTCACCTATGAGGTTATCAACTGAGGTTAATATTTTATCAAGAAGATCTAATCGTTTTGGAACTTGATCTAAACCGGATTTTTGCAACGTATTATCCAAAATATAACGGACATCATCAGTACTCAGTGCCCGAGGTGTTTTTTTCATTAACCGTACTATACCACTGAGCAGTATTTGATCGTCAAGTATCAATTATTTTTGTGTTTGAGCCCTTCCGCAGAATCGCCCCAGTAGTAGAGCATAGCTCACTACGGGGTAAAGACTGCGGTCAGCGGTTTATCCCAGTACTGGCTCGCTCGCTTTGTAATTGAGCCTCCAGTCAGAATCGAACTGACGTCAGCGGTTTACAAAACCGTCGCTCTGCCATTGAGCTATGGAGGCTTGTGTATAAAATCAGTCATTCTGGCTTGTCCAGAATCTGATTCTGGATGCGCCTTCGGCTTACCAGAATGACTTTATTATTGATATACAGTAAGCTTCTGTTAAAGATTGTATCAAAGGGATATTATAAGGACAAGAAAGAAATGAGGAGTTAAGAAAAAAAGAATAATTCCGGCTGTGGGAGACGCTGAAGTATTTTCCCCAATTTTATAGAAATTGGTTGGACTGATCTTGTGCCCTCGGGCAAAAGATACTGATAGTCCTGTTTCCTTGAGTAAATATTACTCAAAGATACCTCATAGTTAGAGATTCTGTGGAGGAAAATATGTTTCAACCTTCCCCACAAGCCATAGTCAGCATACAAAAGCCGGAAAGAGTTGTCAAGATAGGTGAAAAGGGCGTTGTCATGAGCTTTTCTAATGTTTGAGCGCGATGACTTCAAAAACCGTCAATATGGCGATCGTATTCGTCACAAAAAAAAGCCAACTGAACTTTTCAATGAGTGAGATACGATCCCATGCACGGGGGACGAGGAAGGTCCAGAATACGAGTTGTGTCCGAATAAGAGAATGCATAGATTGTACAGAAATCTCTCCATGCTTGTGTGGAGTGGCTTAAGGGTACTAGGGGATAGATTATTCTGTCGATGCAGTACAGATATGTAGGAGACGGATGAATGTACAAAAGATTACTCGCTGGATTGTCTGAGGTCTGAAAGGATGAGGTTGCGAAGGTAGACTGATTTGGGGAGTCTTCGTTTTTTGGATATCCTCGTCAAATGGGAAGCTATTTCGGAGTTGATGAAAAATGTGAATCTGGTGTCCGTATTTCCTTGGACGTATTTAATAAAATCACTCACGGTATTGAGTAAGGTTTTTAGTGAGTATTTTTCACAGACCAGTCGTTCGTTTTCGTCATTATTGATAAGAGACGGCGGATTTCCCTGGCTGTAGAGAGCAAGAACAGGTTTTCCTTTGTGGAGGGCGAGCGCAATCTCATACCCGACGCTGATACTGGGAAATGTTGCCTCGACCACCATAAAATCAGCTTCATTGATCCAATGCTCGAGTTTATTATGGAAATTAAGCCGTTCTTCTCTTGTTTCAAAATGGATGGTCGATTCATCCGTATTAATAATATGGTCAGACGTGACCGTGATACCTTGTGATTTGAGTAATTGGATAATTGCCAAGTAATTATCGAGGTAGTATTTTTTTCCTACAATGGATGCTGTAAAGTATGCGTGCATATGCTCCATATTGCGAATTATACCGCGTATCGTAGTCGGGCGCTATACATATTGGATATGTAGAATCATGAATTTTTTCTAAAAAAATTTTCGTGTTGACGGGGTAGGATACAATGCCGTATAACGATATGCATAAGAAAAGGAGGGTGAAGATATGGTTGGAAATATGGTATTAGGTTTTTTAACTATGTGTGCAGACCGGAGATTCCATAAAAAAGCGGAAGAGAAATTTCAGGAATTGACCGGGTTGAAAGAAGAGGAATACTGGATAGAAGCAGCAGCAGGAGGAACACCGGGGATCACCTCGACTGTTACTTCTGATTACGCATACGGGCACGGGGGTGCGCGTATCATGGGATGGGCAGCACACGGGGATACCTGTGGAGGATTCCCTGGCGTAACGACGGAAGATATGAAGACCAGGCTCATGACCGCGGTTGCCGAGAAAAAAACAAAATATCCGGAAGCGACGCATTACTGGATATTTTTAACAGAGACAGGAGTGGAGAGCGGAAAAGTTTAGCTTTGAAATATATCAGGGAATGAGGAGCGTGAGGAGAAAATTAGCAATAGGTTGAATCAACGAAAGAACAGGTGATGAACCAAACAGGGGAAAGATAAGGACGAGCATCATGATGAATCCTAATGATTGGAGCTGGTGCCACTGTGCTGCAGCATCTTCCGGAAGCAGGCCTTCGACGATATGAAACCCGTCCAGCGGAAAAATCGGGATGAGGTTAAATACTGCGAGATTCACATTCATCAGAATAACGATTTGTAAAAAGATGGGAATGAGGATGAGGAATCCGCCTGTGAAAGGGGTAATAAGCCGAAGAAGCAGTGATCCGATAATTGCCGTTAGAAGGTTGGCCGCAGGTCCGGCTATGGAGATGAGCGCGCTATCCCGGCGGGGATTTTTTAAGTTAAAAGGATCAAAAGGAACTGGTTTGGCCCAACCAAACGGAGCAAAGAGGATCATAAGTGTTCCAACAAGATCCAGATGTGCCAGAGGGTTGAGGGTGAGTCTGCCCATGACGCGTGCTGTCGGATCACCAAGCCGGTCTGCGGTATACCCGTGACTCACTTCGTGTACGGTGATAGCAATGAGAAATGCGAGAAAAACCCCGATAAACTCAATTGGATTATTGAAGTTGGTTAGCATGGTATGGTATAGTATACTGTATCAAATCATAAATCCCAAATCATACTGACCAAAATATTGGACATTGAGATTTCTGATTTGAGATTTTTATTTTATGGCTTACCGATGCGATCTTTGCGATAAAAAAACACATGCGGGTAGACAGCATACTCATCACACGGGGGTAGCTGGCGGCCAGTGGAAAAAACGGGCGCAGAAAACTCTGCGTTCATTCGCGCCGAATCTCCACTATGCTACTATTGCCGTTGATGGCGTTATGACCCGCGTCCGTGCGTGCGCAAAATGTATCAAACGGGTGCGGTTTAACGCAAAGAAGCTTTCAGCTGCCAGTCTTCAGCCATCAGCGAAATAATCTGATAGCTCATAGCTGATGAGTGTTGTGTTTTCCCTCTTGACACCTTTCACGCTCCCCAGTACTCTTAAGATATAAAGGAATAATTGTATGCCCGCCCGAAAATCCTCAAAGAAAAAAGCAATAGTCAGAAAAAACGTATATACGTATAACCGCACCACTGCGGATTTTTCTGCGTGGAATTTTATTATTTTCCTCTGCCTGGCATTTATACTTCTTGTTGTTGTGCTTACGCAAATGAATAGAACGAGTTTTGATCTCCGCTCAAAAGCCGGACTTACCTGTCCTGAACTTACCGCACCCCGTGCTGAGGATTGTGCCGGCGGATGGACTTTCCGCAGGGATACCAACGGGTGTCTCGCGTTCTTCTGCGAACCGAAGAAATAACTTCGTTAGGTTTTTTCATCGTGGAGTATTTGAAAGATTGCTTCGTCGCTACACTCCTCGCAATGACAATTATAGGTATGCTTTTTCAAATTCTTCCCACGATATAGGTTTTTTTCCTTCCAGTTGTACGGTGTCGAGAATGAGTTTTTCACCTTCAACATGCGCTTTCAGGATTTTTAGGCGTTTTTTTTCTCTTTTGATGGTAATTTCACTCCACACTCCAGGCCAGGGGGAGAACGCGCGGAAAAGTTGAAAGACTGCTAAAGAGAGAGGACTGAGAATGGAGGACAGAAGGCAGACGACGGAAGACGGAGAATTGATCCGGTTTTCGCGTGGAATGTCGATACCATTCATCGCTGATTGCAGTAGTTCCCACGGGACAAATCCGTCCTGGCGGGTGATACGGCGGGCTACCGTTGCATCTTCCGGTTTTTGAGGAGTACCTTTCAATTTTCCGGACATATAATCAGGAAGCGTTTCGATGAGAAGATCCGCTCCAATCGTAAAAAGTTTTTTTCGAATGTCTTCTGCCATATCAGTTTCAGTAAGCGGAATCTTTTTTTGCGAAAGGATCAGCCCTTGATCAAATTTTTCAGCAAGAGTTATCAGTGTCACGCCGGTTTGTGCATCACCAGCCAAAATGCTCCATGGGACGGGGTACGCTCCGCGCCAACGGGGAAGAAGCGATGGATGGATATTGATACCTCCATAGGTACATTGTGCAATGAGTGTGTTTGGAATTTTTTGGCCGTAACACGCACTGATAAGAAGATCCGGCTTAAATGTTTCGAGTGTATTGATAACGTCGTCCTCATTTTCATATAACCACGGTTTATCTTGTTGTGTTTCAAATGTACACACGGGAATGGTATGCTCCTTTGCCCAGAGTTCAACCGGAGTTGGTGTCAAAATTTGTTTTCTTCCTATGGGAGCGGGAGGTTGGGTGACTATGGCAGAAAGCTGAAAACTGAAAGCGGATGACGGAAGACGGATGAGTGCATCGAGGACAAGGACGGAATCAGAGGTGGAGCCAAAAAAGATGATGTTCATGAGTAAAATCCTAATATCTAATATCTAAATTCTAAACAAATATAAATTTCAAATAATAAAAAAGTTTTTTAAACTTTAATATTTGATCATCGTATATTATTTAGAGTTTTGTGCTTAGAAATTAAGATTTATCAAGGTTTTGAAACTATGGTAATGTTAATTCCTCCAACACTTCTTTCCCTTTTTCATCTTTTCCGATCTGATAGAATTTGCCTTTTTGCTCGATGACACGGTGGGTAAAAAGGATGCCGTTCGTGTGATCCGTCTCATGTTGGATGATCGTCGCCATGAGTCCGTCAAACACTTCTTCATGTGTCTGTCCTTTTTCATCTCTGTAGCGGAGGGTAAGCGATTTTCTCCGATTCACCTGACCCCATACGGTGGGGATAGAAAGACATCCTTCAAGCTTCGTTTTTTCTTTCACTGTTTCATCTGACATGTGTAAAATTTCGGGGTTGATGAATGCCCGGATTTCAGCGTTGTCCGTAGGCTTCGTCAGGAAAATTCGGTAGGGGAATCCTGCTTGAGGTCCGGCAAGTCCTACTCCTTTTGGATTTTTTGCTGACAGCAGCACTTTTTTCATATCAGCAATCATGGATACGAGTTTTTTATCGAAAAACATCACCGGCTTACTGGGAGTTGTGAGTATTGGATTTGGGAGCTGAATGAGAGATGGCATAGATAAAAATATCTTAATTTACCAATCAGACCAATTTACCAATTCTTCCATTTTCTTATTCATTGGTCGGATTGGTCAAATTGGTCGGATTTATTGTATTATTGTAAGGAACTCTTCATCTTTCGGATCTACTTTTTCAAGATATTCTCGAATTGTTTGTATAGCTTCATCAATGCGTCCGTTTTCTTTTAAGAGCAAATATAATCCATAATATCCTTCCCGGTAATTGGGTTTCAGCTCAATGGATTTTTTCATGAACTCTATGCTTTTATCCATTGTATCTGTCTGACCATACAGGATGGCGAGATTATAATACATTTTTGGGTCACGTGGCGAGAGGGTGATGCCCTTCTCCAGGGCTTCAATTGCATTACGGAGATATTCAGGGTTTATGGCGGAGAGTGCGTAGAAAATTTTTGTCCGTGTTTTCCAAAAATTGACGTTTTGTGGTGATACATGGAGCGCATAGTCATTCTCTTTGACAGCCATTGTTGCTAGTTCCTGGGATACTGTTGCTTGATTATCTTTCCATGATGCTACAGCCAGCGTTGCCAGCACATTTCCTTGTTCATCATGATAGAGTGGCTCCGTAGGATTGAGAAGTATAGCTGAGGAAAGCGCCTGGTAGGCCTGGGGAAAATATCCTGATCGGGAAAGATGGTATCCTGTGGCAAACCGTTTGTCAGCAACCCACGCTATTATGATTCCAACAACGAAGAATAGAGATATGCAACCGGTCATGATAGTAAGGATTTTTTTCGTTTTTTCTTTCCATGAAACACGATAAATACAGAAGGATGTCTGCGGGGATGACAGTATGATGATGAAAGCCGGGAAGAGGTAGAAAAATATTTGCATGATAACAACAGAGAAACCAAAGAAGTTGGTAATAAGGATAGAGAGCCACCCGCTAAATAAACCTACAGATATAAACCATCTTTTCGGATCGAGATGATTTTTATTCTGTAATTTTTCAATTTGAAATTTAAAATTTAAATTTTTTATTGAAAATTGAAAATTGAAAATTGAAAATTTGATGAACCAATAGATGAAAGCAGCAATAATACATACGTATGTCCCTAACCCAAAAATTCCGGTTGTTGCCAAAAAGTTGAGGTATTCATTATGTGCTTTGTTATAAAGGAAATCCCATTCGGAGGTGAGATTGTGTCCTACGGGTTTGTATTGGTAAAACGCAAATGCGTATGTTTCCGTGCCGGTGCCGATGAGGAATGCTTTAGGAGACGATTTCCATATATTCAATGCTCCTTGCCAGACATATTTTCTGATATCTCCGGAATCCGTCACGCCGGACTGGATAAGAGGGGAAGAAGACGGAGGACTGAAGACGGAAGACTGAGTAGATTGAGTTTCCTTACTGTCTTCTGTCTTCCCTGCCTCGCCGGCAGGCAGGTGTCTTCTGCCTTCTGTTATCCTTTGTTGCCATGCTTTTATAGTCACCCAATCATCGATTTGTTGAATATACACGCCGTTTATAACGATGATGAGGAAAAATACTATATGGAGAAGAAAAAAAAGAGGAAAAAACTGCTTTTTACAGGTATCACCTTGTTGTGCAAGATGACACCTTATAAAGAGAATTCCCCAAAATATAATATCTGCTACAGCAAACGCAAATAATCCTGACCGCGACCGCGTCCAGAGGAGAGCTATAAAATAGAGAATGGCTAATAGAAAATAGAAAATGAAGGATAGGGTTAGAAAATTGAATATAGAAAATAGATTTTCATTTTTTTCTATTTTCGAATTTCTATTTTCCATTCCTATTTTCCATTTTCCATTCTCCATTTTCCAAAGTGCGAGTGCCATAGAGAGAGGCGCAAGGGCGATGAGGTATGCTGCCAGCCAGTTTGGTTGGCCAAGCGTTGAAAATACTCTCCTTTGGACATCCTGAACCCAGAGATTTTTATCAATGCCGAAATGTTCGAGTATTCCATAGATGGAAACGACAAGACCAGTGATGAGGATAACCTGGAGAAGACGGAAAATGGAGGGTGGAAAACGGAGGGTGGAAGACGGAGGATTTTGTATGTTTTTTCTGTTTTCTGTCATCCGTTTTCCGTTTTCTATTGCGTGTTCAGACTGAGATATGAAATTGGAGACAAAGGCGTAATAGAGAGCTACATATGTAAAAACAGATATCATACCCCCATTAAACCGTGAGTAGTATCCAAACCATGAGACATGGGGATCCATGGAAAAAAGGGTACTTATGAGTTGCGAGAGAACAAAGAGTGCTATCGGGATATCCAAGGGAGTACGCTTTACGCGAAATTCATTCGTTGCGATCATCTGTATAATCCATGCACCGATAATAATGGCAGTAAACCCGTACGTGACCATCATTTTGTTATACTCAAACAACTCATAGTTCCAGGGAGTGAGGACCAGAGGAACGAGAATAAAAAGACATCCAAAACCGATACGGATGATCCGGTGGGTTATTTGTACCAATTTTTCCATACCAGTAAGTATATCATAGGAACTTTTTTAGAGTTTCGTATGTTAGAATAGGTTATCTATGCCAGGTAGTGAAATTTCGACACGTGTCTCATCATTTTTACATAAACGACGCTATCTGGATGTAATAATAGAGTAAATTATAGAAAGAGGATATTGAGATTTCGACCGTGTAAAAAAAGGTCGAAACTTTATCACCCGGTATGTTTGATCTATTTTTTCAACTCGTATCACATGATTTGGGAATTGATCTTGGTACTGCCAACACCTTGGTGTGGGTACGGGGTAAAGGCATCCTTATCCGTGAACCGTCAGTGGTAGCGCGGCAAAAAAAGACAAAGCATATTGTCGCAATCGGAAGAGAAGCCAAACTCATGCTGGGAAAAACACCCGGGACGATTGAAGCGATACGGCCTCTGAAAGACGGAGTGATTGCAGATTTTGATGCGACCGCTGCCATGCTTGCCCATTATATCCGTCTGGTTCATAGCCAACCGAAAAACAAACTCCTTCCCAATATCCCCAAACCAAAGGTGGTCATTGGTATTCCGTCGGGGGTCACTGAGGTAGAGCGGCGTGCAGTACAGGAAGCAGCGATTATGGCTGGTGCGCGGGAAGCGTATCTTATCGAGGAGCCGATGGCTGCAGCAATCGGGGCGGGGTTGGATATCAGCGGAACCAAAGGACACTTCATTTGTGATATTGGCGGCGGGACGACAGAAATAGCGGTTGTTAATCTCGGAGGGATCGTCGTTAACCGGAGTGTCCGGAAAGCAGGAGATGAGATGGATGAGGCAATTGTCAATTTTATCCGTTTGAAATATTCACTCCTCATCGGCGACCAGACTGCAGAGGAAGTAAAAATTGCAATTGGTTCAGCATATCCGATGGGGAAAGATGACCGGCAGACCGTGATGCGGGGACGGGATATCGAAACCGGACTTCCAAGATCCATACGCGTCAACGAGTCGGAAATCCGGGAATCCATTTCTTCTGTGGTTCATGAGATCGTTGAAGCAATTGGGGAAACCATTGAGGAGACGCCGCCGGAATTGATAGGCGATATATTAGAAAATGGAATAGTATTGGCCGGAGGCGGATCACTTATTAAAGGCATTGATAAACTCATTGCCAGCGAGGTAAAAATGCCCGTGTGGGTGACGGAGGATCCGCAAACGGCAGTCGTACGCGGATGCGGAAAACTACTTGATGATGATATATTGCTCCATAAGGTAAAAGTTGCAGCGAGGAAAGTATGAAAAAAATTGCAACTCTTGTTTCAAGAGTGTTCGATCCGTTTATCATGCTCGCTGTTGTATGTATAGTCCTTCTCTTTCATACACCGGTATTTTTTCCCGCTTTTATTGGTATGGTAATTATACCGTTTGTGCTCTATGGTATTGCCGTAAAGAAAAAATACGTCAGCGATTGGGATCTGAGAGATAGACGTGAGCGACCGAGAATTATATGGCCGCTTGTTGGCATTGAGACCGCGTGTCTGCTCCTATTTCATCTATGGTTTCTTATGCCGATTCTCGTTTCAATTATTGGATTTGCAATTATAACGCATTTTTGGAAAATATCAGGACATGCTCTGGCAGCTGCACTTGCAACAGGAATAATTGTTGTTACATTTGGATGGGTATGGTGGCCGATTCTTTTGATTGTTCCTCTCGTCGGATGGTCTCGAGTGATCCGGAAGAATCATACAGTTCTTCAAGTCTTTGCCGGTGCGGTGTACGCTTGGATTTTCGTTTGTTTTTTCTTATGAAATTCGGCAAAGCATTTTCGGATAATGTTATATTTGAACGGGACAACCGGGGATTATTTTCCACTGCTAAACCCTCCTGGTGGTTTGGATCCGGACGGGTACTTCTTTTTACGACGGCTCTGTTTCTTTCTTTTTTTATTCTCCTTTTTAGGCTTTTTTCTCTCACGGTGATTCATGGACACACATATCGCATGCTTTCTGATACCAACAGGACAAAACAATTAGTCATCCATGCTCCCCGCGGAGAAATTTTGGACCGTACTGGAAAACCCCTTGCTTTCAATAGTCCGTCGTTTCGGATATTACGGCCATGTGAGGAAAATCCTGAAACACTCTGTTCCAAGAGAATTTCTCAAACCGAAGGAGAAACACTGAAAGGAAAAGGGCTTCCTGCCCAATGGTTTTTGGAAGTGGATTACACCAGAGAGTATTCAGATCCGGATGCGCTTTTTCATGTTTTGGGGTATATAGGTGAAGTGAATGACAAAGAGTTGCATGACGAATACTATGCGCTTCGAGGGTATCGGATGGGAGATGTGATTGGACGCACCGGTGTGGAAGCAGTATTTGAGGAAAAGCTGAGAGGGAAAGACGGGAAGGAATTTGTAGAAGTGGATGCACAAGGAGCTATCGTACGCACCTTGGGTAGAACATCGGAAGTGAAAGGAAGTCCTTTGACGCTTTCTATTGACAAAGGACTTGTGGAGGCAGCGGCGCTTGCTTTTCCCAAAGGAGAAAAAGGTGCTGTGGTAGTGACGAAACCTTCTACGGGAGAGATACTCGCTTTGTATTCAAGCCCCTCCTATTCTTCCAGGGCGCTGACCAAAGGGATACAAGCGGACATCTATGCGAGATTGACATCAGATCCTGATCAACCGTTGTTTGATCGGGCTATCGGTGGCGTATATCCTCCGGGATCGACATTTAAAATTGTGACTGCAGTAGCGGGGCTTGAGGAAAAGGCGATAACGAAAGAGACGCTTTTTGAAGATACCGGAGAAATTAAAATCGGCCTTTTTACGTTCCCGAATTGGTATTTTAAACAATATGGGAAAACAGACGGTATGGTGGATATTGTGAAAGCGATCAGGCGGAGTAATGATATTTTTTTCTATAAAACAGGAGAAAAACTCGGGATTACAAAATTGGGAGCATGGGCACATAAAATGGGAGCAGGAATGGTTTTGGGCATAGAGTTGCCGGGAGAGGCTGCGGGACTTATGCCTGACCCATCATGGAAAGATACAGTATTTCAAAGCCCGGCTGATTTGATAGCCCGGAACAATGAATGGTATTTGGGAGATACGTACCATGTTTCGATTGGACAGGGATACTTACTGACAACACCACTTCAAGTTAATTCATGGACGAATGTCGTTGCCAACGGAGGGAAACTCTGCAAACCAACAATACTGAAAACAGATAACGGAAGACGCCTGCCTGCCGGCGAGGCAGGGAAGACTGAAGATTGCAGGGAATTAGGAATACAAAAGGAAACGATTGATTTGGTGACGGAAGGTATGAAAGAGGCGTGCAGTGAAGGAGGGACGGGATACCCGTTATTTAACTTTGGCATACGAAGACAGATAACAGAAGACGGAATGCAGATTGCATCCTCATCAGGTAAATTTATAAAGATTCCTATTGCCTGTAAGACAGGGACAGCGGAGTACGGTGATCCGAAAAATAAGACACATGCATGGTTTACCGCGTTTGCCCCTTTACCATCCGTAGCCTTGGCGAAGGATGGCGGGGCAGAGGATAATACTATCTCAGGTGAGCCGGAGATATCAGTCACAGTCCTCATCGAAGGAGCAGGAGAGGGAAGCGATCAAGCAGCACCTGTAGCGAAAAAAATATTAGAGGAGTGGTTTTCCAGATAGGTTACTATAAAAATAGTAATCATATTTATTAACAAAGAAGATGCATGATACAAAAAGTATATGATGGAACGGGAAGCATATATAGCATTTTCCGTATTTCCCGGAATTGGTCCGATGCGGTTTCGGCTGCTTCTGGATTATTTCGGGACTGCAAAGAACGCGTGGGAAGCGCCGGTTGGAGAACTGAGGAACATTAACCTTGGTGAAAAATTGATTGAGAAGTTTGTCGCATTCCGAAATACATTTGACATTCATTCTTACATCAAACAATTGGCATATCACCATGTTAACATGTTGACATGGGGTGATCCACGGTATCCGCGGCTTCTTAAAGAAATTTCCGATCCGCCGATTGTTTTGTATGTTAAATCCAAACCAGGGACATCAAAAATTGACATGGAGAGAACTATTGCCGTTGTAGGAACGAGGAATGCAACGCCATACGGTGCGGATGTGACAGAACGGATAACTCAAGAACTGGTAAGAGAAGGATTCACGATTATTTCCGGCATGGCGTATGGGATTGATGCAGTTGCCCATACTACTGCGATTGATTGCGGCGGAAAAACGATTGCCGTACTGGGATGCGGTGTAGATATTATTGCACCTCCTACCAATGCAGGTATCTATAAAAAACTGACAGAAGAAGGATGTGGAGCAGTGGTTTCTGAAATGCCGCTTGGGATGAGGCCGGGAAAAGGATTATTCCCGGCACGGAACCGGATTATTAGCGGTTTGTCACGGGGAGTTTTGGTTGCAGAAGGAGCAGATGACAGTGGCGCTTTGATTACTGCCAGATACGCAGGAGAGCAGGGACGGGATGTGTTTGCTATACCAGGACCTATCACCAGTCCCTATAGTAAAGGACCTCTATTCCTTTTAAAAAATGGCGCCATTCTTGTAGAATCTGTTCAGGATATCATGAATGCGTTAGGTGTGGAAAAGAAACGCTCAAGAGCGTGCGCGGACATTGTATTGACAAATACAGAGGAAAAGCGCATCATAGCCTGCTTATCCGGAGGAGGAAAGCACGTTGATGACCTTGTGAAACTCAATCCATTTCCTCCGTCCTTGGTATTTTCCACATTGACAGTGTTGGAAATGAAGGGGATTATAAAGGATATCGGCGGGAAGGTGTATGAATTGGCTTGATAGAAAATAGAAAATGGTAATAGATATTAGAAAATGGAAAATAGTACATGTATCCAATTTCTATTTTTCTCTTTTCCATTACTATTTTCCAATTTCCATATAGTTATTTTCAATTATGAAATTAATTTTAGTAGAGTCACCAACCAAAGCGCGAACATTGACGAAATACCTTGGAAAAGAGTACCAGATCGAGGCGACCATGGGTCACATCCGGGATCTTCCAAAATCTGCTCTTGGAGTCGATTTGGAACACGATTTTACACCCAACTATGTCATACCACGGGATAAAAAAAAGCGGGTAACAGAACTTCAATCCCTGGCAAAAGGCGCGGAAATGATCATCCTTGCATCTGATCCTGACCGGGAGGGTGAGGCAATCGCATGGCATGTAGCTGAGATACTTGCAGGAGAGATAAAGAGATCCGGAGATAAAGAGAGAAAGAAAAAAACAAAAAAATCTCTCAATCTCTCAATCTCTCAATCTCCAGCTATGTTTCAACGGATCAGTTTCCATGAAATAACGGAAACCGCAATTAAAGATGCGCTTCTCCACCCGGGTGTCATTGATATGCGGTTGGTTGATGCACAACAGGCGCGGCGGGTATTGGACCGACTCGTTGGCTATAAACTCTCACCGCTTCTTTGGAAAAAACTCTCGAGGAAATGGTTATCTGCAGGTCGCGTTCAATCTGTCACGGTCCGGCTTATTGTCGAACGGGAACGGGAAATTGAAAAATTTCATAAAGAACCGTATTTTACGGTTGAAGGCACCTTTAAAGCCGTGCCTGCCGGCAGGCAGGGAACCACCCTGCAAAACAAGGTCGTTCCTTCTCAAGAAATGATCGCTCAGCTCGTTTCCCATAATGGAAAAAAATATGAAGAATCTATCAAACTTCCGCTTTTTGACGGCATCTATACAACAACCAAAACATCCATTGGTTCCGAACCGGATGCAGAAGGCATTATTAAGGATTTCCAAAAGCCTTTCACCGTATCTTCCGTAGAAAAAAAAGAAGTCAGACGATTCCCTCTCCCTCCTTATACTACCTCCACGCTCCAACAGGATGCAGGAAGAAAACTCTATTTTTCTGCAAAAAAGACCATGCAGGTGGCGCAAAAATTGTATGAAGAGGGGTATATTACTTATCACCGGACAGACAGCGTGAATTTATCAACAAAATTTTTATCTGAAGCCCGTGAATATATTGGCCACGAATTCGGCGTCTCCTATATACCGCCGACTCCCAGGACTTTTCAGACAAAATCCAAGGTAGCTCAGGAGGCACATGAAGCGATCAGACCCACTGAAATACACAGAACTGCCGGAGAAGTGAAGTCATCTGAGGATTTAAATCACGACCATATACGTTTGTATGAACTGATCTGGAGACGGGCACTGGCGAGCCAAATGAAAGAAGCGCTGTTTGATTCAACTACGATTGTGATCACCAGTGCGAATTCCTATGTGTTTCAGACCCAAGGGTCAATCATCAAATTTGATGGATTTCTTAAACTTTCTGAGAAAGAAGAAGGGGAAATTCTCCTTCCTGCTGTAGTGGAAGGCCAATTGGTGGATTTAATGAAAGCCATACCGGTTACTCATACGACACAACCGCCGCCCCGGTATTCAGAAGCAACCCTTGTTAAGACACTTGAGGAAAAAGACATCGGACGGCCGAGTACCTATGCGCCGATTATTTCTACTGTTATTGAACGCCAGTATGTGAAAAAAGAAGAGAAGCGGCTTGTCCCGACCGAGCTTGGCGGGATGGTGACGGATTTTTTGGTCCAGTATTTTTCCAATATTTTAAGTCTCCCTTTTACAGCGAAGATGGAAGACTCGCTGGACGAGATTGCAGTGGGTGTGAAAAAATGGCAGGAAGTTATCGGCGAGTTTTTCCAACCCTTCTCAGAGGCACTTATGGATGCGCACCAGAAAGCGGAAAAAGTCGTATTGGCTACTGTTGAGCTTGATGAGAAATGCCCGACGTGCGGCGGAGGGCTTCTGATCCGTACAGGGCGGTATGGAAAATTTATCGCATGCAGCAATTTTCCGACCTGCAAATATACCAGGCAGTACGGAGAAAAAGTTGATTTGAAGTGTCCTACCTGTGGAGGAGATATTGTGGTCAAACGCAGCAAGCGTGGCAAAACATTTTATGGATGCAGTAATTATCCGAAGTGTACGTTTGCAGCATGGAAGAAAGAAGATATTAAATGATGAGCACATAAAACGAGTCTCACGTGCTCATCCAGTCATGATAAGGTGGTAAAATTTACGGAATCGCGTTATACTTGTATATAAAGATATGGATGATCGGACAAAGACTGTAGCTGCCAGCGGGATCATTGTCAGCATATTTTTCCTCATTATTATTACGATTGCCATTGTCCTTACAGGTAAAAAAGTGTTGTCTCCGGTACCAGAGGAAGGTGCTATTAAAATAATATTTTTGACCCCAAGCCCTACAATGACAGCCTCACCATCCGCAACCATCTCCGTGACACCAGCATCCAAATCACGGTAAGAGAGCGTTTATTAGAATATAATATCTGTCATTCTGACTTATATTGTCACCCTGAGCGGAAGCGAAGCCTGCCTGCTCACCTCGTTAAAGCTAGGGCGAAGCGGGCTGGCAGGCAGGGATCCCAATGAGATTCTTCAGCTACGCCTCAGAATGATAATATCTATGCATCAACTAATATCGTTTGACACACAGTTCTTTTTCTTTCTCAATCATGCACCTCATCCATGGTGGACTGATTTGGTGGGAGAAGCGCTTTCCGGATTTGGTTTTGCATGGATTCTTTGGCTTGGTATCAGTGTTCTTCTTTTTATCCGGAAAGAACGGAAAGATCATTGGTTCTGGGTACCGCTGGGCATCGCCGCTGGTTTGTGTTATATCCTTTCAGAAATAACACTGAAACAGTGGTTCGGAAGAGTTCGTCCGGATGCTCTTGATGGAACAATACTCGTTGGAACCATACCGGGAAGTTTTTCATTTCCATCAACCCATGCGACTGTTGCGTTTGCCTGTGCGTATCTTTTTTCCCGGAAAGAAGCGCATTGGGGATGGATGTATATGCTCGCTTTTTTTGTTGGTTTGTCGCGTATCTATCTTGGTCATCATTACCCCATTGATGTATTGGGGGGAGCAGTGTTCGGGACGGGAATTGGTGTTGTTAGCGGATGGGTCGATACCGTTCTTCATTCATTTCATCAGCGTGTGTATCACCCGATGTCAAAAAAAAGGATAAAACGATAAATGTGTATATGTTTGTCATAGCCTTTATACTTTTTTTCGTTTCAAGAATTATCTATCTTTTCCGTTTCCCCATTTTTAATGATGAGGCGATGTATTTATCCTGGGGCGAAATCATTCGAAATAATCCCTTCAATTGGACTATATCCATGGTTATTGACGGTAAACAACCTGGTTTACCTCTCTTATTGAGCTTTCTTTTTCATCTGCCTTATGATCCTTTTATGCTTGGGAGATACCTCAGTGTATTTTTTTCCATCATTTCGTTTGTCATGTATGATCAGATACTGAGACTCTATGTATCTGCCATGTCTCATAGATTCATTTTATTGGTATTGTATACGGTGATACCGTATTGGTTGTTTTATGACCGGATCTGTTTGATGGAAAGCGGAGTCATAGCTATGGCACTTTCCGCATTTTATGGTTATATCCAATGGATACAAACAAAGCGCACAAGATGGGGATTTTTTGTGGGATTGACACTCGGATGCGGATGGTGGCTGAAATCGACCATACTCATGGTAGTTGCCGCTATTCTTTTTGGTTCACTTTGTGGTTTGAAATCCAAAAAAATATCTTTGAAAGAATTTTTCGGTTTTATCTTCCTTATGGGTGTAACATTGTTTATAACAATCAGTCCTTCATTGATGAATTCTCAATTTGCCAATATTGCGGTCCGGGAGAGAGAAAGAATCCTGTCTTTCTCAGAATTGATGCGGTTCCCATTCGGGTTATGGATACAGAATATACAGAAGGGTTTTGTCTGGCTGGCGGTCTATATGGTTTTTATTCCGGTTCTCGGTATAGGCCTCCCATGGATAAAAAATAAAAAAGCCCTCACCATACCGTTACAGGGTCTCCTATGGTTCGCAACCATATTTATTATAGAAATTTTCGTCTCCAGAGTGTTTACTGCCCGGTATCTCGTACTGGCAGGGCCATTCCTTCTTTTGGCATATGCGGGCGTCATGGTACGGACGAAATATTTTTTTCCTCTTACTTTTTTTGCTACGATCATCGGCATAATTTGGAGTGTATGTCTTATAGTTTCACCGTTCCAGTATTATAGAAGTCTGAAGTTTTTTCCGCCTGCAGCGGCTGATTTTTCACAGTATATACTCGGTTGGCCATCTGGTTGGGGTGTGCGTGAAGCCATCATGTGGCTCAAAGACACGCAGAAAAAGAAATCTACTCTCGTTTATATCCGAGACGACTCGGGTAATCCGGAAAGTGCTGTTCTGGCATATTTACTCCGTGAACCAAATTATTTTATTGATTACATTTCACATATACAGTCTACAAACCAACTTTTGTTAAAAAGAGCGTTAGACGCTCAATCAGTTTATTTTATTTCCCGGGGAACGCAACTGGCACATATGGAAAACCATCTTACATTAGTGAAAAAATTCGAAAAACCATATGATTCTGAATATGTGGGTGTATATCGGTTTCATACAGTGGATGTGGATGAATAGACAGATCACTTACTTTGGGAAAAACGAAGAAATTCAGTATAATACATTCATGAAACGATTGAATGCCCAGGAACTCCGAATGACGCCGGTATCGATTGAAGAATATAAAAAAAGGAAGAAAAATCCGATTACACTCATTTTAGATAATGTATTGGATACATATAATGTAGGAGCGATTTTCCGCCTGGCTGACGCGCTTTCCGTGGAAAAAGTATATCTTTGCGGTGGGACGGAAACGCCGCCGAACAGTAAAATCAAAAAAGCATCGATCAATACCTGGCAGTGGATGGAGTGGGAATATCAGCCAACTGCTTTTCAAGCAGTTGGAAATCTCAAGTCTCAAAATCCAAATCTCAAAATTGTTGTTGTGGAGCAGGACCCGCGGAGTATACCGTTTCAAAAAGCAGAGTATCAATTTCCCCTGGCTCTCGTCGTTGGCAATGAAACGTATGGTGTCTCGAAAGAAGTTTTGGATGTCGCGGATATGATTGTTGAACTCCCTATGTGGGGGATCAATAAAAGTTTGAACGTCATGGTGAGCTGCGGGATAGTATTATATGAAGTAATGAAATACGTTTTGCGCGAAAAAAATGCATATGCGTGAATTTCGCGTAAAGGAAAAACAGGTTGAGCCGAATGAATACCTATATGAAAAAAAGAATGACACGTCTAACTATCGCTTTTTGTTTTCTTCTTTTATTTACCATATTCAGCTGGACGGTGAAGCAAGGAGCATTTCGGAATAATGATTTTGCATTTACCGTAAAAGTGCAGGAAGCAATCGATAAATCCCCAAGACTTCGTTTATCACGTATGGTTGGTGAAGTGATGGAAGGATCGACGTTTTTTGCAAGTCCTGAGTTTTCCGTTGTTGTTATCGTGGGTATAACGGTTATAGCCATGATTAAAAAGAAGAAAAATCGTTGGACAGTCCTCGCAATACCGGTATTTTTTGGACTTCTTATATTGGCGGAAATCTATGGGAAAACCGTTGTCCATCACCCGGCTCCGCCGTTTTTCATGATCAAAAATCCAACCAGCGTATTCCCCAAATACTATATTAATGAGCAGTTTAGTTATCCCTCCGGCCATGCAGCACGAGCTATCTTTCTTGCGCTCGTTGTGTTGTCTTTAACAATGAAACAATGGAGCGATGGAACAATACGACGAAACATATTGGTTGCGGCAGTACTGGGAATATATGTAGGATTAGTTAGTCTAAGTAGAATTTACCTCGGTCACCATTGGGTGTCAGATATTGTTGGTGGTTTATTATTAGGAGGGGGAATGAGTTTTTCTGCAATCGCTTTCCTACATTTTGGAACTGACCGTTGACGCAGCGATAGAACCTCCGTATAATTACCAATGCGATGAAACATTAAGCCCTTTCGCCATAGGTTGTTGGGAAACATACCCCGCACATGGCGGGGCTTTTTCATCATTAATACTAGCTCTTTAACAATGGATTTTTTATGAAGCAGTGAAATTTGGTAAATCAAATGGTGATAGGTTCGGTCATTATACCGACTTCGTCGGTATCAACCGGATCCGGATGGAAGCGAGCGAAAACGAGCTTTAATATCCGGAAATCAATTTTGAGAGTTTGATCCTGGCTCAGGATGAACGTTGGCGGCGTGCCTTAAGCATGCAAGTCGGACGGGAATGAGTCGCAAGATTCAAACCAGTGGCGGACGGGTGAGTACAAGCAGGGAACGTACCCTAAACTATCGGATAGCTCGTCGAAAGACGGGGTAATACGGTATGTGATCGCAAGATTAAAGCCGCAAGGCGGTTTAGGAGCGGCCCTGTTCCCATCAGCTTGTTGGTAGGGTAACGGCCTACCAAGGCTACGACGGGTAGGGGGTGTGAGAGCACGACCCCCCACAATGGCACTGAGACACGGGCCATACATCTACGGATGGCAGCAACTGGGAATATTCGGCAATGGGCGAAAGCCTGACCGAGCGACGCCGCGTGAGGGATGAAGTATTTCGGTATGTAAACCTCTTTTATATAGCCGTCGAGGCTATAAGAATAAGCACCTACAAACTACGTGCCAGCAGTCGCGGTAATACGTAGGGTGCAAACGTTATCCGGATTCACTGGGCGTAAAGAGTCGTGTAGGCGGTATATCGCATCGTACCTGAAAGCCCGAGGCCTAACCTCGGCGTTGGGTACGAGATGGATAAACTTTGAGGATGGTAGAGGAAAGGGGAACTGATGGTGGAGCAGTGAAATGCGTTGAGATCATCAGGAACACCAAAGGCGAAGGCACCTTTCTGGGCCATTTCTGACGCTGAGACACGAAAGCTAGGGGAGCGAAGCAGATTAGATACCTGCGTAGTCCTAGCCCTAAACGTATGTCTGCTAGATGTTCCCGCGTAAGCGGGAGTGTCGCTTAAGCTAACGCGTTAAGCAGACCGCCTGGGGAGTACGAGCGCAAGCTTAAAACTCAAAGGAATTGACGGGGACCCGCACAACCGGTGGAGCGTGTGGTTCAATTCGATACAAAGCGAAAAACCTTACCAAGTCTTGACATGCTATCGTTTTAACCATCCAGAAATGGGAGGCTATCCGCAAGGATGATAGCACAGCTGCTGCATGGCTGTCGTCAGCTCGTGCCGTGAGGTGTTCCCTTAAGTGGGACAACGAGCGCAACCCGTGTCCGATGTTACAAGTGTCATCGGAGACCGCCCCCTCTCTAAGTGTAGAAGAGTCTTCAGCTTTCAGCTTTCAGCTTTCAGACAATTATGTCTGATGACTGATAGCTGATGACTGATAGCTTTTGTGCTTTTGGAGAGGGGGAGGAAGGAACGGATGACGTCAAGTCAGCACGGCGCTTATGACTTGGGTTACACACACCCTACAATGGCGAATAACAAAGGGAAGCAAGACTGTAAAGTTACGCAAATCCATGTAAATTTCGCCTCAGTTCAGATTGAGGTCTGCAACCCGACCTCATGAAGTTGGAATCGGTAGTAATCGCAGATCAGCAGGTTGCGGTGAATACGTTCTCGGGTCTTGTACACACCGCCCGTCAAGCCACCAAAGTTGGAGGCGGCCGAAGAGCCCTCGCAAGAGGGAGCTAAGCCGAATTCAGCGATGGGGACTAAGTCGTAACAAGGTATCCCTAGCCGAAGCTGGGGATGGATCACCTCCTTTCTAATTAAAAAACCAGAGATACAAAGCAGGATCTAGAACACGCACACGTGTGTGCTCTATACTTCGTTGAAGAGTATCCGAGGTTTTACACGCGTTTTGATAGAACGCGTTTGTAACAAAACCGTCTGTCGAGCACAGATGGATCTTTCAAAAAAGTCGGTACGGTTCAGAGATGCAAGTTCTGAGCTTGCCGAAGGATTCCTGTCACCATTTGGCAGATCAAATTTCACTGCACATCATCCCTCGCACTTGGCGGGGGATTTTTTGTGGAAAAAATGTACAGATACATGAAGAATTAATGAACAATACTTTCATCTATTGATATATGAAAGTGTGAAGCGGAAGAAGACTCTTTTATTTTACCGATATTTATCTCATTGCCTGCAGGTGTCCAAGGAGTGCGATGACAAGAAACGCCACACCCCAGCGGACCGGATGGATTCCTGCGATTGAATAGGTGAGAAGAAATCCAACACCGATACCGAGTATAGTATGGACGACTGCATTATAAAACGGCCGTTTAGCGAAATATTTGAGACACTTATTATATGCTTTCATGAATAGAGTTCACCCCCAATCTGATTTTTTGGAATTATTGATACACTATCTCTCTTTAAGCAAATCATAAAATGGGAATGAATGCAATATAAAAAAATAAACGAGGATGTAGAAGGGGTTTGTGGGTCAGGATGGAATCGGACCATCTACCTCTTTCTTATCAGGAAAGCGTTCTACCAATGAACTACTGACCCCTACTATCAAATTGTTTTCAAATTATCCAATACTTTACGTAAAAATGCAATTGAGGTGCGTGCCGGAATCGGACCGGCGCATAGCTGTTTTGCAGACAGCCGCGTTTCCACTTCGCCAACGCACCATTTTTACCAGAATGTCTGGGATACACAGCCTCGTTACTGCATCCTTCAAAATTTTTACGCGAAGGAGAATTTTTTCACCATCGCGGCGTATTTCGTATTTTATCATGTTTTTGCTATAATCAATCTGGACAAATGAGTTGTCAGCATATAATTGATGATTATGTGTTTTTTATTTATTTTTATCATCGGTTTTTTATTCCTTCCTCACTCCATTTTTGCTGGGTATGGGGGACTGGATGCGTTTGAGCGATTTTTCAAAGAAAATCCTGAAGAAAAACCTATGTTTATCCAAAAAAACTGCGTCGAAAAAGAACCATATGGCATACCGGCAGAGGATAGAGTGGAATTTTGCCGCAGGTATGGAGGAAGTTCAGTGAGCGCTCCTGTCATCTCTCCCATTCCGACAAAACCAATACTGAAACTTGTGTCAACAGCAACCCCAACCCAAATACCCGAACCCTCCCTTCTCCCTACAGAGATTGCCACTACAACGGCGGGTAAAAATGAACTAGCGGCTTCAGCACAGGAAGGACTTCTTACTGTGCTTTATACTTTCTGGCAGCGCATTCTGACATTTTTTTCACGATAACACGTTTGTCCTCTTTTTTGCTTTTCGTTTTTCCCTCATAGTATAATAGTAAAGTATGAAACATATTGCCCGATTTTTCCTAACCAGTATTATTTTTTCGTGGTTTCTTTTTATAAACGTGCAACCGGTGCATGCTATGGAATTCCGAAATAGCGAACAGACGGTACGTGTTGCGGAACAAGAGAAGGTTACAAGCAGCCTTTTTGCTACAGGAACGACGATTGAAATAGATGGAACAGTTGAAGGAGATCTCTACTGCGCCGGCCAAACGATTATCGTGAAAGGCGTAGTCGATGGTGATGTGTTATGTGCCGGACAAACAATCCGGATTGAAGGCGTGGTCGATGGCGATATCCGTGTCGTCGGACAAACCATCCTTTTGGGCGGACAAACGACCCGCAATGTGACGGTGTTCGGTCAAACCATGACGTTGGGAGAAGAGAGTTTGGTAGAGGGAGAGGTAGTGGCAGCCGGGCAGACGGTATCCCTCTTGGGTGACATCGGAAAAGGTGTTCTTGGAGGCGGGCAGACCGTCATTATTGACGGAATAGTCGGGGAGGATGTGACCCTTGGCGCGCAGACAGTCCAAATTGGCGATACCGCCGGCATTAAAGGAACGCTCAGATATGAAAGTGAAAACGATGCCCTGATCGCCGGTACTGCATCTGTTGGGAGCGTTCTCAAACAACCCGTGCAGAAACACAGAGCAAAACAGGAGAAAAAACCTGTCGAAAAACCAGAACAGTGGCCGATGCGCGCCACCGGGACGATGGTAGGGTATCTGATCGTTGGATTTATCTGTATTCTTCTTTTCCGCAACGGCGTCATCCGTATAGCCGAAAGCATGAAACGTCATACCGCGGGGTCATTCGGCTGGGGGATCGTGTGGTTTGCGATGTTCCCGGCTGCGCTTCTTTTCCTCATCTGTACGATTATCGGTATACCGATTGCGTTTTTCTATGTGTTTGCATTTATTGCATTACTGGTGCTTAGTAAACTTTTTACTGCGATATTTTTGGGTCGGGAAATTTTAGGATCTCTCTGGAGGCGGCAAAAAGATAACTGGTATGGAGCAGTCGTCGTCGGCGTACCTATCGTCGTTCTCGTGTCGTATATCCCGTTTGCCGGATGGCTCATTTCAAGCGGATGTATCATCCTGGGAGCCGGAGGATTCGTCCGGGCGGTGATCCATCGGAACTCTTCGTATCTCAAATGATGTCGTCGGAGTCAATTCCTAGAGTATTTTTCCATTCTTCCTGTCTCTCAAACTCTTCTGTATCCTTCGGATAAGCAAGAAGAGGATGAGGAGAACCAAGAGTCCGAGGATGCCATAAAAAAGAGAAGCAACGAGCGTTGTTTGCCGTTTGACCGGTACGGTAACATCAAGTGTTTTCCGTTCCTCACCGGAACGCTTCACCGGTTCTTGTTCATGAGGAGGAGTATCGGTTGTTTCATTAGTACTTCCCTGTGTTTTCTTCTGTTG